>Ga0209530_1001297_pt1 | contig 11850 bp, 30 predicted proteins | sample BlaSpr_A8_Ref_O1_FD_187987 | JGI IMG/M metagenome (GOLD analysis project Ga0209530, IMG submission 187987) | Forest soil microbial communities from Thunder Bay, Ontario, Canada - Black Spruce, Ontario site 2_A8_Ref_O1 (SPAdes) (version 2) | ecosystem: Environmental > Terrestrial > Soil > Boreal...
CCCGCCCAGCAGCGGCCACAGCGACTGGTCGAGCAGGCACAGGAAGATGATCCACGCGGCGGCCTCCGCGTTCGTCATGTTCACCCACTTGGAGATGGTGGGCGCGCGGGCGGCTGCGTTGAGCTCGGCGGTCTGCGGGCTGGACATGTTGGACCCGACGAGCTGGTAGACCATCTCGGCGGCGACGGCAACCGTCAGCATCCGCGTGTTCGTCAGCACCGACCCGGCCATCAGGTCGCCCAGTCCGGCACGTCGAACATGCCCTCATCCCGCATGGCGGCTAGGGATTCGGCTACCTCGTCATCGTCAAGACCGAGGTCGCGCAGCTCGTCGCGGGTTACTGCCTCAAGTATCTCGTCGCGCATGTCAGCCAGCGTAGACCCAGGTAGCGCCAGCGTTGCTGGTCGTCACCTTCGCGGTCAGGCCCGTCGTCTGCGAACTCACCGTCCCCGTCTGAGACTTCGGCTGACCCTTCTTCGCCGGGACCCCGATGTACGTCCACGTCTTCCCGCCGTCAGAGCTGGCCACGCTCCCCGTCTCCTTCGTCGTGTTGGAGTAGACGGTGCCCACCTGGTCCTTGGTGCCGGACGGTGACCCGCTGACCGGCGTGATCGGGTTCGACACGGGCGGCGTGGTGGTGGTGGGCGGCGGGTTCGTCGTCGTGCCCGTGCCGGTGCCCGTCGTCGTCGGCGGCGCGACCGGCGAGCTCGTCGCCGTCCCGCCGCTCGACCGCCAGTTCCTCGAGCTGCCCTGCCCCGAGATCGTGCCCGTCGACGCGGACACCGTCGACACTGTCGTCGCCTGGCACACGGTGCCCGTGCTGTCCCAGGTACCCGCCGACCCGTCGCTCTGCGTACACGGCGTACCGGGCGTTCCCGTCGTCGCGCCCTTCTTCTTCTTCCCCAGGACCAGGTACGCGACCAGGCCCAGCCCGGTCATTATCAGCAGCCACACGTACAGGGGGAACGGGCCGACCTTCCCCTTCAGCTCCGCGCCAATGTCCATCAGGGCCACCGCCCGATCTTGTAACGCCACACCGTGAGGCCATCGACCAGCAGCGTCACCGCGATGCCCGCCCATGCGATGGTCACCATCAGATCGTCGCCTCGGACGGCGGGTCAGACATCCACGCCCATCCCTGGTCGATCAGCGCGTCACGGTACTGCCCCGGCCGGTTACTCCCGCAGTACAGCGGGTGAGGACCCCACAGGACCGTTCCGATGTCGGCGGGGAGCGCCAGGTGCTCATGGCCGACCGGGTAGCCGGGCTGCCACCGCACGCCCTCCACCGCGCCGAGCACGGGCAGCTCCTTGCCGGTCGCCGACGCCTGCCAGCACACGCCCGCGACGGCCACGACGACCAGCGCGGCGAGGATCAGCTTCTCGTTGCGGCTCACGATCGCCTCAGCCTGGACTGCGTGGTGCCCGCTTGGGCCTGCGGAGGCAGGCGGGGCAGCCGGCCGCTGCCCGTCTTGCCCTCGGGCACCACCGTCTGGTTGTACGACTGGCCCGCGATCTTGCTGTTGTTCGGCCGGTCGTTGCGGCCCGGCTTCTGCTGCGGGATCGACGCCTGCCGGGCCATCGTCCACTTCCGGCTCGGGATCGTCCGGGAGTGCAGGCCGTGCGGCGCGCCGCCCCTGATCATCTGCGGGCCGTCGCCCGCGGGGCGGGGTGCGAGCAGGGTGCCCACCCGCGCGCCTGATCCGTCCCCTGGCAGCGCGTACTGGGCGGCGGCGGGTCCGGTGACCCCGGACACGCCGCGGACGCCGTAGGCGCGCGTGAGGTTCGGCGTGCCGCCCCACAGCTTCGTCGAGTAGGGCACGCCATCCTGGGTGCCGAGGGGGAACGGCTTCCGCTCGATCGCGTGCACGTTCATCGCGGCGATCGGATATACCGGTGCCGCCATCTGGTCCTCGGTCGCGGTCACCGCGAACGGGCCGAGGTTGTCCTCCATCGTCGTCTTGTCGGCGCCGATCTGCCACGACTCGGTCCGGTTGTCCTGGAGGTATTCGGGGAGCGGCGGGCCGTCAGCCTGCGGGTTCGGGATACCGGAGTGCGACTCCTGACTTCCCTGCCGCGACGTGCCGAACATGACCTGCACGAACCGCTCGCGCAAGGTCAGCTTGCCATCAGCCCAGCCGCCGCCGTACGCCGCCCGCGCCTCGCCCCGCTGGTCGGGGGTGGACAGGACCAGGCCGCCGAACGATTCGGACTGGGTGCGGCCGCCCTGGTCCGCGCCCGGGTAGGCGGCTGGCCTGCCGCCGCCGCGCAGGTCGGAGGTGATGACGCTGTTGCCCGCCGCTGCCGCGGTGACCGGCCCGGACAGGGACCGGGCGCGGCGGCCGAGCGTGTTCGGGAGCGGGCTAGGGGAGTCGGCGGATCCGGCTCCCTCGCCGCCTAGAAGCTGGCCTCTCGGCACAGGTCACCACGTCCCCCCGCCAGTGCCAGCCTTGATCACGTTCGACAAGCCGTCCGCCGCGTTCGTCACCAGCGTCGGGCCCTGAGACTGCGGGCGGACCATCAGGAAGATCAGGATGCCGTACGCGAAGATGATGACCGCCTTCGTCATACCGCCTCCAGTCCCGCGCCGAGCACGCCGCTCAGCGAATCAGTCACGCTGGTCACCGCCTGCCCCGCCTGGCTGCCCGGGCGGCAGAAACCGTACACCGCCAGCAGCACCGCGGCGTACAGCACGAGGTGACCGTACTTGCTCACGACCCGCTCTTGCCCTTGCCGCCGCCCTTGGCCTTGCCCAGCAGGCTGGTCAGGCTCAGCGCCGGGACGAAGCTGATCAGCAGGTACACCGCCAGCACCCACATCATGGTCCGCTTGTCCATCTCAACGACCTCCAACGAATCGCAGCAGCCAGCCCACCACGATGATCTCAGCCAGGATCAGGGCCAGCAGGTACAGGATCGTCGGATGCCACCCGCCCGGCCCCTTCACGCCCTGATTCGGGCTGGCCGCCTGAGCCGACCCTATCGGCGAAGCACCGGGCATGGCACCTCCAGCGGATCCGGTCCACGTGTGAAAAATGGGAATCGCCTGCCTAGTTCGCCGGGCTGATCACGTCGAGGAACGCGACCCCGTCGTTGACGACCGGGTTGCCCGTCGCCGCGGTCGCCTGCACCGTCACCACGTACTGGTTGCCCGCCGGGAAGGTCGCCAGGTCCAGGGCGCCGAACTCGATGTTCGCCGTCGCCGCCGCGGCGAGCGTGTTCACGTCCGCGACGCCGATCAGGGTCCCGGTCACCGTCGCCCCGGCCCTCACCCTGATGGTCACCGCGGTACCGGCGGTGCCCTGCGTGTAGTTGATGAACCCCGTGATGAGGTTCCCCTCGCGGGCGGTCGCCTGGCCGGTGAACGGCAGGGTCAGCGCGATGGTCTCCGCGGTCGTAACCGGGGTGACGGTGGCGGGCAGCTGCACCGCGGCCTGGACGGTCATCGTGTCTCCTACAGGTCGATCAGGCTCGGGTCGACGGCACCAACTGCGTACACTTCCTCCTGCACCAGCTCCGCGGTGCCCACGGTGGCCACGGTCTGGGAGGTGGTCTCCAGGTTCAGCGCCGTCGAGTTCGCCGTGTACAGCCAGCCCTGACCCAGCATGTTGCCCGGGTCATAGAACCGGAGGAACGGGTACACGCCGGTCGCGCGCGCGGACTGGTTGTACTTCTGGAGCATGTCGTTCGCCCACCGGAACACCTGGTCGGGGGACAGCGTGCCCAGGTTCCGGGAGTCCTGGCTCCAGTTGATCGGCTCAGTGAACGCATCCTGCCGGGTGCCGGTCCCGTCGCGGCAGATCCACACCTGGAAACGCAGCGCGTTCCCCGTCAGCGTCGACAAGAAGTTGTTGTCATTCCCGGTCAGGCCCAAGCTGAAAATCTGGTGGCGGGTCTTGGTCTGGAGGTTGACCCCCGGCGGGATCCGCTGGTTGGGGACCTGCTCCAGGTCCGCCGTGTCGGGCTGCGCCCACATGTCCGTATAGCACAAGGCGTTGATCGTCGGCTGCGTCGTCGCATAGCTGCCGAAGGTGCCGTTCGTGGTCCCGGACGCCGCGATATTACTCGTCCACGTGTACTGGGAGCGGGTGTCCGTGTTCTCCAGCACGCCGAGCTGCTGGCGGACCTCGGTGAACAGCGGGATCGTGAACGACGGCCCGATGTTCGTTCCGGGCGCGACATAGTCGTAGGCGACTAGCGGGTCCTGGAGCCACGGCCGCCCGTACTTGATCTTGTTGTACTGGGCGAACCCGCCGAGCACGTCAAACAGGATCTCCGCGCCGTCAGTGTTCTGCAACCCGAGGTTCTGGAAGAGCTGCGTCCCGAAGTCGTTGCCGCCAGCGGGCGGGGTGAACGCCCCGGCGGGGGCGACGGTGGTCCGGACCTGGATGCGGGGGCCGCGGAGGTAGTTCCCCGAGTTGATGGGCCCGGCGAACGCGCTGGTCTGCCCGGCTGTGGTGAGGAGGTAGCCGAGGAGGTTGCCGAGCTTGTTCTTCTGGCTGAACAGGTTGGTGACTTCCCAGAACGGGTTGGTCCCGCCGCCTGATGGCGCCGGAGTGCCGGTGCCGGTTCCGCCCGCTGTCACCCCTGGTGCAGCCATGGTCTAGACCTCCGGGTTAGTACTGCGTGGCCATGGCCTGGCCAAGGTGGTTGAGGTGAGGCTGCTTGCTCGCGATGAAGTGGTACGACATCAGCCGCCACAAGGTGCCCATGATCAGCACGGCCATGAAGATATGGACCATCACGCGAAAATCGTCTATGGCCGGTCGCCGCCTCTCAATATCGGAGGCGGACCAGGACAGCCAAGGACGGCGTGCATCCTGGTCACGCCGTCCTTGCCTGGCATGCTACCAGCATGGCCGGATACGAGCGCGACCCCCTGTCAGTCCGCTACGACCCCGCGGCGCGCCGGTTCGTGGGCCGGGTCCTGGGCGCGTGGGACGGGGGCCGCAACGGCGGGTGGGTGACGACGCTTGTCGCCGCGCCGTCCGAGCGCGCGTCGGCCTGGGCTCGGGCTTTGGGTATCGACGTGCTGCGGATCCGGTACACGGGGCGGGGGTCGGGGATCGAGACGATGTACGAGGCGGCGTTCAGGCGGGCGTGCTACTGGGATGACCGGGTGTACTTGTGGGATAAGCACGGCGGCGACTGGACGCAGCGGGACCGGCCGGGCAATCCGCATCGGGTGGCCAGCCTGGAATTCACGTGGGGAAAGCGGACAGGCGGCTACCGGCAGGCGCGCGCCCGTGCGCACTCGATCGGGTCGGCCAGCCGGTATGCGAGCAGGACCGATCCTTACGAGCGGCGCAAGGACCGCTAATCTTCGAGCTTTCGGCGTGCCCGGCGGCGGCGGTCGGCTTCCCGATTCCGCTCCAATTCCTTAGCGCGCTGTTCAGTAGTCAGATTCGCCCGGCGGCTCCGCTGGTATTCCCGCTGGTAGGTACGCATGTACTCTCGGCGAGCTGGACGCAGCTGGCGCTCACGCTGGTACTGCTTGCGCTCCGCTACCCATTTCAGTGTCTCGCCCAGTTCGGCGCGCAGATGCAGCATGAACTCCAGCGCTTGGGACTCCCCGAACCGCTCGCCGCAGAAGCACACGATGCCGCTGGTGACCTCGCGCAGCACCGGGGCCGACCTCGGCTTGCGCGGCCTGCGCACGGGCGCCCCGTCGATCGCGGCGCCCAGCGGGGAGACGGCAGAGACCTGGCTAGGAAGCTTCGTCACGCGGCTTCCAGAAGCACGCCAGCCAGTCGAGGAAGTTGTACACGTCGAACAGCCAGCCCCGGAACCCGTCCGGTCGGCGCGGCGGCTCGCGCTCGTCAATGTCCAGCATGCAGATCAGCCTAGAACGCCAGAGGCCCCACCCGGGGGGAGAAGTGGGGCCTCGACGATCAGCTGCGGGCCAAGGAGGGCGCCGGCTAGCGTATCGGGTGTGAAGACGATACGAGTGGAAGCATACCAGCCGGACGGCGATTAATCCCGTCTGGCTTTTTAATGGATCCATTCCGTCGTCTCGCCGCCGTACAGGCACGCTCGAAGGCGGCCGCAGTCCCGGCCGACCTCCGCGCCCAGGCGTGATGAGGGATAGCCGTTAAAAGCAGCGGCGTTTCCCCGAAAGGGGAGGGTACGCAGGGACACCCCTCTTTACTGGGGGGAGGGGGGGCCTGCGTGGGAACACCCAGGCGGCGCGCCCGAAAACGGGGAACAGCCCGACGCCACGCCCACCACCCCGGCCCCAACGCCGCCTGCGCCGCCACGTAAATCCACACCTCAGCGCTCACCGCCGCACCTCCGCTCACCATGGACAGTCCTTGCCAGTGTGACCCGCCGCGCCGCAGCGCAGGCAGCGCGGAGCGCCCTTCGGTGCCCGCGCCTGCCGCTTCACCTTCTGCAACGCAGCCTCGCTGACCGCGAACGCGGGGCACCCGGCGATCACGTTGAAGATCACGGCCGACTCGCCGTCCTTGTCGTAGTGGGCCCACTCCGGACGGTGACAGTTCCGGCACTCGTGGATCATGGCCTGCTCGGCGGGGTCCATCAGCGCTCACCACAGAACCGGCGACTGCTGGTACTCCAGCCATTCCCGGCCCACAACCCCGCTGCCCGGAAACAAGTCATCCAGCTCATCATCAGGCAGCGCGCCGAGCAGGCCGAACATCCACCGCACGAACTTCACCGGCTTCTGCCCCACGATCGACTGCCGGGCAAACCCGGTAGGAGCGCCGCAGGCCAGCAGGTTCTTGACCGCGTTCCCGCTGAACCGGCCCCCGCGGACAATGACCGGCTCCCAGCACCACCACCACGGCCCGAGCCGGTTCCCGGGCGGCGCACTGTTCGTGCAATGCCAGATGGCCACGCGCACATCCCGCGGGCATAGCTCGAGGACGGATTGCATGGCGGCGCCGCTCGAGCTGAGCGCCCAGCCGTCCGGGTAGTCCCGCTCGAGCCGCGCGATCAGCGCGGCGTGATCGACTTCGCCGCCGTAGTCCGGGTGGTTCCGGTACTTGTGCGCCTGGCCCGGGTAAGGCGGGTCGGCGTAGGCGAATCGCATCAGTAGATGATCGTCGCGAAGAACGACCAGGTGCACGCCGCCACCACGAGGCCGCCCAGCACACCCAGCACCGCCAGCGTCAGCCACGGCAGGCGGCACCCCTTCCGGTGACGGCCCTTCCGACGAGCGCGGCGAGGGCGGGGCGGGGCAGGCGTGTCAGCACCCCACGAACTAGGCACCGTTGCGCTCTTTGATCTCGGCGTGCGAAGACCACCAGAGCTCATCGGTCGGATCGAAGTGCAGGCCGGGGTGTCCGTCCGGTAGCCCGCACACGAGATGGCCGATCGGATCGCCACCCTGAGTGATCTTCGCCGTATCCATGCAGTCACCTATCATCGCTGCCTCCGAAACAATGGATCCATTCTTGAGAAAGTAAGCTACACGGGTAGCGGGGACCTGTCTACATGCGCTAGTGTCCTCTTATCAGCACCGCACGCCAAGGAGACCACATGTTCAGCACCCTCACCCGCAACGAGGCTTACGCCCTCGCCCAGAAGCTCGCCACGGGCGGCCACAAGTTCGCCGACGTAGGCCATGTCCTCGGATCGGCGGCCCTCTCCGTCTGGGGCGGCGAGGAATACCGCGTCCTGTGGGCGCAGAAGGCCCGCTACTACGACGGCATGGATGAGCTGTACTCGATCCGCGAAGAGCTGATCGGGGTGGCAGGGCTGTGACCGGGAAGCACGAGAATCCCCTGACCGTCGAGTCGGTCGTCTCCGAGTACGTCTCGCGGCGGGCGGCCGAACTGATCGATGAGTCTGACAAGGGGCTCAACATGTTCGACGCCGAAGCCATGGGCCGCTGGATCGGCGCGGCCACCGAGATCCTGCGGGAGCTGACCCATGCCTGACCCCATGGTCCGCGAGATCGGCCGCGTCACCGACATCGACAGCGACGTGACGATCATCGGCGTCGACTACGAGACCGTGACCGTCGAGCCCATGGCCGGGCAGGCGCGCCTCGACGCGACCCAGCAGGAAGACTTCGCCCGCCTGTTCACCGCCGCGGTCTGGGCGGCCGGGCACAACAAGGCCCGCATGGAAGAGGACGCCAACCATGAATGACGCCACCCCCCCCATCGTCCTCGCCAAGGGCAGCCACCCCGGCGACCCGTGCGAGAACGCCGAACGGTGCCTCTTCGAGTGGTACAACTGGCTGACCCGCCACCAGCACACCGACGACCGCCCCCCCGGCGTGTCCCCGGTCCTGCACCGGTTCGGCATGTCGCTGAACGACGCGCTGCCCGACGACACCCGCCAGCAGCTGGTGCGGTACCTCCCGAACGGCGTGGACCGGCTCGGCGGGACCGAGGGTGACGGGAAGGATGAGGTCCGCGGGTACCTGGCGCTGGACTGGCTGGTCCGCGCGTATCTGCCCGCGTGGCTGGATTTGGCTGGCCTGGCCGGTGAGTCGTCGGCGCTCCGGCGCCTGGAGCCGATCCGGCACATGGAGGCGGCGTCCGCTGCCGGCCCGGCGGTCTGCGCGGCGTCGGCGAAGGCCAACGCTGCCTGGGTCGCTGCCGGGGACGCTGCCTGGGTCGCTGCCGGGGACGCTGCCTGGGTCGCTGCCGGGGACGCTGCCTGGGTCGCTGCCGGGGACGCTGCCTGGGACGCTGCCAGGGACGCTGCCTGGGCCGCTGCCAGGGCCGCTGCCAGGGCCGCTGCCGGGGCCGTTGCCGTGGACGCTGCCTGGGCGAAACTAGCCTCCACCGTCGCCCTGCTCCAGGCCGACGCGATCCTGCTGTACGACCGGATGATCGCGGGGGTCTTCGATGCCTGAGCCGCTGCCCGCGGAGCCGTGCAAGACGCTGGCCGAGGCCCTGGCCGCGCTCCAGGCCAGGCTCCCCCGCGTCGCCAAGACCGCCGACGCCCAGCATGGCAAGTACGCCGACCTGGGATCACCGAGCGGGAGTCCAGGCTGGGCGACATGACGGACCGGCTGGGCCGCGAGATCACGTCGGCGAAGGACTTGTCGTATGCGGAGGCTGAGTCGGCTATCCGCGACCTGCGCGAGCTGGCGAAGGGGAAAGCCGATGCCTGACAAGATCTGGCCGTGCTGCCCGTGCTGTCGCGACCGGAACTGCATTTGCGACGGCTGCATGCGCGGGCACGCCGAGCCGTGCCCGTTTCACCAGACGGAAGGGGACAAATGATGGAGCTGGAGTTCTGTGCTATCTGCGGGAAGCAGTGGGCGGCGCTGGACCCCGGGGTCCGCTTCGTCCACGGCGACGGCCGGTGGGAGTGCGCGGAGGAGGTGCCGTGTTTCGACCGGCGGGCGATTCAGGCGGCGCTCGACGAGGTGTGGGCGGACCTGACGGCTGAGCAGTGGGCGGGGCTGGACCATGCGTTCAGCCAGGCGCCGCCTGCGCGGCCGGGAAAGTGAGGCAGCGATGCACGATTACCATGACGGCCTACCCGGCTTCAGCGAGGGCCAGATCCTCCATGATGGCTGCGGTGAGTGCGAGGGCCGAGCCAAGAGCGTCGATGGCGGACTGTGCCATCTTGACCGCCTGAACTTCGTCCGGGCGTGGGCGCGTGCCACGAAGTGGAACCAGGGCGGTCTGTCCGACCTGGCCAGGGCTGAAATCCCGCTGCTGTCGATCCTCTGGGCCGTTCAGCTCAAGTTGGAGTATTACGGCGTCCCGATCGGCCAGCTTCCCGTGGGCGTGCTGTGAGCGGCGTGGCGGGGCAGGCTGGCCCCCGCTGGGAGCGGACCGTCGCCGACTACGCCCGCGACGCCTACGGCCTCCCCTGGGACCGCGCCCCGCTCCGCGGCTCGAGGGACCTGCTCGACATCCAGGGGTGCCTCCCGGCGGGGTTCCTGGTGGGCTGCAAGGCGATCCGGCGGGGCACGTCGTTCGGGCTGAAGATCAGCGAGGCGATGGACCAGTGCGACCGGGCGCTGATCAACCTGGGCAAGGAACATGCCAAGGTCAATGGCCGCCTGCATGTGACGAGCGCGGGGATCGTGCCGGTGCAGGTGATGCAGCGGTCCGGGTACCCGCCCGGCAAGGCGTATGTGGTGACGGAGCTGGACTATTTCCTTGACCTGGCCGTGAAGCGGCAGAAGTGGAGGGACGACGAATGATCGCGCTCGTCGTGTTCGGCGGTTTCTGGTTTCTGTGGCTCAGTTGGGCCATCGTCCTGACGTGGCGCGACCGGTGATCCCCCCCGTCATCTGGATTCCGGCGGCGTTCGCCGTGGGCCTGGCCCTGGTCTTGTGGGGCGGGATGTCGTGGGCGTATGAGCGGGGCGGGCGCCATGTGCGGGAGGAGCTGGAGGCGGACAGGGCGGCGCGCGCGTTCCGGAGCCTGCCCCGCGTCCCGGCGCACAACCCCGACCGGGCCACGACCGTGCTCTGCCCGTCCTGTCGTGCGCCGGTCGGCCAGAGCTGCGGCCCCGGCGTGCTGTGCCATGCCGCCCGGGTCTACGCGTGGAAGCGCTCGATCGGAGAGCGGCCCGAGCGGGCCATGCTGGCTATCGGGTCCGGTCCGTTGCCCCGTGAGCCGAAGTGCCCTGATGAGTGGGACGAGCATGAGCGCCAGGCCCTCCAGGTGGCTAACGGGCGCCCGGAGCCGGATGAGCCGTCTGATTTCACGCGGGGCATGGCGGCGATGGTGGCTGAGGGGATGGCCGCGGTCGACGCCTACCTCGAGGGCTGGCAGCCGTGAAGGGGCTGAGCGCCGACCTGCAGATGTGGTGCAGGAAGTGCCAGGCGTCTACGAAGGGGGCTGACTGTTCCTGGTGCCCGCAGCGGTTCACGGTCTGCGCGGACTGCGGCTGGTGCGCCAGTTGCGGAGATGACGATGGGTAACGTCCTGGCTGAGCGTCACACGTCGGCGATCGTGGTGCGGCTGGCGGATCCGCCGCCGAGCCCGGGGCTGTCGCTGGCCGGGTTGTGGAGGCCGTACGTGTACCGGGGCGTGGGCTTCGACATCTACGACCCGTGGGGCGAGGAGGACGACGATGAGTAGCGCCTGCGTGGCCGAATCCACCGACGGCCACGAGCACACTGCCGACGTGATCGAGTATGTCGGGATCTGCGTCCGGGGCCACCAGCGGCGCGGCCTGGTCTGCGGTGCCTGCGCTAGGCCGCTGCGCGAGCGCGGTCCGGCGGCGGTCACATGCGCCGAGTGCCCGGATGAGGATCCCCGGCCCCGCGTGCTCATCGCGGCCGATCTGTGGGACAAGCTGACGCCAGAGGAGCGGCCGGTTTCCCTGGGAGATTGAGGCCCGGCCCGAACCGCTTGCGCGGCCGCCCCGGGGCCGGCCAAGATGGGGCTACCTGTGACAGGGGTAGTTTATCGCGGTGAGTCGCCCCGCCGTAAGCTGTATTTCCCATTGTCTGAACAGGGGCCGATCCATTCGGGCCGGTGCCGTCGCGGGTTAGAGCCGCATCGGTGCACCGTGGGCGGAGAGCGGCCGGTACGGGCCAGCCGACCTAGGTCAAACCTAGGTCTCACCTAGGCGCAACCTAGGGGCACTAGACGACCCAGCGACCCGACAGACAGCGGCGAGCAGCCAGGCTTGGGCACGTCAAGGGATCGTCTGCGCCCCTGCTGGTCTTCAGGGGCGAGGACAGAGACCCGGCGAGCTTGCGAGACGGGACCTAGCCCGCAGCGGTACCCGTGCGCTACCTCCCGCCGTAATGGGTCTACAGACAGTTACAATGGATCCATTCCTATACGTGCGCCACCCCACGATATACCCCCCCTAGGTACCCCGCATACCCCCCAGGGGTATCGGGTCCGTGCACCACCTGTACCCGCCCCGGTCCGCGTACGACCCCTTGACAGGCCCGG
>Ga0209530_1001300_pt1 | contig 11840 bp, 10 predicted proteins | sample BlaSpr_A8_Ref_O1_FD_187987 | JGI IMG/M metagenome (GOLD analysis project Ga0209530, IMG submission 187987) | Forest soil microbial communities from Thunder Bay, Ontario, Canada - Black Spruce, Ontario site 2_A8_Ref_O1 (SPAdes) (version 2) | ecosystem: Environmental > Terrestrial > Soil > Boreal...
AAGGCGATCCCTCTCATTTGTTGGGACAGACGCAACATCCGGTTCTGAAGCCGGAACTGCCTTACGAGAAGACCGGGCAGTATGCTGCCGGAACGACGTTTGCCGAGGGGCTAGCATACTTTCACGATCGCTGGTTCCTTTACTACGGATGCGCGGATTCTGTGGTCGCCGTCGTCACAGCCGCTTACCGGTAATGGCCTCGCTTTTCCAATGCGTCTTTTTTCGCAATTTGGCTTCACGCTGACCACAAAATGTTGTAGGCTTTCTGGGATCGTCGGCATCTATTCCAAGAGATGTCGCCCGTCGCCGCTTTGCTGGTTTTGACTTCGAACTCCTAATAGCTGCTTGATCGGAAGGATCCGATAGCTTCCGATGCGAAAGGACGGTCAGACTCATGCACAATACCCGAAGAGATTTCCTAAAGGTGTCTACGCTAGGTGGCGCAGCGCTAACTTTGTTTGGGTTTGACCTTGCCCCTGCGTACGCGCAACTACGTGAACTCAAAATTGCGCGAGCGAGCGAAACGCGATCCACCTGCCCTTATTGCTCGGTAAGTTGCGGCATCATTATTTACACCATCGGCGACGGAGCCAAGAACGTCACGCCCCAGGTCATTCACGTCGAAGGCGACCCCGACCATCCCATCAATCGCGGCACGCTGTGCCCCAAGGGGGCTTCGCTCGAGCAGGACATACTCAACGAACGGCGGCTTTTGAAGCCGCAAGTGCGGCGACCGGGTTCGGACCACTGGGAAGATATCGAGTGGAACCAGGCGATCGACGAGATTGGCCACTGGATTAAAAAGACGCGCGACAATACTTTCGTCGAAAAAGACGCGCAGGGCCGTACCGTCAATCGCTGCGAAAGTCTCGCCTGGATCGGCGGCTGCACCGACACAAACGAATTTAATTACCTGGTCGTCAAGACCATGCGAGGTTTGGGGCTCACCTACATAGAAAATCAGGCCAGGGTTTGACACGGACCCACGGTCTCAAGTTTGGGACCAACTTTCGGACGCGGGGCCATGACCAATGGCTGGGTCGACATCAAGAACGCCGACATGATGTTGATCATGGGCGGGAATCCTGCCGAGAATCATCCCTGCGGATTCAAGTGGGCGATCGAGGCGAAGCGCAATCGCAACGCCAAGATGATTGTGGTCGATCCGCGCTTCACGCGCACCGCGGCGACCTCCGATCTGTTCCTTCAGATTCGCGCCGGATCCGATATTGCGATGCTCGGCGGAATGGTCAGCTACGCAATCGAAAATAATCGGATCGCGAAAGATTACCTCGTCAATTACACCAACGCTGCCTTCATTGTGAAAGAAGGTTTCAAGCTGCCCGAAGATGGTCTGTATTCGGGTTTCGATCCTGTGACCAAAACTTACGACAGATCGACATGGAATTACGAGGATGGAAACGATGCAGGGGACGTTGCGCCGGCAACTCACGCTGCAACCGGTAACGCAGCAAAATCCGCTGGAACGACCGTGGGACAGGCCGCGACGACACCAACTCCATTGCCACCGCTGCCACCGAAGGTAGCTTACGATCTGACTTTGCAGCATCCGCGCTGCGTCTTCCAGCTGTTGAAGCAGCAATACTCGCGCTACACGCCGGAAATGGTTGAACGCATCACCGGCATACCAAAAGATCAATTCTTAAAAGCAGCCGATCTTTTCACCTCCGTGCGTAAAGACGGGGACTTGAAGAAGGTCGCCACGATTATGTACGCCGTGGGATGGACGCAGCATTCGTTCGGCACGCAAATCATTCGCACGGCTGCAATATTGCAACTGCTGCTCGGCAACGTAGGGCGCGCGGGTGGCGGCGTAAATGCGCTGCGCGGCCATTCCAACATTCAAGGCGCCACCGATATGGGCGGGGTGTTCGACAGTTTGCCGGGTTACTTGAAAGTGCCGAACCCCACCGACACCGACCTGGCCGCTTGGTTGAAACGGATTACGCCAACCGCCTCTAAACCAGCGCCGTGGGAGTCGTTCAACTACTACTCGAACACGCCGAAGTTTGCTGTCTCCTATTTGAAGTCGCAGTTCGGCGACGCGGCCACGAAAGAAAACGATTTTGCATTCGACTACATGCCGAAGGTCGATCGCAACTATTCCTGGACCCAGATCTGGGACAACATGTATCGCGGCTCAGTCAAGGGAATGCTGGCGTTTGGCATGAACGGTGTCGCGATCGGACCGGACTCGCAGAAGAACATCGACGCACTTAAGAAAGCCGATTTCCTCGTCGTCGGCGAAATCTATCCCGACGAGACCAGCGAATTCTGGAAGTCGCCGGGAATTACTCCCGAAGAAATGAAGACCATTAACACCACCGTCTACCGGCTGGCCTGTGCGGGCTTCGCGGAGAAAGACGGCTCGATGACCAACTCGGCTCGCTGGCTCCAGTGGAAGAACGTTGCCGTGCCAACGCCGGGCGAGTGCCGTCTCGATCAGGACATCGTCTCCGACATTTTTCTCAAAGTGCGGGAACTTTATAAAAAAGAGGGCGGAAAATTCCCCGACCCAATTCTGAATTTAACCTGGCCTTACACTAAGGCGCAGCCTTCGCTTTCTGAATTGGCGAAGGAGATCAACGGCAAAGCCGTTGCCGATCTCACCGATCCCAAGACGCAGCAGGTGATCAAGCGAGGTCAGCAAGTGCCGGGCTTCGCGTGGCTGAAGGATGACGGAACTACCTCTTGTGGCAACTGGATTTACTCCGGATGCTGGACCGAAGCAGGCCCGCAACTCGCACGCCGTGGAACCGAAGATCCGTCGGGTCAAGGCATTTATCCCAACTGGGCTTGGTCGTGGCCGGCCAATCGTCGAGTGCTATACAACCGTGCGTCCTGTGATCCATCCGGAAAACCTTGGGACCCGGAACGCAAACAAGTGTGGTGGAACGAGGCGGCACAACTCTGGGTCGGCAACGATGTTCCTGACTTCAAGCCGGATTCTCATCCCAAAGAACACATGGGGCCGTTCATCATGACGGCGGAAGGCGTTGGCAGAATCTTTGCGCCGTTGGGCGCGTTCGCCGATGGGCCGTTACCCGAACACTACGAGCCGATCGAGAGTCCGGTGCAAAATCTGTTTCATCCCAACCAATCCAATAACCCGGTGGTGAAGAAATTGACCACGCCCGCGGACAAGTACGCTACGCCGGGCGACGGATTGAACATTGTGTGCACCACATACAGGCTCACCGAGCACTATCACTACTGGACCAAGAATAATCCCATGAACGTACAACTCATTCCCGAGCCGTTCGTCGAAATTCCGGTCGAACTGGCGCAGGAACTGGGGATCAAAGGCAATGACAAGGTGAAGGTAACGAGCGCGCGCAACTATTACGTCGCGAAAGCTTACGTCACTAAGCGCATTAAGCCCATGATGATTGACGGAAAGAAGGTTTATCAGATCGGTCTTCCCATTCACCAGGGGTATCGCGGAATTCAGGAAGACGCGGGCCGGGACGCAAGAACGATCGCCAATCGTCTTACTCCTACCGTGATTGATCCCAACGCGTACACGCCCGAGTTCAAAGGTTTTCTGGTTAAGCTGGAAAAAGCGTAGGACAACGTTATGAGCCAGGCAACTTTGCAAATCGTCAAAATCTCCGGCCACGCGGGACCGGTTCCGGGCGCTGGCGTCGAGCGAGCAGAGCAGGTCTGCAAGTTGGTTGACACCACAACTTGCATTGGATGCAAAGCCTGCGAAGTGGCTTGTTTGGAGTGGAACGGTTACACGTTTACCGACACCGTTTTCGACAATAGCTATCAGACCATGCCGGAGACGGCGTGGAATTACTGGAACCTGATCAAGTTCAACGAACACGAACGCGAAGACGGCAGCGTCACGCTTCTGATGCGCAAGGATCAGTGCATGCACTGCGCCGATCCGGGCTGCCTGGCTGCGTGTCCAGCGGACGGCGCCATTGTGCAATACTCCAACGGCATCGTCGATTTCCAACAGGCGCACTGCATTGGTTGTGGATATTGCGTCAGTGGCTGCCCGTTCAACATTCCCAAATTTAATTCGGCCACAAAGAAGATGTTCAAGTGCACCCTGTGCTCCGACCGGGTGAATGAGGGGCTGGAACCGGCCTGCATCAAGTCCTGTCCGACCGGCTGCCTGCACTTTGGCACGAAAGATGACATGAAGGATCTGGCTGAGACCCGAGCTAAACAACTACGGGAGAACTACGGTATTGAGAAGGCGGGAGTTTACGATCCGCCGGGCGTCGGCGGAACCGGCGTGATCTATGTGCTGCACGACGTGACCAATCCCGAAGCCTATGGCGGATTACCCAAAGACCCGCATATTCCATGGGTGGTTCGCTTTTGGAAGGGACCGGCAAAGTGGATCGGCAATTTAGCCATGCTTTTCGGCGTTGTCGGCGTAACCATGCACTACCTGCGCTTCGGGCCCAAGCAGGCGGAAGACGGAAAGAATGGAAATGGAGGACAGCCATGAGCACCTCGCAAATCATCTCTTCCGCACACGCAGGCCAGAAGGACGGCGGCCGAATTCTTCGCTACACGCTGAGCGAGCGTGTTCACCACTGGCTGGGCGCGGTAACCTACATTTATTGCCTGATCACCGGCCTTGCCTTTTGGTCGCCGTACATGTTCTGGCTGGCTGACCTGGTGGGCGGCGGACCGACGGCGCGCTTTTGGCATCCCTGGTTTGGCCTGGCTTTCACCCTCTCAGTTGTTTGGATGTACAAAATGTGGCGCCGCGACCTGGCTACGACCGACGACGACCGGCGCTGGTGGAAGGCGATAAATTACTACATCCAAAATGATGATGAAAAACTGCCGCCGGTGGGCCGCTTTAATTTCGGCCAGAAGATTTTCTTCTGGCTGATGTTTTTCGGTGTGATCCTGTTGCTGATTTCGGGAGTCGGGCTATGGTTCGTCGAAGCCATCCCGTGGAGTCTGCGCTGGCTGCGTTACCTGGCGGTCACGGTGCACGTGGTCGCAGCCTTGGCGACCATCGGAGCGTTCATCATTCATATTTATATGAGCGTCTTCATGGAGCCTGAATCGTTTCAGGCGATGATCCACGGACTCGTTCCCAGCGCTTGGGCGCGTACTTATCACCGTCTCTGGTACGAGCAGGTCACCGGCAAACTGCCTCCGCCGAAATGAAGCGATCCAAATGGGATCAGCGAATTGAGCGCGCGGACGAGTTGGTTGCCGCGCATCCGTTTGCGGCTGAAGTTTTGCGCTTCTACAGAGGCATTGCCACTTTCCAGAAAGAACTTTACCAGTATGTTGACGTAGCGCGCGGAAATGGTTCACGAAAGAAGACTGCTGGTTTGTTCGATGAATGTCTCGATCTTCCTACCCTGCTGCCGAAATTCCCAGAATTTCTTTCGCGGGTCGGCGGTTTCAGTCCTGCTCCTGTCGTCGAGTCTGCCGCTAATTTGAGGATGCAGCCCGTCGCTCGATTTGAAGACTTGCTCAAGTTTCATTGGCGGGAAGCAGCCTATTCTCCGCCTGTTTCAGGCGAAACCGAAGGAATGTTGGCCTGGATATTTCTGCAACCGTACGCGGAATTCCTTGCCGATCATGGCGAATGCAATCCCGGTAACGATGGCGTCGCGCTTTGTCCTTGCTGCGGAGGGAAACCTGTGGTCGGGGTGCTGCGTCCCGAAGGTGACGGCGCGAAACGATTTCTGATTTGCGCGTTTTGCGCTACAGAGTGGCCGTTTCGGAGGATTTTGTGTCCATCATGCGGCGAGGAATCCGTCGCGAAGCTCGCGGTGTACACGGCAAACGAGTTCAAGCAGGTGCGCGTTGAAGGCTGCGACACCTGTCACTGCTACATCAAGACGGTGGATCTCACGAAAAACGGGCACGCGGTGCCGGTGGTCGACGAATTGGCGACGATCCCGCTGAACCTTTGGGCCCAGGAGCACGGGTACACAAAATTGCGACCGAACTTGCTGGGAATCTAGCGCACCGAATCCTCTATTGCAACGGATCAGCAGAAAATTGACACTGATGGCATGAAAGCGATTGCGATCATACCGGCACGACTTGCGTCTACGCGGCTGCCGCGTAAAATGCTGCGCGAAATTGCCGGCCAACTTTTGATCGGGCGCGTGTATGAAGGCGTTCGATCTTCTGGGCTGTTGCAGGACGTAATTATTGCTACAGATTCCGACGAAATCATGCAGGTTTGCCACGAGCATGGATGGAATGCGCGCATGACTTCGCCGGCTCATCGAAGCGGTACAGAACGGGTACATGAGATTTCAGAGGCTGTTGCAGCAGATGTTTACGTCAACGTGCAGGGAGACGAAGCGATGACCCGAGCTGAGCACATCGCGGCTCTACTCGAGCTGATGAAAGATCCGATGATTCAGGTTGGGACGCTCAAGACTCCGGCATCGCCGGAAGACATCAACAATCGGAGCGCGGTGAAGGTGGTCACGGACGCCGCTGGCAGAGCTCTTTATTTTTCACGCGCGACTATTCCTTTTGACCGTGATGGGTCGGGTCCGAAGTATTTTAAGCATCTCGGTTTCTACGCTTATCGCAAGGCAGCGCTCGACCGTTTCTGCGCTTTGCCCGAGTCGTCCTTGGAACGCAGCGAACGGCTGGAACAGTTGCGTTTTCTAGAGAATGGAATTTCCATCCATGTGGCGGAGACGCGTTACGACACGGTTGGAGTGGATACTGAAGAAGACTTGCGCAGAGCGGAAGAGATTCTCGGACATCGAAAGACGTAGCAGCCTAGTCTTTACAGCGGCGATCTTCAACAGGTTCTACTTTGACGTCTGCACCCTCGCCCATGCCTCTGCCGCAGCCACTCTGCGCGAAATCGCCGGATGCGATTGGAAAAACCATTCCACCCATCGGGCGGGAGATCGCTCGGCCAGGTTCTGGTCGGCGAGTTTATTCATGGATGAAATGAACGGTTCGACGCTTGCGATGGACTGAAATGCGTAACGGTCGGCCTGGCGTTCGTTATAGCGGGAATACGCGTTGAGGGCTGGCAGCAAAAGAAACGACAGCACGGTTGATACCAAAATCAGCAATGGCAGATTGGCAAAATCCGATACCGTTACAAACATGTGGGTTCGTTCCACGGCATAGTGAAGCACCCAATTTGCCGCCCAGAATCCGACCAGCGTGACCCCTGCCTGCACCGCAATGCTTTTCAGAATATGCTGGTGCACGTGATGTCCCAACTCGTGCGCCAGGACAGCTTCGATTTCGTCAGCGGAGTAATTTTCGAGGAGCGTGTCGGCGAGAATAATCCGGCGGGTATTGCCGAGTCCGGTTAGCGCGGCGTTCGCCTTCTTGCTCTTCTCCGAAAGGTTCCATTTGTAAACACCGCGCACGCGGGTTCCGGCGCGTTCGCTCAGTCCTACGAGACGGGATTTCAACTCCGCATTGTCGAGCGGCTCAAATTTATAAAAGATTGGGAACAATACCACTGGGGCAAGCTGCGCCATCAGCACGAACAATCCCAGGAAGGCAGCCCACGCGATTAGCCACCAGTTTTGAGGAAACTCGCGAATAATAAAATAGAGCAATTCGACCACAATCGATGCCAGCGCAGTGCCGACCAAAAATCCCTTGGTCTCATCCCATATCCATGCGCTCAGTTTCTGATTAGAAAGATTGTAACTATGCTCAACCCGAAATCCGTAGTAGTCCAGCCCAAGTCCTAGCACTTTGCCGATCAGCATGAGCATCAGGACATAGAGAAATACGGCGAGGGAGTAGTGGTCGTAAGCACCGTGCATGGCGAAGTCACGGAGCGTGCCATTCCATCCGGTCGCCAGTAACGCCACGAGGAAGATGAGCCCTAAGACAAAATCGGCGACACCAAGCCATCGCCGGATGCGGTTATAACGGCGCGTTTCGGCCGAATCGGTCGGAGTCGGAATTGTGGCGACTGCGGTGCTCATTCTTGGCTGACTCGTAAACTGATTATCGTACTCGAGGGCTTCAAATGCGATACTCGAAAGTGCTGTGAACCGTGAGCTCGGTGATTCCGCTTTTATCCGGCTCTCACAAATGTTTCCGCGCTGGATAGGATTTCGTTCACCAATTCAGGCGACGCGGCCTCAGCGTATACGCGTAGCAGCGGCTCCGTGCCGGATGCGCGAAATAAAACCCACGCCTCCGCGCCGTTGCCGCCGGTGGGCGCGTCGAGAAAGAACTTTATCCCGTCGAGGCCTTCTTTTTTTAAGACGCCATAGTTTCCCAAACGGTTGGTTCCGTCGGATCGAGCACGCGAAATTGCTTGTTGCTTCACGTCTTCAGGGATGTGAAGATCGCGCCGTCCGTAATGATGCTCGCCATATTCACGTTGCAGATCCGCGACCAATTGGCCGAGCGGCTTGCGTTCGTCGGCCATCACATTGGCCAGCAGCAGTGAATTCAAGAGCCCGTCGCGTTCTGGTAGAAATCGCGAATAGCCAATGCCGCCAGACTCCTCGCCGCCAATAACAATTTCGCGCTCCATCATCAAGTCCGCGATGTACTTGAATCCGATGGAGCACTCATTGAGTTTACGCCGATGCTTCGCGGCTATCCGATCGACCATGCGCGTAGTGTTGAAGGCGCGCACCACTTCTCCGGGCCATTTTTTTCGCGCGAGCAGCCATTGCAACAGAACGGAAAATATCTTGTGCGAGTCCACAAAGCCGCCGTCCTCGGCGACCGCGCCGATGCGATCCGCGTCGCCATCGGTCGCAAGCCCGGCGTCGCAACCCTCTTTCAACACTGTTTGCTGGAGCATTGCTATATGAGGGATGATCGGTTCCGGATTGATATTCGGAAACAGCGGATTCAATTCCTGGCGGATAGCCACGTGCCGAATCCCGCGCTCACTGAAGATTTCCGTCAGTACACCACGCCCGGAACCATACATTGAATCGATTGCGAACTTAAAATTCGCCTTGGCGATTGCCGCGAGATCGGCGAATCGGCAAATTGCCTCGACATACGCTCTCTTCAAATCAACTTCTTCGATCGCGGCGCTTCTGCCGGTTGGCATCGCGCCCGCAGCCAGCTCGTCTTCGATCGCTTTCATGATCGCGGGAGTGCCCGAGCCGCCAAACTTGCCTTTGAATTTCACTCCATTCCAGTTGAACGGATTGTGGCTCGAGGTCACAACCACGCCGCCGGCGGCGCCGAGTTGCTTTACCGCAAAAGAAATTGCGGGAGTAGGCGTGTAATCATTTGCCAGCTTGACTGGGACGCCGGCTCCGGCCAGGACTTCGGACACGATGCGCGCAGCCTGCGGCGAAACGAAACGAGTATCGTAGCCGACAATTACTCCGCTACGCGCGTCTTCGTGCTTGAGAACGTAGGCAGCCATCGCGCCTGCAACCCGGCGCACATTGTCAAAAGTGAAATCGTCGGCGATGATGCCCCGCCAACCGTCGGTACCGAATTTTATCGAAGTGGTCATTTGGTGGTGGTCGTCGGCGTTGGTCGTCGGTCGTTGGCTTGAAGTCGTTACGTCAGTTACAGCCAACGACCAAGGACCGTTCCTACACCAATTTATGCAGCCTCTCCTCGTCCAGGTACTTCACGATTTTCCCCACATCCTGCGCTTGCGCGCGCGTAGTAATGAGGAGCGCATCGTCCGTTTCTACAACTACCAAATCATTTACTCCGACAACAGCAACAAACTTATTCGGGGCATGAATGTAATTTCCCGCCGCATTCAGGGTGAATGAACCTTCGGCCGAGATCAAATTACTGTCAGCCGGTTGGCTCTTCGCGACGTGGTGTTCGTGCAAGGCGTTCCACGATCCCAAATCGTTCCATCCGAAGTCTGCCGGCAGGCAGAAGATGTTCGACTTTTGCTCTCCCTTTAACGATCGCGGTTCAAGCACAGCGTAATCAATGCTGATGTTTTCACACATGGGATACAACCGGCGAAGCGTTCCGGTAAACTTCCCCGTCCCGAACGTGCCCGCAATCTTTTCGAGGAGGGGTGCGGTTTTCGGCAAATGTTCGCGTAAGGCGTTGGCTAAGGTTCGCGCGCTCCAGAGAAACATGCCGCTATTCCAGAAATAGTTTCTCGCAGCCAGGAACTTGGCTGCACCTTCGGGGTCAGGTTTCTCAGTGAAACGGCGCACCCGAAACGGTTCTTTTTTCGGCGTTACGTCGGCTTCGATGTAACCGTATCCTGTCTCAGCGCGGGTGGGACGAATTCCCAGAATTACGATGTTCTCGCCCGCAGCCGCAATCGCAATCCCTTTCTCCAGGACCTGTCGATAGCGGTTTTCGTCTCCTATTACGTGATCCGAAGGGAACAGTCCAATCACGGCTTCCGGATCAGTGCGAAGCAAAATGAAAGCGGCCAAACCAATGGCGGGCGCGGTATTTCTCCCTACGGGTTCGGCGATTATTTGTTGTCGACTGAGCCGCGGAATCTGGCGCGCGATTTCGCGTTGCGAGTCTTGATTTGTGATTATCCAAAATCGTTTCGCCGGCGCCAGCGGCAGCAAGCGCGACACGGTTTGCTGAATCATGGTCTGCTTTCCATCCAGCGCCAGCAACTGCTTGGCGCGGCGTTTGCGGCTCAAAGGCCAAAACCGCGTGCCACGCCCACCGGCTAGAATTACGGGATGGAAATTCGGCCTCGCCTCCGCGGATTTCTTCCGGCTTTTTCTCTTTTCGGTCATATGCGGGTCGCGGGCTCCGGCACTGGCTCGCCCGGCAAGGCAGCTTTCAAAAATTCAACAGTCCACTGCGGACGAACGTTGAAGCCCTCTATCGACGCAGGGATAACTACCGCGTCTCCCTTGGCTAGTGTGACCGGTTCAGCGCCCCGTGCTTCGATGACAGCACAACCCTCGACCGCTACCAGAATTTGGACCGAGCTTTTTTTCGATGCGTCCTTCGGCTTGAACTCTTGCGGTTCTTTCAGCTCGAACATCTCCACTACAAAAAATGGCGACGCCACCAACGGCGACCGACGATTCTTCGTGCCATTTATTGTTGTCGGCGCGGGACGGATCACTTTTCCGGAAGACACCAGCTCTTTCACCGCAGCCAGACCTTCTTTGAGGTGCAATTCGCGCGGGCGGCCATAATCATACAAACGGTAAGTCGTATCCGACTGCTGCTGGGTTTCGACGATGATCGATCCCGGCCCCAGCGTGTGTACAGTTCCGCCAGCGACGTAAATCATTTCGCCGGGAAAAACATTGATCCAGTTCAGCGATTCTTCCGCTCGCTGCTCGTGGATCGCTTGCTCAAATTGCACCCGCGAGACACCCGGCTTGAGGCCAAGACCAATCCGCGCGCCAGGTTTAGCGTGCGCCACGTACCAACACTCGGTTTTGCCGCAGGGTAAACCGGCGCGGCGCGCACCTTCGTCATCGGGATGAACTTGCACCGAAAGTTTTTCGTGAGGAAAGAGAAACTTGGTGAGCAACGGAAAGCGGGTGGAATCGTTCGCCGCTTCGCCAACCAGCGCCCGGCCATATTCAGTGCTTAGCTCCGCCAGGGATTTCCCTCTCAAAGGCCCATTCGCCACCTTGCCGTTGTCTCCGGTCAGCCACGATTCTCCAATCTTTTCCTCGAAGCGATGGTTCGGATAGATGGGAGACAAATCCGTTGTGCCCCACGGACGAGGGTCGAAGATGGGCGACATTAGGAGTGGATAGAGATCGGCCATGCGGTAAATGACGAGATGATAAGGCGCTACGTCAGCGACTAGAAAAATCAGCGGTCGGTTTTCAGTTCCCAGTTCTCGGAATCGTCAGGTTTACAGTGCTGCGAGAAACTTCCGCATGCGTTCCAACCCGCGATCCAGTTCGCCGATTGACGTCGCATAAGAA
>Ga0209530_1001301_pt1 | contig 11839 bp, 7 predicted proteins | sample BlaSpr_A8_Ref_O1_FD_187987 | JGI IMG/M metagenome (GOLD analysis project Ga0209530, IMG submission 187987) | Forest soil microbial communities from Thunder Bay, Ontario, Canada - Black Spruce, Ontario site 2_A8_Ref_O1 (SPAdes) (version 2) | ecosystem: Environmental > Terrestrial > Soil > Boreal...
GTCCCATAACTGCTTTCTGTCTTTTCCGAATACGCGCCCTCAGAAGCTTTCCGGCTTTTTGGTGCTTCCACTCCACCAGTGTTCAACCTTCGTGAGATTGAACTTCGCCACGACAGCGCCATCCTTGTCGTACACAAATAATGAACCCTGCTTTTCTTCGGCCTTCGTCGCTTCCTCGATCACGGCAACTTCATCCACGTATTCAATCTTGACCATTACTGGCATTTGCGTTGTCTGCTCGGACTTAGCGAACTCAGAAATGCGCCGCCTAGCAGGGCGAATGAGCGGAGCACGTCTCAAAACCGTCTGACGGCTATAGCCGCTTTATCGGCGAAAGCCTACATCCATTATGGGAGCGTGTCCACTGATATTTGCGGCCGGTTTGGCAAGCGGCTACGCACTCTCCGCAAGCGGCAGGGCTGGACACAGGTCTACATGGCCGAGCACGTCGGCATGGATCGCAGTTTCATTTCGGACTTGGAGAACGGCAAGAAGGAAATCTGTATCCGCAATCTCGAAGTGCTCGCGAGAGCTTTTGAGATGAGCGTTTCCCAGCTTATGACCCGCCTCTAGCGACACGCCGCCGAAAATATACAAAATGCGAAGAGTGCGGCCACCAGCGGAACAGGCGTCTCTGTCTGCCCTACGCCCGCTCTGTGGGACAACTCAGGAGTGGCTCCGCGCCCGCGCGGAATCTTGTGTCGTGACTTGTGTCGTAACCCTGGCATCCCTGCCCGCATCGGGCGCTGTCGGGTGCTCTCGCTCGGGCACACGTGAGGGGCAGCGAACATGCGTCGGACACGCACGAACACTGCCCCTCGTTGTCACTCGCACTTTGCTCTTGTCGCTCCGCTACAATCGGAGATGAGAAATGGCATGGAAGAGGTCGTCGGTTCGATCCCGACCAGGTCCACCATGTTTTCAACAACTTACAGATTTACCGACCGATCGGTTGGTAGCATTTGGTAGCAAATTCCCAAAACATTTTTAGAAATCAGCGTGAATTTCTTCCCGCTTCGCTCTGAGTTCAGCATTGATCGCGTTGACGGTTGCCTGCACGCTCTCTGGGATTTCCTGCATATACACGTCGGTCGTTGTGGCCGCACGGGAATGCCGGAGAAGTCCCTGAACGTCCTTCACTGTTCCCTTCTTCTGCGCCAGCGTCGCTATCGTGCGCCGGATCACTTGGAAGGTCAGCTTCGGCAGTTCGAGGTCTTTCTCCAATTTGTGCAGCACCCGCCGGCATAAAGTACTCGTTTGACGCGAGCCCCGAGTTGGCTCGGAGACTATCTGCCATCTTCCACAGGTCCGCATCGAATTGCTCAATATCGTCCAGATGATCGGCGGTCATTGGTCCCTTGGTCTTTCCCCAGCAAGTCCATCAAACTCAGTACCATCCTCCAGCAGAGAGGCGGCGGTTTGCTGTTCAGAAGTTCCATTTGCCTAATGATACTAATGCACCGGCCCCGTAGGGCATCTTCATGAGCGGACGAAACTCACTAGACGGCGCTCATCTTTCGATGACGGCACGGTCTTGGCACGAAGGCAACGCTGGAGGACTGAGCGAATGGGGTGGGAGGAATTGAGACCATGCCGGCCAAACCTGTGGTCAATCTACTTCCGGCGTTGAGCTTCCCGGTTTCTGTCGCAGCTGCTCAATCGACGCTTCACGACGCGTCCCATCTGACTCCTCTACGAAGACGGAAAGAGTATCCGTCAGCCTAATATCGCAGATCTCCCCTACTCCTATTGCCTAAGGCGTTCATTAACTCGTCCTTTGAGGATGGTGTCAAAAAGTTCACCTCGTCTTCGTATTGGAACGACCGGGCCCGCGGACCCCTCGGCGACTTTTTCCACCACGCTATACATTTCCCAGACTTAGACTCCTCGAAGGACGGCCACAGTTTAGGCATAGTTCGTCCGAAAACTAGCGCCAGCGTGACTATACGGGCTGCACCTCGGATGACCATTCCGGTGTTCCCGCTTGCGATTCGTCCAAGTCTTATGTCCATAAGAACAATCGAAAGCGGTGCCGCCATTTCACTGACCAAAAACATCTGTTTTTGAAACCGCGGAGAATTGTGAATCTCCGGAGGTTACAATCCAAGCAGTTGACAACGATTCGAACGGTTTTTGGGCAGGCATTTCCTGCCGAACTGTGAGTCCCAGAGAAAAAGGCACACTGCTGATACATATCGGTGAAGCTAACGCAGAAAACGGTACAAGCGCTTACCGCGCCCGCGGTGGGGAACCGCATTTGCTACGACGATGAAATTCCCGGCAGTTTAGGCGATCTCGTCTTGGTCTCGATCAAACCCTCATCAGCACCGCTCCGCAGGGCTTGCTGGTTGCCCGCTCGATCGATAGCGCGTACAACCCCACCTGCCGCTTGTAAAGCGCAAGCTCCTTCTCGAGCTCCCGGTCAGTCTTGAAGTCCACCACCGTCCATGCATCTTTCTCCCGGAAGGCTAGGTCGAGAACTCCTTCGACAAGCGTACCGTCGCCAAGGGTAAGTGTAATCGGCGTCTCGCGGCGGCAGCATCCTTGGGCCAGGGCATCACGCGCGCGCACCATGAGCGGATGAGCTAACGCGCACCGAACAGCAGCTGCCGCGGCGGCCGTTTCCTTTCCGTCCGCTCCAAGTATCCGAGCGTAAAGGGCAGCGATCTGCCGCATCTGATCGGCGTTAGCGTCGAGACGAACCGCCGCCAGAGCAGCGTGTACGAGAGCTCCGAAGCGCGGACCGGACGGACGATCCGGGTCTCGCGGCAGTTCGATCACTTCCACATCGCTGCCGGGTTCACCGAGATCGGGCTCGCTCCGGGCCTGGCCTGTAGCGGTCCGGAAGATGACACCTGGCTGAGCAGCCCGTTGCCTGATGTTGCCCCTTCGGGTCTCCCAGTTCGTGTAGGTCTCCAGGTCTTTTTTCAGAACCTCCCGATCATCCGACTCCTTCAGCAGTTCCTCCTGCTTTATGCCAAACGACTGGGGGACGTTAAGGTTCAATGCCCGCGGATCCCACCAGGCCACTCCGTACCCTTTTGTTTTGCTTTCCGGCTCTTCGAACCGATGCAAACCCGGCCAAACCGCGTCTTTCTCGTCGACCGTCAGATCCGGCGGCCGAACCAGAACGCTGTCTTTGCCAAACTGCGGACAAGCGGGTGGCTTTCCTGCTTTTTGGCGATCTTCCGCCTCAGGATAAATCGCGTCGTAGAGAGGTCTCACCCACCAGTTCGCGACCGAGTCCCAGGACTGACGCGGGTCGTCACCGATGGTTGGAACGACTAGAAGCTCGCGTGCCCGCGTGGACGCCACATAGGCCAACCTGACGCCCTCGGCGCGATCCCGCGCCAGTTCGAGTTCACCACACTCCTGGAGATCGAGCGGCGCGCACCCTGCGAGCGGAACCGCACACAGAGAGGAAGAAGAATCGATGTAGCGGCTGGGATGAGACTGGCAAATCTTGGCCGTGATGTCCGCAAGGATCACGACCGGAAACTCGAGGCCCTTGGCCTTGTGAACCGACATCATCCGGATGCCCTCGCTGCCCTCTTCAAAGATGGGAGCCTCTCCAGTTTCCGCCGCATCCGCGCCGGCGCGAATTTCTTCTACGAACCCGCGGAACGAAAGGCCACCGGACGCTTCATACTTTCTCGCCAGCTCCGCTATGTGCAGAACATTGGCGAGCACTTGCTCGCCCGAAGGGCGCAGCGCGAATGAAAGGTGCGCCCTGGTTTCTTTCAAAAGCGTGTCCAAGGTTTCTGTGGCGGGTCGGTAATTGCGGTTGCGGTGCAGCTTTTGCAGGATGCGAAGGCCTTCCACCACTTCCTGGAGTTCCCCCTCGAGCGGCTCGGCTGGGAGCCGGAAGGGATGAAAATGTCCGACTAGGTTGCGATAGTTCAGCAACACATCATCGCGGATCGCGAACAGCGAGCCCTTCAGAGTGGCGAAGACCGAGAGCTCGTCATCCGGCCACTCGATCGCGGTTAGCGCCGCGCGAATCGTCTGTACCTCTTCGCGGTCGTGCAAGAATTTTCCTCCTACCAGCAGGTGGGGGAGATTCCTGGCTTCGAGCGCCCTGATGTAGGGCCGAGCCATGTCATCGTCGAAACTGACAAACCTCCGGAAGAGCAGGCAGATGTGATTCGAAGCGAGCGGTATGCGCTCGCTGGGGTTTCCCGGCTTCGGTACCGTCCAGGCGCTCTTTTCGACCAGCCATGCAACAAAGGCGGCGATTGCATCGGGAAGCGAAGCATTGACGGCTCCTTGGGAGAATCTCGACTGGTAGGGCTTGGGAACAGGAAGGGCAACAATGGACGGTTGCTTCGTGTACTCCTCGCGGAATGGGGAAAGAGGAACATAGCTTGCCTGCAGGTTCGCCGCATTGCCATCCATATGAGGCAAGAAAGCCCTGTTGATCATGGCCTGGATCGAGGGCACCGACCGGAAACTGGTGGTCAGCTGCAGGAGTTCGGCGCCGCTCCTGAGCAGCAGCTGTTTCACCTGTTCATAAGTGCCGACATCGGCACGACGAAAACGGTAGATAGCCTGCTTCGGATCCCCGACAATGAACAGCTTCCCCGGAACTGACGTGACGCTGCTCCAGTTGTTGGCCCCGGGATCACCAGCGGAGAGCAGGACAATGATCTCCGCCTGCAACGGGTCCGTGTCCTGGAACTCATCGACGAAAAGGTGGGTGAAGCGCTCCTGGAAATGTTGGCGCACGACGGGGGATTGGACAAGAAGGTCGCGGGCGCGGATGAGCAAGTCAAGGAAGTCAAGTTTGCCACTACGCTCCTTCAGCAACTGGTATTGGACAACAGTCTCTCCCAGTTCGGTCTGCAAGAGGGCGGCGAGATCCGCTCCCGCGTCGCGGACAAACGTGTCGATGGCTGCAAGCAGTTCACCGTGCAAGCCCAAAATGTCGTCACGCTTAACCTGCTGGTTGTACTGGGCTTTCCCCTTCCGAGGATCGCGAAATCGTTGGTACTGTCCGTCGCTTGCGATCAGGACAAGCGTCGCTTCGATGCCGTCGTGGTCTCGCGGCCGAGCCCGTTCGGCGGTGCGGATACTCTCACTGAAGGCCCGTGACGGGGCAGTGTCACGGAAGAGGTTGTTGTCTTGATCGGAAGGGTCGCTGGTCAGTCGAGCAAGTTCATGGATCTTTTCGACAAGCGCATCGATCGCAGCCTTGCGGTCGAACTCTGGTCGCCGCCACTTCGCCGAAAAGTCTCGCCACTTTGACAGCTCCCAGCCGGCCGAAATCAGCGTCTCCGTAGGGCTGTTCCTGGTCTTACGCCGCAGGACTCGGCGCGTGCCCTCGGGCAGGTCTTCCAGCTTGCGCTCGAACCATGAACGAAACGCCTCGCGGTAAAGATGCAGGCTCTGCGCCTCGATCATCAGCTCGAACTGTGGATCGATGCGTGCCTCTACTGGACGCTCTCTGAGTAGATCAGCGCAGAAAGAGTGAATGGTGCTAAGCCGTGCCTCCTCGAGGTGCGCCAGAGCCTGCTCGAGGTTGTTGCGGGTCGCGGAGTTCTTCTCTTCTGCGCGGCGCTCTCTCTCGAGTTCGGAGCGGAGACGAAGTTTGAGCTCGCCCGCAGCCTTCTCGGTGAAAGTCATGCCTGCGATGCGGTCGATTGTCGTCTTTCCGGCCGCAACCACTGCAATCATTCGTTGCACCATTTCGCTCGTTTTCCCAGTGCCTGCGGCAGCCTCGACCACCAAGGTTTTGTCGAGGGCCGTGCGGACAGTGTCGCGGGCGTCTTGATCGATGAGTTTCATCAGGCCAGGCCCCTCATGGCTTTCAGCTGAACGAGCTGCGGAATCTCCTTCTTTCTGGCGAAGCGAATCTCCTCGTAGGGACCGCACACTTCTTGGAAGTCGCAGTAGACGCAGGCATCTTCGCGTGGAGCCGCAACCAGAAAAGGCATCGCGATCCCGTCGTCGATCGTGCGCAGCACGAGCCCTGAGCTTTGCCTGGCGATTGGATCAAGCGGGATACAGCGCTCGTTGAAGCCGCCGTCGGTCGTGCAGTAGAAGAGCCTTCCCTCCATAACGGTGCGCTTCAGGGCCACCTCCACGGCCAGCCCGTAAACAACCGGTTGCAGATATTCCCCTTGTCCGACCACTAGTCCCTTCCTCGTTCTGTCTTTTCCGGTTTTGTGGTCGGTGACGCGCAGCGTTTTGCCGTCGTCGCTCCTTTCGATCAGGTCGACGAAACCGTGAACCATGGTGCCCTCAGCAAGCCTTACCGGGTCGGGAAGACTATTAGGATCGCGTCCCTCCCCTGCCCCGAACCCGAAGCCAAACTCAAAATGGATGGGCACCCAGCCGTCCTGTTCTGCCACCTTCTCCAGCCAGACGCGGAGGTCCGAGCGCATCGCTTCGATCGCGTCCACCCACACCCGATCAATCGCCGGAGCGAGTTCCTCGTAGGCTTCATCTGCGACCCGCCTCACGGTCTGGTCGAGCATATTGAGAGCCTGTGGGAGCTGCGCTGTCTTTACCGGCAATAGGCCCTTGTCCTTCAGCTCACGCTGCAGCTCCGCTTGGATGCGGTGGAAGAGTCCTCCCCTGGTGAGGGGGTCCATTTCTTCGAGCGGCGCCACTTCTTCCCGCGGCTCGAGCCGGTGAATGGCGGAAAGCAGGAACCGGTAGGGACAAGCCCCGAAGTTCTGCAGTGCTGACACCGAGTAGGGGCGGGTCGCCAAACGGTGCGACTCGAGTATCTCAAGGATCGACGAGCGCTTTGTGAAGAGGCCGTCATGCTCGGACCACTTGGTCTGCCATCGTGCCCAGCGGGTCCGGAGCGATCTGGCCAGGTGCGGATTTAGTCTCATGACGTAGGCCAGCCGTCCCGCCCGGGGCTCGTTCGTATTCAAGAGCGGCCATACCGTGGCCAAATCGTACTCCGCATCGTCGATCGCCTCAGACGGGTCGCGCGGTGCTGGCCACGCCAGTCGGCTGGCACCAGCCAGTTCTGCATCTCGGGCGAGCACCTCGTAGTCCGGCACGTACCCGGTGATCGAGCGCGCCAGATCCAGCGCATAGAATGAAGGCACGCGGGCGCGGCCTTCCGCAACCTCAAGGCGAGGATAAGAAAGATACAAACGCCGGCTCGCAGCACCGACCGCGATCTGCAATAGCAGTCGCTCCTGCTGGCTGCGGTCTGATATCACGGACAGATCGGATGAGAGCTGCCGCCGCAGCTTGTCGAGAAGCAGCGGATCCTCCCGAAGTTTCTGGGGAAACATGCGCTCCGCAAGTCCAGGAATAAAGACGATGTCGAACGCGCGCCCGCGCGCGTGCTCAGGAGTTGCCACCAGCACACGCCCGTAGCGGCTCTCGGGTGGCTGCTGCTGAAGGTTGGACAGCCAGTGCTTCAGCACGTTCTGCACTTCGGCGAGTGGAACGGAAGCGACCGGCCCCATGGGTCTCAGATCGGCGAGAACCGCTAACACCCGTTCCGGTCGGCGAAGAACCCTGGGAGAGAGATGCTCGACCGCGGCGATCCACTCTCCCCAGGCCGCCAATTTCGGCAATGCGGATAGCTCTTCGATCACCGGGAGAGCGAATGCGCGGAGATGCCTCAGGTTGCGAAGCTTGCGCCGGACCGCTTCCACGCGCGGCGAGTCCGGTTCCTCCTTCGCGTATTCCTCTAACTCCCGCGTGAACTGGTTCTGCAGCCCGTCGAGCCGCCGGGCCCAACGTTCCTTGCCACCGATCACGGCGGCATCCACCAAAAGCTCTTCCCACCTCCAAGGTGCGCGGAGAGCGCCTGCCAATTCCGGCGTGTCTGCATAGTTCAGTTGGTCGCCATCCTCGTCTTGTGATGTGTTTTGCGTCTGAAGTGCGGAAACTGACGCAGCCGAACTCAGAGCATCATCTTCGGGCGGCACAAACTCGACCTTGTTCTCGGGGGGTGCGCCATCTTCCGCCAGGATTGGAACCTGTGCAAACGACAGATACTCGGCGAAGCGATGGGCGGAGAGTCCTTCAGCGGCGCATGCCAGCAACGCCAGCAGGGCACGACCCGAAGGATCCGGCCGCCGGCTTCCACGCGCAAAGTAAGCGGGGATTCCCGCCCGCCTTAGGGCGGCCTCCATTAAAGCCGCATAAGTCTCCGGCGCCCGCAGAAGTACAGCCATGCGGTCGAAGGGGATGCCTTTCTCGGCTTCGGCGAGGATGCGCCGGGCGATCTCGACCGACTCTCGCTCTTCTCCTGGGGCAGAGAAGAAGACGACCTCGTCGTCAGGCTTTCCTTCCTGTGGAGTTGTCTCCGAGAAAAGATAAAAGCCCAGCCGGGCGAGACTCGAATCCCCGGGTACGACAGGTGCAGCTTTGCCCTGAACACCGGGAACCATCCTTAAATTGTCCAGCGTGCGGAGGTCTCCCGTAGGACAGGTGAACAGTACATCTTTTGCGGCGGACGCCAACTCTTCGAGAAATGCTCTCTCGATCGCCGAGTGGATCGGCACATCCAGGAACAACAGCGGATGCCTGGCGAAATCCGCGCCGGCGCGGACTTCTTCCAGTGCAGACTGCAAAAGGATGCTGCGGTCGGCAACCGATACCTCGCCAATCTGCTCTTCAAAGCGTTCTAGGAGCGCGGCGTTGTCAGGCCCGGATTCCTCCAACCTTTTGAGCATTTCCGCGGGAATACCCGCGGAACGCAAGTCATTGATCGTGGCAGCCGTCGCACGTCCGAAACCCGGAAAGTTAGCAACCGACGCAAAGTAGGGTAGCTCATTCCGAGTCGCCGCTTCGTAGGCTGCACGCACGGCCAATGCTTCGGCACCGACCGCGGAGCTGGGAGCGACACCCGCCGCGGCCAGCTTACCTATGGCGAGCCGAGCTGCTAACTGCGTGAGGCTGAAGCGGTGCAGGCCGAAAGTGGCACCGCTCGTACTCGCGAACCCGCGGACCAAGTCATCGACGGCATCACGAGACGAGCCGACAAGGAGCAGTTCAGTCGCCGCAGCGAAAGACCGGATGAATTCAGTTGCGGCGGCGATCCGTTCGGCCGCCGACGGAGAGTGCAGGACTCGAAGCATGCCAGCTGGCAACGTAACGCCGTGGGAGGGGGCGAGTCAAACGCTACGACCCGGCGGTGGATCCCCTCTGGAAGTTATCTTGGCAGGATTTTCGGCGACTATACGGCAAGAGTCACTGGGCTGAAGGTCCGGACATCGGAGACGGTGCTGTTTGTGTTTTCGGTAACCACAGCCGGCAGACAGCGCAGTAAGGAAACCCTAACGAACGCCCACGCCCAATCTATGCTACCAGGAAAAACCCGTATCGCATGCAGGATATTCATGGTATTACCTTTTAATGATAATTGACCGCAAGGCCGATATCGCCCTCGTCCGGACGGCCTTGCGTCGCAGCCGTGCCGTCGCCATCCTTGGACCGCGTCAGTGTGGCAAAACGACGCTCGCCCGTCACTTTGTCTCCCCTGACTCGCTGAACTACTTTGATCTTGAGGAGCCTCAAAGCTTGGCCCGCCTGGCCGAACCAGCGACAACCCTCCGTCCCCTCAAAGGCTTGGTTGTTATCGATGAAATACAGCGGCGCCCAGACCTATTTCCGTTGTTGCGTGTTCTCGCCGATCGTTCACCGATTCCCGCACGATTCCTCATTCTCGGCAGCGCTTCACCCGACTTGCTACAACAATCCTCAGAGACGCACGCCGGCAGGCTCGATACGGTTCCCCTAGAGGGATTTCGGCTCTCTGATCTCGGCGCTGCCGCCCAGCGGCGCCACTGGCTCCGCGGCGGCTTCCCGCTTGCATACACCGCGCGTACCGAAACTGACTCGGTGAGTTGGCGGCGGCAATTTCTCCAAACGTTCCTCGAGCGCGACCTTCCACAACTGGGAATTACAATCCCTGCTGTTTCGCTAAGGCGCTTCTGGAACATGGTCGCCCACTATCATGGCCAGATCTGGAACGCAGCCGAGTTGGCCCGCGCTTTAGCCGTCAATGAATCGACGGTACGCCGGTATCTCGATCTCATGACTGGCGTCTTCATGGTCCGCCAGTTAACGCCCTGGTTTGAAAATGTGGGCAAACGCCAAGTTAGAGCTCCGAAAGTGTATATCCGAGACACTGGGCTGTTGCACACACTCTTGGGTATCAACACCCAACGTGACTTGGAAAACCATCCGAAGGTAGGAGCCTCGTGGGAGGGCTACGCCATTGAGGAAATACTCAAGGCATTCCGCCCCGACGAGGCCTACTACTGGGCCACACATCAGGGGGCTGAGATTGACCTGGTTCTTTTCAAGTCTGGCCGCCGAATCGGTGTCGAATGCAAACGCGCTGACGCACCCAAGGTCACGCCCTCCATGCGGGTCGCTCTGGCCGATCTAAAACTCGACCGCATTCATGTTGTGTATCCAGGAGAGAAGACATACTCGATTGCAAAGAATATCGAGGTCATTCCACTCGCCACATTCCTTAAAGCAAAGTAGAGAATTCATGTGGGTTCCCTTGGACATCATTCCGGGGGTCATTTTTCCTTAAGTGCGAGGATGGCGTCTACTTGAGCTGCCCCCCGCAGTGTCGACCTTCGGTGCTGACAGCGTGCAGCTTAGCTCTTATCCCCCCATCAGGGCAACTGCGTAAAAGAAGCTTCGTTCCGGCGCGTGACCACCGGCTTCCTGACATCGTTGTCTCGTCGCTTCACCACCATTCGCGTGCGTGGTTGAAAACGCCAGATTTCCGATTCCCTTGGGATCACGTTTTCTGCGAAAGCTTTGAGCTTAACTCTTGGAAGGGGAACCTGGCTCTCCATCTCACAAATAAAACCACAGAGCACGAGGGATTGGTCGGGGTAAATCACGATGTCACCATTCAAGATGAATTGCTGTCCACGCTTCTCGTCGCTATTGCAACCTCGCGTACTAGGCTTTGGCATTTTTCAGGATGGGGATATCGGGGTCGGCGTCTTTCCCTACTGTGGCAGCCCGATTCGGCCCAGCAGGTCGGCGTAGCGGGGGTCGGAGCGGAGATTATCGAGCGCCGGGTCAAGTTTGATTGTATCGATGTGATTGCCCGCAGCAGCGGCTTGCTCCAGAGCCTCGAACGCCGCATCCTTCTCGCCCAGCATGGCGTAGTCACTGGCCGCACCATAAGGGTAGCCTGCGGCTTCGCTATCCTTGGCATGTTTCCTCAGAGCGCCCTTGTACCCCAACTTCTCGAAAGTCTCGCTCAGTTCCTTGGCATGCTTTTCGTAACCCCCTAGCTGCGCGGCCTTGATCCGTTGATCCATCGCCTGTTTGTAATTTCCCATTTGCCAATATGCGTCTCCGATGCCATACACCGCCGGGGCATAGGTGGGGTCGATTTCCAGTGTCTTGTTGTGCTGTTTGATCGCGCGTTCGTAGTCGCGTTGGTAGTAATACGCGAACCCGAGCATGGAATTGTAAAACGGCGAGAGCGGATCATGTTCCACCGCTTTGCGACTCTCAGTGACAGCTTCTTGAATTCTGCCCATCTCCATGTTGAACCAACTGGACACCTGGTGGGCATAAGGAGAACTGGGGTCAAGTGCCAGACCCTTTCGAATCTCCGCTTCCGCCTCCGAGAAGTTCCGGAAAAACAACATATCGACCGTTGCCAACGAGATGTGAGCCTCGGAATTCTGCGGCTCGAGCTCTAACGCCCGTCGTGCCATGGCTCGCGCCTTGTCGTAGGTCTCGCGGCCAGAGAGGCCGTTGTACGCCTGATTGGCGTAGACGTCCGCCAGCCCAGCGTAAGCTACCGCGTAGCTGGGATCACGGGCAATCGCCTGATTGAAGAGCTCGGCTGCTGCCTCGAAGTCTCCCGGCGCGTATC
>Ga0209530_1001303_pt1 | contig 11838 bp, 9 predicted proteins | sample BlaSpr_A8_Ref_O1_FD_187987 | JGI IMG/M metagenome (GOLD analysis project Ga0209530, IMG submission 187987) | Forest soil microbial communities from Thunder Bay, Ontario, Canada - Black Spruce, Ontario site 2_A8_Ref_O1 (SPAdes) (version 2) | ecosystem: Environmental > Terrestrial > Soil > Boreal...
TCCCTGGCCGACCTCGGTGAGCTGCCGCACGCCAGCGCCACGTTCGGGCATGCCGGGCTGAACCCGGCCGAGCGGGCCCTGGATGAGCTCGGCGTTCACCGCAACGTCCAGGTGACCACCGTCGGGTGGCTGTCGCTGCCCTTTGTCGTGGCGGGCACCGACCTGGTCGCGGTCGTGCCCGAGCGGCTGGCCCGCCGGGTCGTCGCCGCGGCCGGGGTCGCCGTCGCCGAGCCTCCGTTCGGCCGGGTCGAGCTGGTCGAGGCGGCCTGGTGGCACCCGATGCGTACCGCCGACCCCGCGCTGGCCTGGCTTCGCGGCATCCTGGCCGACGTGGCCGAGTCGCTGCAGCCGGATACCAGGGATACGGAGGAGCAATTTCCGCTCGAGGTGGGCGGGACCTAGCCTTCCGGCATGGGAGATGCGGAAGGCATGAGTGGTACCGGCGATCTGGCCGGCGGTGGTATCGGCAAGCTGGCCGGCCGGACGATCGTCGTGACCGGCGCGGCGCGCGGTCAGGGAGCGGCGGAGGCTGCCGCCATGGTCCGTGCGGGCGCCCGCGTCATCGCCGCTGACGTGCTCGACGAAGAGGGCACCGTGCTAGCCCAATCACTTGGCTGCACCTATCGTCATCTGGACGTGACTGAATCGGGTGATTGGTGCGCATTGCGGGACTCATTGGAAGGCCGACCTCTGCACGGGCTGGTCAACAACGCGGGGATCCCGATGCGGCCGCGGCTTGACGAGGTATCGCTAGCGGACTGGAACCGGGCACTCGCGGTGAACCTGACCGGCCCGATGCTGGGCATGCAGACGCTGGCACCGCTGATGCCGGCCGGGGCGTCCATCGTGAACGTCGGCTCGGTCGCCGCGCTGACCGCGCACCACGCCGTCGCCTACACCACGAGCAAGTGGGCGCTGCGCGGGCTCACAAAGGTCGCCGCCCTGGAGTACGCGGGACGCGGGATCCGGGTGAACATCATCCACCCCGGGCAGATCGACACGCCGATCCTGGCGAACGCGAACCCCGCCTTCCTCGCCGCGTCGCTCGCGCTCACCCCGCTGGGCCGGTCCGGTCAGCCGTCGGAGATCGCGCCGCTGGTGGTCTTCCTGCTCTCCGACGACGCCTCGTTCATCACCGGTGCTGAGATTCCCGTCGACGGCGGCCATTCCTCCCACGGCGGCACCAAGTCCATCGTCGACGCAATCGACGCCGCCGCCCGTGCGCAATTACCACGGAACATCCCTGCTCGGCGGAAGAAAAAGCGTCAAAAACGACCATCAAGTCTCCGCCGAGCATGGATGTTCCGTCAGGATTTGCCGGTACGGGAACCACGCGTCGTTCTGCCGTTAATGTCTTTTGCCTCTGGGACGGGAGCGGGCGGCGGGGACCGGGGGCGGGGCTGGGGCGGCGGGGACTATGCGGTTGCTGATTGTGCCGATGGCTTCCGCGGTGAAGGTGACGACGTCGCCTGGCTGGAGGGGCGGCGGCTCGCGCCGGCCGGCGCGGCCCCAGAACTCGGCGAGGCAGCCGCCGCCGAAGGTGCCGGAGCCGAGCACGTCACCTGGACGGATCCAGGCGCCGCGGGAGGCGTAGGAGACCTGCTCCTCAAGGAGCCAGGACATGCTCGCCAGCGAGTCGGCGGCGAGGACCTGGCCGTTCAGCGCGACGGTCAGCGTGATGTCGAGGTAGCCATCTGGCTGGCGGTACGGCTCGAGCTCGTCGGCGGTGACCAGCCAGGGGCCGAGCGTGTGCGCGCCGTCCTTGCCCTTGGCGAAGCCGAACGGGAGCCGGCTCTCCAGCCGCTGGACGTCCCGGGCGGACCAGTCGCCGAACAGGGTGTAGCCGGCGATGTGCTCCCTGGCCTGCTCCGGGGTGAGGTCGCGGCCCGGTCTGCCAATCACTACAGCAAGTTCGCATTCGAAATCAAATGCCTCTGAATCATAGAATATTGGGACGTCATCATGGGCGCCAATCACTGCGTGCGGATTGGTGAAGTAGAAGGCGGGGGCCTCATACCAGGCAGGGGGGATGCCGGTGCCTTCCTGGGCCCGGGCGACGCCCTCGATGTGTGCCTCGAAGCCGACGAAATCCCGGATGCTCGCCGGGCCCAGCGGGGGCAGCAGCCGGACTTCGGCCAGCGGGACGGGGCGCGCGGCGGCGGCCGGCTCGGCGGCGAGCAGGGTGCCGGCCTCGAGCAGGCCGCGGACCGTCACGCCGGGCTCGAGGGGGAGCAGCCGGTCGCCGTCCACGAGGCCGGCCTGCTCGGTGCCCTGGTGCAGGAAGGTGGCGAAGCGCATGGCAGCGACGATAACCGCGTTTGGCGGTCGCCGGGCATTCGAATATCCGATGGCAGCCATCTTGATCAGCCATTACCCGGCGGCCGCCGTGACGGCTACGGTATCGGGTCATGGGAAAGCTAACCGGGAAGGTCGCGCTGATCAGCGGCACGGGGTCGGGCATCGGGCAGGCGGCGGCGTGATGAACTCGCTGGCTCCTGTCGACCTGTCGACAGCGGAGGGCGCCCGGCGGTGGATCGCGGCAGCGGCGGAGGCTTACGGCGGGATCGACATCCTGTACAACAACGCGTCGGCGATGCGGAACACGCCGTTCGGCGAGATGCCGGACGATGACTGGTACTTCACCATCGCCAACGAGCTGCACGTGGTCTACCACCCGACCAGGGAAGCCTGGCCGCACCTGGTCGCCAGGGGCGGGGGAGTGATCCTGAACATGGCGTCGATCTCGGCCAGGTACGGCGCGATGTTCGTCGAGCAGGCACCGCACGGCGCGGCCAAGGGGGCGGTGCTGGCGTTCACTAAGCACCTGTGCGGCGCCGGCGGCAGGCACGGCATCCGGGTCAACGCGATCTCGCCCGGGCTTATCAGGACGCCCGCGACGGCGCCGTTCGTCGATGACCCGGACGGGCCCATCCCCGAACTGCTGCGGCAGCGGTTTCCCCTCGGGAGGTTCGGGCACCCCGAGGACGTGGCACGGCTAGCCGCGTTCCTCGCCTGCGACGACGCCGGCTACATCAACGGCGCCGAGATCGTCATCGACGGCGGCGTGACCGCGATGGCCGGGTGACCGAGACGGCTGCGGCGACTCTGCCTCGTGCCCAGCAGTCGGCTTGCAGATTTTGGACAGAAGTTCGATGCTTCGCGGAAATAAAGGAGTCAGATACGACCTGTTTTCTTCCACGGAGCACGGATCTTCCGTCGAAACGTGCAAGACATGCCGGGCATGTTGGACATATCAGGATATAATGGGCGGCTGCCGGGCTGGGCGCCGGCTGGGGCGGGGCGTGTGCCGCGGGCTAGGGGCGGGGAGTGCCTTGGTAGGCCTGGCGGCTGAGCGCCTCGGGGAGGTGCATGCGCAGCATCACCTGGTTCACGTTGGCGGGTAGCGACCGCTGAGTGAGGAGCGATACGGCGATCATCACGGTGAACGCCAGCGGTACCGTCCATAGCGCCGGCTGCCCGAGGAGCACGGCGCCCCAGCCGCTGGTAGCGGCGCCGAGCATCGTGGCCACGATCGCGGACAGGCAGGCACCGCCGCCCACCACTATCCCCGCTCCGGCGCCGACGCGGGTGAGCCGGCGCCACCAGATCCCGAGCACCATCAGCGGGCAGAACGAAGACGCCGCGATCGCGAAGGCCCAGCCCACCAGGAGCGCAAGCGAGAAACGGTTGATCAGCAGGGCGGCAACGGTGGCGACCGCGCCCGCGGCGATCGCGCACCAGCGGAAGGAGGTCACGCCGCCGTGGAGGAAGTCATGGGACAGGGCGCCCGCGACGCTGACCAGCAAGCCAGACGAGGTGGACAGGAACGCGGCGAACGCGCCCGCTGCGACCAGGGCCGCCAGCAGCTCGCCGGGCAGCCCGGGCAGCAGCAGGGACGGCAGGGCCAGGACGATGCTGTCCGAGTCACTGGACAGGTACAGCTCCGGCGCATGCAGCCTGGTCAGCACCGCGAGGACCGCCGGGAACATGTAGAACGTGCTCAGCAGCAGGAGCACGATCAGCGTCGTGCGCCTGGCCGCCTCGCCATCCGGGTTGGTGTAGAAGCGCACCAGGATGTGCGGCAGCCCGATCGCGCCGAAGAAGGTGGCGATGATAACGCCGTAGGTCGCGGCCAGTGGGTGCGCGCCGTTCGTGCCCGTGCTCAGCAGCGGGGAATCCCATGACTGCGCCGAGGCCGGTGCCATGGCCAGGCTGACCGGGACCGGGGCCCCCGCGCCGAAGGCGATGCGCGTGCCGGCGCCGGCGGCATAGCGGCACGCGCACAGGTCCACCGCCTGGCCGCGGAACTCGTGCTGGTTGAGCAGGCCGGTGACCGTCACCCTCGTCGCTGCGGGCAGGGTGAAGTCCGTCGCCTGGGGCAGGCTGACCACCATGGCCTGCGGGAACACCGGGGCCTGCTCGGGTGCGAGGTTACGAGCTGAGTCGTGCCCGGTCGCCATGAGCAGCACGATGGCCGGGATGCCGATCGCGCAGAGCTTCACCCAGTACTGGAAGCACTGGACGAAGGTGATCCCCTTCATGCCCCCCATCGCGATGTTGCAGCTCACGACCACGCCGAGGGTGGCCACGCCCACCCAGTACGGCGTGCCGAGGATCCACTGCAGCGTGATGCCGGCGCCCTTCATCTGCGGCAGCAGGTAGAACCATCCGATCACCAGGACCAGCGCGGTCGCCACCTGGCGCAGGCCGCGCGAGCCCAGCCGGCCGACGGCGAAGTCGGGGATCGTGTAGGCGCCGAACCGGCGCAGTGGCGCCGCCACCAGCAGGAGCAGGACGAGGTAGCCAGCGGTGTAGCCGACCGAGTACCACAGCGAGCCCAGGCCCTGCGAGACGACCAGGCCCGCGATCCCGAGGAAGGACGCGGCCGACAGGTACTCACCCGAGATCGCGGCCGCGTTGATCCCGGGCGGGACCTGGCGAGCGGCGACCATGAAGTCGTCGGGGGTCCGCGCCACCCGGATGCCGCGCGCGCCGACCATGATCGTCAGCAGGGTGACGAAGGCAATCGCGCCGACCATGGCGTCAGACATCGGGCGGCCGCCTCGCCGGGTCGACCAGGTCGGTGAACCTGGCCTCCAGCTGCCGCGCCTGGCGGTTGTAGAACCAGCCGATCCCGAGGAACACAGGGTAGAACGCGAAGCCGAGCACGATCAGCGTCAGCGGAAGGCCCGCTACCGTGATCCGGCCGACGGCCGGTACCAGGGCACAGATCACCGGGAACGAGGCGGTGGCGGCGAGGGCGATGGCGAGGCACATCAGCGAGAGGCCGAGCTGGGCGCGCAGGTAGGACCGGCCGAGCAGGCGGCCGTGGCTGGTGTCATCCCGCAGGTCGCCGAGTCCGGGGAAGCCATCGGGGACGTGCACCTGATCGTGGCGCCAGACCACGAGCTGCCGCACCGGCACGGGAGCCTGCGGCGGGATCGGCGACGAGGGCTGCGGGCTAGGCTCGGGTGCGGACACGGTAAGTTCCGCCGCCCGGCGCGCAGGATCCGGTCCCTGACATCGCGCACGTGCCGGCGGCTCACCGGCAGGGAATGACCGGACACCGTCACGGCATGCACGCCATTGGTCACGGAGAATTCGGTGATATGCCGGAACGACACCAGGAACCCGCGGTGGATGCGGATGAACCCGGATGCCGCCCACCGTTCCTCCAGATGCGAGATGGGCATGCGTACCAGGTGCGTGCTGCCGTCGGAGGTATGCAATCGCACGTAATCGCCTTCGGCCTCAGCCCAGAGCACCTGATCGCGCGGAATGAACCTGGTCCGTCCGGCTACCTCGACGGGGATCATGGCGGCCGGGTCGTTATCTGACTGCGGGTCCTGCCGATCCGGCGGCCGGCTCAGCGCGCGGCCGAGAGCCATGCCCAGGCGGGCCTTCGATACCGGCTTGAGCAGGTAGTCACAGGCGCCGAGGTCGAAGGCGCGGACCGCGTACTCCTCATAAGCCGTCACGAAAATAATGGCGGGAGGGGTTGCGAACCTGCGCAGCACGTTACCGAGCTCGATGCCGTTGAGCGCGGGCAGCCTGACGTCGAGGAAGACAACGTCGTACGAGCGCTGCTGGAGCCGGCGGAATGCGTCACTGGAATTCTGGGCGTCATCAACCGGGGCGAGCGAGAATGCCGTGCGCAGCAGGTAGCTCAGCTCGTCCCTGGCGGGCGCCTCATCGTCGACGACCAGCGCGGACGCGGTCATGGCGTGCTCACTGCCGGGAAGAACTTCGGCAGCCGCATGGTGACCTTCGTGCCCGCGCCGACGCCGGTCTCTATCGTCAGCCCGTGGTCGTCGCCGAAGGTGGCACGCAGCCGCTCATCGACATTGCGGAGCCCGACGGACTGGCCGCCCCGGCCGCGCCCGCCGAGCAGGCTGGCCAGCTGCTCGGGATCGACACCGATCCCGTGGTCCTCGACGGTGACGATTGCCTCGTGGCCGCCATCCTCGGCGGATATCAGCAGCCGGGCGGTGCCGGTGAACCGCTCAAGGCCATGGCGGACCGCGTTCTCCACTAGCGGCTGGACTATCAGGGACGGAACCCGCACCGGCAGGACCTCCGGGGCCACGCGCAGGCTGACTGCCAGGCGATCGCCGAACCGGGCGCGTTCCAGCTCGAGGTAGGTATCGACGAAGCGAAGCTCCTCGGCGAGCGTGTCGTACTGGCTGTGCTCACGGAACGTCCACCGGATGAACTCGGCGAAGCCGACAAGCAGGTCCCGTGCCCGCTCCGGGTCGGACCGGACGAACGACTCGATGGCGGTGAGCGCGTTGTAGAGGAAGTGCGGGCTGATCTGGGCGCGGAGGAAGTTCAGCTGGGCCTGCACCGACCGGGTGCGGGAAGCATCGAGCTCGGCCAGTGCCAGGTGCGTGGACACGAACTTCGCGAGCTCCGCCGCGGTCCGCATCAGTGCCGCATCGGCGGAGGGCCCCAGCGCCCCTAGGGCCCCGATGACCACCCCGTCCACGGCGATCGGGACCGCGACGCCTACCCGCATCGGGCAGTCGCTGCCGTGCACGCAGTCCAGGTCCGATGCGGAGAGCAGCTGCGATCGGCCGGAGCTCACTACTTTCCGCAGCTGGCGGCCGAGCGCCTCGGCGTGCCGGTCCGATCCCTGGCAGGCGAGCAGGCCGGTCCGGTCGGCCATGGCCACGACCGGTGTGCCGAGCAGCTGCCGCAGGCTCGGCGCGGCCTTGGCCGCGGTGGCGGGCGTCAGCCCTTCACGCAGCACTGAGACGGCCTCACTGGCCGTGTGCAGCGCCTCGTAAGTAGCTTGCTGTGCTGGAGTGCCTACGCGTCGTGAGCTCCGCCGCCAGAACAGCACGGCTCCGGACAGCATGGCGGCCACCGAGATGACCACAATCACGAGTACCGCCATCGCCGCAATATAAACCCGCAGGCATAGGCAGGGATACCCACCAGAAACACCAATGTCACACGCCCGACCGCTGGCCGGCGCGAACTGACCGTTCCTCGCCCGGACAGGCCCGTTCCGCGCGTCAGATGCGGCGCTCGTCGCATGGCCGAGCACACGCGGTGAGGGGAGCCGTATTTTCCGGACAACGACGCAACGGAGCAACGCGATGGAGGACCATATGGCCGAGGACGCCGGTATCACCCCCGTGACCCAGAACTCAGTAGCCGACCCTGCCCCCCTCGGGCTGGCGGCCTTCGCCCTGACTACTTTTCTGTTGTCCGCCAAGAACGCGGGATGGATGTCTCATGCCAGCGGGGTAACGTTCGTGGGCTATGCGTTTGCCTACGGCGGGATCTGTCAGCTGCTGGCCGGGATGTGGGAGTTCAAGAACAAGAACGTCTTCGGTGCCACCGCGTTCTCTACCTACGGCGGCTTCTGGATCGGCCTGTACTTCTACGTGCATGACTTCGGTGTCGGTCTGCTGGGCGCGAAGGAGTTCGCCCTGTTCAACCACGACCTCGGCTGGATCCTGCTCGCGTTCGCCGTCTTCAACACCTACATGCTGATCATGAGCACGCAGGTGAGCGTGGCGGTATTCGCGGTCTTCCTCACCCTGGAGATCACCGAGATCGTCGGCGCCATCGCCAACTTCGACGCCGGCGCCGCGGCCAATCCCACCGGGATGGTCAAGGTGGCAGGCTACATCGGCATCGTGACCGCGATTGCCGCCTGGTACGCCTCCGCGGCCGGTGTCTCGAGGGGCATCGTCGGCAGCGCGATCAGGCTGCCGGTCGGCGGCAAGGTCTACAGCGGCCGTGCGGCTAGCACTCGCGTCTGAGAACGGGAGCTAGCAAACCATGTCCGTGACCGATGATGGTGCGCCTCGCGATATCGACACCGCGCAGGCCGAGGACCGGCGGTTCCCGCCAGACGAGGCGTTCGCCGCGACGGCGAACGCGGACGCCTCGATCTATGCCCGTGGCTTCGACGAGTTCTGGACCGACGAAGCCCGGACGCGGATCAGCTGGTTCCGTGACTTCGATACCCTGTACGAGTGGGAGCTTCCCTACGCCAGGTGGTATCTCGGCGGCTCGCTCAACGTCTGCTACAACTGCGTTGACCGGCACGTCGAGGCGGGACGCGGCGACAAGGTCGCCTACTACTGGGAAGGTGAGGTGCCCGGTGACCGGCGCGTCATCACCTTCGCCGACCTCCAGCGCGAGGTCGTCCAGTTCGCCGCGGGCCTGAAGCAGCTTGGCGTGCGCAAGGGAACCCCGGTCGGCATTTACATGGGCATGGTCCCGGAACTCGCCATCGCCATGCTGGCCTGTGCGCGCCTTGGGGCGCCGTTCACCGTCGTGTTCGGCGGCTTCTCAGCCGAGGCGCTCGCGGGCCGGCTCACGGACATGGAATGCGAGCTCGTCATCACGCAGGACGAAGGCTGGCGGCGGGGCAAGGCCGTGCCGCTGAAGGCCAACGTCGACGACGCGGTAAACCGCGCGCCGACCGTCACCACGGTGATCGTCCTGGAACGCACCGGAGGGCCCGTCACGATGGCCGAGGGGCGCGACCGCACCTGGGCCTCAGTCGTGGCGGGCCAGCCGGACTACCCGGCGGCCTGCCTGTGCGAGCCGATGGACAGCGAGGACCTGCTCTTCCTCCTGTATTCCTCGGGCACGACCGGCAAGCCCAAGGGGATCGTGCACACGACCGCTGGCTACCTCACCGGGGTGGCCACCACCCACCATTACATCTTCGACATCAACCCGAGCACGGTGTACTGGTGCGCCGCCGACATCGGCTGGATCACCGGGCACAGCTACATCGTGTTCGGGCCGCTCGCCAACGGCACCACCAGCGTCCTGTACGAGGGCGTGCCTGACTTCCCCGAGAAGGACAGGTGGTGGGAGATCGTCGAGCGGTACCGGGTCACCGTCCTCTACACCGCGCCGACCGCTATCCGCACCCACATGAAATGGGGACCCCAGTACGCGGAGCAGCACGACCTGACATCACTGCGGCTGCTCGGCTCGGTCGGCGAGCCGATCAACCCGGAGGCCTGGATCTGGTACCGCAAGTACATCGGTGGCGACCGGACCCCGGTGGTCGACACCTGGTGGCAGACCGAGACCGGCATGATCCTGATCGCCCCGCTGCCGGGGGTGACGACGCTCAAGCCGGGCTCGGCCACCCGGCCATTCCCCGGGGTCGAGGCGGCCGTCTACAACGAGTCAGGTGAGACGGTCCCGCCCGGCGCCGGCGGGTACCTGGTGCTCAAGCGTCCCTGGCCGGCCATACTGCGCGGGTTGTACAAGGACGACGAGCGCTACCGTGCGACCTACTGGAGCCGGTTCGACGGTGTCTACTTCACCGGCGATGGCGCCCGCGTGGACGAGGACGGCGACCTGTGGCTGCTCGGCCGGGTCGATGACGTGATGAACATCTCCGGCCACCGGCTGTCAACCATAGAGGTAGAGAGCGCGCTGGTCGATCATCCCGAAGTGGCGGAGGCCGCGGTGGTCGGCCGGGCCGACCAGCAGACCGGCCAGGCGATCGTCGCCTACGTGACGCTGAAGTCCAGCGTTGAGGTCTCACCGGGCAAGCTGGCCGAACTGCGCGAGCATGTGGCCACGAAGATCGGGCGGATCGCGATGCCCGCGAACATCGTCTTCACGCCGGAACTGCCCAAGACCCGGTCGGGAAAGATCATGCGCAGGCTGCTGCGTGATGTGGCGAACAACCGCGAGCTCGGCGACACCACCACGCTGGCCGATCCCACCGTGGTGGAGGAGATCAGGACCAGAGCGGTAACCGACGCCTCATCCGAGGACTAAAAAGCAGCTCGGCGGAAGAAAAAGGGTCAAATTTGACTCCTTTTTCTCCGCTGAGCACGAATCTTCCGCAAAAGTCGAACCCATCTATGACGAACTTACGAACTGAAGCAGCTTGCCGGCGCTAGTCTTCGCCCGGCGTCGCCCCGGCCACGCGCGTGGCGCGCGTTCCCGCGCGGTGCGGCGTGCGGCGCGGCTTGCGTTGCGGCCTGCGTTGCGGCTTGTGGCAGTCGCGGCGACGGGACTAGCGTTTGCACGGCAGGTCTCGCCCCGCGCAATGCCGTGGCCAGCGCGTGAGGGGTCCGTATCGACGCCTGCCCCCAGCTAGGCTGTCCTGGCAGCGCCTGGCAGATGATCGCGTTGAGGATCGCGGGCACGCCGGCGCTCAGCTGGCGGGGTTCGTACAGCCCTGCCCGGTTCCGCCGGGCGGGACGCAGAGCGGTCGCCTCGTCGCCGGGCCAGTACCCGGTGAGCAGCGCGTACAGGATCCGCGCCAGCGCCTCGGTGTCAGTGCGGGCGGTGTCAGTGCGGGCGGGGTCGGCCGGGTCGGCTCCTGAGAGCGCGGCGTCGATGCCTAGGCCGGTGATCTTCAGGCCGCTGCTGCCCCAGTGCAGAGAACGTAGTCCCAGGCGCAGGTGGGGTCGTCCGCCTTCGTGGGCGGAGCTGATCGCGTCCGCTGCCTCCGCGACGATGAAGGCGGCCAGCGACGGGTCCGGCAGGCCGGTCAGCAGCAGATCCTCCAGGTTCGGATCCGCAGCCCACTCGGAGATGATGCACGGGCACTCGGGACTGAAGCTGATGTCGAAAATGGGGGCCAGTCGCGCGTCGTTCACCCGGGCGCTAGCCTGCACGGCCTGGGCGAGGCCGGGCGGTAGGGGCGTCCACGCCGGCAGCAGGTGGACGGCAACCGATCGGCGCAATACCTGGTCGGTCGCCCGCCACAACGAGACGCCGTCGCCCTCGCTGACCCGGCAATCTAGCCTGAAGCGGCCCTCGAGCACTACTGGATCTGCGTGCGTTCTGGGTGAGAGTTCGGCTACGGTCACGGCTTCCTCCTGGCTGCGTCACCACTGAGATGCGCGTGCGGTGCTCATGCCAGCAGTTTTTCTGGCGTCTTTTGCCGATTATTCGGGCCGGTCCGACGGAGACCGGCTGCCGCGGCTCCTCGAGCCGCTGCATATGTCTAAAGTGGCTAGTGTCATGTGTGAGCTTAGAGTGACGGAACATACGTGCTCGGCGGAAGAAAATGAGACAGAAATACCAGTATGTTTCCGTCGAGCTTCGAATTTCCGTCGGAAGTTGACGCGAGGGTGGCTCTGCGGGGTGAGCCAGGAGGCGACCGGTCATGGATTGTGACGAAGCGATTACGCGGGCCGGTGGATTGAGCCGTTGCGCGGTTCGAGACGTTCTACCAGTAGAGCCGCACGGCCACGCGGCCTGAGGTGCCCGGCGAAACCCTGCGTCGCCGGGCACCATTTCTTTGTGTCTGACCGGCGGTAGGCCTGGTCAGCAGGAGTCGGTTGCGGTGGCGGGGGCGCGCTGGGCTACCACGCCGGAAGACGGCGAGGATGA
>Ga0209530_1001304_pt1 | contig 11836 bp, 11 predicted proteins | sample BlaSpr_A8_Ref_O1_FD_187987 | JGI IMG/M metagenome (GOLD analysis project Ga0209530, IMG submission 187987) | Forest soil microbial communities from Thunder Bay, Ontario, Canada - Black Spruce, Ontario site 2_A8_Ref_O1 (SPAdes) (version 2) | ecosystem: Environmental > Terrestrial > Soil > Boreal...
ACCCTTCCGCGCGGCACCGGAGTGAACCCATGCACGATTGAAACTCGCGGGGGTGCCGAACCCTTCGGGGTGTGAAGGGTTCGGGTTTTGACTTAAGTTCTAGCTCTTTCGCAGACTTCAGCTTCTCGGCTTCCACTCCGGATTCGGCGCGCACAGACTCGTTCCTGTCCTGGAATAAAAACTACAGCTGCTCCATAACCAGTCCTGCGGATGTACCACCAACCCTCTCTTCACCGGATTGAAATGCATGTAATTCATCTTCTCGTTCCTTTTCTTCGCGCTCCACACATTGAAGTCGTAGAACCGTCGCTGCCAGAACGGTTGGTATTTCCGCACCGGACCTTCCTCCCATAGCCATTTCTGCTCCGACCGCGTGCGCCTTCTCCTCCGGTGCATCGCTCGCGAAACGCGCTGCTTCAACACCTGCATCGCCCTGCTGGGACTCCCCACGTTCGGCTCGCTGATCAGCAGATGAATGTGCTCCGGCATCACCACGTATCCGATAAGCGCGAAATCGTGGCGCTCGCGAACTTCACTGAGAATCTTGAGAAAGAGATGACGCGCGCGTTCGGTGCCCAACAAAGGCATGCGACGATAGCAACTGCAAGTAATGAAATGCAGTTGGCCCAATCCATAGCGGCGTCGGAGGCGTGGCTTCATCCGAGAAACCCGAACCCTTCAAACCCCGAAGGGTTCGGCACCCCACACGGGTCGAGGGAACTAAGTAGTGAACTGGTGGTGTGGTACTATCCGCCCGGGCGTCATGTCAACGCGAAAAATAACAAGAAAGGCTTCGCCACCCGCCAACCAGTGACGTCAGATGAGATGGTGAAAATCCGGCTCCTCGGTCCTCATAAGGGCGACTCGGAGACGCTCTGGGCGAAACGCATCGCTCCCGGACGTTACCGCCTAGACAACGGTCCCTTCTTCGCTTACGGAGTGTCCTGGCAGGACGTAGTTGAAGCGCGGCCCGGTGACGATGACATTTTCGAGTATGTTCGGGTTGTCAGTAAATCGGGGAACCGGACCCTGCGAGTTATATTTAACGATTATGGCTTAGACGACCAACGAGCTAAGAATATCCTGCGGGGGATCCGAGAATTGGGTTGCAGCTATGAAGGTATGCAACCAAGGCTAGTTTCGATTAATGTGCCCCCCGAGGCAAATCTCGATTCTGTGACAACCTCCCTGACGGGACTTCCCGGATTGCAGTGGGAATACGGAGATCCTACTTACGAGGAAGTCACGAGAGCGGCGAAGGACTGATAGTGAGCCAAGGCTTCGTCCACGGCGGGCACAGGCGGGTGGCGAACCCTTCCGCGCGGCACCGGACTGAACCCATGCACGACTCAAACTCGCGGGGGTGCCGAATCTTTTCTGCGGTTTGTGCAGAAAAGGTTCGGGTTTTGACGTTGCGCTTCCATCTATCCACCTTTCGCCCAGCCTCACCCGCGCAATGCCGTCGCCTTCGCAAGAAACTTCACCCCCGACCGCCGCGACGGACACCGCTTCGCAGAGTTATGCTCACACACACAGGTCCTTGAAATTCTCCAAATCACGTGCTACCGTCGCTTGTGTTTAAAATTGAATATCGTCGAGTGCTTCACGAAAGCTCAGGGAAGCTGCACCTCCCGAAGTCTTCCCGCCTGCATGAATTTGTCTCTGCACGCGATGAATTTATCTCTGCACACGATGAATTAAATCGCCAAACTCGCGAAATAGAACGTCCTGTAACTCCTAGAAAACAAACAACCGCGGCTCGCTCAAATCGCCAAATTTTTCAGAAATGTGGTTTGCTGTTGCTGGTCCTGGCTTGCGGTTCGTTTCTTGCTCAGGCGCGGTTCCGCCAGCCGAACTCGGAGTATCAGGCGCGACGCGCGAAGCTTCGCTCCACGATCAGCGGTCCAGCCGTCCTATTCGGCTATACCAGTCATCAGGATGCGGGCGAACTTGCTGTTTTCTTTCAGGAAGAAAATTTTTATTACCTCACGGGACACAGTGAGCCCGACGCCGCACTCCTTCTAATTCCCGATTCTGCCGACGGCAAGTCCTCCGACAGCGCGCACGAGATTCTTTATCTCCCTCCGCGTAATCCTGGCGCGGAAGAATGGGGAGGGCCCAAGATGGGGCCCAGCGATCCGGGCATAGCGGAAGAAACGGGATTCCAGGCGGTCGAGCCTTTCGCCAATTTGCGCGCGGATCTGGTGAATCTCGCCAAGACGTATTCCACGTTTTACACCGAGCTGCCTCCCAAGCAGGAAAACGGCTACCCGCACCTCACCATTTGGAGCGGATGGGTTCGCAGCATCTTGCCGCAGTCAACCATTGACGACGTCGCACCGGCGCTCGCTTCTCTGCGCCAGATAAAATCTGCGGGCGAAATCGCCTTAATTCAAAAAGCCGTGGATGCTTCGGTTGACGCGCACATTGCCGCCATGAAAATGATGCGGCCCGGCCTTTTCGAATATCAGATTGCCGCGCGCATGAAGGAAGTTCACGAAATGGAGGGCTGCTCGCGCGAAGCCTATGCGCCCATCGTGGGGACAGGCTTTTATTCCACGGTGCTGCATTACGACGCCTTGAAGAACGAAATAAAGGACGGCGATGTCGTTGTCATCGACGTAGCCGGCGAATACGGCGGTTACGCGGCGGACATTACGCGCACGCTTCCGGCCAACGGCAAGTTCACCGCTCGCCAGCGCGAAATCTACGAGATCGTTCTGGGCGCGCAAAATGCCGCGCTGGCAGCGATCAAGCCCGGAGTCATGCTCATCGGAGGGCCCAAGAGCGTCCATCAGGTCGCCTACGAATACATAAACACGCACGGCCACGACTTGCACGGCAACACGCTCGGTCGCTACTTCTTTCACGGCGTGGGACATCATCTCGGCCTCGACGTGCACGATCCTAACGACCGCAGCCCGCTTCAAGCCGGAATGGTGATCACCGACGAGCCCGGCATTTACATCCCCGAAGAAAATATCGGAGTACGTATTGAGGACGACGTGCTCGTCACCCAGGACGGCAACCAACTGCTTTCCGCAAAGCTCCCGCGTTCCCCTGACGAAATCGAAAAAATTATGGCCGAAGGCCGCGCGCAATCGCAGTCACAACCCCAGCCTTAACAATTCTGAAAGATTTAGCGGAACGGAAGATGCTGCGGAATCGCGGCGGAGCACAAAAATCCGCAAAGCGTAGAAAGAGTTGCAAGAGATTCGGATCGAGAGTACAGAAGGAATGACGGTGCGGCACAGCCGGATCGATCCGGCTGTGCCGCCTGCAGTCTTTGATTGCTTACTATTTTTGCGTCTTCTTGACCGCGGCTTTCCTGGCAGCCGCTCCTAATGGCAACGTTTGCTGCTGGATCAGCCCGGTAAACACACTATCGTTGCCGTCCGCACCGTTTTCCATCCATAACAGCTGGCCTCCGTTCGCTTGGTAAACGATGGCCTGGTAAGTAATCGTGGCTGCTCCATCACCCACGATCACGTTAATCGGGTCAAGCAGGTAGCGCCCTTGGTCTACTCCGTCTGAGACGAGTGTGCTGGTGAATGAGGTTCCGCTGTTAACCAGAGGCTCAGTGGTTTGCAACACATCTGCCGGATCGTTGAGGATTCCAGCCCCCGATAGACTGCCGGTTGCTGCCGTCGCATTTCCCGCGAAATCAAACTCACCGGTGTCGGGAACAAGATCTTGCAGCCCGAGAGCGTAATTGCCGGCGAAGGACGTCGTAGCGGTGTCCGTTTGAGGCACCAACACTCCCGAACCGGCAACGTCAGTGTCGAGATCGACGACGACAGCGCCTGCGAGAATGCTTCCAGGGCCGGGGGACGTCGTGTTATTCGGGTCATTCAGGTTTAGAGTCGGGTCCGTCGCATAGATGCCGAGAACGCTGACGGGCCCGAGAGTTGCGGACGTAATGTTCAAGCTCCCGTACCCGTTGGTGGCGATGGAATAGGTACCGGAAATTGTCTGCGCATCTGCAAATCCCACTCCCGGATCCGGTTCGTTAACATCGGCTACTCCGCTAAAGTTAGTCCCCGACGGAACAATCTGACCGATGGCTCCAAAAGGAATTCCAGCCAAGTTGCTTTGAACGCTGAACACGGAATTCCCAACTGAACCGTTGCCGAAATTGCCTGCGCTTGCGCCCTGTCCAAAAGCTGAACCCACAAGGGTACGGCTACCATCCACATCGATGAGCCGTATCACTTCCGGACCGACAATGTAATACGCAATGGTATTGCCGATGCCAGTGCCGGTGAGGGTACCGCGACCGAAACCATCAGCAGGCTGGGACAGAGTTGCCGTCGCAAAGGTTTTGCCCATACCTATGCTGCCTGCGATATTCTGGTCATACATGCCGTTCGATACACTACTCCCGGACACCGTGAACACACCTCCGAAGAAATCCGAATTACCGGTGTTCCCTGCGCCCGAGAGCACAAATGAAAAGCCCCCTGCCGGCGTGCTCGCCAAGTTCTGCAGGTCGAAGCTTCCGCTGGCTGTTGCGCTTGCATCAGCTTGAATGATGAGCGCGTGGCTGTTGTTTACGAAATTGAGCGCCAGGGTTTGCGTGCCGTTCACTCCGAGGCTGTTGTTGCCGGTCACGAGAGTCAGCGATCCCAGCCCAGTTGTAGGGCTGAATGACAAACTTCCACTCGAAATCGGGACATCGGGCAAGGTTATCCCACCTGCATCGTTGTAATCCTCCTCGCCCGTGAGGGTGCCGTCGACGGCAATCGACACCGCTCCGGCAAGAGAATAGATTCCGTTCTTGTTGTTGCCATCAAAGCCGCTGAGATAAAACGAGTAGTTGCCCGAGAGCCCGCCGGAAGTGGAGATTTGCACGTTCGCAGGCGCGCTTGGCGTGCCATCCTTCACGGACGTGGCAGTGATAGCCACACTGCCCACGGCCGTAGGCGGAGCCGTGTACACGGTCGTAACTCCGCTTAGAGTAGTGGATGGATTGAATGAGCCACACGAGGTGGCAGTGTTACCCGGGGTGCAACTCCACGTAACTCCGGTTTTCGTCCCAGTTATAGTGGCCGCGATTGATGCGCTATTGTTAGGAGCGATGATTCCGGGAGGCGGTTGGCTGATGCTGACTTCAATTATGGAATGCGAGCCGCTGCCGCCGCAGCCAGCCGTCAGACCGAGGGCAAATAGAATGATCGAGAGGCCTTTACGATTCATAGCTGACCTCCGTTCGACGCAGTTGCCGCAGAGGTATTCGGCGCCACAGGAAATCCGCGTTCGTTCCGGATGGTATAAGTGTGACCACCTATCTGAATGGTGCGAATCAGAAACACCTGCTTATTATTCGTTGTGGTCATAACCCCAGTCACTTGAACGCGCTCACCCGGTTTGATAGAAAGAGCTCCTTTTCCATTTAGAGCGGAGTAAGTCAGCCTCCCCTGTATCGCGCCGGAGCTTGTCTGCAGCACAAAGCCCGTCGAGCCAGATTGCAATAGCCCAACAGATGATTTCGAGGGCACGCTCTGAACGGTGGCGTTGAGCGTGATTTCCTTGCTGACGTCATATCTCAGTGGGGTGGCAGATGTCGTTGCCGACACAGCGGTCTGCGCATGAGCCGGGCCGACATTGAACACCAGGGCCAGCAGGGTTGCGAACCCCAGGCCTTTCAGAATTCCCTTCATCCGTGCCTCCAATTGGTCTTAGCCTTCGATTTGAATTACGACAGAAAAGTGATTTGATTCCATTAATGCCGTTCCAGTTGCCAAATATTAATACGGTATACTGCCGCCAATTCCTGGACCCAATACGGAACATGGACCTTAAATGGACCGAGCGGGACCAATCCACCCGAAACTAACCCTCCAGGAAGACAAAAGTTCCGGTTCTGTGCTCCTGTTCACAAAAATGGGTCCGTGTTTGAATGCGATCGTTACGGTTCTGCCTCCAAATGGATTTTGTCCGAAATCTAACCGGACGAGCAGCGTTGTAACCTCGCTGGGTTGGGAAACAACATATCGCGGACCAGCCTTCAAGAGACGACTATTAAAAGTGGACTTCCGCCCACAGCAACAGCCAAGGATTCCGGCATTAACGGCCACGGGCTTCCCCGGCGGCTAATCCTGAGCGTTTCAGCTGCAAGGGCAACTCGGCTGCCTCAGGGCGCCGTAGACGACGGACAACGCGCTGTGGACAACTTCCCTAGAGCGGCCAAAAAAGTTCCCAAATCTCAAGCTAAGCCAGCGAGCGGTACAAGATTGGATAGCCCGTTGGTGGCGACCCTCGGTACACGGTTCAAGGGCCTCCGTTCGAAAACCTAATCTTCTGCGGGCCATATAGCCTGTTTGACCGATGGCTGCACAGACCGCTATAATTAGAGCTTCGGCGGCGCAGAGAATTTGTGCCGAGCAGGGTTTCGCGTCGTTCGCCACTCGATTGAATTACCCCTCCGCTGGCTTGTGCTAAGCGAACGTGTCTGAATGCGGCGGGAAATGCCCGGAAGAAGAATCTAGGAGCAGCTATGCTAAAGTCGACTCAATTGCGCCCCGGTATGATCATCATGCACGAGGGCGATCTCCACGTGGTTTACAGCGTGGACCATCGGACCCCCGGTAACAAACGCGGCTCCATGCAGACTAAAATGCGCAACCTGCGCAGCGGCTCGATGATGGACTATCGCTTCCGCGCTGAAGAATTCGTGGAAAAAGTCACCGTGGACGAGATTGCGTTCGAATACCTTTATAGTGACGGCGACGGCCATCATTTCATGAACTCCCAGGACTACGAACAACTCGCGTTGCAAAATGACATCGTGGGCGACACCAAGGACTACCTGATTCCCAATTTGTCGGTGAAGATCGAATATTACGACGACAAGCCGATCGGCGTTCTCTTGCCCGACACGGTTGACCTTACCGTCGTCGATACCGAACAAACGATTCAGAAAGCCACTGCCAGCGCGGTGATGAAGCCGGCCAAGCTCGAAACTGGCTTGATCATCAACGTGCCGCCCTTCGTGGGCAACGGCGACAAAGTGAAAGTGGATACCTCCGAAGCCCGCTACATCCAGCGCATCCAATAACATGGTGCCGGCCTGATTACCGGCTATGAACAATCGAAAGACCGCGGCAAGACTTTCCCGCGTCTTGAGGGTTTTCATCTGCATGCGTGGACTTCCTGATGAAGCTGCGACTTCATAATCGCAAGAGAAATGATGGAGTGACGACAGCAATTTGCCGTCTTTGTTTCCTCACGGTCCTGTCGGTTGCAGTTTCCTCCACTTGTCCGGCTCAGACTCCGCAGAAAATCATCGACGACTACTTGCGCGCTGAAGGTGGCGCGAAAGCGCTGGCTAATATCCGGTCGCTGAGTATTGCAGGCAGTTTGCGCGAAGAGTCCACGGACACGAACGGCTCGTACTCGTTGATTACCAAAGCCCCCAATAAAGTTTATTCGGAAATCGTGATCGAGCCGCAGCGCACCATTGCCGCTTACAACGGCATGTCCGCCTGGGGCCAGGATTCCAGCGGGGCGCCGCACACGCTCACCGGCATGGAAGCGGCCGAATGGGAAGCCACGTCGCGCTATTTGAACGGGCATTTGACCAGCGCAAAGAAGGACAAGCTAGGCGCACGATTTGCAGGCGTCGAAAACGTGCGCGGCCGCCAGGCCTATCACCTGGAGTTTTCGCTCGCATCCGGAGTAACTCGCGAAGTTTTCTTCGACACGCAAACCCATCTGATTGTTCGCGAAATTGTTCCGGTACCTGAACCAAGTCCTTTGGCTGCCAGCGCCAAGGCGGGCTCACAACCGGGAGGCGCGCCGGCTGCAGAAGCTGCGGAAGAAATCGACTATTTCGACTACAAGCCTGTAAGCGGAATCTTGGAGCCCAATCGTATTGAGCTGCACCGCGGCGGCCACGTTTATCAAATCACTGTGACCAGGGTCGAAATAAATGCGCCCGTTCAGGACTCCATTTTCGATTTTCCACGCGCGGAAGACCGGCCACTGCCGGATGTCGCCAAGCTGTTGCTCGACATCGATAAAAATCAGAAAACCGTGGATGAAATCCTCAAGAAGTACACCTGCCATCTGACCGAGGAAGAGGAAAAAACTGACTCGAACGGCCAGGTGACTTCGCACACGGTCAAGGAATACGACATTTTTTACGTCGGAGATGATGAAGTCCGCCATCTGCTCGCCAAGGACGGCAAGGCGCTCGAAGGTGATGAAAAGAAAAAAGAGGACGAGCGCTTCAGCAAGGACTTCGACGAGAAGAAGAAAAAGAAAGCCGAGCTCGATAACGATCCAAAAAAACAAGCGAAACAGGATCAAGCGGAACAGGCTCAGATTTCAGATTTTCTCCGCGCCGAGCGATTCACAAACCCCCGGCGCGAACTTTTCCGCGGCCAGGAAGTGATCGTCTTTGATTTCGGGCCGAATCCAGATTACAAACCGAAGAACCTGGCTGAGAACATCGTGCAGAAACTCGGCGGAGTCCTATGGGTGGACGAACAGGCCCGAGACGTCGCGCGCCTGGAAGCGCGATTCAACGACAATGTGAAAATCGGGGGAGGGATTCTGGCTTCGCTCTCGAAGGGCTCGAATCTCGTGTTCGAGCAAACGATGGTCAACGACGAAGTGTGGCTGCCGTCCTATTCTGAAGTTCACGCGGCTGCCCGCGTGGTCTTCTTTAAAGTGAAAGCGAATGAGATCGACAGGTACAGCGATTACAAGAAATTCTCGTCCGAAGTAAAACTGGGCGTGTCCACTCCGGTAGAAACGAATCCCAAGCAATAGTCAGTCAAAGAAAGCGGCGGTAGGGCAGCGAGCGGAACTAATTCTAGTTCGCAGCGGAAGATTTTGCGCCGAAGACGCGGCGGAAAATAGCGTCCACCGCGCGCAGCTGGCGTTTTAAATCAAAAGTGTTGGCCAGAGCTTTCTCGTCAAGGAATTTGCGGATGTTCGCATCCGCGGCGATCCGGTCGCGAAAACTTGTCTCCGACTCCCAGGCGGACATGGCATGGCCTTGTACCCATTTGTAAGCGTCTTCTCGCGGCGCGCCGTGCTCCACCAAATCCTGCAAGAGCTGGCCGGAAAAGATCAGACCCATGGTGGAATCGAGATTGCGCTGCATGCGCTGCGGAAACACTTTCATATTGCTGACGATTTCGGTTGTGCGGTGAAGCATGTAATCGACCAAAATCGTGGAGTCGGGAAGAATCACGCGCTCGACCGAGCTGTGCGAGATATCGCGCTCATGCCATAGGGCGACGTTTTCCAGCGCGGCCATGGAATTTGCACGCACGACGCGCGCGAGCCCGCAAATCTGCTCGCTCGAAACCGGATTGCGTTTATGCGGCATGGCTGAACTGCCGCGCTGCTCGCCGCCAAACGGCTCTTCCACTTCCCGGACTTCCGTGCGTTGCAAGTGGCGAATTTCGAGCGCGACGCGTTCGAGCGACGCAGCCAAAATCGCAAGCGTGGAAAGATATTGCGCGTGGCGGTCGCGTTCGATTACCTGGGAAGTGATGGGCGCGGTCGCAAGGCCCAGCCGCTGGCATATTTTCTGTTCGATTTCCGGACCGAGATGCGTGCAGGTCCCCACCGCGCCGGAAATTTTTCCCACCGCCAACTGATGCGCGGCCACTTGGAAGCGCACAAGGTCACGGCGATTCTCGGCATACCAATTTGCCACTTTGAGGCCGAATGTGATGGGCTCGGCGTGTATTCCATGCGTGCGGCCGATTTCAGGGGTGTCTTTAAATTCCCACGCGCGGCGTTCGAGCACTTCGCCAAAAGCTTCCAGATCTTTTTCAATCAGGTGCGACGCCTGGCGAATGAGAAGCGCTTGCGCTGTGTCCACGACGTCGTTCGACGTGAGACCATAATGGAGCCAGCGGCCTGCTTCCGGATCACCTACCGCTTCCTGCACTGCAATGGTGAACGCGATTACGTCATGCTTAACTTTTGCTTCAATCTCGTTGATGCGCGCCACATCGATTCGCGCACGTTCGCGCAATTTCGCTGCGGCCTCGCGCGGAACGATGCCGGCTTCCGCCAGCGTTTCCGTAGCGGCTAGTTCGACGTCGAGCCACTTCTGGAATTTATTTTCTTCGCCCCAAACGCGGCCCATTTCCGCGCGGGTATATCGTCCAATCAAGTTTGGCTCCCTGAGTTTCTGCGGTTGGAGGAAAAAATCCCTGCACCATGATACCTGATGCGAGCAGTTTTGCGGTCGCCCATTTGCGTCGATCCTCGACTACGAACTTGGCTCAAGCTCTGCGGCGACGTGACTGACCTTCCATCGCTGCACGGAGAAGCTTGTTGAGCCGCGTCTGATAGCCGCGCCCCTGGGATTTCAGCCAGGCGAGCACGTCCGCGTCAAGACGGATGGTAAGCGACTTCTTGATTGGCCGGTAAAACTTGCCCACGACCGCCAAGCTCCAATCCCGCACTTCCGGCGCATCAGAAAAATCGATCTTGTCGTCCCGCAGGGCTGCAAGTTTCGCCAGCTCCTTGTTCTGTTTTCTAGACACCTTGTTCATAAACCGTCCTTTCGCGAGGCGTCGCCTTTCGAGCGGAGATGATCCGGAGCACTTCTTCGCCACTCTGCTCACGATAAGTATGTACAACGAGCAGGATCATAATACGGCCCGCAAGACCTAATGTCTGCCATCGTTCCTCTTCATCCTTGACTCTTTCTAACTGGCTAACCGCGCGAGGATCATCGAACACGAGTTTCGCAGTTTCGAAGCTGACGCCATGCTTGGCGAGGTTGCGGCGACTCTTTTGTTCGTCCCAAACAAATTCCATGTGTGTAGCTGCACTATCGTAACTACATTATAGTATTTGCGTCTTGACGAAGTCAAGCGTGGTCTCGAGGGCGGTGTTTCGAAAGCGAAGAAACGCGTTAGCAGATTACAGGTCGAAGGGGCCGAGGGGGACGCGTTGCGAGGCAACGTGCAGTGTGCCGCGGAAGGCGAATTCTCCGGTGCGGCGGCCGAGTGCTTCTTCGGCGCAAATGCGGGCAATGTCGGGCGAGTTGTTCTGCTCGGAGAGGTGCGCGAGGACGAGATGTTGAGGGCGCGCATCGAATAATTCGGTGTCGGCGAGGAAATCGCTGACTACTGCATTCGAAAGATGCCCGGTGCGGCTCATCACGCGCTGCTTGATGTACCACGGATACGGCCCCACTTTCAGCATATCGAGATCGTGATTCGATTCGAGAATCAGAAAATCCGTTTCGCGCAGATACTGCTTCACCAGCTCGGGCATGTAGCCGAGATCGGTGACGATTACAACCTTGATCCCATTTGAACGAAAGCAATAACCGACAGGATCGGCCGCGTCGTGGGGAATGGTGAAGGGAGTGATTTCGATATCGCCGATTTCGAATCGTATGCCGGGGCGCACGTATTCAATGCGCTCGATCTTTCTTACCGGGCCATCCTCGCACAATCTCAAAATTTCGCGATGGGTCAGCTCCGTGAGATAGGCTGGGCATTTCCACTCACGCGCCATCTGCGCCATGGCGCTGGAATGATCGCTGTGCTCGTGGGTGATCAGGACGGCGTCCACGCGCTCGGGACGCTGTCGGCCGAGCGCTTCGAAGCGCCGCATCATTTCTTTGCGGCCGAGGCCGGCGTCAATGAGGAGAGTGGTATGGCCTGTCTCGAGCAACGTGCAGTTGCCCGTGCTTCCCGACGCCAGAATGGATACTCGAAACGAGATTGGGTCCCTCAGTCAGGCTCCGCGCTGCGAAGAACTGCGCGCAGGAACCGCGAAGATGATGGCAAACTGCGGCGCCTACGTCAACAACAGCAATTCAGGTGGTGAATTAAAGGACAAGCTGGTCGCG
>Ga0209530_1001305_pt1 | contig 11832 bp, 10 predicted proteins | sample BlaSpr_A8_Ref_O1_FD_187987 | JGI IMG/M metagenome (GOLD analysis project Ga0209530, IMG submission 187987) | Forest soil microbial communities from Thunder Bay, Ontario, Canada - Black Spruce, Ontario site 2_A8_Ref_O1 (SPAdes) (version 2) | ecosystem: Environmental > Terrestrial > Soil > Boreal...
CACGTCCAGCCGCAGCGCCGTCAAGCTTCCGCCCCAGACGCAACCGGTGTCGAGCGCGGCCACGTCCGCGTTCCGGAAAAAGCCCAGGGTCGACCAATGTCCGAAGACCAATCGAGTTCCGCGCCAGCGCGCGTGAGGGGCTTCGTACCAGGGAATCAGCGATCCCCGTTGCGCTTTCCTGGGTGAGCCTTTCGCCTGGAGCTCCAACCGGCCTTGGCTGTCGACGTAGCGCAGCCGAGTGAAGCAATTCACGATGTACCGCAGACGCTCGGCGCCCTCGAGCGCGTCGTCCCAGAGAGCCGGCTCGTCGCCGTACATCTGCTTGAAGAGCTTGGACGGGTTCCGGCGCAATGCCTGCTCGAACTCCCGCGCGCAGCGGCGCGCTGCGGGCATATCCCATTGAGGCGAGAGTCCCGCGTGCAGGAGACAGAGATTGAGGGCTCGATCCTCCGCGCAGAGCGGGCGGTGCGCGAGCCATTCGATCAAGCCGTCGCGATCGGAGGCGGAGAGTACCTGCGAGAGCGTGTCGTCGCGCTTCAACCGGCCGAATCCGTGAGCCACGGCGAGGAGGTGTAAATCGTGATTACCCAAGGTCACCGTAGCGGCCTCGCCCAGCGACCGGACGCGCCGCAGAACCTCGAGCGAGGCGGGCCCCCGATTCACCAGGTCGCCGACGAACCAAAGACGGTCCCTGTCCGGCGAGAAGCGCAGGGCGTCGAGCAATCGGCCGAGCTCGGCGTCGCACCCCTGCACGTCGCCGATTGCGTAGAGCGCCATCGAGAATCACCGGCCCCGCGCCGGGCCTAGTGCAGCACTCCGGGCATCGCCAGACGGAACGGCGCGATGGGGGCATCGAATTGATGGCCGTTGTCGGCGACCATTTGATAGCTCCCCTGCATGGTGCCGACCGGAGTCTCGATCACGGCGCCGCTCGAATAGCGAAATCCCTGGCCCGGCTTCAAGTACGGTTGCTCGCCCACGACGCCGTCGCCGCGGGTCTCTTTCACGTTGCCGTTCGCGTCGGTGATGATCCAGTGACGCGTGAGCAGGCGCGCCGGCACCTGGCCTTCGTTGCGGATCGTGATCGTGTAGGAAAACACGAAGCGCTTGTCGCGCGGGTCGGATTGCTCCTCGATATAGGCAGTCTCGACTTCGACACTGATGCGGTGTTTTCCCGGTTCGGAGGTCATGGTTCTCGTTGCGTCAGCTCAAACGTACCGCGAGCACGTCGCAATGCGCCGCGTGCAGAACGGTGTCCTCGGTGAAGTTGACGAGAATCGCGAGGCCATGACGCTCGCGGCTTCCCAGCACGATCAGGTCCGCGCTCTCTTCCTCGGCCACCCGCAGAATCTCTGCCTTGGTATTGCCCATTTCGACCCGGCCACGCACGTTCCCGGCGCCGGAGCGCGCGATGAACTCCCCGATTCTTGCGCGCGAGCGGTCGATGAGGTCTTGCTCGATGGCCATCGAAGGCATCAGCGTCTCGCCCATGGGCTCGACCGGCGCGTAATCCACGACATGGAGCGCGACGAGGGAGGCATTCGAGCGCGAGGCCATGTCGCGGCCGGCGTTGAACACTTTCTCGCTGCCCTCGGACAAGTCCAGCAGCACCAGCACTTTTCGATAATCGGCCATGCGGGGCCAGTATAACGGAGTGCACGGCGATTCGACCGCTTTGTGTCAGGCGGCGGCGGCGTTTTGACAGTAGCGCGCCGCGAGTCGTCCGAACTCCGCGGGCTCGAGCGTCTCGGGCCGGCGCTCCGGATCGATGCCGCAGAACTCGAAGTCGATCTCGCGAAGAAAAGTCTTCAAGCCGTTGCGCAGGGTCTTGCGGCGATGGGAGAACGCCGCGGTGACCAGCGTCTTGAGTGCCGCGTCGCTGCCGATGGCGAACCGCGGGCCGGGAGCGGGCCGCAAGCGTACCACTGCGGACCAGACCCTGGGCGGCGGCTTGAATGCGCCCGGGCCCACGTCGAACAGCCGTTCGACAGTGGCATATACGCCGAGCATCACCGTCAGCCGTCCGTACTCCTTGCCGCCGGCGGCGGCGGCCATACGATCCACGACCTCCTTCTGAAGCATGAAGTGCATGTCGGCGATGGCTGAGCGCTGGCTGAGAAGACGAAACAGCACCGGCGTCGAGATGTTGTAGGGCAGATTCCCAACCACCCGCAGGAGCGGCCCGGTGCCGCGCAGCTTCTCGAAGTCGGTCTCGAGCACATCCTCGGCGTGCACGCGCACGCGTCCCCGACCCCGGGCGTCCGCTTCGAGGTCCTGCGCCAGGTTGCGGTCGATCTCGATCACGTCGAGCGCCTTGGCGCGCTCCAGGAGTCCCCAGGTCAACGCGCCGCGGCCGGGTCCTATCTCGACGATGCGTTCGCCGGCGGCGGGCGCGATCGAATCGATGATGCGGCGAATCACGGCCGGGTCGTGCAGAAAGTGCTGGCCGAAGCGCCTACGAACCACCATGGCCCACGCCCGCCAACTCGACCGCCAACGTCAATGCCGCGCGCAAACTTCCGGTGTCCGCTTTGCCCGTGCGGGCAAGCGAGAGCGCAGTGCCGTGATCCACGCTGGTGCGCAAGATCGGCAGTCCGAGCGTGACATTGACCGCGTTGCCGAATCCGTCGTGCTTGATGACCGGCAGCCCTTGGTCGTGGTACATGGCGACGATGACGTCCACGGAGCTCAAGAATTGCGGCGCGAAGGCCGTGTCGGCGGGAATGGGTCCGCGTACGTGGAGCCCCTCCCGGGAGAGCTCCTCGATCACGGGTCCGATCACCTCGATTTCCTCGCGCCCCAGATGTCCGGACTCTCCGGCGTGGGGATTGAGACCCAGGACGCCGATGCGGGGCGAGCTCAGCCCGAAGTGCCGCTCGAGATCGGTGGCGACGATCCTCAAAGTCGCGCGCAGACGGTCCGGCGTGATGGCCTTGGGCACGTCGGCGAGCGGCAGGTGGGTCGTTACCAGCGCGACCCGAAGCGTACCGGTCTGGAGCATCATCACCGGCAGCGCCGCACGGGTGCGCTCGGCGAGATATTCGGTATGCCCGGTGAACGCAAAGCCCGCATCCATCAACGTGCTTTTCTGCACCGGCGCCGTGACCATGGCGGCGAATTCGCCGTTCATGCAGCCGTCGCAAGCGCGGGCAAGCATCTCGATGACGTAGGCGGCGTTGCCCGGATCGAGCTCACCCGCCCTGACCGCGTGTGCGGTCGGTACGTGCAGCACCTTGAGCACGCCCGCGCGATGCGGCGCGGCGGCTTGCGAGGGCTCGTAGGGCGTAAGACGCAGCGGCAGCCCGAGCGCCGCCGCCGTGGACGACAACAGCGACGCGTCGGCCGCGACCACCAGATCCGCCCGCCAGTCGCTCTGAGCGAGGGTCACGCAGGCGTCGGGTCCGATGCCGGCCGGCTCTCCCGAGGTGACGACGATGCGGGGTAGGTACAGAGGTCCCTACATCTTGACTTCGACGAAAGCTTCGTCGCGAAGCCTGCGCAGCCAAAGCTCGGTCTCTTCGTCCGCCTTGCTCTCGCGGATGGCGGCGAAGGCCTTTTGCCGGCGCACGTCGTCGGTGCTGTCATAGGTGCGGGTGCCGAGCATCTGGACGATATGCCAGCCGTAACGTGTCTTGAACGGCGGGCTGATCTCGTCCGGCTTGAGATCCGCGATCGCCTTGTCGAATTCAGGCACGAAGGTGCCGGGCCCCGTCCATCCCAAGTCTCCGCCATCCGGCGCCGAACCAGGATCTTCCGAGGTCGCCGAGGCAATGCCGGCGAAATCTTCGCCGTTCAAGATGCGCTGGCGCAGCTTCGCGAGCTTCTCGCGAACCGTCGCGTCGTCGTCGAGCTCGTTGGGCTTCAAGAGGATGTGCCGTACGTGGATCTGGTTCACGATGACCTGGGCCTGTCCGCCGCGGCGCTCGTTGAGCTTCACGATGTGAAAGCCGCTCGGCGTGCGCACCGGCGCGCTCACCTCGCCCGGCTTCATCTTGGTCACGAGCTCGAGGATGAATTGCGGAAGCTGAGCGCCCTTGCGCCAGCCGAGCTGGCCGCCGTCGAGGGCCGTCTGGCTGTTCGAATTCGCGATCGCGAGCTGGCCGAAGTCCTCGCCCTTGGTGGCGCGGGCGGCGATGTCGTTGGCCTTCTTGGTGATTTCCTCGAGCTGCTGCGGAGTGGCAGCCTGGGGCAAGGACAAGAGGATGTGCGACACGTTGAACTCGTCGTTCGCGGCCTGGGACTCCTGCCGCGCCAGGAATTGCTCGAGCTCGTGCGGCGACACATTGATGTGGGCGATCACGTCGCGCTGGCGCAGCGTGCTCAGGGTGAGCTCCTTGCGCATGCTCTCGCGGTATTGCTTGTAGTCCACGCCCTGGGCGGCCAGCGCGGTCGGCAATTGGTCGAAGGGGATCTTGTTGCGCTGAGCGATCTCCTGGAGCGCGCCGTTCAGCTGCTCATCGGAGATGGTCAGGCCGACGTGCTTGGCGCGTTGAGTCTGAATCTCCTGGAGGATCAAGCGCTCGAGCACCTGTTGCTTGAGCACGCTCTCCGGAGGGAGCTCGACCTTCTGTTCCTGCAGGCGCTTGGTCACCGCGTCCATTTGCTCGTCGAGCTCGCTCTTCAAGACGAGGCCGTCGTTGACGATGGCCGCGATGCGGTCGAGCAATTCGCCGTGTACGCCGATGTCGCGCGTCTGCGCGCCGGCCCGCGGCAGGCCCAAGGATGCCGCAATCACGAATCCGCATAAAGCCGCAAGGTATCGCATAAATCTCCGCTGGGGTGGCCTATTGAGCGTCGGGGTCGCGAGCCGAATAGCCGCTGATCTCTTTCGATAGGGCGGCGTCTGACCGCTTTCCGACCGAGCTCAAGCCCGTCAGTTCCAATTGTAATGCAATCGATGTGTCGAGTCCCCCGGTTCGGTTGGTCAAGTAGCGCCGCTGCAACACCTGGATGCGCCAGCAGCAGCTTTTGTACTCGAATCCGGCCAGCTGCTCGATGACCTGGCGGTCCTGGAGGGAGTAAACGTAGCGCCCGACGGTATTCCAGTGGCTGGCGATGGGCCACGCGAAGGACACGTCATATTGCTTCAGGATGTCCTCCTGGAACCGATAGCCGACGTTTATCACCTTGTTGGTGTCCGGATGGTACTGCAGCAGGACCTCCGACTTGTCGGTCTGCGAAGTATAGGGATTCCACTGGTAATCGAGGTTTACGCTCCAGTTCTTGTACGCCGTCACCGAAACCTCGCCGATGATGTCCGAGGCTCGATAGGCTTGCGAGGTCTGACCGGGTGCCGTGGCGAGGGTCTGGCCGGGGAGGGTCGGCAGATTCTGCCCCGGCAGGATGACCTGGGTGGGCTGCCCGGGGATGGTCAGGAGCGTTTGTCCGGGCAGGGTCTGGGTGATCTCGTCGGGCAGGAATACCCGTGGAAGCGAGAAGTAGCGGATCTGGCCGAGGGTCGCGGACAGGTACTGGGCGCCCGTGGACTCGCTGAACAGGCGCGTGGTCAGCCCCATGGCGAGCTGATTGGCGTCGCCGATGCGGTCGTCTCCCACGTACCGATTGGTGCGGAACAGCTCGACCAGATTCAGGTCCGGCAACCCGGTATCGAATATCGGGAGCTCGTTCTGGTTGCGGTAGGGAACGTAGCTGTACATGAGGCGCGGCTCCAGCGTCTCCGTGCGCTGTCCCTGCGAGCCCGAGTCGCGTTCGAAGATCAGGCCCGTGTCGACGCTCGCATACGGCAGCGTCCGGGTCGGGGTGCTCGGAGCGCCGACGGCCGCATTTTGAAGGTCGTATTGCGTGAAGTGATATCCGACCACGGGCTCGAAGAAGTACCCCTGTCCGCGGGCCGCCCAGCGCAGCTCGGGCGACAGATCCGCGCGGACGCCGGTGGGGCCGACTTCGCGCAGGAAATTGGTGACCTCGCTCGATACGGCGAATTCGAGTTGACCGACGAGCGGCATGAGCCCATAGGCCTCGATCCGCGGTACGCGCGAATAGGGGCGGTCGCCGGCGTCGATCGACGTGTCGATGGTCTGGAAGTTCTGCGCCTGCGCCCGGATACGCCAGATGTCGTCGTAGTACAGAAACTCGGCGCGCCGCTCGAGGAACGTGACGCTGGTCTGATCCGAGCCGACGGCGAAATCGCTGAAATAGTTGCTGTCGCTGACGCTCGTGATGTCGGTATCGAAGCGCAGGCCGGGGGCGAGATTGGTCACGTCCGTGATGTGTACGAAGGCCCGGTCGCTGTGTGCCACCGCATCGTCCGGCAGAAAATTCTCTTCGATCTGGCCGTGCGAGTCCGCCGTCAGGAAGCGGAATTCGCCGCCGAGCTGCACGCCCCGCCGCGACAGAAGTCCGGGAGTGAGTGTCATGTCGTAGTTCGGCGCCAGATTGAAGTAATACGGAACATCCAGCTGCCAGCCATTGCTGCCCGAGTGGCCGAAGCTCGGGAACAACAGTCCGCTCTGACGCTCGTCGCCCAAGGGAAAGGCGATGTAGGGCGTGTAGAAAATCGGCACGTCCTTGAATCGCATGACCACCCCGTGCGCGAATCCTTGCTCGGCGTCGGTATCCAACTTGAGCGATTTAGCCTGCAGTATCCAATCCCGATTACCGACGGGACAGCTCGTGTACCGCACCCTCTCCAGGCGGACCGTGCCGTCGGGATGCACCTCCATCTCCTGCGCGAAGCCGCGGCCGTTGCGCTCGAAGATACGAAAGTTGGCCTCGTCGAAATTGGCGCCGCCCAGGACGTCGTAGGCGCCCGAGTCGCTGGTGACGCCGAGCTGAGGGTCCTCGAAGTCCACCGATCCCTTGACGGTGACCTTGCCGGTCTTCTGGTCGTAGGTGACCCGGTCGGCGGAGATGGTGCGCAAGTCCTGATGCACCTGCACGTGACCGGTCAATACCGCGAAGCCGTTGGCATCGAGCGATGCGCCATCGCTCTCGATCCGGATGCGATGGTCGTCGTTCGCGATGGCCGCTTGGGTCGGCGCATGCTTGCGCTTCGGCGGCGCCGGACACATGTCGGCCGCACGAGCCGGCGCGGTCGCCAGGAGACAGCACGCGGCGGCCAAAGCGGCTACCGGCACGGCTCGATGGGAAGCAATGGGCAAAGTTCGTTCGCCTTAGTCGGTATACTTGCGATGCCGCATTTTGCGGTCGTCCGAATGGTCTAGCATGGGTGTAACGGATGCAAGCGATTCCCGCCTCGGGCTGCTTTCTCGCTGGGTGACGGAAGATCTCGGGTTCGCCGGCAGCCGGATCGAGCCTGCTTCCGCCGACGCGAGCTTCCGGCGCTATTTTCGGGTCACGCGCGGATCGGATTCCTACATCGTCATGGATGCGCCGCCGGACAAGGAGACGCTGGAGCCGTTCGTCGGCGTCGCGCGGTCGCTCAAGGGCATGGGATTGAACGTGCCGGTGGTCCTGGCACGCGACCTGCGTAAGGGCCTCTTGCTGCTGTCGGATCTGGGGACGCGGCAGTACTTGGATCAGCTCGCAGCCGGCCGCGACGTCGATCGCCTGTACGGGGACGCGTTGGGCGCCTTGGTGCGCATGCAGATCCGCGGCGAGGAGGCGGCGCGCGGGTTGCCGCCCTACGACCGGGTCTTGCTTCACCGGGAGATGGAGCTGATGCCGGAGTGGTTCCTTCGACGCCATCTCGAGGCGCCTCTCGAGCCGCGCGCACGCGCCATGCTCGACCGGCTGTTCGAACTTCTGTCGCAAAGCGCGCTGGCGCAACCGGCGACGTTCGTGCATCGCGATTATCACTCGCGCAATCTTCTGGTCACCGACGAAGCCAATCCCGGCATCCTCGATTTTCAGGACGCGGTACGCGGCGCGGTGACCTACGATGCGGTATCGCTGCTCAAGGATTGTTACATCGCGTGGCCGGCCGCACGAGTGCGTGGGTGGCTGCTCGAGTACCGGCGGGCGCTGATCGATGCGGGCCTCGGCCTCACGGCGGGCGAGGGTGAATTCATCCGCTGGTTCGATCTCATGGGATTGCAGCGTCACATCAAGGTGCTGGGCATATTCGCGCGGCTCTACTATCGCGACGGCAAATCGGGGTACTTGAAGGACTTGCCGCGGGTGCTCGCTTACACGCGCGAAGCGGCTGCGCTCTATCCGGAAACGGCTGAGTTCGCCGACTACCTCGCTGCCTTGGACGCCGGTTTTGCCGCCGCCCAGATGCGGGCGACGCGCGGCGGCGCCCCGGACCGGCAGACGGGCGACGCGTGAGCGGTGCGCGGCCAGCGAGGGGGCCGTGAGCTCGGGACCGTCGGCCGAGCGTCCGCGCTCCGCCATGATCCTGGCGGCCGGACGGGGCGAGCGTATGCGGCCGTTGACGGATCAGATGCCGAAGCCTCTTCTGCGCGTGCGGGGCAAACCGCTGATCGAATATCACCTGGAGCGGCTCGCCCGCGCGGGCATCGACCGCATCGTCATCAACCTCGCATGGCTCGGCGGCATGATCCGCGACGCGTTGGGAGACGGCTCGCGCTTCGGAGTCCGGATCGACTACAGCGACGAGGCTCCGCAGGCATTGGAGACCGGAGGCGGTATCTTTCGTGCATTGCCCTTGCTCGGGGAGCGCGCGTTCCTGGTCGTGAACGGCGATGTATTCAGCGATTACCCGTTGGCCGAGGCGAGGTTGCCGCTCGAGCGCGACGCGCACCTGGTACTCGTGCCGAACCCGCTGCAGCATCCCAACGGGGACTTCGGAGTCGAGGGAGGTCTGGCCCGGCCGGACGCCCCGGTGCGATTCACCTTCTCCGGCATCGCGGTCTATCGCCGAGAATTGTTTGCGGGATGCACGGGCGGCGGGTTTCCGCTGAAACCTCTGTTGGTCCGCGCGATGGAGGCAGGGCGGTGCTCGGCCGAGATTCATCGGGGCTCATGGCATGATGTCGGCTCGATCGAGCGCCTGAAGGCGTTGAACGAAGCAGGAGGAGTCCCTTGAGCGAGACGGACATGCGAGATGTCGTGGACCTCGACCGCTACCCGATCGACCGGGAGGACTCTGCGGCGTACGCCCTGTTGGCCGAGCGATGCCGGGCGCAATTGCGCGAGCACGGAAGCTTCGATCTGGAAGGATTCGTGCACGGGGTTGCCGTCGATCGTGCGGCTTCCGAACTCTGGCCGCTGATGGCGAGCGCGGGTTTCCGGCATGCGCGGCGGCACAACATCTATTTCAAGAACGACATACCGGATCTTGCCGTCGATCACCCCGCGCGAGTCGAGACCGAAACGGTGAACCATACGCTCTGCGCCGATCAGCTCTGCGGAACGATGGTCGAGAGCCTCTACGAGTGGGGGCCGCTGGTTGCGTTCCTGGCGCGCGCAATGGACAAACCGCGACTGTTCGCAATGAACGATCCGCTCGCCAGGATCAACGTGATCGGCTACGGGCCCGGACAGGCATTGAACTGGCATTTCGACCGCTCGCAATTCACCATCACACTGATGATTCGGACGGCCGAGGCGGGAGGGGAATTCGAGTACCGCAGCGGACTGCGCACGGAAACGGATCCCAACTACGAGGGCGTGGCACGCCTGCTGCGAGGCGAGGATACCGACGTTCGCGTCCGGAGTCTCGCCGCGGGATCGCTCAACGTCTTCGCCGGCCGAAACACCGCGCATCGCATCACTCCCGTGCGCGGGACGAGAAGCCGCATGGTCGCGGTATTCTCCTATTACGACGTTCCGGGAGTTGCATTCAGTCCCGCCGAGCGGCAGGGATTTTACGGAAGGGCGCTCTGACGTTGGGTCGAGATCGTCCAGGTACTTTATTTTAACGGGGTGAGCGATGCGTAAGATTCCTCCAGGAGTAGGGCCGGGCTTTCCGCAGGTGGTGGTTCTGTTCGGCGCCACGGGCGACCTTGCGCACCGCAAGCTGTTGCCGGGGTTGTTCCGCCTGACCGGCATCGGATTCATTCCCGACTGCCGCATCATCGGGGTCTCTCTCGAGGACCTCGATGCCGAGGCGTTCCGCAAGATCGCGCACACCGCGCTCGATGAGTTCTCCACCCGCAAGGTCACCGACGGAGACTGGAAACAGTTCTCGGAATGCCTCGATTACGTGCCGCTCAAAGCCGGCGCCGCCGCGCTGCGGGCCGCCGTGGCGAAAGCGGAGAAATCGATCGGAGGGGAGAGCCGCCGTCTGCACTATCTCAGCGTGCCGCCGAGCGCGGCGCTGTCGGCGGTCCGGATGCTGGCCGAGGCCGGTCTCGTCGAGGGCTCGCGCATCATCATGGAGAAGCCTTTCGGCACCGACCTGAAGAGTGCCGTGGCGCTGAACGCAAAATTGCACGAGGTTTTCGACGAAGATCAGATCTTCCGCATCGATCATTTTCTCGGCAAGGAGGCGGCGCAGAACATCCTGGCATTTCGCTTCGCGAACGGCCTGTTCGAGCCGATCTGGAACCGCAACTTCATCGATCACGTGCAGATCGACGTACCGGAGACTCTCGGTCTGGGCAAGCGTGCCTCGTTCTACGAGGCCACGGGCGCCTACCGCGACATGGTGGTGACCCACCTGTTCCAGATCCTTGCGTTCACCGCCATGGAAGCGCCGACCTCGCTCGAGCCCGCGCCCATCAGCGAGGAGAAGAACAAGGTCTTTCGCAGCCTCGTGCCGATTCAGCCCGCCGACGTGGTGCGCGGGCAATACCAGGACTACCGCACGGAGGAGGGCATCGACCGGGAGTCGGACACCGAAACGTTCATCGCCCTGAAGTGCGCGATCGACAATTGGCGCTGGGCGGGGGTGCCGTTCTTCCTGCGCACCGGCAAGCGGCTCGCCGAGGGGCAGCGGATCATCTCGATTGCCTTCCGGGAGCCGCCGCGGAGCATGTTTCCGGCGGGTTCCGGGATCGGAACGCAGGGTCCGGACCATCTGACATTCGATCTCGCAGACGCCTCGAAGATGTCGCTGTCGTTCTACGGCAAGCGTCCCGGCCCGGGGATGCGACTGGATAAGCTCAGCATGCAGTTCGCCATGCACGACACGGGTTTCGTGGGCGACGTGCTCGAGGCCTACGAGCGGCTGATTCTCGACGCCATGCGCGGCGATCGCACGCTCTTCAATACCGCCGAAGGCATCGAGCGCCTGTGGGAAGTGTCGGCCCCGCTACAGGAGGCACCGCCGCCGGTGCGGCTATATGCTCCCGGCTCGTGGGGGCCCAACGCCGTTCATCAATTGATCGCGCCGCGCGCGTGGCGCCTGCCGTTCGAGCGCGCCTGGCGTTACTCGAACGACACGACGACGGGTGAAACGACCGGCTGATACCCGAGCCTGATCAACGAGCGTCCACCGAGTCGCGGCGGCGCTGTCGCGCCTCGGCCTCGAGCCTCTCCTCCTCGATCTGCAGAAGCACGGCATCCACATCCGCGGCAGACGTGTCGCGCTCGAAGCGCCCGGTCAGCAAGGCCTCCGGCGTCAGCTCGCCGGACTCGTAGAGCTTCCAGATTTCGCGCGCGTATTCGGTCTGCAGCAGCTCGGGGGAGGCGCCTCCGAACGTCTCGCGCATGTTGTTGACGTCGCGCTCCAGCATGGCGAACGAGTTATTATTGCTCGCGGCATGGACCGCCTGCGGCAGATCGATGATGACGGGACCTTTTGCGTCCAACAGCACGTTGAATCCCGACAAATCGCCATGGATGAGGCCGGCGCAAAGCATGCGCACGATTTGCCCCATCATGAATCCATGCCATTCGAGAGCCTGGTCGGCGCTGAAGCCCATGTCGTTGAGACGCGGAGCAGGGTCGCCCGCCGCGTCGCACACGAGTTCCATGAGCAGGACGCCTTCATGCACCAGGTAA
>Ga0209530_1001309_pt1 | contig 11790 bp, 5 predicted proteins | sample BlaSpr_A8_Ref_O1_FD_187987 | JGI IMG/M metagenome (GOLD analysis project Ga0209530, IMG submission 187987) | Forest soil microbial communities from Thunder Bay, Ontario, Canada - Black Spruce, Ontario site 2_A8_Ref_O1 (SPAdes) (version 2) | ecosystem: Environmental > Terrestrial > Soil > Boreal...
GTGAAGTTCTGCGAGATCTGTGCAGGGATAGATCCGGGAGGTATCAGATTGGTGAGGTTCTGGGCCATCTGTCCGGGGATGGACAAGATAGGTAACAGGTCTCCCAAAGCACCGCCCGGCGTGATAGTTAGGGAGCCGCCCGTACTCACGGGGGTGCTATTCAAGCCCGTGAAGTAGAGGTTTACGAAGGCTTGTTTAAGAGTGTCCGCCGCGCCTTGGACGTTCCCCGCCATAAGGGCCTGCCCAGCAGTCTGCAAGCTCGCCGGCAACGCTTGCACCGCGGTATTGAAGTCCTGGCCCGCGAGTTGCAGCGACGACCCGATAGTGAAGGCGTAACCCTGCTGCTGGGTGATGAACTGCTGCGCCAATGCCGCCGGGTTAAAGGTTGAAGCGCCCTGGATGGCAAGTTGGATGTTGGCCGGCACGTTCCCAGGGAAGCCCTGCAGGGAAGTGGCCAGCCCCGCGCCGAACGTCTGCGCGAAACCCATCTGGTTGGTGCCGAGCTGACTTAGGAAAGGCGCCGGGTTCGCAACGATGGCACTTCCGAGGGTTTGCAAGTTGGGGACCGTATTGGCGACGAGCGCTTGGTACGGGGCGGCGACAGCGGCACCGAAGCTGCTAAAGCCCTGGATCAGCCCGGGCGCCCCAAGGGCCTGAGCCACCGCCTGGGCAGGCGCAGTCACCGCGGAGCCCAGCAGACTCTCCCCGGCGTTGGCGGCTTCGGTGCTGATGTATGCGGCCGCGCTCACGTTCATCGCGCTGACGAACTGCGCATGAAACGCCTGCGCTTGCGCGCTCAGAGCCTGAAACTCCGCACCGAAGTTGCCGAACAGTGAAGCGATCGCAACCGATACCTCGTCCTGAGCCGCAGCCGCTACCCCAGTCGTGGGGCCCGCCACGCTCGCAGTGACATCAGCCAGCGACGAGCCAATACCCGCCAAATCCTGGGCCGCACCCTGCACCAGTTCCGGCGCCGCGATCACAAACGACATATTCAACTCTCCTCGGCATACTCAGTGGTAACCAGTGGTCACTCAATTCGGCATGAGCCGAATAAGACCTCGCACACGTGCGTGAGGGCCCCTCGACTCTTCTTGCCGGCTGGTTACCTTACTTATCGGTAACCAAGACAGAGTGACTCTAACCAGCTGCAATAGCTGGCTAAAAAAACAACCCGCGTTTTCACAGCATTTCCTTATGGATTCACCTAGCTTTGGGCGCGGTGCAACTCGGCGCGTGGTTCGAAGGGGGTGTGCCAAGGGGCTGACCGACGGTCACCCCGCGAGCGGCAACCGCGCCGCCGAGGTTCTGGCCCGAACCGGACCGGGCCGCCTTCGCTGCGCGCGGTTCGATGCGCGCAATACAACGCCGACCGCCTCCGCTGCGCGACGTGCCGCAGCATCGCGGGCCGCACCGGCGTCGTCCTCGGTCAGCGTGCGGTCCGGCGCCCGGAACCGGAACGCGTCGATGGCTTCGACTCAGCGGCCGCTGCCCCGGCGCCGCAACTACTACGTGGTGGGTGTGATTGCCTGTGCCAGCTGGGAGTCAGCACTCAGTAGGCCGGGAATGAGGCCGCCGATCAGGCTGGTGCCAGGTGGAAGGTTCTGCATCCCCAATATTTCTATATCAAGTTCAGGAAGACTGAGAGGAGTAAGAATCCCGCCAAGGGGGACTGAGACCGTTGTCTGGAGACCTAATGCCTCAGCCGACGGCAGGGTTATCAGCGATTGGCCATTGAGGAAGCCGTTCGCCATGTTGGCTGGAGCGTCGAGAATTGCGGCGGCGGCCGCCGACGCGTTTCCGGCTTGCATCGCGCCGGCCAACGCCACTCCGGTGGAATTGAGCGCGCTCAGTGCGTTGCCCGGCCCACCTAGCGCGTCAAAGATGAGCTGCACTGGCAACCCAAAGGTGAGAGTGGATCCAAGAGTAAACACTGTGTTGAAGTCCGTGAGCGCATTGACCACGTTGGTCGTGTTCTGCGCCATCTGTTCAAGGATGGAACCGGGGGGCAGCAGGTTGGTGAAGCTCTGCGCCATCGGTCCGGGGAGGGCGAGGATGGGTGCCAGGTCTGACAAAAAGCCCGCCGGCGTGATCGTAAAAACGATCCCATTCTCAGCGACATTAAAGCCCGGGAGCAAGTAATTTTGCAGGGCCTGTTGAATCTGGGAGTATGCGCCGATCGGGTTGCCCGCGAAGAGGTCCTGGAAGGCCGCCTGGACACCCGCCTGGAAGGCTGGCGCTCCGGTCATCAAAGTCTGGCCAGCATTCTGCAGCGACGTGGTGACCGTCTGGGCGGTGCCGATCTGGCCGTTGATGAACTGCTGCGCCAAAGCCGCCGGGTTAAATGTCGACGCGCCCTGAATGGCAAGTTGGATGTTCGCCGGCACGTTCGCCGGGAAGCCCTGCAGGTCAGTTACCAGCCCCGCACCGAACGTCTGCGCGTAGCCGATCTGGTTGGCGGCCAACTGATTCAGGAAAGGCGCCGGATTTGCAGAGATGGTACTTCCGATGGCTTGCAGGTTGGTGGCCGTATTCGCGACGAGCGCTTGATACGGGGCGGCGACGGCGGCACCGAAGCTTTGAATGCCCTGGGCCAGCGCGGGTGCTGCTGCTGCAGCAGCAGTCGCGGGTGCGGGTCCGCCGATTGCCTGTGCCAGCTCAGGCCCGAAGCTCAGTAGGCCGGGAATTAGGCCACCAATCTCGGTACTACCGGGCCCAAACATGAGCGGAACTATCTCCCCTGGAAATGATGGATTAAAAGCAAAGGCCGGGGGGATACTGAGCGGAGTGAGAATCCCGCCTAAGGGGATTTGGACCGTTGAAAAAAGCCCCGGCGACAAAGCAGCCAAACTAGCCGGGGGCAGGTTTATCAGTGTTGAGCCATTGAGGAAGCCGTTCGTGACGACGGCCGGCGCGTCGAGAATTGCGGCGGCGGCCGCCGACGCGTTTCCGGCTTGCACCGCGCCGGCCAACGCCACTCCGGTGGAATTGAGTGCGCTCAGTGCGTTCCCGGGTCCACCGATCCCGTCAAAAATGAACTGCAAAGGCAATCCAAAGTTGAGATCGCCCGTAACAAAGAGATCAAGCGTCGTCCCAAAGTTTGTGAACCCATTGACGAGATTGGTCGCATTCTGCGCCATCTGTGCGGGGATAGAGCCCGGGGGCAGCAGGTTGGTGAAGTTCTGCGCCATCTGCCCAGGGATGGCCAAGATAGGTGCCAGGTCTCCCAAAGGACCTAGAGGCACGATACTGAACAACCCCGACGGCTCCTCAATGACATTAAAGCCAGGGAGGAAGGCATTTGTCAGGGCCTGATCAATGGCGCTGTATGCGCCGATGTTGTCGCCCGCCAAGAGGGCCTGGAAGGCCGCCTGGAAGCCCGCCGGCAAGGTCTGCACCCCGGCAACAAAGTCCTGGCCCGCGAGCTGCAGTGACGACCCGATCGTGAAGGCGTAACCCTGCTGGTTGGTGATGAACCCCTGCGCCAAAGCCGCCGGGTTAAAGGTCATAGCGCCCTGGATGGCAAGTTGGATGTTCGCCGGCACGTTCGCAGGGAAGCCCTGCAGGGAAGTTGCCAGCCCCGCGCCGAACGTCTGCGCGAAACCGATCTGGTTGCTGGCCACCTGGTTCAGGAACGGGAACGGGTTAGCCATGAACGTCTGGCTGATGGCTGCCAGGTTGTTGTTCGTGTTGATGACGAGCGCTTGATACGGTGCGCCGACAGTGGCCCCGAAGCTTTCACTGCCCTGGATTAGCGCGGGTGTTGCTTGCCCCGTCGTCAGGGCGGCGCCGCCACCGAGTAGTGCCTGGGCGGGCGCCGCCACCGCGCTCATCAGAGTCTGCCCGGCGTTGGCGGCCTCGGTGCTGGCGTATGCGGCCGCGCCCGCGTTCATCGCGTTGACGAACTCCGCATGAAACGCCTGCGCTTGGGCGCTGACGGCTTGAAATTCCTTACCGAAGTTGCCGAACAACGCCGCGACCCCGGCCGATACCTCGTCCGCGGCCGCAGGCACCACCCCGGTAGTGGGAACCGCAACGGATGCAGAGGCTTCCATCAGCGACGAACGAATACCTGCCAAATCTTGGGCCGCCGCCTCTACCAGGTCCGGCGCCGCAGTCACAAACGACATGTCCATCTCCCATCGACTCATTGCGATGGTCACCCGATGGTCACCCCGATGATCATCCGATGATCATCCGATGAACATGAGTTTAATAGAACGTCATCTGCGCGCGCAGGAAATCCAGAGTTTTCGTGGGGTTGATCCGACCCAAGCAGAGCGCACGGCAGACCGAAGCGTCGGCGAGGGATTACCGCCACGGTCGCGGATCCAGTCCCGATGCTGCCGACGTCACGCTGATGGGCGTCTCGACAACCCGGATTCGGCGAGGCGGGCAGGGTCAGGACGCCGGCGAAACCCGACGTCCTGACCCTTAACCACTACATGGGTGGCGTGATGTCCGTCGCTAGCTGAGACGCGATGCTCTGCAGGCCGGGAATCAGGCCACCGACCATCGTGGAGCCTTGGACCTGCACGCCGTTAATAATGAGAGGGGCCCCCAGGACCGGGATCGTCAGAGTTGTGTTGAGTGTGGGAAGACTCAGTGGAGTGAGGAGCCCGCCGATGGGGATTTCGGTCGTTGTCGTGGCGGGTACTTGTACCAGGTCGAGATCGCCAACAACCGGGATGTCTACAGATACGGCAGATACGGTTGCGTGCAGCGGCGGCAGGGTTATCAGCGTTGAGCCGTTGAGGAAGCCGTTCGTCATGTTGGCTGGTGCGTCCAGGAGTGCAAGGGCAGCCGCCGACGGGTTTCCGGCTTGCACTGCGGTCATGAACGACACCGCGCTGGAATTCAGCCCGCTCAGTGCGAGGCCCGGCGCACCGATCGCGTCGAAAGCGAGCTGCAAGCCCGGCCCGAAGTTGACAGCTGGTACCAGGAAATCGAGGCTTAACAGGCTTCCCGTGCCCGTGACAGCCGGGTTAATCGTGGTGTTGAGGTTCGTGAGCGCACTGATCGTGTTGGTGGCGTTCTGAGACATCTGCGCCAGGATCGAGCCGGGCGGCAACAGGTTGGTGAAGCTCTGCGCCATCTGTCCGGGGAGGGCGATGATCGGTGCCAGGGCTCCCAGCAGCCCCATCGGAATGACGGGAACCAACGCCATCTGGTCCAAAGTGAACGCTACGGGTTCGAAGCTGGGGAGGAAGAGACTTTGCAGGCCCTGTTGAAGGGCGCTGTATGCGGCGACGTTGTTGCCCACCAACAGGTCCTGGAAGGCCGTCTGGACGCCCGTCTGGAAGGCCGGCGCCCCAGTCATCACGGCGTTCGACGTGTTCTGCAGCGACGCCATGACCGCCTGGGCGGTGCCGATCTGGCCGTTGACGAACGCCGCCGCCAAAGCCCCCGGGTTAAACGTCGACGCGCCCTGGATGGCGAGTTGAATGTTCGCCGCCACGTTGCCAGGGAAGCCCTGCAGGGAAGTTACCAGCCCCGCACCGAACGTCTCCGCGAAACCCTGCTGGTTGATGATGACCCGATTCGCGAACGGGAACGGGTTGGCCATGAACGTCTGGTTGATGGCCGCCAGATTGTTGTTGGTGTTGATCACGAGCTGCTGATACGGGGCGGCGGCGGCGGCCCAGAAGCTGCCAATGCCCTGGGCCACCGTGGGTGCAGCGGGTGCACCGGTCATGGCCCCCATCAGGACGCCGTTCAAGCTCTGACCGACCTGGCCGGCGATCTGCCCAACGGCCGCCTGGCCACCCGCAACGACGCCACCGAGGCTCTGGCCGATGTTGCCGAGGACCTGACCACCGCCTATGACGCTCCCACCGAGTAGCGCCTGGGCCGGCGCCGCCGCCGCGCTCATCAGAGTCTGCCCGGCGACACCCTCAGCGGCGACGTAGGCGCCCGCGCCGGCGTTCATCAGGTTGACGAACTCCGCATGAAACGCCTGCGCCTGAGCACTGAGAGCCTGAAATTCCTGGCCGACGCCGCCGAACAACGAAGCCATCGCCACCGATACCTCGTCCTGAGCCGCAGCCGCTACTCCCGTGGTGGGGCCCGCGGCGGTCGCAGTGGCCTCGGCCAGCGACGAACGAATACCCGCCAAAACCTGGGCCGCACCCTGCACCAGATCCGGCGTCGCAATCATGAACGACATCTTTGTCTCTCCTCGGCTCACTCGGATGGTGACCGATGGTCACCCAATTCGGCATGAGCCTAAGTAAGACCTCGGATGAGAGCCCCCCGACTCATCTTCACGGCCGGTTACCCGCCGTTAACCCAAGGCGAGCGTAGTGGCTGCAACGTCGTGTTCAGAAGAAAACCAGCGCTTTCACAGCAAACGTTGCGGATTCACCTAGGTTTGCAGTGCGACTCGGCGTGTCGTTCAAAGCAGGGTTGTTTGCCGGCCCGCTGACAGACGGTCACATCATGAGCCGCAGCAGGGCCGTCTGGCCGAACCGAGCCGACCGTCTTCGCCGGGCGCGGTTCTAGGCGCGTAATACCGCGCCGACCGCCTCCGCGGCGCGTCGCACAGCCGCGTCGCGAGCCGCACTGGCGTCGTCTTCGGTCAGCGTGCGATCCGGCGCGCGGAAACGCAGTGCGAATGTCAGCGACTTGCGATCCTCGCCGATCTGCGGGCCGGTGAAGACGTCGAACAACTGAATGTCCTCGAGTAGTTCGCCGGCCCCCTCGCGAACGGCATCGGCTACTGCTTGGGCGGGTACCTGCGAAGACACCACCAGGCTGACGTCCTGGAACACGGCCGGGAACGGCGACACCCTGGGCGCCGGCAATACCTCGACGATGGGAATCGCATCGAGGTTCAGCTCGATCGCGCAGGTGCCTTTCGGCAGGCCCGAGCGCTCGATGACCGCAGGATGCAGCTGACCGGCGTGACCGACGGGAGTTTCCCCGACGAGCACCTCAGCGCACCGACCCGGATGCCACGGCAGGTATTGGGCCGCCCGCATAATCACCTGAACTCCGCTGGCGCGCGCGATGATCCGCACCGCCTCGAACGCATCCGTGGCTTCGACGCGGCGGCCGGGCCCCCAGGGGCCTCGTGGTTCACGCAGCCCGGCCAACACTGCGGCGACGTGCTGCGGTTGCCGGGGCAACGACGCGTCCAGCATGGCGATCTCGGCACCGGTCGGCCGGCGGTCGACAGGGATGAGCCCGATGCCGCGAGTGTGCTCGTTCGGCTGGACCACCTGCGCGATGGCAAACAGCGCGGTATCAACGAGACCTCGGGATACATTGCGCCCCAACGCTTCCAGTAATCCTGGCAGCATTGTGGTGGCCAGCCCCGGACGATCCGCCTCTAGTGGGTTGAGCACATCCGTCGTCGTGCGTCGCGGGTCATCGGCCGGCAGTCCCCAGAGGTCGAATACACCGGCGGGCAGAAACGGTGTCGGCAGGATCTCGACATACCCGGACTGCGCCAGCGCCTTGCCGATCGCACGGCGACGCTTCTGCACCGCGGTCAGTCCCCGGCCCGCGGGTGCCGACGGCAGCACCGACGGGATGACCTCCAGCCCCTCCAGCCGCAGCACCTCCTCGACGAGGTCGGCGGGCTGCAACAGGTCGGGTCGCCAACTCGGCGGGGTCACGGTCAACGTGTCACTGTCTTGGGCTACCGCAGCGCCGATTTGGGCCAGCCGCCTGGCGGTGGTGCCCTGGGCATACGCCACCCCGGCCACGCGGTCCGGCAAGTCAACAGCGATCCGGATCGGCGGCAGTGACCAATCATCACGCGGTGGGTTACCTCGCCAATCGGTCAAGGTATCGCAGACCACTCCCCCGGCGATCTCGGCGAGCAGCGCGGCACACCGGTCCAACGCGGCCACCGAAATAGCCGGGTCTACCGCGCGCTCATATCGGCGGGCGGCCTCGCTGGGCAGGTGCAGCCGCCGTTGGGTGCGCGACACTCCGGCCGGGTCCCACACCGCGGCCTCCAGCAGCACGTCGGTGGAATCGGCCCGAACCTCGGTGCTTGCCGCGCCCATCACACCGCCGATCGCCGCGGTCGCCACCTCATCGACGATGAGGACATCGGCCGGATCGAGTTTGCGCTCAACGTCATCGAGTGTGACGACTGTCTCGCCAGGCCGGGCGAACCGCACACCGAAGCCGCCGATGATGCGGTTGCGGTCGTGGGCGTGCATGGGGTGGCCCAGTTCCAGCATCACGTAGTTGGTCACATCCACTGCCGGGGAGGTCGCGCGGATGCCGGATAGCAGCAGTCGGCGCTGCAGCCACCATGGCGACACCGCAGCGGGATCAATCCCGGTGACCGGGCGCAGCGCGAACCGGCGAACGCCCGTTTCGGCCTGCACTGTCAGCGGCCAAGCCTCCCCTTCGACCGGCAACGGCTTCACATCCGCCGGGTCGACGAAGTCCAGGTCGTAGGCGCACGCGATCTCACGGGCCAAGCCGCGCACCGACATGCAATAACCGCGGTCGGGGGTGATGGCCAAATCGAAGACCACGTCGTCTAATCCGAGCAACCCGGCGCCGTCGGCCCCCGGTTCGGCGGTGCCGGGCGGCAGCACCAGGATGCCGGAATGGTCGGCGCCCAAACCGAGTTCGGCCGCCGAGCAGATCATTCCGTCGGAGTTTCGCCCGTAGGTCTTGCGGGCCGTGATAGCAAAACCGCCGGGCAGCGTAGTCCCGGGTAGGGCCGCTACAACGAGATCGCCTTCCACGAAGTTGGTTGCTCCACAGACGATCTCGCGCTGCTGACCTTCAACGTTGGGGCCGATGTCAACCAGGCAGGCTCGGATCGGCTTCTTGAATCCGGTGAGCTCCTCGATACCGGTGACCCGCCCGACGGTCAGCGGGCCGTCGACCGGGCCGAGGGTGAGGACCTCCTCGACCTCGTGGCCGATGCGCACCAGCGTCTGCTCGAGTTCGCCTGCGGCGACATCCCAGCCCGGGGCGCCGGCCGTAACGACCTCGCGCAGCCAGCTGTAGGGAAGGCGCATCAGGCACCCACCCCGAACGGCAACGAGAATCGGACGTCCCCTTCGACCATGTCGCGCATGTCGGGAATGCCGTTGCGGAACTGCAGGGTACGTTCCAGGCCCATCCCGAATGCGAAGCCGGAGTAAATGTCTGGGTCAATTCCCGCTGCCCGCAACACGTTTGGATGCACCATTCCGCAGCCGCCCCACTCTACCCAGTCGGCGCCGCCCTTCTTGTTGGCGAACCACACATCGACCTCGGCGGACGGTTCGGTGAACGGGAAGAAGTGCGGCCGGATCCGGGTGCGCGCGGAAGGACCGAACTCGGCGCGCGCGAACGCATCCAGCGTTCCTCGCAGATGCGCCATGGACAGACCGTGATCCACGGCCAAGCCCTCGACCTGGTGGAAGACGGGCGTGTGGGTGGCATCGAGTTCGTCGGTGCGGAATGTGCGGCCGATCGAGATGATGTAGACCGGCAGCTCGCGCTCTAGCAGTGTCCGTACCTGCACCGGTGAGGTATGGGTGCGCAGCAGCTGCCGGGAATCCTCCGGCGCGATATAGAAGGTGTCCTGTTCGCTGCGCGCGGGATGGTCGGGCCCGAAGTTGAGGGCATCGAAGTTGAACTGCTCAGTTTCGACCTCCGGTCCCTCGGCCAGTTCCCACCCCATCGCGATGAAGGTATCGGCAACGTGCTCGGCCAGTATCGTGATCGGGTGCCGGGCGCCGATCGGCTGTCGAGTCGACGGCAAGGTGACATCGATGCCTTCGGCGACCAGCACGGCCATGTCGCGCTCGGCACGCAGCGTCGCCAGCCGTTCGTCGTAACTGCGTTGGGCCTCACTGCGTGCGGCGTTGACACGCTTGCCGGCGTCGGCGCGCTCCTCCTTGGGCACGCCGCCCAGCGCTTGTCGCGCCAGCGCCAGCGGCGAGCGGTCACCGAGGTGCTCGGTCTTGATGCGAGCCAGCGCGTCGAGATCGTCCGCCAGTGCGATGGCCTGCCGGGCGGCGCTGACCGCCTTAACCAATGCTTGCGGCGACAAGTCGACGGGTTGATCGCCCACGCGGCGACACTCTCCTTGCTGACGAGGCTGTTCGGGCTGGCTGGATTCGTCCGGCGCCACCAGCGTGACGCAAGTGCCGATCATAAGTGATCAGCCGCGCACTTCTGCTCGCGCGGCGGCGCGGCTGACGGGCGCTTAGCCGGTCATGACCGGCTGTGGACCGGTCAGGGTGTCTTCGTCCTCCAGCGGCGAAGGCGGAGGTGACCTGCGCAGCGAGATGAACTGGGTGATTTCGTAGGCCGCAAACGCACCCAGCAGACCAAATGCCAGCGTCGCAGCCATTCCCCACCAGTGGTGAGCCAGGAGCAGGAAACCGAAGCCCGTCGAATTCAGCAGCATGAAAAGACGCAACGGCGTCCAGTGGACCCGCCGTTTAAACCGAGCGGACACCAGCACGCCCAAAATCACCGCGACGGTGTGCCCCGCATCGGTGAAATCGCCACCCATGATCGCCGCGGTAATGCCGGCGGCTATCCACCAGCCGACCCAAGCCGTCCGCCAGCGCCGGGGAAGCGTCGCCGTCAGTGCTCCGAGCACCGCGAGGGCGCCGTAGCTCATCCCTACGTCATTGGCCCGAGCAACCGATATCGGCAGCCAGCCGATCTCGACCGCTACGGCAAGAGCAGCGGCCACCACCAGCGTCGCGCCGATATGGCCGACTAGAAACGCCACGATCAGCCGGACCGTGTGCAATTGCAGTTCCGCGAGTACCAGCAGACACGTCAAGAAGGGTAACCAGAAGTACAACGGGCCGGCATCGACGACCACCGCGCTGTCCAACAGGGTTCCTATGTGTCCGTGAGCAAGGTTGTGCAGGTTGGTGCTGGCGTCCTGAATCACTAAGTCACGCGTTTGCGGGTCAAGCACCAGGATGGCGCAGCTGACCGCAAGCAGAACCGCCACGTAACCTACGGTGAATTGGACCCGGGCGAGCCGGGAAAAGATGCCCCCGTTCATTAAATCCATTATGACTGCTAATTTGTTTCGGCCGTGTCATCGGAGGCTGTTAACTCCCTAAGAGTCTTCAGACGATATATCGCCAGGTCCGGAGGGATGCCGGTGAGTTTGCTAGCAAACACGGGTCTACGCGCACGCTTGGCGATGACGCCCAGCGCGTCCAGTTCGCTTTGCGGGATCAGGTCCAAGGTCGGGCCAGAAACCATGACGCCACCTTTTGTGGCTCGTTCCATAACGCGGGCGGCGATGTTGACGTCGACGCCGAGCCAATCTGCGGCCAACCGCTGCGGCCGCCCGGTGTGGATCCCGACCCGCATTCTCGGTGTATAGCCGGCGACCTCGAGCGATTTCATCGCCTCTTTGGCAGTCAATACGGCACGTAACGCGACCGTCGGATCGCGGAACACCGCCATGATCCCGTCGCCCATGCGTTTGACGATGTGCCCGCCGGCGTCCAGCAGCGGTGGCTCGACGGCCCGGGCCACCTGTCGCAACAGCGTGAGAGTCGCATCGTCTCCTGCCTGCAACGACCACGCCGAGAAGCCAACCAGGTCGGTGAATACCAGCGTCACCTCGAGATTTGCCGGCCGTCGGGATACCGCCTCGGTCAACGCCTGCCACACCTGCAGCACCCCGAGACTGACCTCTCGCGACGCCGCGTCGCGATCGCCGAGCAACCGGTCGGCGGCACGCGCCGCCGCACGCGGGCCCCCCTCACCCGCGGTGGAGAGCGGGTCGCCGAATTCGGGATCACCGGGCAACAGCCGACGCGCCCGGCGGACAAACGCCACCACCCC
>Ga0209530_1001310_pt1 | contig 11785 bp, 8 predicted proteins | sample BlaSpr_A8_Ref_O1_FD_187987 | JGI IMG/M metagenome (GOLD analysis project Ga0209530, IMG submission 187987) | Forest soil microbial communities from Thunder Bay, Ontario, Canada - Black Spruce, Ontario site 2_A8_Ref_O1 (SPAdes) (version 2) | ecosystem: Environmental > Terrestrial > Soil > Boreal...
TACGCGTCCCCGTCATCGCGAACATTGCTAGGATATGAACCCGAGGAAATGCTCGCAACAGATGCAAGGCAGGTCATTCACGCCGACGATATCGCCAAGGTCCTGCGCGTTTTGGCCACGGGAGCTATCGATGCGCCACTTCCGTTCCGCATGCGCCGCAAAAACGGTAGCTATGTCTGGGTAGAAGGAATGGGGCGCGCCATAAGTTCCGCAAACCAGCCGCCTCGCATCCTTGTTGTTATTCGCGATATCACACAGCGTATAGACGCCGAACAACGCTTGCGAGAAAGCGAAGCACGCTACCGACTGCTTGCCGAGAATTGCAACGACATGGTGTTTCAGCTCGATACTAGTTTGGTGCGCCGCTATGTTTCCCCGGCTTGCCGCGATGTTCTCGGTTACGAGCCTCAAGAGATGTGCGGCGTCTCACCGATCCACATGGCACACCCGGAGGACGCCCCGCGTCTCGCTTTGGTCTTTCAATCCTTACTCGGCGGCGAAACCGATCGCCAATCGATTGTCAATCGGATTCGGCACCGCAAGGGCCATTGGATTTGGGTCGAGGCGCAGCTTAGAGCTGTCGTCGAACCTTCAACCGGCGCTCGTTCCGGCGTTATCGGCACATTACGCGACATTTCAGCCCGCAAAGTCGCGGAGGATGAAATGGCAAACACCCACCGTCGGCTGCAAGCACTTGCCAGAGAAGATAGCTTGACCGGGCTCGCCAACCGTCGCGCCTTTGATGACGCACTCCTTCGTGAACACCGCCGAGCGCGGCGCGAAAACAGTTGCCTAGGCCTGATAATGATTGATGTCGATTTGTTCAAGATGTTCAATGACCGCTACGGCCATCTCGAAGGCGACCGCTGCTTGCAGAAAATAGGTAGGAGTATTCTGGAAATCCTGCGAAGACCTGGCGACGTAGCGGCACGCTATGGCGGCGAAGAATTTGCTGTGCTCCTGCCGGGTACCGACCAACGAGGAGCAGCGGAGGTAGCGGAACGCATTCGGAAGCGCGTGCTCGGCCTCGCGATCCTGCATGATGCCGGCAGCCACGAAGTCGTGACAATCAGCGCCGGAATTGCCGTCATCGCCGAGATCGCGCCCGACCATGAGCCTGAGGCGCTTGTTCGGATGGCCGACCACGCGCTGTATGGAGCGAAACGCGAGGGTCGGAATAGGGTGTTTCACTGCAGCGTCCCATTACCGTTGGTTGCTAGCTCGGCGAACGCAGCATAATTGACGCGCAGCGACGTGGGCACCGTCGTCTTTAGTGCAGCTACATAGCGCGACCCGATAAGGCTTAATGCCGCGTTTAAATCATTTTGTGACTGCACACCGTTCCAGCTGAACTGGGCAGTAGCGTTGTGAATTTCGGCTATCATTGCGCACCGGGCTACGATCAAAGTCTTTTGCGCGCCCTTTGGGATATGGAAAGTCGAGCCCGATCAGGTGGAATATTATGTGAAAGGCGATGACGTCTCCCTGTGGGGCACGCCTCTCGCCTAAGGGAATTTATTCTGGCGCTGTCGCAGGTGCTCGTTAATGGCCCCCGAGTAGAAGGTCGCAATTAGTGACGGGCGCTCTCGCCTCCCTATGCTTCGGGACACCCGACGGACTCAGGGGAGCCGCTGCGGGATTCAATGGTGGGCGCACCAGGGCTCGAACCTGGGACCCGCTGATTAAGAGTCAGCTGCTCTACCAACTGAGCTATGCGCCCGGGTGCGAAAATCCCAAAACTCTCGGGCTTCCCGCTTGGCACCACCACGTCTCATTCGCCACGACGCGTCGATATCACTGGCGAAAAGGGCGCCCTACGGCGCCCCCACGGCGGGTATATCACCGCAGGTTGGTGGGGTCCACACGTGGTGACTGAGGAGTTAATCGAATTCCGCGACGCCGCGCTTTGCCAAACGCAGGCGCGGATCGTCAGTCGGCATTCGCCGCGTCAAAAAGGTTCGCCACTCCGACAATGCCCCACATAAAGGCAAGGTAGCCGGCGAAGATGAAATAGCGCGCACAATCGGGCGAGCTCAAGAAACTTTCTGTTCCGTGAAACATGCCGGCACCATACGTGTAAATTCTGACTCAAGTGGAAATTGACGGTGCCCCTTCCGCTGGGAGATCATCTCAATGCGGCTTAACGATAACCGTGAGTTACTCGCAACGCCGGTCGTTAGTGATTTTTTGGCCTTACGCCCAGCGCGAGCTGTCGACGAGCGACTAGTCCGGCCGTGATGCCAATTGCGATCTTTCGCGCGCGACGTCTTGCGCCGAAACGGCCGGTGCCGCGGAACCCCACGCATTGCGGATATAGGTGACGACGGCCGCCACTTTCGCGTCATCGAGCTGCCATGCGTAAGACGGCATGCCGGGAGACGTGGGTTCGGCGGCTGTCGCCACGCTGCGTGCCCCGCGCAGGACGACGCGGATCAAAGTAGCTGGGTCGTCAGATCGCACGTTTGACGACGCGGCGAGCGACGGAAACAGTTCCGAGATGCCGCGGCCGTCCAGCATATGACAGGCCGAACATGCGTCGCGATAGATCGCCGCGCCCGCGGTCATCACCGGATCGTTTGCCGGCAACGGCCTCGCCGTATCCTGCCTGCCGGGAACCGATTTCAAATAAACGGCGATGGCGTTGAGGTCGCCGTCCTTCATCCGCGACGTCGACAGCGACACCGCTTCTCCCATCGGCCCGGTGGCCGCGGAAACCTGGTTGTGACCGGCTTTCAGATACGCCGCGATCTCGGCGATGGACCAATTACCGATGCCGCGCGCCTTGTCGCCGGTGATGTCGGGAGCGAACCAGCCCTGAATTTTGGAGCCTTGCAGATACTGCGCGGTCTTGTCGCCGCCGAGAAGGGTTTTGGGGGTGTGACAGGCGCCGCAATGCGCCGGCCCGCTGACCAGATAGGCGCCGCGATTCCATTCCGCGGACTTCGCCGGATCGGGTTTGTAGACACCTTCGGTGAAGTAGAGCGCGTCCCAAACCCGCATGGCGGTGCGGATGTCGAACGGAAACGGCAAAGTGTTGGCCACAACGGCGTGGCGCACCGGCTCGACTGTGTTCAAGTACGCGCGGATCGCCACGACTTCTTCGCGCGTCATTTTAGCGTAAGCGTTGTACGGCATCGCCGGATAGAGCAGCGCGCCGTCCCTGCGAACGCCTTTGCGGACCGCGGCATCGAATTCGTCGTCGGTCCAGGCGCCCACTCCGGTTTCGCGGTCCGGCGTGATGTTGGGCGCAACAATGTTTCCGAACGGCGTTTCAATCGGCCGGCCGCCGGCAAATCGCCGCTGGCCCGGGACGGTGTGGCAGCTACCGCAATCGGACAGGATGGCGAGATACTGGCCGTTTTTGATTTGCGTGAAGTCTTGCGGGTCCGATTCGCCGGCGACCGCCAGCGCGGATGTAAACAGCAGAGCCGCCGCACAGGCGACTGCGCGGAGCAACGGCATTCCTTCGCCCACGCTACGCATGGACCAGCGGCCCCGGATTTTTGAGATATTGACTGCGGATTGCCTCGGCCGCCCAGAACGCGAGCGCCCCCACCGTGCCGGTCGGATTGTATCCGGCGTTCTGCGGGAACGCGCTGGCGCCGAGCACGAACAAATTCGGCACGTCCCAGTTCTGCAAATAGCGGTTGACGACGCTAGTTTTTGGATCGGCGCCCATGACGACCCCGCCGTTGAGGTGGCTCGTCTGATACGTCGTAATGTCATACGGGGCGGTACGGTATTGCTTGTCCACGACGTTCGCGCCCATCGCCTTAATGATCTCGGCAAACTTGTCGGTCATGAACCGGTTTTGTTTGATCTCATTGTCGTGGAAATCGATGGTCATACGCATTAAGGGCCGACTGAACCGGTCCGTGTAGGTGGGATCCAGATCCAGATAAACGTCACGGTATGAGTAGAAGCTGCCGTGCACGCCGGTACCCGGTTTCACCGTGGAGAGATAATTGTCGCGCACCGCCTTCTTCCATACCGCGCCCCATTTCGGCGTGCCGGGCGGCACCAGCGTCGTTTCGATCGGCCGGGCACCGGTTTGCACCTGGCCCATATAGGCACCGCCGACAAAGCCATGCGGGCCGTGATCGAAATTGTCGCCATTGAACTCATCGATGCACATCCCGATCGAGCCGGAGGCGATGAACGGATTGAAATTGAATTTTTTGTTGTCGAAAAAACCGTTCACGCTGGAAATAGTTTGGTGCGTGAAGTTGCGCCCAACCACACCGGTTCCGGCGACCGGGTCGTAGGGCTGGCTGATCTTCGAATGCAGAAGGAGCTGGACGTTGAACATCGAATAGGCCGCCAGGATGACGAGATCGGCTGGCTGCTCCCATTCTTGCAAACTCGTATCGACGAAGGTGACGCCCGTGGCGCGCGTCCCCGAGGCATCGGTATTGATTTTGATGACTTCGGAATTATCGCGCAGCGAGAAATTCGACTTACGGATCAAAACCGGCAGGATGGTCGTTTGCGGACTCGCTTTGGAATAGTTGCCGCAGCCAAACCATTCGCAAAAACCGCAATAGGTGCATTGTCCAAGGCGCACCCCGAGCGGGTTGACATAAGGTTTCGATAAATTTCCCGACGGCTGCGGGAATGGTTTGTAACCCAGTTCGCGCGCTGCCTTGGCGAACAATGTCGGGCCAAAAGGCTGCGCTTGACCCGGCGTCGGATAGGGTCGTGAACGAGGTCCCTCGAACGGGTTGCCGCCGTCCTGGATTTGGCCATTTAGGTTACCGGCGGTGCCTGAAGTGCCGCACAGATATTCAAACTGGTCGTAATACGGCTCCATATCGGCGTAGGTCACGCCCCAGTCCTGGATCGTCATATCGTCCGGCAGGAACGACGCTCCGTAGCGCTCGGTGAGATGCGTCCTGACCACGAAATCCGACGGCAGGAAACGCCAGGTCTCAGCGTTCCAATGCACGCCGCCGCCGCCAACGCCGTTTGGCGGCATGAACGCGCCCCAGTTGCGGATCGGCAGCGCGGTCTGATCGATCTTGTTGCGGAAGGTGAATGTCAGCTGGTCCGGCCGCAAGAAAAGTTCGTGGCGAATCCGGTAACGCAGCTCGTCCTGCATGTAGTTTGTCGGAAAATCAGTCGGCGCGTCCCGCCACGGGCCACGCTCGATGGCGATGACATCAAGTCCTTCGTCGGTCAGCTCGTTGGCCATGATCGAACCGGTCCAGCCGAGGCCGATGATGACGACATCCTTCTTCGGCAGTCTGCGCGCCATGGCTGACCTCACCGCGCTTTCGGCGTCCACTCTGCGCGGCCGGTCATGCTGACCGGCGGCAGAGGAAAGCGCTCGTTGTGGCGATCGACCCAGTCCAGGTAGTTGTAACGGGTTCCGGGGTAGCCGATCATTTTCCACGCGACCATGTCGCGATTGCCGCCGTAGATCGGGTCGGCAAAAAAGCCCATCTGAAGGTCTTTGATGACTTCGGCGAAAAATGCTTTTCCGTCGGCGCCGTCGAGCTTCAGTTCGCCGCTTTCAAGATCGCCAAGCAGTTTATCCTTGTCGCTATCGGACAGGTCGGCGAATTCCTTGCCGGCATATTTCGCCTTGCATGCCTTATCGAGCGCCGCGAGGCCCGAGCGATAGTTGTGCCTCGGGCCGCCTTCGGACTGGTCTCCCTGATTCTTCATGCCGGTCTGAAACGGCGGCCGAACGTAAAGGCCATCCTGCTCGCCGAAAGGCCCGGCGAGCTGACGATCGATAAAAACGGCGCAGCCTGAGTCTTTGCCGCCCGGCGTCTCCGGATCCGGCGGGATGACGCGATCGGAAATCGCCTCGATCGCGCGGCCTTCATCGCCTGAGAAAAACAGCCAAGGGCCGGCCTTCACACGCACGGGCGGATCGCCGGCGTTCGGTTGCCAGGGCAATTGGCCGGAAATCGTGGAAGCGCGTCCCAGACCACCGCTCAGCAGCAAGACGGCCGTACCGGCGAGCAAGTCGCGCCTACGAAACTCTGAACGAAGGAGTCCTTTCTCGTTCATGGCAATGATCCTTCCGCGACAATGTGCTTGCGCGACAACGTGAGCCGCGCATCAAAGTTTCAAAACGCGTCGCCGACAAAAAAATCAGGCTGGAAGGAAAACAACAAATCCACGGGCGACACGCCTTCCGGGTCGGATACCATCACAAGCTCCGCCCCCACCGCCCCAGTGGAGGTTGAAAGGGTCGCACGAAAGGGACAAGATCACAACGCTCAAACTACGGTGCGCGCTTTTTTTCGCGGCGCGCAGGCGGGCCGATTATTTCGATTTTTGTCAACTTTGCGGATTCTTAGGCCCGATTCGACCGAAGCACGAACGCGGCGCAAATACTTTTCGGGTCACATAAGGCACACTTGGCGACAGGACAGGTGGATCGTGGGTTCGAATGGCGACTTAACATCGGCAAATGCGAATGTGAAAGAGCGTGCAAGCCTGCCAGGCCGAGTGGTGCTGGTGATGCAAGGCGGAGGGGCACCAGGGGCTTATGAAGCCGGAGCTTATCAGGCTCTGCATGAAGCCGGCATCGAGCCCGATTGGATTATTGGCACCTCAATCGGCGCGATTAATGCCGCGATCATCGCGGGAAACAAAGCACCCGATCGGGTCGCAAAGTTGAAGGCGTTCTGGGACTCCCTCGATCCTCGCTTGCCCGAACCGTGGAACCAGATTTCTCCGCTCGTCGCCGGCGTGCCCAGCTTCTTTTATCCGAATCCGGCGCTTGCCTGGGGTATCGATACCCCAGTCGGCATTGAACAAGCCGCAATGTATCTCGTCGAGCCGCTCAAAAAAGTGCTGCCGACGCTTGTTGATTTTGATCTCCTCAATTCCGGCAGTCCGAGATTTACGGTTGGACTTACCGCGGTCGAGACCGGCGCGATCTGCTATTTCGACAGCAAACAAGATAAGATCGCACTCGACCACATCCTCGGCTCGAGCGCGGTTCCGCCGTGTTTCCCCGCAGTATTGGTCGACGGACACTATTATTGGGATGGCGGCGTCTATTCGAATTCACCGGTCGAGGTCGTCTTTGATGAATATCCTCGGCAAAGCTCCGTCGTTTTCGCCGTTCAGATTTGGCCCACGCACGGACCGCAGCCGGCCTCGCTCTCCCATGCTTTCATGCGGGTGAAGGACATCCTGTTTGGAAGCCGCTCGCGAGGCCACATCATGCGACAAGCCCAGCTTCATCGCATGCGCCGTATCGTTCGCGAATTGGTGGAAATGTTGCCCGAAGAGAAAAGGGATTCTCCGAGAGTGAAGGAACTGGCCGGATGGGGTTGCACGACTACGATGCACCTCGTCGAGATCAATGCCCAGCCTCTCGACGGCGACAGCAATGCCCGGGATTTCGATTTTTCCCGGGCGACCGTCCAGAAGCGCTGGCGGGCTGGTTATGCTGATGCTTCCCGGACGATTTCGCGGCAACCGTGGAACGATCCGACCGATCCTGCCACCGACATAATGGTTTATGCCTCTGACGCTTTGCCGTGAGCCGGCCTTCCTTCACGACAAGGCGACATCAAATCGACGGGAGCACGCTTATTGACCAGAACCTTTTGGCAGGCTGGGCGGTTATGTTTTGGGGCGGGTTGTGTCCAGCAGACACGGTTTAAGTGCCGGAGTTTTGAATGACACCGTCTTATCCGGTTGTCTTTTTGCTGGATGTCGATAACACGCTGATCGACAACGACGCTATCCAGCAGGATTTGAAAGACCATCTTCAACAAACCTACGGACGCGACGCCCGGGATCGTTACTGGAGAATTCTCGAGCAGCTATTTGCGGAACTCGGATATCGTGACTATCTCGGAGCCTTGCAGCGCTTTCGCGCCGAGCATCCCAAGGAAGTCGAGCTCCTGGCGATGTCGTCCTATCTCATCAATTATCCGTTTGCCGACCGGCTGTTTCTATCCGTTTTCGAGGTCTTGAAGCGGCTTGGCGGGTTCGGCGCGACCGTTATTCTTTCCGATGGCGACGTCGTCTTTCAGCCACACAAAGTCGAGCGGGCGGGTTTGTCCGACGCGGTTGATGGGCGTGTGCTCATCTATATCCACAAGGAAGAGGCGCTTGACGACGTTGAACGCCGCTTTCCAGCCGAACATTACGTTCTTATTGACGACAAGCCACGAATTCTGGCGGCAATTAAAGGCTTTTGGGGGAAACGCGTCACGACCGTATTCCCGCGGCAGGGCATATATGCTCACGATCCCAAAGCGGTCGCCGCCTTTCCGCCGGCCGATATTGCGATCGAGCATATCGGCGATCTTCTCAGCTTCGACCTGTCGCGATTGGCGGCGATAGCGCCCGGCAGCACAGTCAAATTGGAGGCAGCGCGATGAACCCGACAAAGGCTCTGAATAATCTTGGCCAAAGCCTTTGGCTCGACAATATCACCCGCGATCTCCTCGGCAGCGGCACCGTGCAGCGCTACATCAATGAATGGTCGGTAACCGGATTGACTTCCAATCCAAGCATCTTCGATCTGGCCATCAGCAAAAGCGCTGATTACGACGGCGACATTGCCAAGCTCGCCTTGCGGGCCAAGGCGGCGGAAGATACATTCTTCGAACTGGCTCTGGCGGATTTGACGCGAGCTGCCGATCTGTTTCTGCCGATATTCAAGCGTACCGATGGCGTTGACGGCTGGGTATCGCTCGAAGTTTCGCCGATGCTTGCTTTCGATACCGAGCGTTCGCTGGCCGCCGCGCGAGATCTCCACCAGCGCGCCGGGAAGCCGAACCTTTTCATCAAAATTCCCGGGACCAAAGAAGGCTTGCCGGCGATTGAAGAGGCGACCTTTGCTGGCATCCCGGTCAATGTCACGCTGTTGTTCTCGCGCGAGCAATATGTCGCCGCGGCGGAAGCGTATCTGCGCGGGGTCGAACGGCGCATCGACGCCGGCCTCAATCCTGCCGTCGGTTCGGTCGCTTCACTCTTTATAAGCCGCTGGGATGTCGCGATCGCCGGAAAAGTGCCGGCCGAGTTGACCAATCGCCTCGGCATTGCCATCGCCCAGCGTGCTTACAAAGCTTATCTGGAGCTATTGAGTTCGCCGCGCTTTCAACGTGTCGCCAATTTTGGAGGCCGCGCCCAACGCCTCCTTTGGGCGAGCACCGGCACCAAGGACCCCAAAGCTTCCGACATACTCTATGTAAAGGCCCTCGCGGTGCCCTTTACTGTCAACACCATGCCCGAGGGCACGCTCAAGGCCTTCGCCCAGCACGGCGAAATTGGCGCGACGCTCGCGCCGAATGGCGGCGACTGCGAGCAAACGCTGGCCGCCTTCGCCCAAGCCGGCGTCGACATCGATGCCCTGGCCCAAAAGCTTCAGGAAGAAGGCGCCGCGTCGTTCAACAAATCCTGGAAGGACCTGATGGCGTGCATTGAATCCAAGAGCACGGCGTTGCGCAAAGCGAGCTGATCCACATGGCCACCGCCACCGGGCAACGCAAGCAGGCCCCCGGCTCGACCGGCGCGCAACCCGCAACCGCGGCGCTGTTGCGCAAGCGGCCGGCGTGGACATTGCTTGAGAAACACTATCAGAAACTGAAAGGCGTGCAGCTGCGCCAACTTTTTGCCGACGATCGCGGGCGCGGGGAAAAATTGACGGTGGAGGCGGCGGGCGTTTACCTCGATTATTCGAAGAACCGCGTCACCGATGAGACGCTGCGGCTCCTATTGCAGCTCGCCGAGGAATCGAAACTACGCGAGCGTATCGATGCGATGTTCCGCGGCGACAAAATCAACATCTCCGAGGACCGCGCCGTCCTGCATGTCGCACTGCGCGCGCCGCGCGGCACCACCATACTGCACGATGGCCGCAATGTGGTCCCCGACGTTCACGCCGTCCTCGACCGGATGGCTGACTTTTCCAAACGCGTGCGCTCAGGCAATTGGAAAGGCCAGACCGGAAAGCGAATCCGCAATGTCATTAACGTCGGTATCGGCGGTTCCGATCTCGGACCAGTGATGGCGTATGAAGCGCTCAAGCACTACAGCGACCGCGCCATGACTTTCCGCTTCGTATCGAACGTCGACGGCACGGATTTTGTCGAAGCGGTGCGCGATCTCGATCCGGCGGAAACGCTGTTCATCATTTCCTCCAAGACCTTCACCACGCTGGAAACCATGACCAACGCGCGCAGCGCGCGCGAATGGCTGTTGGACGGCATGAAGGGCGAACAAGGCTCCATCGCCAAGCATTTTGTCGCTGTATCGACCAACGCCAAGGAAGTCGCGAAATTCGGCATCGATACCGCCAACATGTTTGGCTTCTGGGATTGGGTTGGCGGCCGCTATTCCATGGATTCGGCGATCGGCTTGTCGACCATGCTTGCGATCGGACCTGAACGTTTCCACGAAATGCTCGGCGGTTTCCATGAAGTCGACGAGCATTTTCACACTGCGCCGTTCGAACGCAATCTGCCGGTGCTGATGGGCCTGATCGGCATCTGGTACAACGATTTCTTCGGCGCGCAGACCGTCGCCGTACTGCCCTACGAACAATATCTGAAGCGATTTCCGGCGTATCTCCAGCAGCTCACCATGGAGAGCAACGGCAAGCATGTCACGCTCGACGGCGCGCGCGTCGACTACGATACCGGGCCGATTTTCTGGGGAGAACCGGGCACCAACGGACAGCACTCGTTCTATCAACTGATCCATCAAGGCACGCGGCTCATTCCGTGCGACTTCATTGCGTTCGCCCGAACGCTCAATCCTTTGGGGGCGCAGCACGACATGCTGATCGCGAACGTGTTCGCGCAAACCGAAGCACTGGCGTTCGGCAAGACCGCGGATCAAGTCAAAGCCGAAGGCACGCCCGATTGGCTCGTGCCGCATCGGTTGTTCGAGGGAAACCGTCCGTCCAACACCCTTTTACTCGACGCATTGACGCCGGCGGCATTGGGCAAGCTGGTCGCGCTTTACGAGCACATTGTCTTCACCCAAGGCGCGATCTGGCAGATCGATTCCTTCGACCAGTGGGGCGTTGAGCTCGGCAAAGCGCTGGCTCAGCGGATCATTCCTGAACTGGAGAGCGCGACCGAGCCGAAACTCGAACACGACAGCTCCACCAACACGCTGATCCGCCGCTATCGCAAGCTCAAGGATGCCAAGTAATGCGTTCCTGCGTTTTTGTTGCCGAAGACAACGGTTCCGCTTTTCTACGCGCGGCCAGGAAGGCCTGAAGCCATGCAGCTCGGCATGATCGGCCTCGGCCGGATGGGCGGAAACATGGTGCGCCGTTTGTTGAAGGGCGGTCACCAATGCGTGGCATTCGACCGTTCGACAAGTGCAGTCGCAGAACTGGTCAAAGAGAAAGCCCATGGCGCGTCGTCACTAACTGAGTTTGCCAAAGCTCTGAGCCAACCGCGGGTGATCTGGCTGATGGTGCCGGTCGGTGCGGTCGATGACACCATCGTCGAGCTGCTGCAGCATCTTGAGAACGGCGACATTCTGATCGACGGCGGCAATTCCTACTACGTCGACGACATCAGACGCGCCAAGGAGCTGAGCGCCAAGGGCATCCACTACGTCGACGTCGGCACCAGCGGCGGCGTCTGGGGCTTGGAACGCGGCTATTGCATGATGATCGGCGGCGAAAATGAAATAGTCAGCCATCTGGATCCGATCTTCGCTACGCTCGCGCCGGGCCGCGGCGAAATCCTGCGGACGCCGGGGCGCGGAAAGGGCGGCGGCACCGCCGAGCAGGGTTTCCTGCATTGCGGACCCAACGGCGCCGGCCATTTCGTCAAGATGATCCATA
>Ga0209530_1001311_pt1 | contig 11772 bp, 11 predicted proteins | sample BlaSpr_A8_Ref_O1_FD_187987 | JGI IMG/M metagenome (GOLD analysis project Ga0209530, IMG submission 187987) | Forest soil microbial communities from Thunder Bay, Ontario, Canada - Black Spruce, Ontario site 2_A8_Ref_O1 (SPAdes) (version 2) | ecosystem: Environmental > Terrestrial > Soil > Boreal...
TGAACGGGAACCCGCGCGTGATCCTGACCGGTGCCCTGCTCGCCGCCGGAGCCGCCGGCATCCAGGCCGTACTCACCGCGCTCGGCTGCGGCCCGGCCGCCATCATCACGTCCGTCGCCGCGCCGCTCACCACCGCCATCACCATCCTGGGACCCAAGCTGATCGACCTCCGCGCCCAGCAGCAGCTCGGCAACGACATCCGCTGGCTCATGACGCACAAGCAGGAAGGCATCAACGTGGTGGAGCTCGCGACGCAGCTCAAGGAGTACCACGAGCAGGTACTCCAAGCCCACGTCGCCGCCATCACAGCAGCCCACACCGAGGCGAAGAAGCGGAACACCAGAAAGCCACGCCGCTCCTCGACGGCCACCTCGTAGCAGACCGGCCAGATGGCTCAAGGGAAGACACCATTGAACCGCCGGCAAGTCCCCGGCGTTCGTACTCGCTGAACTCAAGATATGCGTGCCGCAGGAATGCTGGGAGCACGTCCGATACGGTGCCGGACGCCGGCTGCCCGCACGGCAGCCGCAACCTCGATGGTCGCGAGGCGTAATCGACGCTCCAGGAGGTAACATCGAACGCCGAATCGGCGCGCCGCCAAATCACGTCCGGACAGACAGCGCTCGCGCACAGAACGCCTGGTTCTGGATCGCGGGCCAATCTAACGTACCTTATAGAGGCACTCGAGTTGGGCCAACGGCCAGGCCCCGGCTCAGTGGTTTCGGCAATGAGGCCGGTCGCATCACCCCCTCCCAGGGAAATGTGGAACCAGAACGTCAATCGTAAGCGCGAACACCAGGTGATAGCGGCGTCGCTCGTCGGCTGCCTTGTGTGGGTATAAGCGGGGATGGGCAGACACAGCGATAAGCTCCAAAGTATGAAACGATCCTCTGATCACGCGTTTGGCTGCCGGAAGCTAACGTGTCGCTTTCCTGCTTCGCGTCGGCCAGGGCGCTTCTGTCTTGCCGTAAGCGAACCTATGCGCCGCCCTGGTCAGCACAGGTATAACGGGCTGCCGATGGCGGGTGATCTGCACTAGGCAGAAAAAGATCATGAATGCGCCTGCGGCGAGACCGAGGGACCCGAGAACCGTCAAGAAGACGCTAGGCGCATAGCCATTGGTGCCCAAGAGGGTAGGAACTAGCCACAAGGCGCTGAAGGCAGTTATCTCTACGGCAAGTATCGCGTTCATGCGGATGGCCCGGTGACGGATGATGAATGGCAGCAGTATTGCTACTGGAATCCCGTAAATCGATATGCACAGAAGAACTGCGGTCAGGAGGGCTGTATGGTGCCATCGTCGCCTGGGTATGTGCCGGTGATTGGCGCCTAGATCAGGGTGCTCGCGGGCCCGCCGTCCGGAGGGTGTGGAGGGCCTCCCCGGGTCGTGCTTGCTGCCCACGACAGGACGCTCAGGCGGCAGTGGGGATTCTGCCTGTCTTTGGCGCGCGGATTCCCGGGTTCCCGGGACGGATTCGCGTGCGCCTGTGCCAGCGGCGACTTCTGGCTCGCTGCTTCCGGATCGGGCGGTGAGGCGCTCAAGCAATTGCAGGGCGGTAGGGCGTGCAGCCGGGTCCGTGCTGAGCGCGAGCCCGATGATGTCACGTAGCTCCGCGGGGACATCAGTAAGATCCGGCGGCCCGTTGAGTATCCGCGACAGCACGGTTACCCATGGTGCGTTCTCGCTGCCGAAAGGTTGATGGCCGGTCACGGCGTATACCATGGCGCCGGCCCAGGAGAAGACATCCGAGGCTGGCGTGAGCTCGGCGTCCTCGACCTGCTCGGGCGACATATACGCCCGCGTGCCCAGGCGAAATCCGGCAGCGGTGTACTCCTCATCGGAGCCGAGCGAACGGGAAATCCCGAAGTCGATGATCTTAGGCCCGGACGGTGACAATATGATGTTGGACGGCGTCAGGTCGTGGTGCACTATCCCGGCGCTATGGACAGCAGCCAGGGCGGCGGCAGTGGCAGCGCACAGCTCTTTCGCTGCGGTCGGCGGCAGCGGGCCGTACAGGACGATTTTCTCGTCCAGAGTAGGCCCGTCAATGAACTCGGTTACCAGGTACGGGCGCCCATGGTCTGTGTCGGCCTGGATAACCTGGGCCACTCCGGCAGCTGTTATCTTGCGCGCGTTGTCTGCTTCTAGGCTGAACCGGTGCATGAGGAAGGGATCACGGGCGAGCGCCGACCGCAACATCTTGACGGCGACGTGGCTGCCGTCCAGATCCCGTGCCAGGTACACGACGCCCATCGATCCCTCGCCGAGGCGCCTCAGTATCTCGTAACGGCCTACGGTGACGGGATCTGCCGCGTCTGCCGTCGCGTCGGGCACCTGGTTCCCGGCCTGCGCCGGATGCGCTGTTTCCAGCCCGGGCGGTGCCGCTGCCTCTGTGCACTGGGCTACCGCGAACCCGGGGCCGTCAGCCGCACCGGACCCCTTCTCCCCCGCATGCGGTGCGGCATCGTCGGCAGGTCCGGCTTCGTCAAGTCCTTCGACGTAGAGCGGTGTCGCCAGCAGGAACTCGGTATATGCCGAGCCCTCGCCCAGCACGCCACGGCATAGAACGCGAGCGAGGAACCTGGTCGGCTGCGTGATGCCGCGGATCCTCCTCGCCGCCTTCTCCAGGTTGCGCCCGAATTCTTCTGGAAGGCCGCCGTCACCGATGGCCGCGCCAACCGTGAGTGCATAAGAACCGAGCTGCTCCGCCGATGCCGCCCAGCCTTTGACATGACTGACCGAGCCGCAGAGTAGCACCAGCAGCTGCCCTGCGCTGCCACAGAAAAGGACAGTCTTGCCATCCTCAAGGGGTGTCCACCTCATATCGAGGCGCGTCTCAAGCCACCCGTGCCTGGTGTCCAGGCCCCCGACATCATGATGCTTCCGGATCTGCGCCTCGACCGCAGCGATCTGGGCGACCTCGCCGCGCGCGCGCAATGACCTGTCCGCCTTGGAGCTAGTCAGCTTAACTGCGAGCAGCCTAAGGTCAATATCCAGTTCGGCAGCGATATTACGGCGGGCGGGCTCATCGATCCGGTCGAGAAGCTCCGCCAGCTTACGATCAGATACATACACGAAATACCGCGAAAGGTTCTTAGGCGGTCTCTCACTCATGGACCAACACCGTCCCGCCCTCCCCAGGCGATGATGCACCTGATGGGTACTATAGTCGCCGACTCTTACTTATTAATCACAAAAATCCACCCAATCAACACTTAAATCTCTCTCACACCACGTGCAACACACGGCTAGCAGATGTTCGACTGGCCATCTGACGTGGAACGGCTTGACGACATCGGCAGTCGAGAAACATCGCTTGCCGACAATCTCTTAATGCGGGCACGCCGACCTACCGATGCACAGATCAGCCTCTTCGACGCGGCAGTGAATAACGGGTGCAGTGATCCCGAACCGCCCATAACGGCGGATATCGTGTGCCGGACGATGGCGTTGCTGGCCACCGTCTGTGACGGGCCGCCCGATGGGCGAGTCTGCGAAGACGGCCAGCCATTCGGCTCCGTCAGATCTTCCTCGGCACCGTCGCGTTCGAGCCAGGCGTGGCCGCAGATGATGCCGAACCCGGTGCAGGCGCGCTGCGAAACGCGCTGGAACCGCAGGCGGGCGGTGAGGAAGTACAAGACGAGCAAGCGGCGCTAGCCAGGACGCCCGCCGTCGGCCTGGACCCTTCCCGGGGCCAGCGGCATGACCGCGCCGGTGCGTCATCCACGAATATCGCCTGGTGGCATAGGTTCCGGCATCCGCAACGTGGTCCCCCCGGGCGGGATCACCGGCGATGTGCTCTGCGAGGCGAGTGCGACCGTCGCGCTCCTGGCGCCGCCATCACGCGCTGACTGGTGCGCGCTACCCCCGCAGCCCGTAGAGCGTATAGCCGGGACCTCCGGGATCCGCGGTGGCAAAGACGGTGTCGCCACTTCCCGCAAGCTTGGTGACTAGGCCCTCGGCCGGGTAGCTCCACAGCGCCTGGCCGGTTTGCGCCGAGAATGCCTGCACTGAGTTCAGGAAGCCGACATAGACCGCGTCACCTGCGACGTCCAGCGCATTCGGAGTCTGCCCGCCGGCCGTGCCCGTCCAGAGCAGCTTGCCAGTTAGCGCATCCACCGCCAGCAACCCGCCATTGACAGCGGCGAAGACCAACCCGTCAGCAGCGGCGATGATCGGCAGCACCACACTGAGGTCCCGCTGCCACAAGATCCGGCCGTCAGCGGCATTCAGCCCGTACATCAGGGGCTGTCCCGGCGAGATCAAGTTGTCCCAGCACCCGGCCACCACTCCCCCGGTCACGGCGAGCGCTGCAACGGGTGCGCCCACCCTGGCACTCCAGCGACGGGTCCCGGTGGCGCCATCCAGCGCCACGACCTCACCCGACACTGACTGGGACCCCAGAGCCGAACCGGCGTACACGACCCCGTCGGCGACCGCCATCGCCGTTGCCATCGGCGGGAGTCTGCTCATCCACTTCCGCGCCCCCGTGCGCCCGTCCAGCGCGAGCACTACATCGTCGCGGTAAACCGCGTGGCTTCCAGGAAGCCCGATGAGAGCATAGACAGCAGCGTCCGCGAAGATAAGCCACGGGCCGGCGCCCGCGTTGGGATTCCCTACATCAGCCGGGGCAGTCCACAGCAGGTGACCCGTGGCCGCGCTGACCGCGGTGATGCTGTCCACCCCATTGGCATCGACCCCGCTGCACAGCACCATGCCACCGCCCGCCGCAAACGCTACCGAAAGAGGCCTGACGCTGCCGCCGCTGATGCTCCAGCGCGGCATCCCGGTGGCCGCGTCGAGCGCCTCAGCGCTAGCGCTTCCCCCTTCGGCACCTACGGACACCGTGTCTCCGGACACGGCGAGCGAGACCACGCCGCCGATCTGCCGGCGCCACACCAGCTCCGGCGACCGTAGCGACGGAGCAGGCGGCACCACAGTGACGATCGACCCAGGCGCGACGGAAGTCCCGCCCCCGTCACCTGGCCGGACACCGCAAGCGCTAGCCATCATCCCGCCTGCCAGCACACCGCCGAACCGGACAAACGCAGCCCGCCGCGTCACCCCCGCGCCAGTTTCCACCCAGACCTCCTCCGCGTCTGCTGAGACCATCTCGCGGGTCGCGGCCGGGTGCGGCGTGCGCAGCTAGGCGGCGAACCCTTCCTCACTCCACCGCGTAGGTAGCGGATCACGCGGCCCACGCCGTCTGGCATGGCCCTCCTGAGTGGCCGCGCTCCATGCTACTGACGCCGCGCCAGGCAAAGGCGTGAACAAGCAGAGGCAGGTACCGGCGCATCCAGTCGAGCCCGCGAGCCGCAGTAGGGTCTGATTCAACTGTCCTACCCTCGCTATATCGCTTTTGACCTGGTGCTTCATGCTCAGCGTTGGTACTTGTTGATCAACCCTGCGCGTCTGAACCGGATCTGGTCGGTACACCGGATCTGGTCGGTGCGGAGCCGTGGATGCGTATTTATGTACCTTGACGGTTACGTAACTGGATTGGTACCTTCCACTCATGGAAGCTGTCCTGCGGGCACTGGCGGATGAGAGCCGGCGGACGATGCTGGAGGCCCTGGCCGATGGCCCGGCAACCGCGGGTGAGCTGGCGGCGCTGCTGCCGATAGCCCGCGAGGGTACTTCTCGGCACCTGCGGGTGCTGCGGGAGGCAGGGCTTGTCGAGGTCCGGCAGGAGGCGCAGCGGCGGGTCTACAGCCTGCGTCCGGCGCCGCTCGCCGAGGTCGATGCATGGCTGGGCCGGTACCGGGCCTTGTGGGAGCAGCGGCTGGATGCCCTGCACACCGAGGTGGCCCGTGGCAAACGCGAACAAAGGCTAAGGAGCACCCGATGAACAGCAATGCCAGTGCGGGCATCCGCATCCTGGGCAGCCTGCGATCAGCAGATGGCAAGGGTGTCGTGCGCATGGAGGACCGCTTCGACACCGATATAGACGACCTGTGGTCGGCGATCAGCGACCCCGCCCGGCTGGCCCGCTGGGTAGGCGAGATCGAGGGTGACCTCCGCATCGGTGGCGAGTTCCGCGGACGGTTCTTTGACGGATGGGAAGGCACGGGGCGGGTGGTAGCGTGCGAGCCGCCGAGGCGGTTCGAGCTGCTGACCAAGCATCCTCGCCAGCTTGACGAGCTCGTCGTCGAGGCCACGCTGACCGCCGACGGCGCCCAGACCATCCTGGTCCTGGAAGAGCGGGGCATGCGCCTGGACCAGCTCCCCGACTACGGGGCTGGGATTCAGATCCATGTCGAAGACCTCGCCGCCTATCTCGCCGGGGGTGAGCACTGCGACGTCGAAGCGCGGTGGGCCGAACTGCGGCCCTTCTACCAGGACCTGGCGGCCGACATCCGCTGATGCCATCCCACACACCTGCCCGCGTCCTGGAGCAGCTGGGCCTGGCCTACCGCGGCGTCGCGGCATTGAGTGATGCCCCGTCCGGCAACGGCAACTGGCTCGTCGAAACGGCCAGCGAGGAACCGGTGGTGCTGCGGCGGTACCGTGCCTCGGCCACCGTGGCGGACCTAGGCTACGAGCACGACGTGCTACGCCACCTGGACGCGGCGGGCTGGACGGTTCCTGTGCCGGTGAGCGACCTGGTCCAGCACGACGGCGCCTGGTACTGCCTCACCCGGTACGTGCCCGGTGCCGCGGTCCGGGCCGAGAGCGCCTTGCAGCGCCACCGCCGTGGCCGTGACCTGGCCCGCCTCCATCTCGCTCTGCGCGGGCTAGCCGGGCGAATCGGGCAGAGACCTGGCTATCATCCCCAGCACTCCGGTATCACCACCCGCACCGGTTTCGGCTGGGACGCCGCTGTACGCGCGCTGGGGCAGGCGAATCCGCGACTGGCCGCCTGGGCGTACTCCGCGGCAGATCAGGTCCACGATGCCCTGAACGCGGCCGGCGCCCACGCGCTGCCGCTCACGGTCATCCACGGCGACTTCGCCGAGTGGAATGTCCACTACCAGCACGGACGCCTGTCCGGGGTGATCGACTTCGACCTCACCCACCTGGACTCGCGCCCTTACGAGCTAGCGATCGCCCGGACGTACCGCGCTCCGGAGGCCGCCGACAGCTACCGCGCGGAACTCGCCCGCCGCGGCTGGCCGCTCAGCGATCTGGAGGAAGCCGCTATCGGGCCGGTCTACCGGGCATTCCGGCTCGGCATGGCAGCCTGGGACATCCACCACGGCCGGGAAACGGGCCACTATAACGAGGCGATGATCGAGCGTCAGCTCTCGATGACCGGGACACCGCGTCCCTTAGGTGGGTCATGTGGGTTAGTCCCGGGACGTCGGCTTGATCATGGGATGGCCTTTGCGGAAGACGGACGGCGCACCGAGGCCGGGTCCCTCGCCGAGGTGGCCCGGGTCCGGGCGCACCTGTTCCCGCGGCTGCCGCACCAGAGCGAGGCGAACCGGCGGATCCGCAGCAGATTTGCCGACGCCCGCCTCGGCGCCTGTGTCATTTTTGGCGCCTGTGTCAATTCTGGGCAATCATGGGGTACCAAAACTTGCCATGGGACCCGGAATTGACACAACGTCGAGCCTGAAATGTCGCGTTTAGAACAGTTTGGTAGGCAGTGCGGGTGGGGGCAGGACTACTACTTCTTGTTGCGCTTGAAGGGGACGCCGCGTTGGCGTGGACGCGGTGCGGATGGCGCAGGCGGTCGCGATCCGCGATGCCGTCGAGCGGCCCCCCCAGCACCGAACAGCGGGCCGGCCGGCCCCATCAATCCGCTAACTCGTCTTAGGCGCCGGGGCGGCGGGCGAAGAGCCAGTACAGGAGGGAGTTGCCCATGTTGAGGGCACTGAAGACCTGCCAGAATTTCTTGCTGCCGCGGACCTGGGCGGCCGGGCGGCGCCGCAGGTCACGCCAGGTCAGCGCGGTGACCGTGACGTGCGCGACGGCGAGCGCGGCCCAGAACGCCGCGGGAGGCTTGCGGGCGGGCATCAGGTGGTCCTGCGGTGGAGGAGCCATACCGCGCAGGCTACCGCTGCAGCGCCGACGAGCAGGTACAGCCCGCCGGCGATGAACTGCAGGGTCCAGAAACGGCCGGCCGGTAGGTAGCTGACGATGAGCTGGGCGCCGCTGCGGGTGACGCTGAGTACCTGGTCGCCGAAGTGCCCGGTGGCCGGGAGCACGGAGCCGGCGCTCGCGCCTGGGCAGCCGTCCCTGCAGGGCAGCCGCATCGTGGCCGGGCCGGGAATGTGCAGCGGGCCGCTCAGCAGGATGCCTGGCGTGCCGACTATCTCCCAGGAGATGTAGGCGACCACCATCGCGCCGATCGTATTGCGCAGCAGCAGGCCGGTCAGCACGCCAATCCCGAACGCGCACAGCAGCGAGCAGGTGAAGACGAGACCCCCGGTGACATATGTCGATAGCTGCAGCCTGGTGGAGACCTGATCCAGCGGTGCCTGGTACCAGCTCACCAGCGCGCTGATCGCCGCACCGAAGATCACCAGACCACCGGTGACCAGCACCAGCTTGGTGGTGAGCCACCGGGTACGGGGCACCGTCTGGCTCCACGCCATCCGCCAGGTGCCCTGCTCCAGTTCGCGGCCGAGCAGCAGCGGTCCCGTGATGGCGCCGAGGAAACCGGGGATCGCGAGAAGCGGTACCGATATCAGCTGCGTGGCGCTGGTGAACTTGTGCACGAAACCGGCGATCTTACCCTGACAGTCCGCTCCCCCGCTGCGGGCCAGGCACGCGGGCAGACCGTCATCGCTGAACGCGGTCCGCATCCAGAGGCCGAGCGTGACCGCGAGGACCGCGACCACGCAGATGATCGCGAAGCAGGCGGCGGCCTGCGTGCGGTGCTGACGCCAGGTGACCCAGATCATCCGATCGCCGCCTTCTGCGCTGGCACGAGATCCGGTGCGGAGCGGCGCCGCAGGTAGGCCAGCACTAGCTGCTCGAAGCTGACCGGCTCCACCACCCACTGAGGGTGCTGGGGCGGCGGATCCGCGGCGACGAGCACGGTGGAGTGCCGGTCGCTGTCGTCACGGGCGATCACCGTGCCTGGCAGGTCGGCGTCCGCCGTCTGCCTCGGCACGGTCAGCAGGCGATGCCCGGCGCGCAGGTCATCGATCGGCCCGGCCAGCTGCAGCCGTCCCTCGGTAAGCACGAGCAGCCAGTCACACAGCCTTTCCAGCTCGGAGATCACATGCGAGGCGATGATGACCGTGATCGCCTTATCGGCGGCGGCGGCCATGATGTCCCGCATGAAATCCAGCCGGGCGATCGGGTCCAGGCTGGCGACCGGCTCGTCGAGGACCATCAGTGGCGCCCGCTTGGCAAGGGCCATGGTCAGGGCCACCTGGGCCTGCTGCCCGCCGGACAACGCCTTTATCTTGCGCTTGAGCGGGATGCCGAGGGTGTCCACCCGCTGCTCCGCCAGCGGCCGATCCCAGGCCGGGTTCATGCTGGCGCCGAGATGGAGCATGTCGGCGACGGTGAAGCTGCCGTACATGGGATGGTCCTGGGCCAGGTAGCTGACCCGGGCCAGGGTCCCGGCGGTGTGCGCTCGGGATGGCTCGCCGAAGACCTCGACGTGGCCCTCCGTGGGTGCCAGCAAGCCCACGGTGAGGGCAAGCATGGTGGTCTTGCCCGCGCCGTTCGGTCCGACCAGGCCGACCACAGAGCCTGCCGGGATGGTGAAGGTGCAGTCGCGCAGGCCCCATATGTGGCCGTAGCGCTTGCCGAGCCCCTCCGCGCGGAGTGCCTGTACTTCCGTCATCCGATCTTCTCTTTCCGCATGTCGTGCCGGACCACCGCGATCAGCGCGGTTACCGTGTCCTCGCTGAGCCCGGCGCGCTCCGCGTCGCGGAACCACTGCTCAAGCGACAGCCGCAGGGCCGCGCTCGCATCATGCGGGGACTGGGTGAGGATGCCGGTGATGAACGTGCCCTGCCCGGGCCGGCCGCCGGCCAGCCCTTCGTGTTCCAGCTGCCGGTACGCCTTGACGACCGTGTTGGGGTTGATCGTCAGGTCACTGGCGACGTCCTTGACCGTCGGCAGCTGATCGCCCTCGCGCAGGTAGCCGAGCAGCAGCGACTGCCGGACCTGATGGACCAGCTGCAGGTAGGGCGGGACGCCCGAGGAACCGTCGAGGCGGAACCGGAACATCGGCCTTCTTCCAACATGCCATTATTCTATGATGTTAGTAGAAAGGTATATGGAGCGTCCCTAGCGGTCAAGCGGATCCCGCCAGCGGCCAGCCCGCTCCCCGCGGAGCAGTCGGCCGTACTTGGGCCTGGCTCGTCGGCAGGTCGACAGAATTGTTGCAAGCCTTATTTGATGGCGTAACTTAATTGCAGCGATCCGGTTCGTCGAGGGTCGGAACGATCGGTCACGCAACATCCCCGACTTCGGCATGTAACCTTGCCGGCGATACTTTATGGAAAACTTGTTGTAAGCTCCGACCTGGAGGGCCAAGGGGGAAGCATGCGGGAGCAAAGGCGTTGGACCGTCCACGACCTGCGCCGGGACAACCGCTCAGCGCTCCTGACGTCGCTCTTCTTCGAGGAGCCGCGCAGTCGGCTGGAGCTGAGCGAGGCTACCGGACTGAGTTCGGCGTCAGTCAGCAATGCCGTGCGCGACCTGATCACCGAGGGGATCGTGGTCGAGGCCGGCTCGATTGAGTCAGATGGCGGGCGTCCGCGCGCCCTGCTGCAGGTGAACCCGGATTACGGGTACGTCATAGGGGTCGACGTTGGCGAGACCCGGGTCCGCGTCGAGCTGTTTGACCTGACCCTGACCGAGCGCGCCAAGGCCGACTATCCACGTGATCCCCGGCAGCACGGAGTCGGCTTGATCGTCGAGGCGATTTTGGCCGGGCTTGAGGCGGTACTGACCAGCAGCGGGGTCAGCCCTGCCGCGGTCCTCGGCATCGGGGTCGGGGTCCCCGGCATCGTCGGGAACGGACCCGACGGTTTCGTGCACGGGCAGACCCACGGCTGGGAGTCGGTCCCGTTGGGACGCCTGCTCCGGGCGGGCACCAGCCTGCCGCTGCACATCGACAACGACGCCAAGACCATGGCACAGGCTGAGCTGTGGTTCGGCACGGGGCGCGGCGCCCAGAGCGCGGTGGTCTGCCTGATCGGTTCCGGCGTGGGGGCGAGCATCGTAGCGAACGGGGCAGCTGTCCGCGGCTCCACCTCCAGCGCAGGCGAGTGGGGGCACTCCACCGTCATGGTGGGCGGCCGCACCTGCCGGTGCGGGTCTCTCGGTTGCCTCGAAGCCTACGTCGGCGCCGAGGCGATACTCGACCAGTACGGTAGTCCGCCGGCCGACGGCGACCAGGAGGCCGCGCTCGCGGCGCTGATCGACCTGGCTCCCACATCGGCGCGGGCGGCGGAGATACTGGATAAGACCGCACTCTACCTGGGCATTGGCATCGCGGACCTGATCAACCTTTTCAACCCTGAGCGGATCATCCTCGGCGGATGGGCCGGCCTGCTTCTCGGCGAGCACATGCTGCCTGCCATCCGCGCGGCGGCATGTGAGCGCTCGCTCCGGCATCTGTTCACCGCGACCTCGATCGAGCTTGGCAGCCTAGGCCCGGACGCCGTCGCCCTCGGCGCCGCCACACTGCCCATCAAGGCCTTCCTCGACGGGAACGCGTTCCTCAACCAGAAATTGACCAGCCCGCCAGCTGAGTCCGCCAGCTAAGTGGGCGAACCCATAAGTTCGTGAGGGGTGTCAGGCGGCCTCCGCGAGGTCGGATTGCCGTGCGCTGTCTTGTTTCTCGTGTTCGCTGATGC
>Ga0209530_1001313_pt1 | contig 11766 bp, 10 predicted proteins | sample BlaSpr_A8_Ref_O1_FD_187987 | JGI IMG/M metagenome (GOLD analysis project Ga0209530, IMG submission 187987) | Forest soil microbial communities from Thunder Bay, Ontario, Canada - Black Spruce, Ontario site 2_A8_Ref_O1 (SPAdes) (version 2) | ecosystem: Environmental > Terrestrial > Soil > Boreal...
CCGTCGCGACGGATGAGCACGCCCGAAGAAGTGGCAGCCTCGGTGGTATTTCTGGCCAGTGACGACGCCGCCAACATCCACGGAGCCATCCTGAGCGTGGACGGTGGCTGGGCGGCGGTGTAACCGCCGATCTGTTTACCGGGCGGCCCACTCTTCGGCAAGCAGCTGGTAAGAGCGCACCCGGTCTTGGTGGTCGTGGGTGATCGTCGTAATGATCAGTTCGTCGGCCTCGGTGGCATCGCGCAACCGCTCCAGCTGGTCGGCTACCTGGACAGCAGATCCGAGGAATTGGGTCTCGACCCGATCCGCGACAAGTTCGCGGTCGGCATCGGTCCAGGTGTGGCTGCGCGCTTCGTCCGGAGTGGGAAACGGGATCGCTCCTTCACCGGTGCGGATGCTGCGCACCCAGGGCCCGTAACCAGCGGCCAGCTCACGAGCGGTGGTCTCATCCTCGGCGACGACGACGTCAGCCGAGACGGCGACGTAGGGCCGGGCAAGGTCGACCGAAGGCCGAAACGCTGCCCGGTAACCGTCGGCTGCCTCCAGGACCGTGGCCGGGGCGACGTGGTAGTTGGCGGCGAAACGCAGCCCCCTGTTGCCGGCGACGTCTGCGCTCTGCCCGCCACTGCTGCCCAGAATCCAGACCTGCAGGTCGGCGCCTCCGCCGGGCACCACATGGGCCTCCTCGCCGTCATCGGAGCGATAGGTGTCTGCGATCAGTGCGAGGATGTCGTCGACCTGCTCGGTGTAGTCCTGCGATTGCGCGCCCGGCAGCTGCAGCAATGCCTTGTGCAACGCGAAGCGCGGTGACTTCAAAAGTGGCGTCACATCGAACCTCGCCGGGATCAGCAATCCATTCCGCGCGCGCCCATTGGTCACCGCCCGCGATGTTGCAGGGGCCGGTACCGACGCTGCCGGCTCACGCGGCTTACCGCCGGAACGGCCCAGGCCGAGGTCGAACCGGCCGGGATGCAGCGCATCCAGTAGGCCGAACTCCTCCACCGTGGACAGGGCGGTGCGATGCCCCATCTGCACTGCGCCCGAACCGAGCCGGATCGTCGAAGTTTCGGCGGCGGTCAGCGCGAGCAGCACGGCGGGCGAGGTGCCGGCAACCCCGGGATTGACATGATGCTCGGCGAACCAGTACCGGGTGTAGCCCAGAGCCTCGGCGTGCTGGGCGAGGTCGATGCTGTTGCGCAACGCCTGCGTCGCCGTCGAGCCCGACGAGATCGGGACCAGGTCGAGCACCGTCAGCGAAGTCATAACTCTTACGAAGCCACCCCGGTCGATGCATCCCGGACGGCGGATCTCCCTCCCAGGTCATGGTTCCTCCGTGCCGGCAGCGGCGCCAGGCCCAGGTGGTCGCGCAGCGTGGTGCCCGTGTAGTCGGCGCGGAACACGCCGCGTTCCTGCAGCAGCGGCACGACCTGGTCGACGAACGGATCGAGCCCGCCGGGCGTGATGTGCGGAACGAGAATGAAACCGTCGCTGGCATCTGCCTGCACCAAGTCGTTGATCGTCGTGGCGACGGTCTGCGGTGATCCGACGAAGGATTGGCGTCCCATGACCTCGGCGATCAGTTCGCGGGTGCTCAGGTTCTCCGCCTCGGCTTTGGCCCGCCAGTCGTTGGCGATCGCGATCGAGTCCCGAAACATGCGGACGCTGGCCCGGCCGCGCGAGATGGTGTTGTCTCCCACAACGGGGTCCACGCTGGGCAACGGGCCGTCCGGGTCGTGGTCGGATAGGTCTCGGTTCCAGAGTTGTTCGAGGAACTTGATCGCCGTTTGTGGGGAGACCTGCGCGAGCTGTACCTCGTGCGCAATGTCGGCGGCCTCGGCGTCGGTGTCGCCGATCACGAATGTCGCGGCAGGCAGGATGAGCAACTCGTCGCGGTGGCGTCCATAGCGGGCAAGACGGCCCTTGACGTCGGCGTAAAACGCTTGCCCGGCGTCCAAGGTGCTGTGTCTGGAGAAGATCGCGTCCGCAGCAGAGGCGGCGAAGTCGCGACCCTCCTCCGAGTCGCCGGCCTGGAAGATCACCGGCCGGCCCTGCGGACTTCGCGGAACGTTGAACCGGCCGTGGATGTCGAAGTGCGCATCCTTGTGTGCAAATGCGCCGGCGTCCGGATCGGAGACGAAGACACCAGTCGCCTTGTCCGCCACGATCTCGTCGCCACGCCAGGAATCGAAGAGCTCTTGTGCCGTCTGCAGGAATGTTTTTGCCCGCTCGTAACGCTGATCCTCCGCCAGGAATCCGCCGCGCCGAAAGTTCTCTCCGGTGAACGCATCCCATGAGGTCACGACATTCCAGGCGGCACGGCCGCCGGAGAGATGGTCCAAAGAGGCGAACTGCCGAGCCACGTCGTAGGGCTCATTGAAGGTTGAGTTGATCGTGCCGGTCAGGCCAAGTCGGTCGGTGACCGCCGCCAGTGCGGCCAGCACGGTGAAGGTGTCGGGACGGCCGACCACGTCGAGGTCGTAGATCTCGCCCTTCTGCTCGCGCAGCCGCAGCCCCTCGGCCAGGAACAAGAAGTCGAACTTGCCGCGCTCGGCGGTCTGCGCAAATTGCGCAAACGAGCTGAACTCGATGTGACTGCCGGCCGCCGGGTCGCTCCACACGGTGGTGTTGTTGACGCCCGGAAAGTGCGCGGCCAGGTGAATCTGCTTGATCGGCTTGCTCATTGAAATTCCTCTAAATTCCTCGCCGTCGGTGTGTTAAGCGATCGCGTAGCGGTTGGCGGGACGGGCCAATCCGAGCAACCCGCGAAGCGTGTCGGCCTCGTAGGCGGTACGGAAGAGCCCTCGACGGCGCAATTCGGGCACCAGGCCCTCGGTGATCTGAACGAGGTCATGTGGAAGCGTGGCGGGGCGCAGCCGAAATCCCGATAACCCCGCGGCCTGCCACTCCTGCAGCACATCGGCCAACTGCGCGGGAGTTCCGACGAAAATCTCTGCATCACTGCGGTATTCGACACCGGCGAGATCATCGAGGCGGCGTCGCCGTGACTGTGCTTCCGATTGGGTGCGATCGAGGAACACCAACAAATCACCGAAGACGCGTACGGTGTGTCGGCGTCGACCGGCAGCCCATTGCAGCGCCGCGATCTCGCCCGCAATGTCGGATGCCTGCGCGGCGTCGTGCGGGGTGACGAATCCGACGTCGGCGCTGCCGGCGATCAGTTCGTAGGACACACCGCCGTGGCCCAATGCGGCGACGACCGGCTGGCCTTGTGGTGGACGGGGTGTGATTGAGGGTCCTTTGACAGAGAACCAGCGTCCCTCGAAGTCGATGTAATGCAGCTTGTGCCGGTCGATGAACCGGCCGGTGGCGACATCACGAATCTCAGCGTCGTCCTCCCAGCTGTCCCACAATCGGCGCAGCACCTCGACGTAATCCGCGGCTTCCGCGAAATACTCGCCGATCTGCTGTTGGGCAGCCGCAGTATTGATCGCGTCGAGCGACAGGCGAGGCAGTTCGCGGCGCCCGAAGTGAGCCGTCGCATCGTGGCGTGCGGAGATCTGCACCCGAACCCCGGCCCGGCCCGTGCTGACGTAGTCGAGCGTGGCGATCGACTTGGACAGATGGAACGGCTCGGTGTGGGTGACGATCGCTGTCGGTACCAGGCCTATCCGCTGGGTGCGCGGCGCGATCCGGGCGGCGATGAGTACCGCATCCAGCCGGCCACGGACACGATCAATCCGGTCGTCGGGGTCAACGAGATCGTCGGACTGCACCGTTAGCGAATCCTCGAGCGTCACGAAGTCCAGCGATCCACGTTCGGCTTCTGCGACCAGATCGGCCCAGTAGCCGGCGTCAAACAACTCAGCCGGTCGAGCGTCGGATTCACGCCACGCGGCCGGGTGCCACCCGGCGCCGTCCAACGCTACGGCGAGATGCAACGGGGTCAACGAATCAGGCATCAGAAGGCCTGCCTTCCTAACGGATACGACCATGGAAACGGATACGACCATGGAACCGACGCGGCTACAACGAATGTGGCCAGCTGTCTCTAACGAGAGGAATTGCCAGTCGACGGTGGGGCGGCCGCCGCACACGCGTCGCGTGTCGGCGGCTGACAACACACACCGTCGACGGGGAGCAGATGACGGCCGCGGTATGCAGAATTTGCTGGTTGCACACTCGCCTCCTGTCTATCGCTCACGCCCTGCGTCTCCAAAGTCTAGCTACGCGAATGACATCGCGCCGAAGCGCGCAAGCACCGCGAACGCGGTCCAACTGCCCATACGCTGGAACGCCGCTGGAATCACTGGGATTGCAACTCGACTACCTGGTGCTCTATTCCGCCCAACCGGGAATCACTCGGTCTTGGCCAGCAGCGGCAGCACGCCTTCGGCGAACCAGTACGCCTCCTCCAGGTGCGGGTAGCCCGACAGGATGAACTCGTCGAAACCCAGCGCGTGGTATTCGGTGATCAGGTCCGCAACTTCCCGGTGACTGCCCACCAGCGCTGTGCCCGCGCCGCCGCGCACCAGGCCCACTCCGGCCCACAGATTCGGATAGATCTCCAACTTGTCGACCCGCCCGCCGTGCAGCGCGGTCATGCGTCGTTGCCCCTCGGATTCCGAACTCGCCAGTTGCGCCGTGGCTTTGGCGATCTGCTCCTCGGTGAGATCGGCGAGCAGCTCGTTGGCGACCGCCCAAGCCGCAGCCGAAGTGTCACGGCTGATGGTGTGCAGCCGAATGCCGAATCGGACGTTGCGGCCGCGGGCGGCGGACTCCTCCCGCACCCGGTCGATCTTGGCGGCTGCCGCCCGCGGCGGCTCGCCCCAGGTGAGGTAGACGTCGGCGAACTCGGCCGCGATCGGCAGCGCCGCCGCTGAGGAGCCACCGAAGTAGATTTGCGGCAACGGATCCGGCGGCGCTGACACCCGGGCATCGGCGACGGTGTAGTACTTGCCGGTGAAATCCACCGAGTCCTGAGCCCACACCGACGTCACGATCTGCAGGAACTCAGCGGTCCGCGCGTAGCGCTCGTCGTGGGTGAGCCAGTCGCCGAAACGGCGTTGCTCAGCGTCATCGCCGCCACTGACGACGTTGAGCAGCACCCTGCCTTCGGAGAAGCGCTGCAGCGTCGCGGTCTGCTGCGCGGCCAGGGTGGGAGGCACGAGTCCAGGACGGAAGGCGACCAGAAACTTCAGCTTCTCGGTCTCGGCCAGCAACGCGGCGGTGGTCAGCCACGCGTCTTCGCACCAGGTCCCCGTCGGGGTCAGCACACCCTCAAAGCCGAGTCGATCGGCGGCGCGAGCCACCTCGGCCAGATAGCGCCGGCTCGGCGCGCGGAATCCGTGCGGAATGGCGCGGTTGGACGATGCGTGCGACCCGCCGACGATCGAGCGGCTGTCACCGGTGGTGGGCAAAAACCAGAAAAATCTGGGGAACATGTCTGGATTACGAGCCTTCCTTGGAGGTGATGAGTGCCTGCAGGGCGGTGACCTCGGCTTGCAGCGCCGCGACGGCGTCGACCAGGGTGAGGTTTTGTCCTGCGGAGTTCTGGCCAAGCTGGGGCCAGCCGGTACCGGTCGGGGTTGGTGAGCCCGGGAGTGCCGTCACGTTGCCGGGGTTGTTGGCGAGGATTCCCACCACCTGCTGATATGTCCAGAGCACCATGTTGTAGATATCCTGCTGCTGTTGCTCGGTAAGCATGCTGAATGGTCCTTCCGGTTGAATTCCGAGTAGTGCTTGGAGATCTGAGAGTTCACCGATGAATGCGTTGCAGTCGACGTCGAGCCCGGCGATGAGTGCTTGGTCGGTGAACTGCCAGATGACTGGCGTCGCGCCGCCGTACCCGTCCCAGCCTTCGCCGTCGTCGCCGCCGTCCTCCGTGTAAATCGTCGAGGCGGCGCCGCTTCCGCCCGGATAGGCCGACGACACCAGCCCGGGAACGCCGGAGATATCCGGGCTGTCGATGTCCTCCCAGTACCACTCCGGGATGTAAGAAAGCGCGACGTTCAAACCAGCAGCCTGGAATGCCGACAGCACCGCCTGGAAGTTGTCGAAGTCGCCGCTGTCGTCCTCGAAGTCGAACATCACCGGCACATCAGCCCCATCGAGTGCAGCGGCGCAGGTCTGCGCCTGCGCGGCTGGGTCGCTGGTATCGATGTAGTGATAGGCGACGACCAAAAGCCCGATCGCCGATGCGGTCTGATAGATGGTCGCCCAGGTGGGGTCGATGAAGTCGGAGCCCATACTGGATTTCGCCTCAACCCAGGAGAACCCTTCGCCGGGCAGCGCGTTGACGAACGCGGCTGCAGCGGCCAGGTCAGGGTTGTCTTCGCCGCCGAAGTTGTTGTTGCTGATGTCGGGGCCGAACAGGGTCACGGGTGAACCTCCGATCGATGGTCCGGGCGGGTACCACCACTCCGTTGTACTGGTTTTCGATGAACTCCGTATCGTGCGACATGACCGATGCGCTCACGCCGCCGCTGCGGGCCCGAGACATGATGGCCGCATGACCACCGAGATCCGTGTTCTCGACAGCGAAGACGACCTCATCGCCGCGATCAACGTGTTTCGCGCCGCCATGATCGGGTTCCCGCCGCTATCGAACCTGTCACCCGGTCAGATCACCAAGATGCTGGAACCCGGCCGTACGGTCGGAGCATTCGTCGAAGGACAACTCGTCGGCACCGCTGACGCCGCCACCAGCGGACTGACGCTCCCCGGCGAAGCGATCGTGGGCCACGCCGCTGTGACTCACATCGGGGTGCTGCCGTCGTTCACCCGAAAAGGTATCGCCACCGAACTGATGAATCACCAATTGCACGACATCGCCGCACGAGGCGAGGCGGTCGCAACGTTGCGGGCGTCGGAGGCGACGATCTATGAGCGGTACGGCTACGGGGTAGCAAGTTCGTCGCAAAGCGTTGAGGTTCAGACGGCACGAGCGGCACTACGTCACGATGTCGGGACCGGCGGTCCGGTGCGCTTGCTCGACGCGGCCGAAGCATGGGATGTGCTGCCCCGGATCTACGCCGCGAATCGTCCATCCCGTCCGGGAACCATCGACCGCCCGTCGCTGTGGTGGCAGAGCCTGAGGCTGCGCACCGAATCGTCACCTGGGGCTTCCTATATCGCGGTACACGGCGAACCGGGAGCCGAGTCGGGTTTCGCCCGCTACCGCCCCATCGACACCGAGACCTGGTTCGTCAGCGATCAGCGCACCATCGCGGTCGAGGATTTCTTCGCGCCTACGACCGAGGCCTATCTGGGGCTGCTGCGGTTCCTGCTCGGGCTCGATCTCATTGACCGCGTGATGTTCTGGATGCTGCCGGTCGACGATCCGCTGCCCTGGCTGCTGGTGGATCGACGGGCCGCGCGGGTGACGGCAGTGCATGACGAAACGTGGCTCCGCATCGTCGATGCCGACAAGGCGCTGGCAGCACGCCGATATGTTGGCGACGACGCCATCACCATCGCTGTCAATGACCCACTGGTGCCGAATAATTCAGCCACCTTCAGCATTGCGGGCGGTGGCGCCGAACCGACGGACCGGCGCCCCCAACTTCACGTCGGCATTGCGGGCCTGGGCGCTGTTCTGCTCGGTGGCACGACCTGGCGGAGCCTGGAGACGGCCGGACTGGTCCGGGCCGACGATCCAGCGTCGCTTGCCGTAGCCGATCGGCTATTCGCGGTTCCCGACGCACCGTACGCCGGGTTCTTCTTCTAAAGCGTGCCGGCGACGCTGCGCCGGGAATCTACACTGGTCGGGTGCGTGTCGCCCTCTGCGCCGACGAGCCCTATCCGGTGCATACCACCGTGCGCGACTGGCTCGAGGAACACGGCCACGCAGTCGTCCCCTTCGGGTCCGTCGCCGCAGGCTCGGAGACGGCATGGGCGCTGGCCGCGGAAGTGGCCGCCGAAGCTGTCGCGCGCGGCGACTGCGATCAAGGTGTGTTCTTCTGCTGGACCGGCACCGGTATCAGCATCGCGGCGAACAAGGTTTCTGGGATCCGCGCCGCGCTGTGCTCCGATCCGGGGCAAGCAGAGGGCGCCCGAGTGTGGAACCACGCCAACGTGTTGTGCCTTTCCAACCGCACACTCGCCGACGATCTCGCCAAGGAGATCCTCACCGCGTGGTTCGGCACCGAACCCGACGAGCGAGGCAGCGCCGGCGTGGCCGACCTCGCCGCTGTCGAGGCCCGTCACCGGCGCTAAGAGTTACCCACCGGTGTCGCATCGGCGTCGGCCTGTCGCGCCGCGCGGATGGCGCGTCGGTACACCACTGCCAGCCCGCCTTTGGCGGGTGCAGTCGCGATTCCGCGTGAGTGACGCCGCTCCGCCGGGCGGTCGGTGGCGGCGAACTCGAACTCGCGCAGCAGAGTTCGCAGCGTCACATTCATCTCCATGTTCGCAAACGCGGCCCCGATGCAGCGGCGGACACCGCCGCCGAACGGGATCCACGTGTAGTTATCCGGCTGGTGGTGCAGGAAGCGGTCCGGATTGAACGTCGCGGCGTCAACGAAATTGGCCTCTGAGCCATGCACAAGCGCCGCGCTGACCACGACCGCGTGGTGCGCGGGAATCACCCACGGGCCCAGCCGAATCCGCGTGCGCGTCATCCGGGTGGTTCCTTCTACCACCGGCCTGGTGCGCTGCACCTCCCAGATGGTGGCCTGACGCAATTGCGACCCTCCGGCATCGGCCTCGGCAACCAGCCGCGACAGCAGCCGCGGGTGACGCCGGATCCGTTCCACCGCCCAGGCCAGCGTCGTGGCCGTCGTCTCATGCCCGGCGGCCAGCAAGGTCAACAACTCGTCGCCCACGTGCTCATCGGAGATGGGCGAGCCGTTCTCGTAGCGAGCCGCAAGCAGCAGCGCCAGCACGTCGTTACGCTGCTCAACCGCGGCGTCGGCGCGTGCCTCCCGGATCAGCGAGGCGATGATGTCGTTATAGTGGTTCCGGTATCGCGCTACCCGGCCCCACGGGCTCCACGGCCCCAGGTCGCGACGCAGCCCCGGAGGCAGGACTGCCATCCGGGATGCTAACGGCACCCACTGCGGGAGCAGTTCAGCTAGCTGGTTCAGCGCCGAACCCTGCGCTCCGAACACCGTGCGCAGAATGGCGTTCAGCGTGATGCACATCATCGACTGCAAGGTTGCAAACTCACGGCCCTGCGGCCAGCCGGCGGTCTCGCGGAGCACTTCTTCTTCGACGATTGTTTCGTAACCGGCCATTCTGCGACCGTGAAACGGCGGTACCAGGAGTTTGCGCCGCCGCAGATGCTCGGTGCCGTCGAGACTGAACGTCGATCCCGGTCCAAGAACCGTGCCAAGATTAGAGGCCCGGCCAACCAGGTCGTTGCCGCTGGTGAACAGATCTTTGATCAATACCGGGTCGCCGATCACCACCGTCGGACCGAGGATCGGCAGCTTCATGGTGAACGCGGTCCCCCAGCGCCGCTCCAGCGCCGAAACCGCCCGATGCCGGGCAGTCATAAATCCGATTCCCTGCACAAGCTTCGGTATGGCCGGACCGGGCGGCAGCCGAACCGGGTCCGTGGTCGCTTCAGCCAACGCTTACCCCTCTGGTCCCTTACGTACTGCTACACGGTACGCAGGCGTACCATCAAGTCAAGGCTCTTGGCCAGGCTGATTTGCCTACGACGACGTGGAGCAGTTCGGGAATGAACCAGGGAGTCACTCGGTTCGAGTAGGCGTGTCCCAGCGTTCAGGTGCTGCCGCCGGGTCCGATGGAGGAGATCTCGCGTGACGACGACAACCGATGCGGCTGTCTGGTCGGACCGCGCTGTTTCCTATTCCGGGTGGCGCCAGCCTGAGGGCACTCGGTGAAGTTTCTGCTGATAACGCTGATAACTCATCTTCCGAATCCTGTCTCGGGTGAGAAGAAGAGTCCTGCCGATCGGCTGCGTGATGTCCTCGATAAGGCCGTGGTCGCCGAGGAACTGGGTTTTGACGGCTTTGCGGTGGGCGAGCGTCACGAGGATCCGTTCATCTCGTCCTCCCCGCCGGTGGTGCTGAGCAACATCGCGGCGCGCACGTCGAAGATTGGACTGTTCACCGGGGTGACGACGTTGAGCCTGCTCGATCCGGTCCGCGCATTCGAGGACTATTCGACGCTCGACAACCTGTCCGATGGGCGGCTCGAACTGATCATCGGCAAGGGTAACGGCGCGGCGCAGGCCGAACTGTTCCATGTGACCACAGCCGACCAATGGGACCGTAATCGCGAAGGCTACGAGCTGTTTCGGCTGCTGTGGCAAAACGAGCACGTGACGTGGTCTGGCCGGTTCCGCCCGCCACTGGTCAACGCCAAGGCACTCCCCCGCCCGCTGCAAGACCGAATTCGGATCTGGCACGGCAGCGCGACGAGCACGGATTCCGTGGACCTCGCCGCTCGTTACGGTGACCCGATTTTCTCCGCCAACGTCAGCCATCCCATCGAGCCCTACGCCGAGCTGGTTCGTCACTACCGGCAGCGGTGGGAGTTCTACGGCCACCGATCCGAGGACGCGTTGGTCGGCGCCGGAACCGCCGGGTTTTATGTCACCCCGACCTCGCAGGAAGCCGTGGCTGCGTACCGACCGGCGGTCGAGGCGCGGTTGGCAGCGCAGCGCAACGCCGGCCTTCCGGCGGTGTTCGACTCGATCGAAGATTTCGTCGAGCGCAGCTCGGCGTTGATCGGGAGTCCCGCGCAGCTGATCGACAAGGTGGGTCGTTATCACGAGCAGCTCGGCCACGAAGTGATGCACCTCAGTGCCGATAACGACGCCGTGACGGTCAGCCAACAGCGTCGTAGTCTCGAACTGTTCCAATCCGACGTCGCGCCCGTTCTGCGTGAGCGGTTTCCGAGCCGGCCGCTCATCTCACAGACAAGTCGACAACCCGCGCGGTCAACCCGGGCTTCGTGAAGACATTTCGAAAGGCGAGAAGGAGTACATGAATCATGACCACCACCGCAGATACAGCAGCAGAAACGTTCGAGGCGGCGTGGAACCAGTGGCACGGCGAACGCGAGCGCTCCTATGCTGACCCGCTCGGCTGGGTAAGCCTCACCGGCTTGTATTGGCTCACCGATGAATTCGAAACCGTCGCCGATCTTCCGGGTCGGTGGCGAGCTGACGCCGACGCCGTGTACGTCCAGGGCATCGACGGAACCGACCGGCTCGAACCGATCGAAGGTGCACCGGGATTACTCGTCGAGGCCGGGGATCGCCGTATCGAGGTCATTCGTCGCACCGGCTCGGCCGCATTGCGCGTACACGACCCCAAGTCTCCGCACCTTCAGGCGTACAACGGCATTCCCACCTACCCGCCGAGCGAACAGTGGCGAGTCGCCGGCACCTTCACCCCGTACGCGCAGCCGAAGACGGTCACGACGGGCGCCGTCGTCGAAGGACTCCAGCACCACCTCAACGCCGTTGGCGTCATCGACTTCGAACTGGCCGGCGCCGCTTTGCAGCTCGTCGCGTTCGGTTGGCGCGAGGGTGGGCTGCAGGTGCTGTTCACCGATGGCACCAGCGGCGTGACGACATACCCTGGCGCCAGGTCACTCTCGGTCGCCGAGCCCGGCGCCTACGGGACGGTGACGCTCGACTTCAACCGGGCGTCCAACTTGCCGTGCTCGTTCACCGACTACGCGACATGCCCGGTGGCACCCGCCGAGAACAGGCTGCCCGTCGCCGTCGAGGCCGGTGAGAAGAACCCGCGATGAGTTGGGTTCCACTCACCCTGTGAGCTTTTCGCTCGCTGATGCCGCGGTTCAAGCGTGATTGCCGTCGTCGGCGCG
>Ga0209530_1001315_pt1 | contig 11752 bp, 9 predicted proteins | sample BlaSpr_A8_Ref_O1_FD_187987 | JGI IMG/M metagenome (GOLD analysis project Ga0209530, IMG submission 187987) | Forest soil microbial communities from Thunder Bay, Ontario, Canada - Black Spruce, Ontario site 2_A8_Ref_O1 (SPAdes) (version 2) | ecosystem: Environmental > Terrestrial > Soil > Boreal...
CACCCAAGCGCAGGACATCAATGTGAAGGGGATTGCCGGAGATTACATCGATGCGAACGGTGTGTATCACGGTTTCCTGATGGCTCACGGCGTCACCAGGTTCGACGCTCCGGGCGCGGGCACAGCATCCGGCCAAGGCACATTCATTGGGCCAAATAACCCAGCGAATGCGATTGCGGGATACTACGTCGACGGAAACAACGTGTATCACGGCTACCTGCGCACGCCTTAGGGGTGGCCCAGCGATGGCAGTAGTTTGGGCGCGCCCTCGATGAGAAGCCCTGTCAAGGACAAGGATGTCCTGGGCAGGGCTTCGTTTTGTTTCCCCATGGAGATTGAGACTCTGCAAATCTCATGCTGTATCATCGCTCCACCAACCGTCGATTCGGCCCGACCTCGACCATGCTATTTCTGCGGTATTTCAAATAGCACTTTCCCCTTGGAATTCATGACTAAAGATGGTTTAACTGCTGTTATCAGGCCATAGCACTCAAAACCCCGCAATTAGCGCTATGGCGATTTTTCAACAGTAATGCGACCCCGGTGACGCAGCCTGAATGCTGCATACCTGTGCTAGCCTTCCGTCTTGAAATGGAGGGAGGTTAACATGCCTGAAAACAAGACCAAGGCTACGATTTTGAGTGTGGCTGCGTTCATCGACGCCATGACCGATCCGGCGCGACGCTCGGACGCGAGAGAGCTGGTTGAACTTATGCAACGGGCTTCCGGGGAAAAGCCGAAACTCTGGGGACCATCCATCGTTGGCTTCGGCAGCTATCACTACCGATATGACAGCGGCCGTGAAGGAGACATGCCGCTTATTGGCTTTTCACCGCGCAAGGCCGCCACGGTTCTGTACGGCATGCTGGAGCACAGCGAGGCAAAAGCCCTCTTGGCCAAACTCGGGAGACACACGACAGGAAAGGGCTGCCTCTACATCAAAAAGCTTGCTGATGTGGATAGAACAGTGCTTGAGACGCTGATCACGAACGCGGTCGCCCGCTACCGCGCGCGCACGGACATGCCTTCCTGAAGGCGACCACAAAATCCGCAACCCCCGCGCAACAAGGTTGTACGTCCGAAGGAGAAGCCATGATGGAACGAGACATCGGAAAGAAAGCGGTCCCAGTCCCCTCCCCGAGTAGAACTAGAACTCGACTCGCATTGACATTTGGATTTGCCTCGCACTTCCGATGGTCTTATTTGTGATGCCCAGACCGCTGAGCGTCGGACAAACGTACAGAGATCCTGAGAAGCTGGTGTTGCAAGGTGTCGTGGTCGCAGGCGTACCGGCGACTGGAAATCCATTGAAGTTGATGTTCTGGCTCACATCGTCGATGGGGATGTCGAAACTCGCAGTGTTGGTTAGGTTGAAGACATCGAAACTGTACTTTAGAGAAAAACGCTCGGTGATTTGGGTTGTCTTTAACAGCGAGATGTCCGCGCGTCTCTGCCACGGTTGCCGGAAGATATTGCGCTGGCCATGGTCGATGAAGTTGGTCTCGTAAGGATCGTTGGACGGAATTGCGCCATTCAAGGCACCCGGACTCAGCAATGGAATGCCAAAACAACTAGCTTTGAGCGCGGGGATTGCGCCCGCACCTGAGGCTCCGGTAAGCGCTTCCTTGGCTGAGCAACCATCGAGCGGAACCACCGGGTTCGTGATGCCGTCGTTTACCCCGTAGAAAATACTTCCGACCGCACCGGAGTAATCGATGACGCTGTAAGGTTGGCCGCTCTGGATGACGGTCAGGCCAGAAAAAGCCCATCCGTCGGCAATCTTGCCTTTGATTGAAGATTCCGAGAAAAACTTCGGCAGTTCATACATGTAGGTGAAATTGATGACGTGCTCGCGGTCGAAGTCAGACAGGCCGTACCCGGAGCGCAGATCCAGAGGATTGTTGCCGTTATAAAAGAGCCCCATCGCGCTCTGTTCGTCGGTCGCGTGCGAATAGGTATAGGAAAAGCCCACTTGTATCCCGTGACTCATTCGCTTTTCAACGTGGGCCTGAAGCGCATTGTAAGCAGAGATGCCGGCTGCGGTATATGACTCAGACTCGGAGGAGTAACCAATGTAGGGAACGCGAAGGTCAACGTTTCCGCCTTCAAAGGTTTGCAGATACGGCTGTCCGTTGGGGAGGTTCGCCGGCGCGAAGGTGTTGGCGTTAGTTATGATCGAATACCCATAGGTGTAGTCCTGCTCAAAAGGAGTGCCTTTCAATAAGGGATGGGAGGGCGAGGCAACCTGCGCCTGGTTGAAAGGCAGAGGAACGACTTCATGGCGGCCAAGATTGCCAACGTAGCCGATGTCGATCGCCAAGTCGCGGCGCGGCTGCCATTGAATGTCGAGCGTCTCGTTCATACTGTATGGGAGCTTGTTGGCACGGTTGTAATCGGCGAATGAGAAAAGCGGTATCCCGGTCGAGATGGCGGTCGCGTTGGGGAGAGATAGATCCTTGGGATTGCCACTGGGGGCGGGACCGAGCGAAGGCCCCCAAGGGTTTTCGAACGTACTGCAATATGAGTATCCGTACACACTGCAAGACGTCTGATTCACCCACGGCGGAGTCTGGTTCACACCGAAGGGACCGCCCGCGATTACCCCAGAGGCAAAGCCCGGAGAAAGGTAGGTGAACAGTTCGCCGCGGTCGTAATACATTCCCCAGCCCGTGCGCACGACGACTTTATCGTTAAACATCTTTGGGCTCCACGCTACTCCGAAGCGCGGCGCGATACCCCACTGGCGGCCGGTTAAAGTCGAATCGCTGACTCCCTGGCTCGGGAAGTCGGGATTGTTCCCGGCGACGATGAATCCGTTCGAAGTGATTGTGTCTGTGTTCGCGTCGTAGCTGTACCTCGAGGGATCAAAATTGAAGAGGCGTCCATTCTTTTCCGTGAGCCCTCCGTGATAATCGAAGCGCAGGCCTGCGCTTACGCTGAGATTGGGGCGGATCTGAAATTTGTCCTGCACGTACAAGCCATTTTCCTTTGAGCGGTAGTAACGGTTGGCATCGCCCTGCAAGAAGGTCGTAGTAATGTATCCGTTCGCGGTGTAAGTGATGGGCAGGCCCTCAACGAAATCGGCGAAATTTGGGAAGCCGATCATTCCAGCATTGGTTCTTCGGTCGCGCGCATTGAGCTGGGTGTAGGAGAAACTGCCGCCCAAAGTAATAGTGTGTTTGCCGTGGTTCCAAACGGCATCGGCCGAAGGCATCCAGCGGTTTTGAAAAACGCCGGTGAAGGCGCCCTGCGAAGCTGCCGTCGACCCGATATTCATCCCCGCGTTGAAAACGAAATTGGTATTCAAGGGCGAATCGTTTCCGAGGTTATCCACAATGGTGATTCCCGGAAAAACATTGGAGCCAAAGGCATTCATTCCCAGCGCCCCAGGGGTGAAGGGCTGGGCAATCGTGCTGTAGACTTTCTCGCGAATGAATCCGAAAACTTCCGCCAGGCTGAAATTCGGAGTGATGGATTGCGTGTTGGTAATGCTGGCAACTTGACTGCCAGCGTCCAGGTGTTGCGGAAAACCTTCGACCGAGGAATACCCGAAAGGCGCCGTAGTCGGATCGTGCTGGTAGTAATACTTTAATGCCAGCGTGTCTTTGGGATTCACCAGGTAATCGAGATTGGATACCGCCTGGTCCGATATGAAATATGCCGGCTGTGTGATGAACACGTTCTCCGGAAAGTTCAAGGTGGGCGTGAAAGCCGGGTTCGCCGAAGGTATCAGATACTGGCCATTTGGCAACGTGTAGTTCAGCATGGCGTAAGAAATCGGATTAATGTCGCCGGTGGCCGTCCCGACTACAGGGACTACGCCAGAGCCTGGCCAATTCGTATTTGCTACGTTTGCCAATGCCGTCGCGCTGCGATCGTCGGTTAGACCGAAAGGCACGGCAGTGCGTGAAGTTCCAATCTCGAGATCCGAAACGTGCACGTGCTGGTAGCTTACGAAACCGAAAAGCTTATCCTTGATGAGTGGACCCCCGAGCGTTCCACCCGCCGTGTAGCGATGTAACTCCGGCACTTTTTCGTTCGCGGGGATGTTGGCATCCTGATTGTAGAAGTAGGGGGCTGCGTTGATCCAGTTGGTTCCGCGATGAACGTAAGCGCTGCCGTGAATGGAATTGGTGCCGGAGGCAGTGCTCATATCGATATGCGCGCCGCTGGTCGATCCCTGTTGCGCGTCATACATCGAAGTATTCACGCGGAACTCTTGAACTGTTTCCGGCGCGGGAGTTGGCAACGCCTGCCCGATGGCGAGATAGGGCGATGCCGTGCTCTGAATGACCTCCGCAGTGGTGCTGCTGGCCCCAGCGATGCCAGTGTTGTTGACGATGCGGGCTGAGGCGACCTGGCTCGTACTTTTTCCGTTGAACAGATTGCTGGCGTCAACGCCGTTCAGCAGGAAAGTGTTGCTGGTATCGCGCTGGCCGTTCGCCCAGATCGGTTGGTTGCCCAGGCCGGCATTAACGCCTGTCCCGGCAGGCAGTTCCGCACTCACTCCCGGAGAAAGAATAGCGAGCCCGGTGAAGCTGCCGGTCGGAAGAGGGACGGACTGAATCTGCTGTTGGTCGAGCACGTAACCATTGGTCGTGTCGACTGCGTTCATGAGCGGGACTGCCTCGACCTCGACCACCGTGCCCACCTGGCCGACGGGCAAGACTACATTGACCGTAGCCGTACGGTCCGCCTGCACCGCAATCGAGGGCAGGCGTTGAGTCTGGAAACCGTCGTGGGTAAAGGTGAGCGTGTAGGTGCCGATGGGTAGGTTCACAAAATCGTAGCCGCCGTTTGCGTTGGTTTTCAAGCTGCGGGTGAGCTTGGTCTGGTCGCCCACGATGGTCACGGCCGTATCCGGCAGAACGCTGCCGGTCTTGTCCGCGACCGTTCCTGTGATGCCACCGAGTGTCTGCTGAGCCTGAGAGTACGGAGCGAAAGCAAAAGGCATCCAAAAGCATGTCGCGACGACAAGCGATACAAGTCCAATTCTGTTGAACATCAGCGACCTCGTGAACGAAGTTCGCAGCAGAGATGGTTGGCTCTGCCCGTCTGGGCTAAAAATGATTGACCGAATCTACGCGAGTTGGCGATGGAATGAAAGCATTCTCGTTAGTGAAAATTTCTCTGGCCTAGATTAGATATTTTTATCGCGTGAGCAGATCCTTGGGATCGGTTCGCGAGTGCGATTATCGCGCACCGAAGCCAATCGACAATTTCTAGTTCTGAGTGAGCGGCGCGTCTTTGCTGCGCCCGCGAAACGCGAACCACAGCAATCCAGCGGTTAAGTAGCCGAGATAAATATAGGGCAGCTTCCCGTACGGTCCTTCGGGCACCGGGTACAGATTTCCAACCAGCGCCAGTAACATGGCGGTCGCGGCCAACCTGGGGACGATTTGTGCTGCGGGGCGGAAGACACCGTGGTCGCGCAGGTAGCGTGGCAGCGCGACGCAAACCAGAGCGTAGGCCACGATAAAGCCGTAGGTAGCCAGCGAGCCCAGCCATCCGTACACATCCAAACCGCTGGCGCCACGGGCCGCCAACACTGCTACGGGAAGGAGCGCAGCAACGCCAGTAATCACGACGGCGCGGCTCGGTGTCTGATTCCGAGCGTGCGTGTTCCGCAGAGAGCCGTGGGCGAGCCCGTGGTGTGCCATTAACAACAACACGCGGGCTGCGGCCGTGATGCACGCCAGCGTCCCGGCGAATAAGCTGACCAGCGCTCCAATGTCGATTAACAATCCCAGCACCGGGCTGCCGGCCACCTGGGCCAGCACATGCATCGGCGCCTGGCTCGCGCCAAGGTCTTGTCCCGCGGTATGGAAACCCAGAACTTCCGCGTAAGCACAAACGGTAAAGAAGGCTCCGGCGAGAATCGCGCTTTGGATGACCGCGCGTGGAATCGTCTTCAGCGGGTTGCGCGCCTCGGAGCCTAGCGTGGTCGCACTTTCAAAACCAACGAAACTGAAAAGCGCCAGCACCAATCCGAGGCGCAATCCGCTTCCGGTCATTCCGTGGAGGTGAAGCTGCTCCCGATCCGCGTGCCAGCCATGCCGCAGCAGCAACAGAGCCACCACGATCACAATCACGGAGACTGACGCAGCCTCGATGCATAGCATGAGGCGCGCGGATATTTTTACGTCGCGATAGGCAATCCAGATCGAAACCCCGGTGACCAGGACAGCCAACCACACGGCAGAGTAGACATGGCCCGTGGCATCGTGCAGGAGCAAGTTCGCATAGTGATAGAAGCCGCCGATCACGCTTGATCCCGTCGCCACGTATGCCAGCAAAAGGCTCCATGCGACGGTAGCGCCAAGCCAGGGAGGCAGAGTCATCGAAGTGTAGGTATACAACGAGCCGGGCGACGCGGAGTAGCGAGCATAGCGGCCGATGCATAACGCAACCAGCAACACGGCGACAGTCGCCAGCACGTACGCGAGCCAGGTGCCGTTGCCGGCGAGCGCGCAAACCAGTGGGATCGTGGCCGCGGGCGTTGTGGTGGGAGCGATCGTGGAGACTGATTGGGCCAGTGTTTCCATAGGAGAAAGAATCTCGCGACGCAAACCGTAATCGGTCGACTGGGAATGTTCCAGTGTGGTCTGCGTCATGCGGGGAGATTCTTCCTCATGTTCGGTTGGGCAGGGATTGTACAACACCATCGCAGGCGCGAGGGTGAGAGAAAAATTCCTCACGCGCTTCCGAGTTCCGTCTTATACTCGCTTCCCAGCGAAACGGGCGCGAAGAGTCCATGTCGACTGATGTGCTCGCGGGTTCGCGGATTGCAGGTGTCGGCCTATTTCCGCCGATCGCGCGTTGACAGAGCACAAGCATGGACCACCCTTTCATGGCTCGGGCCATTCAGCTCTCGACTGACAACGTCCACTCCGGCGGCGGACCCTCCGGCGCGGTCTCGGCGAAGGGTGGCGCCATCATTGCCAATCAGGTCACTCTGAACAATGATCCCACCCGCACACGCGGAAATGCTTCCCATCCCCGATGCGAGGCGTGAAGCGGCATCGTCGGCGTTTCGTGCGTGGGAAGAAAAATCCAACAAGGTCGCGTATTGAATTGGTTTGAACGCGTCGCCAATGTCAGGCTTTGAGGAGAACGATTGATCGCCCGCTATTTCAAACTCGCCGAAAACCAAACTTCCGTAAAGCAGGAAATGCTGGGCGGCCTCACCACATTTCTCACCATGGCCTACATTGTCGTTGTGAACCCCCAGATTCTCGCTCAGGCGGGAATGCCGGCAGAGGGCGTGGTATTTGCCACTTGCGTCGCGTCCGCGGTGGCAACTCTGGTGATGGGGATCTACGCCAACTATCCAATCGCGTTAGCGCCAGGAATGTCTCTGAATGCGTACTTCACCTACTCCGTTTGCATCGCCATGCACATCCCATGGCGTACGGCGCTCGCGGTGGTCTTTTGTTCAGGTGTTCTATTCCTGATCCTCACGGTGACGCGAGTTCGGGAGCAGATCGTCGACGGCATGCCGGACTGCCTGAAGCATTCGACTGCCGCAGGAATCGGAATGTTCATCGCTTTTGTGGGACTTCGGAACGCAAAGATCGTGGTGGCGAATCCGGCTACGTTTGTCGGCCTCGGCAGCTTCTCCGAAAAAGAAATGCAGACGGCTTGCTTTGGCCTGCTCCTGACGCTGGTGCTGATGTCACGAAAACTCCACGGCGCCATACTCGTCGGCATCTTTGGCACGTCGCTGCTCGGAATTCTTCGCGGAATAACTAACTGGCCGGCAGCGATCTTTTCCGTGCCCAGTCCTTCTTCCACTTTCTTGCAGCTGGATTTCCGCGGTCTGAGGCATCTCGGCTTACTCGAAATTCTGTTCGCTTTCCTGTTTGTGGATCTCTTCGACAACGTCGGCACTCTGGTGGCAGTGTGTGAACAGGGCGGTTTTATCAAGGACGGCAAGATTCCCCGGGTGGGCCGCGTCCTGGTAGCGGATGCTGTCGGAACCGTCGTCGGATCTTTGACCGGAACTTCCACGCTGACGAGTTACATCGAAAGCGCAGCCGGAGTGGCGGCCGGGGCCCGCACCGGTCTGAGCAATATCGCGGTCGCAGCACTCTTCCTGCTGGCTGCTTTTTGCTCGCCGCTAGCCGCCGCGATTCCACTCTATGCAACCGCCCCCGCGCTGATTCTGGTCGGCGTTCTGATGACACAATCGATTGCGCAAATCAATTGGCAAGAATTCAGCGACGCCGTCCCAGCATTTATCACCATGGTAGCGACGCCACTCACATTCAGCATTGCGACTGGCCTTAGCCTCGGCCTGATTTCATTCACCGTGGTGAAGATTGCGGCAGGGAAGATTCGTGAAGTTAACACGCTGGTTTGGATTCTCACCATCCTGTTTATTCTGCGCTACGTCTATCTGGCAGGGGCTTAGTCCAGCGCCTGGGATTCTGCCGCTCGATGCGGTTCAACTGGCTGGGTAGGTCGATGAGTGTTATGGGTTTTTCGACAGTGATCCGGCCCAATTCTGTTCCAGATTCAACGCACTTGAGCATTTGCGGGACCGGGTGTACATTTTCGGTCGTCCCGCTTAAGGCAGATTTAAGAACGGTCAACATGGGATTTCTCGCGAGGATCTGGTGCTGAATACAAGTTCGGTAAGGAAGAATCGTTCTGAGCGGAGGTGTTCATGACTCTTAGCAAACGTTGTGTCGCAGAATTTTTTGGAACATTCTGGCTGGTATTCGGCGGTTGCGGAAGCGCGGTTTTAGCGGCTGCATTTCCGAACCTGGGTATCGGCTTTGCAGGGGTTGCCTTAGCCTTTGGGCTGACCTTGCTCACCATGGCCTTCACCATCGGACCTATTTCCGGATGCCACATCAATCCCGCAGTATCGATCGGGCTGGTGGTCGGAAGGCGCTTTCCAGTTTCCGAACTCCTGCCGTATGTTGTTGCCCAGGTCTTGGGAGCAGTTGCCGGCTCCGGGGTTTTGTATGTCATTGCCAGCGGCAAGGAAGGATTCAGCCTGGCCGGGGGATTTGCCTCGAATGGATACGGCGCCCACTCGCCCGGCGGATATTCGTTACTGGCGTGTTTCGTCGCAGAGGTTGTGCTGACGCTGTTCTTTCTGCTAGTCATCTTCGGTTCCACGGACGATCGTGCTCCCAAGGGGTTCGCTCCCATCGCTATCGGCCTGTGCCTCACCCTGATCCACCTGATTTCCATTCCTGTCACAAACACTTCCGTGAACCCGGCGCGGAGTACGGGGCCTGCGATTTTCGTGGGGGGATGGGCGGTGGGTCAGTTATGGCTGTTCTGGGTAGCCCCGATTATTGGTGCCGCCCTGGCCGGCTTAATCTACTCCCAGCTGTTTGCCCAGGGTCCGCAAAAGACAGTTCGAGCCGCCGAGAGGGCGCGCTGACCGAGAATTCATTCACGGTCAGTTCAACGGAGCAGGCAGGAACGGGGTGTCATGAAATCCGAACGGAGGCCGCAGCAATCTGATCCTTCCGCTCAACCTCTGGTCAGGGAACAATCACTGCCGCTTGCTTCACTCGCTACTTGCCCAAGAGGTTGGCCCACCTGTCCCAGTACGTGTCCCACGCCGAGCGATAGACTGCGACGACAACGTTAGCCTGCCCTCCGACAACTCCACAGTTCGCGGCTGCGTATCTGCGAAGCCTTGGGAAGTCTCTCGCATCAAACGGCGGGTGCTGCGAGCCCGTTGTCTTCCATTGATGCACCAGCATCAGCATCTTAGACGCTAGTTCTTGGTCGTTGCTAAAAGTGATGCGGTCGTAGGCTACGACTCCTGAACCCCACCCACGATCATCAACGCACAAATCCCCAGCTCGCTTAGCGTAAATGCGCTCAAGATTCCGCCCAGCTTCTGACTGCATGGCGCGTTCAAAGGCACTTGCCGCCGGAAGTTCAGGCATCGGAGTTTGATTACTCTGTTGCGAAAGACTGGGCGTCGCAAGCACAGATGCGAACAGGACAGTCGCTAACAATCTGGGGTGGCTAACCACAGCCGTGAATTGTAAGACACGTCTCCGGGCTGGACAATCCGATCAATCCAACATTTATGGAAGCTGTGTCGCCTGAGTTCCGGGGTATCGGCCTGAGGGACTTTCCCTAAAGATCAGCCTGTTGACGACGGTAGGGGACACAAGAGAACTCGGTCATCGGCTCCCATCTCCGGATCCCAACAAAGTCCCTTTGCTTCCATTAAAAGGAGGGGAAGCCAGCAGGCGCTCCGCCAGATAATCTGCCACCAGGCGTGTGCCATTGTCGTTGTAATGCGATTCGTCTGAGAAGGCTGACGTGTCCTTGGGTATGGCAGCGGCCATGTCGTAGCATTCCAATTGATCCTCGCGACAGACCGCAAGCAATACCTGGTTGTATGCCGCCATCGCGCGAGCTAGTTCGGGCGCGGAGACATAGCCGCGGACAACACCGTGATCTCCCACGCCGCCCCCATAGAGCAGACTGTCTTCTGCAGCGGACAGCCCTGCGCGCCACATCGTAGGTTGAGTTAGAAAAATGCAGCGCTGATGGTACTGGTGGCAGTCTTGCTCCAAAGTGCGCACGCGCTGGGCATATTCCTCAAGAGCTAATCGGAGATCGGGAAGCGGCAGGACGGACCCGGCAGCGCGCCCGGATAACAATGGTCCAAGCTGGACACCTTGTTCAGACCGCCACGCGGAGATCATCTGTGAAAGATGTTTCAGGGAATTCCGAACCAGCGCCAACAGCCAGGAGCGGCGCAGCAGTCCGCGCACGCGAGAAACCCCGTCGGGCGCGTGCTCGGCGAAGAGTTCGGCCCTGTCCTCGAGTACCTCTTGAGTTCGGGCTCCGCCGAACGCTAAGGCAGCCCCCAGATCGTTCACCCCGATGAGAAAGATCAACAGGTCGGCCTGACGCAGGACGGGCAGTCGGCGTAGGCAGGAAGCATGGTCCACCGTGTTCAAGCCACTTACCCCGGCATTTCCCACCCAAACCGGCAATCCCTTTTGACGCTGGTTCAGCTCCACCATCAAAAGATGTGGCCATTCCTGAGCGTTATTCTGAGCGATGCACTCCGTGGTACTCCCGCCGATGGTAATGATCCTGTAGACCTTGCCGACCGGAGGAGGCATAGGGCCGCGGAGTCCCATCGCGTTGACAGTAAATGTGACCTTGGGTGACACTCCGGGAATGTGTGCGCGGGTGAAGTCGAAGTCGAACTTACCCGGTGGATACCTCAGCACGGCTCGATTAAAGTACCGGATCTTAACCCGGACAGCGACTTCGCCAACTGCCAACAAGATGCAGAGCCCAAAAAACATCAGCAGCGGCCCGGACATTATATTCAGGAAGCGGCGGCGGTCGCGAGTCAGCAGCAGCGCTCCCAGAGCCGAGCCTATCCAAGCCACGCAGACAAACCCCATCACTCGCGGCATGGGGTTGGCTGGCATACTTTCGTGTATCGGACGAAACGAATCGAGGACTAAGACCAGCGGAACCGCCAGATGTGCCAGGTAGGCGGCCAGAAGGATACCCGAGCGAAGGCGGTTGCGCGGTTGGCGGAAATCCTCTGTCGCCGCTGCGACATTAGGTTTCCTCATGATCACTAGTGTGCATAAAAATCTGGTGGCGGCGCGTGGACTCGAACCACGGACCTACGGATTATGAGACCGTCGCTCTAGCCACCTGAGCTACGCCGCCACTTTGTTATCAACGACATACAACATATCGACAGAATAACTTGGACTTTCCTTAGACCTTTTGCTAA
>Ga0209530_1001316_pt1 | contig 11736 bp, 11 predicted proteins | sample BlaSpr_A8_Ref_O1_FD_187987 | JGI IMG/M metagenome (GOLD analysis project Ga0209530, IMG submission 187987) | Forest soil microbial communities from Thunder Bay, Ontario, Canada - Black Spruce, Ontario site 2_A8_Ref_O1 (SPAdes) (version 2) | ecosystem: Environmental > Terrestrial > Soil > Boreal...
GCCGCGACTCGGTTCCAAACGACGGCGAACCAAGGCAAGCGAGCCCAAAATGCCGGTCAAAAGATTATTGAAGTCGTGGGCGATGCCGCCGGTCAGCTGCCCGATCGCCTCCATTTTTTGTGCTTGGCGAAGCGCCTCCTGTGCGGCCGTCAGATCGGCCTGTGCCGTGCGGTCGGCGGTTACGTCACGGCCCGTGCAGTACACATATCCTTCCTCGGGGATACCTACCCACGAGATGTATCGATACGAACCGTCCTTGCAGCGGTAGCGATTCACGAAACCGATCGCCGGCTGCCCGACCTGGGTCAACTCGAATCCGGCGCGGGTGTGTTCTACATCCTCAGGATGCAATAGCTCGAAGATCGACATACGGGCGACCTCCGCCTCCGTCCAGCCGAGCACGGACTGCCAAGCGGGGTTCGAAGTCTCGAAATAGCCGTCGGCGTTGAGCGCTCCGAGCAAATCGGGACTGAGCTGCCACGTCAACCCGCGGGCCTGGGCGCGCTCGATCACGCGACGTTCGAGGTCGGCATTGAGCTCGCGTAGATTCGCTTCGGAACGTCGCAGAGCCTCTTCGGTGGCATGTCGCTCGGTAATGTCGGACCCCTCGACAAAGATCGAGGTGACGCGGCCGGATTCATCGCGAATAGGTTGGTACACGAAATCTAGGAAACGCGTTTCGGGGTCGGCGCCCGGTGTTCGTTGCAGAACGATCTTCACATCTCTGCCGATGAAGGGCTCACCCGTCGCAAACACCCGATCGAGCAATTCTATGAAACCCTGGGTCGCCACTTCGGGGATACCCACCCGTACCGGTTGCCCCAAGACGTCGCGATGGCCGATGAGTTGCTGGTAGGCCGGGTTGAGGAGTACGAACCGATGCTCCGGCCCTTGAAGGAGGCAGGAGAAGCTCGGCGACTGGGCGAACATTTCACGGAATCGTTCCAGCTCCTCCGTGCTGTCGGCTTTCGCTGCAGGCCGTTTGTCGTTCATCTTGATGGTTGTAGCGTAACAGCAATTGCCGCCCTCAAAGCGGCGCTGAGCGCCTGCTCGTCATACGGCTTACGAAGGAAAACGGCCCCTGGAATTCCCCGGGTGGTCTCATTCGGCTCGTTGTAGGAATAGAAGAGTTCATTACCCCAACCGATCCACATAGGCTGGCGCGAGGTGAGCATGATTCGTAGCGCCATGCGCAGGTTTTGCGGCCAGGTATGGGGCGCACCCAATGGAGTGGCGGCCCAGTCGAACTCGCGGATGAGCTGACCGAGTTCTCCGCCCCCCGAGAGGAACCCGATATCGAGCGATCGGTCTGTTTGCTGCTTCAAATGAATCCCTGCGTAGAAAAGCCGTCGCGACGACGGCGAAATCTAGTTTCTTATTGTCATCCCCGCGAAAATGATAGCCGGGGCGCGGCGCCACTTTCGCATCTTATCTCCGACAGGTGGAGGAGCGGCCATGTAGGAGCTTTCCGCCGGAGGGCGTCGGTCGATTCTGACGCCCAATAATCGTCTCGCGGCATCCCGCGCTCGTGACGGCAGGCGTTGTGACGCTTTCGAGCGGACTTACGGGGCGGTGCCGCGCCGCATGAGCGTGATGGCCTGTTCTGGGCACGCGCTGACGCAAAGGCCGCAGCTCCGGCATGCCTCGGCGTTCGGCGTGTATGCGACCTGCATGCCGTGCGCGCGCAATTTTAGTTTATGAAATGCGTTCAGGTCACGGTAGTCGCTTTGCTCGATATGCTGCACCCGAAAGACATTCTCGGGACAGACTTTCACGCAATCGCCCTTGCCTTCACAACGCTTCAGGCTGACGATCGGCACGATTGAGCCGGGCGCCTGTTTGCAGCTGTCGACGGATGTCTCTTTCATGCTCGGTGCCTGAGAATTCGCTCCCGCTCTTCGGGCGTCATCGCAGCCCATTTGTCCCAGTGACGGCGTCCATGCCATCCCCCTCGGCCGCGAAATCCACCGAATAGAATTCGACATAGAATCAGCAATCCGAGTGCATGGGGGTAGTCGATTGCCCGGCTCCCGGCGAACAGGGCGGGCACCACCCCGTTCCAGAGCACCATGACCGCCAAGCCAAGCACGGAGAAAGCGGCCAAAATCAGCGGCAGTATTGCCAGACGTCTTGCGTTGAACTTCATCTTCTTCTCCTTCACATTTCGAATTCGTCGTAAATCGACTGCAAGCGGCTACGCAGATGCAAGACGGCGTAGCGCTTGCGCGCCAGTAACGTATTGATCGACGTGCGGCCTTCCGACGCCATTTCCTTGAAGCTCACTCCGTCCAACTCATGCGCCACGAAGACCTCGCGCTGCTCGAGGGGCAGTTCGTCGAGTGCCGCCTGCAACTCGGCCAACAACACGGAGCGCGCATAGGCGGCCTCGGGGCTGGCGTCCGGCGCGGGGAGCAACAAATCCAGCCGGTGCTCACCACCCTCGGCCGGCTCCTCGTCCATCCGGTGGGATTGCTCCCCCTTCTTGCGGAAAAGGTCGACGATGCGATTCCGGGCGACACGGAACAGCCAGGCGCTGGCGCGTTCTATCGGGGCCGGAAGGTGATAAGCCTCGACGAACTCGTAAAACACTTCCTGGAGAATGTCATCCACGTCCGCAGGATCGCGCACGCGACGGCGGATGAAGTTCCCGAGCCTAGTACGCTCACGCCGAACGGTCGCGGTGATCTCTCTGTCGTGCTCGGACATCAACCCGGGGCCGTCTTTCAGTTCCATGGGACTAAAGACGTTTCAGGCGCCGGAATATTGTAGAGGACCTGCAAATCATCCCCGATCGCGACTCCCGGTAGCGTTGAAGGCGCGGCCGGGGAGGAGGGCCGGCGACATTTGGGGCTGCCCTGCTCGATCCAGAACGCGCACTGAAGAATATTTATCTAATTAAATCATTTATATATGAGTTATACTTCGTGTCAACTCGGCGGAACGGACTTCTCCTCGGCGCGGACGCGGCGGTGCAGCCAGACCGGGTAGAATGGTGCATGGCCAAAAGAAAGCGCGAGGTGGTTGACGAGTTGCTCGACGCGCTCGTATGGATGCGGCGCAAGGCAAAAAAGCATGAAGCCGTTGACGATCTCGTTGATGCGCTGATCAAGATGCGGCGGAAGGCGAAGAAAAAGCTCGCGGTGCGCAAACGTAAGACGAAACGTAAGACTAAGACGAAGCGAAGGTCAGCTTGACGCGAGAGACCGGATTCGGCAGATCTCCACGGTCGAGTTGCTCAAAAATTCGACAATCCAATCTAAGCGCCTGAAAGAGCGTGACGTTCCGGTGACCGGGAACTTGTTGTGCACCGGGTTATCCACAGGAATTGGGGATGGCGGATGGAGCTAAGCGGGCGCCGATACCGTTACCAGATCGGTAAGCCGGACCCGGCCGCGTTGAGTCAAGATCGAGATGCCCACATTCTCTGCCGGATGCCCTTCGAGCATGCCCCGAAACTGGTATTCGGCGGTATCGTAAATTGTAATAACGCCACGCCATTCAACGGCTAAGCGCCGATTCTGCGGGAAGTATGCGTACCGCATCTCAGCCGAAGTTCCGCTGGTTGAGGCAATGCCGAGTTCCGAAGGCCAAGTGGAATTCGATACCGGTTGTAGCGGCCTGAGCGGGCGTACGTTGTGCGGTCTGTTCATCTTCCAATATTCTACGCCGGTAACTCGAGTGCGGATCACCCGAATGTCCAATCCACGCCTTTAATTTTGTCCGTGGCGCTTGGTGTCGGGCTTGCACTGCCGCACATCGCCGGTCTCACCGAGTCGTCTTAGGGGACCATCGGCACTGCCGCCACCGAATCTTTTATGCCCGGTCGACATATGTTGATTCGCAATCCGTAGTTCCGTTGTCTCTATCGAGGGCCTAGTTTAAGCGTGTCGGCCGTACAAGGAGACTTTCTGATGAGCGCGGTCATTGATGAATCCGTTATCGAGCAGTCCACAGAAGTTCGGGCCGTCCTGAACTACACCCACGACAGCGGCGTACGGCCAGTCAACTATACCTTCGATCCGCCGGCCGGCGTTCCCAGAAACAGCGGGGAAGTTGACGCCCGAACGGTGACCATCCACAACGCCCGCCGATTTTCAGACTTGACGCTCGATGTCAGTGGATTTGAAATGATCCACCATCGAAGCACCCTCACCGATTGGGCATCATTCAAGGATGGAGAACTGGTGAAGGCGATCGACTACCCGGAGGTCGAGGCAGCACTAAAGGCTCACACCGGCGCCGACAAAGTGGTGATCTTCGACCATACCCTTCGCGACAGTACAGCCGAACCCGGCCGCGCGGCATTGCGTGAACCGGTGCGGCGCGTGCACGATGATCAGACGTTCGAATCTGCCCCGCGCCGGGTTGCACGACACCTCGCGGCGGATGAGGCTACCTGGCGCCTGGAGCGCCGCTTCGCGATCGTGAACTTCTGGCGGCCGGTCGGTGGGCCCGTGTTGCGGACGCCGCTCGCCGTGTGCGATGCCCGCAGCATCGTATTGCCGGACTTGATTCCGAGCGATTTGGTGTACCCCGACTGGATCGGCGAAACCTATTCAATCGCCTTCAATCCGCGCCATCGCTGGTATTGGTACCCGCAACAGACACCCACCGAAGCGACCCTTCTGAAAATCTACGATTCCGCAAAGGATGGACGTGCACGGATGACTGCACACACCGCCTTCGATGACCCTACGAGCACGCCCAATGCGCCGCCCCGCCGCAGCATCGAGATTCGTTCAATCCTGTTCTGGTGATCAGGGCGGAAAGCCCGCGAACTAGACCCCGCCGCGACGGCGCGGGTCATTGCATAGACAGAGCCGATCGGCATCATGCAAACATTCAATTGGGAACGCTCTCCACTAACGGGCATTCTCCGCCTGGACCGAAATTGTATTTCCATCTACACCTGGAGAGGTTCATGCGTATATTCAATGGAAAATCGTTGGGGTTGATATCGATTGCCGCGGCAGTTCTGCTCGGCGCAAATGGTGCGTTCGCAGCGGAGTCAGCCGTCGATGCTCAGACGCAGGCGAGAGCTCTTCTGTCTGGAACGGTTGCCGGGGTGAAGGCCGTCAACTTGTCACCCGCCGCCGAAGGCAATGGCCGGCAGGCATTCAACGCTGATCCGCAGGAACAGGCGCGTCAGCTCATCTTGGGCAACCCGGGCCGTGCGGATATCACCCATCGCGCTATCGCAGAGGACGTGAAGATGACTTCTGTACGGGAACAGCCTCGCACCGAGAGTCAGGAATCAGCGCGGCGGTTGCTCCTCAGCGCGGGATTTTGACCGCGGCGGCCGCCGGGGCGCGCGCACCGACGCGCTGCTCGAGCTGCGATCTCGAGGGGAGCGCGATGTCAATTCGCAGTTGCGAAACGTCGGACGTCGATCCCCCGAGCCGACGCATCCTGCAGCGAATGCGTTCTCAGATAGACCCGGGTCAATGGTGGGATGTTGGCCGATCGCACGGCTTCGCCAACCGCGTTCTCATAGCAGGGCGTAAAGTCTGCGACAGGCTCGAGATCCACTCGCATGCCGTGCGTGCAGACAATTGTAGCGGCGTGTTGCAGCCGGCTATACAGTTGCTCCGCGCCACGCGGCTGCCCGAGATCGAGGCCGGCTGCGCTGACGTGAAGCGTGACATGGACGGTGCGATCCTTCGCTTGGGTGAGACCGGAGACAATGGCGCACGCCGCTAGGGCGCTGATGCCGGCCAAGGAGTGGACTCGGCGTATCGAGGTGCGTTTGGTCATGGACGTCTCCTGGTGGCGGGGGAGGGTGCGTGTGTCGTTGGAGGCGAAGCCACTCTGTGCCGCATCCGCGGCTTCCGGAATCGCGAGAATTGAGTACCCTCACTCCGGGTGTCGGAAACGCATCTCTCGTCAATTTTGGTGATGGTCTTCGCTCAACGTCGGGAGTAGGTTGGAGGCCTAGAAGCAACCGGCCGATTGACGAGGAAGCTCGACCGCCGGCGGCATCCGCTTGCGATGGACGATACAATGTAGACTCCGCGATGTATGAGCAACCTGACCCCAAACGGTGGTGGTAGGGCGCATCGGTTTATCGTCGGCCGGTCGCACGAGCTCGATGTTTTTCGGGCAGCATTTGGCCAAATGCTAGGCGGTCGACGCCAGTTGATGTTGATATCCGGAGAGCCGGGGATCGGCAAAACCCGTTGTGCCGAAGCTCTCGCCGACGAGGCCGAGGATCGGGGCGCTCTCGTGCTGTGGGGTCGCTGCCTCGAGGAAGAAGGGGCGCCGCCCTACTGGGCTTGGGTGCAGATTCTTCGCGCCTATGTCGATGCCTCATCGTTAGATGAGGTACGCCTCAACATGGGGGCCGCGGCAAACGATATCGCAGCTCTCGTTCCCGATCTCCTCGGAGCCCCTGCTGATCGCGACCATACGCCCAGCGGGATCGTCGATGCGAACGCGGCGCGGTTTCGCACCTTTGACGCCATACGGTTGTTTCTCAACAAGGCCGCGCAGCAGGTCCCGATCGCCCTGATACTGGACAACCTGCACTGGGCCGACGTGCTATCCCTGTCCCTGCTCGAGTTCCTGAGTCAGGAACTGCCGCGCAGCCGTTTGTTCATCGTCGCCACCTATCGCGACGCCGAGGCCTCTATCAAGACGCCATTGCAAAGCACGCTCGGTGCCTTGGGTCGCGATTCAGATGTCGAACGCGTCCATCTGAGAGGGCTATCTCACAGGGAGATCGGGAAGGTCGCCGAACAATTGTGCGGCGTCAGCCTGTCCGAGTCTTCGATCAATGTGATTTATCAACGGACCGATGGGAACCCACTGTTCGTCATCGAGTTGATCAAGGTGCTCATGGATGAGGGCGGGTCAATCGATATTGCGGTGCGGCCCGCCGGCATTCCTGCCGGTGTACGTGAGGCCATCGGGCGGCGGCTGGTTCGCCTGTCCGACCGTTGCAATGAATTGCTGTGCGCGGCCGCCGTGTACGGCCGACAATTCACGGCTCGTGAGGTCGGCGCCGCTCTCGAGGAGGATGTGCAAGGGGTGCTGATCGGGCTCGAGCCGGCGGTACGAGCCGGCATTGTGCAAACGAGCGTCGACGCCCCCGGCTGTTATCAGTTCACCCATGCTTTGATCCGCGAGACCATATACGAGGACTTGCCGGCGATCGGCCGTCTGCAATTGCACGGTCGCGCCGGGGACGCGCTCGTCAACATTCATTGCGGGCATCCGGAACGCGCGCTTACGCGCATTGCCCACCATTATCATGAGGCAGTCACGCTGGGGAATACCGAAAAAGCAGTCACTTTTTCATTGCGAGCTGCGGACAGCGCTGTTCGAATGTACGCGTACGAAGATGCACTATCGCACTACGACCGCGTGATAGAGAATCTCCAGACTGCGGGATTGGTAAACGATGAGCGGTTGGCGCGCGCCTACATTCTCAAAGGCGAGGCACTCAGGATACTGGGTCAGGCCGATCGGTCCCTCGAGACTTTGCTCCAAGCAGTCGGGCGGATTCGTATTCTCGGCAACGCTGAAATGCTCGTCGACGTTCTTACGTCACTGGCGATCTCTACGCAGCATGTTGCGCAACAGCACCTCATCCCTTTGCTCGACCACGCGTTGGTGGCGTTGCCGCTGGATTCGATTGCCCGTGCCAAGGCCCTGGCGACCCTGGCGTTTGCCCAAAGAACCTCGGCGGACACATCGCGAGTTCGGCATCTGGTGGACGAAGCATTGGCTATAGCGAGTCGCAGCGCCGACGCGACGGCGCGCTGTGCCTGCTTCCAACTCACGGTCATGGCGCTGCGCGGTAATCCCGAGACCTTGCACCGTCGCCTCCTGCTGGGTCTGGAATACGTGGTATTCGCTCGGACGGCGAACAGTTCAGGTCTATTGGCGGAAGCTTACTATTGGCAGGCGCTGAATTATTGCGAGGCGGGGAGAGTTGCCGATCTCGAGGCTCTCTTGGGACGCTATGAAAGCTTGAGCACCGCGCGGTTCGGGCTGCATCAGTATTGGGCGGCCGCCTATCGCGTCACATTGGCGCTGCTGCACGGAGAATGGGCCGATCTCGAGCACCGAATCGAGCAGTTGCAGAAACTTGGCACCAAGACGCGTCGCGACGATGCGGATGGCGTCTTCGGTGCGCAGATGTTCGCGCTGAATCGGGACCTCGGCCGCCTGCATGCTCTGGTCCCTTGGATCACGCAAATTACAGCGGACGCGGGCCGGCGTCTGTGGGAACCTGGGCTGATGCTCCTGTGCGGCGACGTGGGTCTGCTCACCGAGGCGCGTCGGATCTTCGATCGGCTCGTCGAGCGCGATTGCGGCGCCATAGGCCGGGATGATATGTACCTGACCGGCCTCGTGTTTTGTGCAGAGACGTGCTGCACTTTGGGGGACGTTCATCGCGCCGAGTCGCTCTATCGGCTGCTGCGCCCCTACGCAGGACAGGCGGCCAATCACCCGACAGCGGTATGCTTCGGCGCCGCAGATCTCTATTTAGCCATGTTAGCTTGCGCCGCGAACTGGCCCGATCTCGCCCGGCAGCACTTCGAGCAGGCGCTGACCTTGAATCGCGCCATGTGCGCGTGGCCGTACCTGGCTCGAACGATGTTCCGTTACGGTGCTTTCCTCGCCAAACGCCAGAACGATGAGGACCTTCAGCTGGGCCGACAGCTGTTGCGCGATGCCGAGCACATGGCGCGGCGATTCGGAATGGCGCGATTGGTCATCGATGTCGATGCGCTGGTGCAGGCGAAGGACGGCAGCCGCACATATCCCGACGGCCTGACGGCGCGGGAGGTCGAGGTTCTGCGACTGCTCGCCATCGGGCGAACGAACAAGGATGTGGCGTTGGTGTTGTCGATCAGCCTCAATACCGTCGCCACGCATGTCCGAAGCATTCTCAGCAAGACTCGATGCGCCAATCGCACGGAAGCGGCCAGCTATGCCATTCGGCAGGGACTGCAAGTCGCGCAGTCGGAGTCCACTTCCATTTGATCTACCAGGGAGATCATTCATGGCACTATTCATGATAGAGCGAAATTTTGCGGAGGCGTTGAATGTTTCCGCAGAAGATCTGAAGGCCGTGGTGGATATCAACACCACCGCCGGCGTCAAATGGTTGTATTCGTTTCTGTCGGCCGACAAACGAAAGACCTATTGTCTCTACGAGGCGCAAAATGGAGAGGCGATCAGGGAGGCTGCGCGGCGAGCCGGTCTTCCCGCCGACATCGTAATCGAGCTTTCCGCGGAGCTTCGACCGGACGCCTTGCCGATCGCTTGATCCGTGTTCCGGACAGTACGCCCGGTGGCCCGACCATACAGGAAGCATCCGCGTGCAGGAATATGACCTCTACATCAACCTAAAAAAGCCTGGCATCGGCCTCTACGTACGAAAAGGTGCAAGTCTTGAAGATTTCGCCGATCCGACAGACTGGGTCTTTGATGGCACCGCGACGCAAGACCTGCTGTCTACCCGGGTTGTGGAAGGGGTCGAAGCCAACGGGCATGCCTTTCGGGAAATGGATTAGAGCGCGCGCCATCGGCAAGTGGATGCCGGTGCTGCCGGGGGGTGACGCTCCCGCATCCGGCCGGCTGCCAGCCACCCTCGCCACTGAGCCGTGGCGTTGTAAATATTATAGTCGGGCGGCCGCAGTTTCTTTTGAGAACGCTTGCTCGGTTGACCGCGATACGTGAAGCTTGTCGGCGTCCACTTATGAACGTCAGAGTCACCGAAGCGGGGTGGTCGCGCGAGGCCGAGAGCGCGGAACACGAGCACGAGGTCCAGTGCAGGTACTGCGGCTTGGTGCAGTTCGTGCCGGAGCGCGACCGCGAGCATGTGGTAACGTGCCTGCGTTGCCGCTCGCGCTTGGAGCATTGCGCCGGCACTCATCCCGACGCGGCGCTCGCCTGTTCGCTCGGCGCGCTTCTCTTGCTGATTCCCGCCTGGACGTTGCCATTCCTCACCACCTCGGCACTCGGGGCTACGCGCACCAGCCACCTGTTCTCGAGCTTCACCATCCTCTGGCGGGAAGGACAGCCGTTGGTTTCGATCGTGGTGTGTTTGTTTATTCTGGTCTTTCCGGTCCTCAGGCTCGGCAGTCTGTCGGCGGTACTGCTGGCCTTACGCGACGGTGTCCGGCCGCGCTGGCTGCCGGCGGCCTTCCGGCTGTGCAACGGTCTGCAGACTTGGGCAATGCTGGATGTGTTCCTCCTGGGATTGATGGTGGCGTACTTTCGCCTGCGCACCTCGATTCCGGTTACCATTGATACCGGAGCCATTTTCTTCATGGCGGCGATCGTGCTTGGCGTCGCAGCGCGAGCCAGCCTCGACAAGGTCGGCGTCTGGCACATGATCGGTCAGGAGCAGCGCTGTGCGGATCCGAGGGCCGTGGTGGCCTGCTCGAGCTGCGGGTTGCTGGTTTCCCGCGCCTGCGAAGAACAGAGTTGTCCGCGTTGCGGTGCCATCGTGCATGCGCGCAAGCCGGATCCCTATTCGCGCCCCATCGCGCTCCTGGTTGCCGCGATGCTGCTGTATTTTCCTGCCAACCTCTACCCCATCGCGACCATTCCCATCGGCCTCACGCCGACTTCGTACACCGTCCTCGGCGGCGTCATGGATCTGCTCGACTCGCGTCTATTCGGTCTGGCGCTATTGGTCTTCACCGCGAGTTTCACCATCCCGCTATTGAAGATGGCGGGACTCGCATGGTGTATCGCCTCGGCGCTGAAGGGACATTCAAACCACTTGGTGGCGAAGACGCGCATCTATCGTATCGTTGAGGAAGTCGGCCGCTGGTCCATGGTGGACCCTTTGACCATTGCATGCTTCGTGCCGGTGCTGCAGTTCAACGGACTGATCGACGGGCGCGCGCAGCCGGCCGCGACACCATTTACGGCGGTCGTGATCCTCACCACCCTGGCAGTGAAAAGCTTCGATCCGCGACTCATGTGGGACGCCGCGGGTAAAGCGCAATGAACGAGCCTACCCCGCCCACGGGCGAAGTGCCCGTGAGCCTGAGGCGCCGCTCGCACTGGCCGAACCTGGTCTGGGTGATTCCGATTGTGGCGCTCCTGATCGTAGCCTATCTCGGTGTCGAAGCCTTCACGCACCGCGGGGAGACGGTGACCGTCACTTTCGAACGCGCCGCCGGCGCGCGAGCAGGTGAAACCAAGGTGTTCTACCAAGGGGCAGAGGCGGGTCAACTCGTCAAGATCGAGCCGAACAAGGACGGACGCAGTCTTGACTTCAAGCTGCGCATGGTGCCGGAGGCCAAAGCCGGGCTCAACACGAATGCACGTTTCTGGCTGATCGGCGCATCGCCCAACTTGGCGGATTTGAGCTCTCTGAAGGCTGTGCTGTCGGGCGTCGCCATCGGCTATGCACCGGGGCAGGGCGGCACGCCGACGCAATCCTTTCAAGGCCTGGAAAAGGCCCCGATCATCCTGCCGGGCGACAAGGGCGTGCGCTATCGCCTGAGCGCGCAGAAACTGAATTCCGTGCGCGAAGGCTCGTTGGTGCTGTTTCACGGGCAGTTGATCGGCAAGGTGAGTGAGGTCAAGTTTGACGGCAAGAATGCGTTCAACGTGGAAATTTTTGTGTTCGAGTCCTTCGACACCCTCATTACCTCAGATGCCCGCTTCTGGAAAATCAGCCCGCTGCGACTGAACTTCAACGACGGCATTACTGCCAGCCTCGCGCCCCTGACGGCGTTATTGGCCGGCGGCATCGAGCTCGATGCG
>Ga0209530_1001319_pt1 | contig 11712 bp, 9 predicted proteins | sample BlaSpr_A8_Ref_O1_FD_187987 | JGI IMG/M metagenome (GOLD analysis project Ga0209530, IMG submission 187987) | Forest soil microbial communities from Thunder Bay, Ontario, Canada - Black Spruce, Ontario site 2_A8_Ref_O1 (SPAdes) (version 2) | ecosystem: Environmental > Terrestrial > Soil > Boreal...
TGCCCCGATGAGGTCCCACCACGCCCGGTAGTTCTCATGCGTTCAGCCACTGACCCAGGGGCTGGCTGCACACGGCGTTGAGGTGACCGACGTGCCAGCCAAACTCGCTGCCGTCCAGAACGAGGCAGGTGGATTAGCGCTGCAAATAGGCGAGCGCGAGCTGGGCTGCATTGGCCCCGCACATGCCGTGCGCGCCGGGCCCCGGGGGGGTGGCCGCTGAGCAGATGTAGCTGCCGGGCACCCCAATGGTATACGGCGACAGTGTGATTCGTGGGCCGAACGTCAACTGCCGAATGTCCTTGGCGCCAGTCATGATGTCGCCGCCGTCATAGTTGGGGTTGTAGCTGGCCATCTGCGTCGTCGAGCGAACTGTGTAGCCGACTATGCGTTCCCGGAATCCGGGCGCGAACCGCTCTATCTGGGCGATGATCGCCTCGGTCGCGTCGCCGGCGTAGCCGTTGGGGACGTGTGCGTAGCTCCACACCGGGTGGGTATTGCCCACCGAGCGTTGAGGATCGGCCAGATACTGCTGACCAACCAGCACGAACGGGCGCTCGGGCATGCGTCCGGCGTGGATCTCGCGCTCGGTCGCGGCAAGTTCTGAGTACGTCCCGGCCAGGTGCACCGTGCCGGCCCGATGCGCGTCCGGGTTCGTCCAGGGCACACCGCCCTCGACGGCGAAGTCGACCTTGAACGCACCCGGCCCACGCCGGAACCTGGTGAAGGCGCGGGAAACTCGGCGCGGGAGACGATCCCCGAGGATCCCGGCGACGCCACTCGGCGCCAGGTCGAACATCGTGACGTCCGCCGGCGGCAGCTGCGACGCCGTCTGGACCCGAACACCGGTCTCGATCTTGCCGCCCAAATCGCCCAGCAGCGCCACCATCGCGTTGGAGATCGACTGCGATCCACCTTCTGCCACCGCCCAGCCGTGCCGGTGCCCAGCCGCGATGATGCCCATCCCGATGGCAGAGGTCATCGGGTAGTGCAGTGGCCGGAAGGCATGGGCCGCAACACCTCCGAACAACGCCCGCCCTTCCTCGGTGCGGAACAGCCGGGCGAACGCGGACGCAGGAAGCACGGTGGGCGCACCGAACCGGGCCAGCATCAGCGGATGGTGCGGGAACCGCAGCAGGGGCCGCATGATGTCCTCGCTGAGTGCGTCGAACCGGGCGGCCGGATAGCCGAACGCAAGCCGCCACCGCGATCCGTCGCGGCCGAGATCGGCCGCGGTCTGCTCCACCGAGCGGTACAGCACGCCGGCGCTTCCGTCGTCGAGGGGGTGGACACAGTCGATTTCCGGCCAGCGCCACGATAGGCCGTACCGCTGCAGGCCGAACTTGCTGAGGAACTGCGAGCCGACGGCCATCGGGTGGATCGCCGAGCAGTGGTCGTGCAGCAGGCCGGGGATGATGGCTTCGCTGCTGCGGGTGCCACCGCCGACTTCGTCGGCGGCCTCGAGCACGGTGACCTGCACGCCTTCGGCGGCCAGGGAGATGGCGGCGGCGAGCCCGTTGGGCCCGCCGCCTACCACCAGAGCGGTGCTCATGCCAGCGCTCCGTGACCGTGGTCCTGATCCTCGCGGACCTCACCTTCACGGACAGCCGGCTTCGTGGCGCTGCGCGACCAGCTCACCTGCGTCGGGATGGGGCCGTTGGGCAGCCAGGGCTGTTCGGCGACCGCATCGGCCACCTTCCAGGTGCCACGCTCGATCACCCCGAGTGCGGCGTCGATCAACTGGTAGTGCTGAACGCCGCTGCCGAAGGCTTCGGACTCCACCCAGGCGATGACGCACTCGCCCGGCTCGAAGGCGGCTTCGCGCTGCACGGCCCGGATCATGTCTGCGTCGTGTAGGTGGCCGTCGCCGAAGTTGAAGCCGATCAGCGAGTTGCAGACGAACTCGCCCTCCCGCACGGTGCGGGTGTCGATGTCGGGTAGGTGGGTCAACAGCAGCGAGAACAGGCCGCGCGCCTGGCTGTGCATGCTTCGCCACGCAGCCGTCTTCTGCAGGGTGATCTCCGCCCACTTAGGCTCGTAGCCGGCCGCGATGAACTGGTCGATCTGATTGGACGCCGTGCGCGTGACCCGGTTCAACTTCTGCTCGGTACCGGGCGCAAAGGTCCACAACGCCGAGGCCCAGTTGCCCGCGTATTGCCGCATCGAGGGCAGGAAGGACACCTTGTCCGGCCGCAGGTTGCCCAGGGTCGGGTAGAAGAGCAGCGCGGCGGCGATGACGAGGGCCAGCCATGGGGGAGTCATGTTCCACGGCGCGTATCCGTTCCAGTTCGGGAAGCCAAGGAACAGGAAGATCGTGGTGTAGGCGAAAACCACGTTCCATTCCAGCGGCACCGCGAGCGGGAAGGTCGAGATGATGAACAGGTGGAAGCCGACCATGAACAGCGCCGCAATCAGCGTCAGCCACTTGTTTGTGGAGAAGAACAGGAGTAGTGGGGCCAAGATCTCGACTGTGGTTCCATTGACGTGTGCCATGAAGTCCGCCAGCCGCGACGGCCGCATGTCGCGCCCGAAGTCGCTGTAGTGGGCCCGCCGCACCCATTTGGGCGCGAATATTGTATTGCTGACCATCGGCGGAATGACGTTGGAGAAGTGCTTACCGAACTTCGAGAAGCCGGCACCGACCCAAACCACCACGATCACTATCTTGAGCGCGATGATCATGTTGACGAACGGCAACACGGCTAATATGACCAGGACCGGCAAGTACTGCTCGCCGCGGGAGGCCAGGAAGATGGTCTTGTCCCGCAGACCGATCAGCACCAGCAGCGCGATCGGTGCGATCAGCAGGGCCGGGTTCACCAGACCGGATGTGTTGTCCGGCACCGCCTTCGAGAGCGAGTCGCTGTGCACGCCCGGGGAGAGCAGCGGGACGGCCAAGCTCACCAGCAGCGCCAGGTAGAGCACGACGTCGAACCAGGTGCGCCGGTCGCCGTTGGTGAACGGCACCCACTTCCACGGGCGCAGCCGGATGGTTCCCGGTCGCGCCCAGAACAGGATGCCGCCGGTCATCGGCTTGACCTTGCCGGCCAACGGCCCCCACGAGCCGGCCACACCAATGGCCTCGAGCAGCACGGTCCACAGGATGACCTTCTGGTAGACGATCGGTTGGCTCCACCATTCACTTACGTGCCAGAAGGCGGGCAGCCCCGACGTCAACGTTGCGACGGTGATGCCACCGATCGCGAAGAACACCAGCTTCACGATGTACATGGTGTGGATCATCTTCGGTGAGCCGAAGCCCCTTTCGGCCCAGTCGATGGCGAGGATCCGCATCCGCTCCATCAGTGGCTTCTGCAAGAACGTATCCGGGTCGACTGCGGCGAGATCCGGTTTTGTGAATCCCATTGTCTTCGCTCCTTTGACCTTTGTTTGCTGAGTGGCGACAACATTAGGGTTCGCGCGTGGTGCGACACAGTCAAGGATCAACAAAACCGTGCGGCGGTGTTATCGCTGGGCGACAACCGGGTCTAACGTCATGGCTGTGAAGAAACCACCTCTTGACAGCGATGTCGAGGTGAACAGTTACGTCGCCGAGGTCGCCGGCCGATTGCACGGACGGGTGGCCGGCGTGTCCGCGGAGCTTCGTCGCTCCCTCGAGGAGCAGATCCCCGAGCTGCGCGGCGATCCCGCGCTCGTGGAGTTGCTCGGCACCAGTGTCGAGGGCAACGTGGACACGCTCTTGCACGCGTTGCGCTACGACATCGCAGTCGAGCGCGTCGAGGCCCCCACCGGGGCGCTGGAGTATGCCCGCCGATTGGCACAGCATGGGGTGCCCGTCAACGCGCTGGTGCGCGCTTACCGGCTCGGTCAGCGCTTTATGAATGAGGCGGTTTTCGCCGAATTGCGCACGATCGATATCCCGGAATCGAGGAGAGTGGAGGTGATCGAGGCGATCACCGCCACGATGTTCGGGTACATCGACTGGATGTCGCAGCAAGTCGTCGCTGTCTACGAAGACGAACGCGAACGCTGGCTGGAGAACCAGAACAGCCTTCGCGCCCTGCGGGTGCGTGAGGTTCTGGCCGCGAACAAAGCCATCGATGTCGATGCGGCGACCACCTCGATCCGTTATCCGCTGCGGTGGCACCATCTCGGGCTCATCATGTGGTACCCGGAGCTGGGCACCGAAGGCGACGACCTTGCCAGGCTGCAAGGGTTTGTTCGCGAACTGGGCGAAGCCGCCGGCGCCGGCGCCGGCCCGCTGTTCGTTCCCGCCGATCGAAGCTGTGGATGGGGGTGGCTGCCATATCGCGCCGCGGCGACCGATGCCGTGGAGAAGGCCCGCCGGTTCGCGCTGACCCGCCCGGACTCGCCGAGTGTGGCAATAGGGACGATGGGGAGCGGCATCGAAGGCTTTCGCCGCTCACACCGGGAGGCGGAGGAGGCCCGCGGCGTCGCGATCGTCCGGGAGCGGCGGGAACCGACCGTGATCGCCGCCAGTGATCCAGGGTTGTCCGTGGTGGCGCGTATGGGTGGCGACGTGGTCAACACCCGCGACTGGGTGGCCGCGGTGCTTGGAGACCTTGCCGGCGACAATGAGAACGACGCGCGGCTCCGTGACACGTTGCGGATGTATCTGGCCTGCGGCTCCAGCTACAAGGTGGCCGCCGAGGAACTCAACATGCACTTCAACTCGGTGAAATATCGCGTGGGCCGTGCTGTGGCCCGGCGCGGGCGCGAGATCGGCAGCGACCGGCTCGAAGTAGAACTCGCGCTGCTCGCGAGCCACTGGTACGGCTCCGCGGTTCTGCAGCCGAAATGAACGGGCCCGCACCTGCTGGTGCGGGCCCGGCCGGGTGGTGGGGGGAGCAGAAGTCACGCCATGGCGGGAACGGCCGTGCGCTGCCGGAAGTTGGCCGCAACGCGCTCTTGGGTGGAAGTCCGCGCCTGGCCGGTGAGGAGGTGGAAAGCGGTGATGATGGCCGGCAGGAGCACGGGGGCCAGGACCATCAGCATGATGAGGGTGGGCAGCAACATGGTTTCACCTAGGTTTCTCCGCGGAGCGGTATTTGTCGGGTTAGGTTGTGGTACTTGATGATTCAAACTTGCTGGGTCGAATCATTGGGTTCGTAGCAAAATGTACCGACGTCGGCACAGTGCGGTCATGTCCTGAACCAACCAACTTGCGACGTGTTGTTGTCTTCCAGCGACAAATTGGTCGCTCGGGCCGCGCTGTGGCCCGGCGCGGGCGCGAGATCGGCTCCGACCGTCTCGACGACCGGCTCGAGGTGGAACTCGCGCTGCTCGCGTGCCACTGGTACGGCCCCGCGGTTCTGCAGCCCAAATGAAGCGGGCCCGCACCTGCTGGTGCGGGCCCGGTCGGGTGGTGCAGGGCAGACGTCACGCCATGGCGGGAACGGCGAGACGCGGGAATGCCGTGCGCCGCGGGAAGTTGGCCGCAACGCGCTCTTGGGTGGAAGTCCGCTGCTGACCGGTGACTACGTGAGCAGCGTGGATGATCGCCGGGATGAGCACTGGGGCCAGAACCGCCAGCATATAGGTCGTGATCACCAGCATGGACTCGAACATGGTTTCTCCTATGTTTCTCCGCTGCGCGGAATTGTCGGAATGGGTTGTGGTACTTGTTAATTCGACCTAACAAGATCGAATCATCAGGTTCATCACAGAACCTACCGACGCCGGGCCGGCCTAGCGATGTCCCCAGCCAACCAACTTGCGGCGTCTTTTTGTCTTCCGGCGACAAAGCATCGCGGAGGTATTCGGTTGCCGCGCGGGTCCGCGCCATACATCAGCAGTTTCGGCCCAACATTGTTCGCGATAACTGCGCGCGATGCGCAATTGTGTCCCCGCGGACATTTTCTTTACACCAACTCTGACTAATGATGTTCGGATGACTATTAGCGACGAAAAGACCGTTTTCGAAGGTCCATTGCATCAGCTCGCTCGTAACGCATGGCAGATGCTTCTCCTCATCGGCGTCCTGGCTGTCACGCTGGGTGTTATCGTGCTGGCCTGGCCACGCGCGACATGGGTGGTGGCGGGTGTCTTGTTCGGCATCTATCTGGTGGTGTCGGGCTTTGGGTATATGCTCGCCGCTTTCGCCACGCACTCCGGCGTCGGAATGAAAGTGTTGGAGTTCCTCACCGGCGCCGTGTCGCTGGTGCTGGGGTTCTTCTGCTTCCGCAACGTATACGACTCGATACTGTTTTTGGCCGTGTGGATCGGCGTCGGCTGGCTTTTCCGTGGGGCTACTTTGCTGACTTCGGCGATAGCCTTGGACCGGGTGCCCGGACGTGGCTGGCAGGCATTCCTCGGTGTGGTCACCCTAATCGGCGGCGGAGTGCTGATCATCTATCCGTTCAGTTCGGCCGCGATCCTGACCTTGTTCGGCGGCTGGTGGTTGATCGTCATCGGCGTTGTGGAGGTCATCAACGCGTTGCAGGTTCGACACCGGCTGAAAGCACACGCCGCTTAAGGCAGGCGTCGCGCGACCTCGAACGCCAGGCACAGTTCGGCGAGGTCTATTGGCCGTGCGAGTGATCGGCCGGTCAACTCTTCGATGCGGTGCAGCCGGTGCCGCACGGTATTGGGGTGGCAAAAGATCCTCGCCGCGGTGTCGTTGGCGGAGCCTCCCGCCTGCAACCAGGCCTGGAACGTATCAAGCAGCACAGTGTGTTCTTCGTCGGGCAGTTCGTCCAGCCGCCCCAGCAGCGACGACTTGATCTTCGCCATGGCCGCAGGCGCGCTGACCGCTGCAATGGCAAGCGGCGTGTCGTCGAATACAGCGACAAGCGACTCGGCCGACGGCTTCCCGGCCACCGCCAGCCGGGCGAATCGCAACGCGTCGCTGGTGTCGGTCAGTTCGTGGAACGGCGGACTGATGCCGACTCGCGCGGTAGCGGCACTGCGGAGCACCTCGACAAGCTTGCCGAGGGCGGCTGGCGTCGCGTGGCCCCGCAGGTGGACGATGCCGACCTGTACGTCGGGCAGCAGTCGCCACGCCGACCGGATGTCGTGAATGGACAGCTTGTTTTCGATTGTCGGTAATGCCAGCTTCCCGATCGCGGGCAGTTCTGCCGCAACGATGACATACGGTCCGGAGGTGGGTAGCCGCAGCAGATCTGCTGCCTCCCAGAGGCTTTGGCTGTCGCTGATCCTGTGATACAGCAGCGCTTCCACCAACGCCGACCGCTCTTCTTCTCGCTCCAGGAGCTGCGCGGTCACTTGTTGGCGATAGGCGGCGCTCATCGCCTGGGTGAATATGTCTTGAGCGAGGAAGACCCGTGCGGTGGCATCCAGGATCGAGTCGGTGGGTATTGCGGCGGCGCGCGCGGTGGCGATGGTCTGCTCCCACATGAATCGGAATCCAATTCGGTAGGCGGTCATCACTGCGGGCAGGGGCACGCCGGCGACCGCGCGTGCGGTGCCGGTGCGCTCGGCAGCCGAGACGTCGACGTCCGCGTTCCCGGCAAGCGAGTCAAAGATGAACGTCACGTTCGCCACACAACTTTCGGCGACCTGATCCTTGGCGACGACGCTGCCGTCGTGGTACGCGTCGATCTCACGGCATAGCAGATCCGCCATCGCTTTTCCCAGTCCCGGGGCGCGGGCGAGCATGAGTTTGCCGAGCTCGACTATGTGCGGGTCAGGGGCGGTGCCACCCCGGCCGCCGACGGGCTGTGTTGCCGTACTCATATCACCAAACCATAGGCTCTGCTCCTCGGCGGATGTGAGCGGTTAGCCGAAGCCGCGCCGTGCGCCGTTGTGACCAGACACAGTCGGGGGCCTCCGATCGTGTAACCGGTGACATAGACAGCAACACGGTTCCCGGCCATGGTGTTGGTAGCGCTTCGTCTGCATACGTGTCACCGATGCTCGACAAATGACGCGGTGAGTTCTTGGTAGCCGAGCAGACTGTCAACCACGTGGCTACGACTATCGATAATCCCCAGGAGCGAGCCATGGACGAACTTCTCACCACCCGCGAACCCGCAGCCGGGCAACCCGGTTTGTCACGGGCCAACCCCCAGCTATATGCGGATTATCACCGGCTGGCCGCCGAGCAGGCGGCCTTGCGCCGACTGGCCACGCTGGTGGCCCGCGGGGTTGAACCGGCGGAAGTGTTCGAAGCGGCGGTCGACGAGATGCGCCGATGTGTGCCCGCACAGACCGCCGGTCTATGGCGCTACGAGTCCAACGACGAAATCACGAAAGTGGCCGCAGCCGAACATCCTGGAATGCAGCCGGCGAAGTGGCCCGTTGGCACTCGAACCCCGATAGACGGCGGCACCCTCGCAGCGATGGTGCAACGCACCGGGAGGCCTGCCCGGATGGACAGCTATGACAACGTCGCCGGATCACTCGCCACGCGAGTCCAGGAGGTGGGCGTGCGCGCGGCTGTGGGCGTGCCAGTCATCGTCGATGGACGCGTGTGGGGCCTCGCGGCGGTGGGTTCGGTTGAGCCCGGGCCGATGCCGGCCGACACCGAGGCCCGCATCGGCGGCCTCGCCGAGTTGATCGGTGTCGCCCTCGTGGCCGGATACCGCGACGAGCAGAAACGGCAACTGTTCGACGACACGTCGCGGGGCCCGTCGTTGATCGACTCGCTGCTCGAGGGCCGAGTCTTGGACGACTGCAGCCTGAGCGAGGTCGCCGGCTGTCTGCGGCTGCCCAAGGATGGTCCCTTCGTTCTTGTTGCCGCCGAGGTTCGCTCTGGTGGCACCGACGCGCTGCGGGGCATCGAGTCGAAGTTGCGCAGCCTGGATGTGTATTCGGCATGGCGGCTGCTGCCCGACTGGCAGATCGGGATTGTGCACGTCGCCTCCGAGCAGCAATTCGACAAGGTTGTCGCCTTGGTGTCTCGCATAGCAGTCGACCGCGTCGGAGTCAGCGCGCGATTCAACGACCTGCGCGAGACCCGGCAGGCTTTGCACTTCGCCAAGATGACCCTGCTGGGTCAGTCCAACTCCACGTCCCCAATTGCGGTGTTCGACGGCAGCATTTTGGCCACGGCCACACTCGCGGCTCCGGAGGCGATGGTCAAATCGGCCGGCACGATTTTGGCCTGTTTTGACGACCTTCCCGACGAGGAGCGCGAAATCCTATTCGAGACATTTCGGGTGTGGCAGGAGACCGACGCCTCGGTGGGGGGCACTGCTGAACGACTTTGTTGCCACCCCAACACCGTCCGGTACCGATTGCACCGGATCGAGAAGCGGACCCGACTATCTTTCTCGCGCCCAAGGGATATCGCAGAACTGTGTTTGGCGTTCGAGGTCTACCGCCGGCTCATCTGATGGCCAACGGGTAGACGGCGAGACACCGATGCCCGTCAGAGCCAGCTTGGCTGCCATGAACCCAACGGAGTGAGTGGATACTTGTATTCTCCTGGCGTTTTGGACATCTCGATCATTTCCTTGACGCCGGTATAGCGACCCATTGGCGTGTCGACAACGAATCCATCGGGATCCGGATAGAGGTGTTCGTCATTTGAGCCGGCTGTCTTTTTCGCGTAGTCGCGATCGAAGATCCCCAATTCAGGAAGCCAGAGAGCCGTGCGTACCAACGAGACTCTGACGCGGTAGCTTCCGCCCTCTTTCGCGCGCCGCAGCAGGGCCGACAGGATGCCGCAGGTTGCGAGCCAGCCTGCCGCGTAGTCGCAGGCCACGTAGATCGACGGATGTACCGGCTTGTCGTCGCTCCCCTCAATGTTGTCGAGGCCCAACGCGAAAGTGGCCGTGACGTCGAAGCCGACGCGATTCGACCACTGTCCGGTTTCACCGGCCCAGGTGATCTGGGTATCGATCAGGCCGGGGCGTTCTTTGATCACTTCCTCCGATGTGAAGTTGAATCGCTCCCGCCATCCCGAACGGCGATTCGTGACCAATACGTCGGCCTGGGAAAGGAGCTCACGGAACTTCGCATGGCCTTGCTTGTCAGCCAACTCCAGCATGGTGGAGCGCACTCCGACGTGCGAGGTGTAGTGCCAGAGTGTGTGCTCGACATCGGATGGCCGCCACACGTTGAGCGCGTCGGCGCCGTGCAGGGCCATGGCGCGACCGATCGAGGGGGCTGCAATGACGTGGCTTGATGAGAGTAGCCGGACGCCGTCGAGCGGTGTCGTCGGATTGGGTGTGAATGGTATTGGATCGCTTTCGCCGACTTTCTCGACGCTGACCAGGGGCATCAGCCCCAGGTTCTTGGTGAAGGCATCCATCTTCAGCACGTCTTTGATGTTGCGGGCCAGCGGCATGGGGACGCCCGCTTTCTCGCCGGCTGCTTCGAGTTCCTCCCCGTCCCACTCTTTTACCGCGTCGCGTAGCGCTTCATAGGAGCCGCCCCTGGGTTTTAGGAGATCGAGTGCGTGCTGGCGTAAACCGGGATAGATCTCGGCGAACATGATCCACTTGCCGTCCCTGGTGGGAACAATATCCGGACCGCCGGAGAATGGGCTGCATGGATCGGTGCGTCCGGGGAATCCATTGACTAGTTCCCACTTCCCTTCGAGGAACGGGGTGAGGCGCCGCAATGACTTACGTACGTCGACATGAATATCCTGCCCCTCGCCGGTACGCTCCTTCCAGATCTTTGCTATCAGAATCGCCTTGGCCGCGAGCGGGATTGCGCTGATGGTTCCGTACGGCAATCGATCCGGCGTGATGGGATCCGATCCGTAATAGGTGACCTTGCCGCCGGAATCCGACGTTGTTGCCCCTAAATTTTGCAGTAAGGACTCAACATGTGCGGGTACGTCTATCGTGCTGCCCTTTAACGGATTGTCGTAGTTGGCAACTATGTCTTTCGCCAGCTTTTCTGCCGCATTCACAATCAATCCCCTTGTTGTGAGTCGAGACGCAACGGCCCCGGTCCGTTAATCATCCAGAGAACATCCGACGAAGTCGATGTCCTGAGCACCAACGATCGGCAACTGTCGTTGTGCCAGACCACACGGGTTGGAACTGTCGTGGTCGAATGGCTCAAGTAGAGATGTCCTTGTGGGCGATGATGAAGAAGTAGCCGTCCTCGTCGACCAGGCCGATGTCGCCAGTCGAAAACCAGCCATCGACTACGGCGGCGGCGGTGTCCTCCGCAAAATCCCAGTAGCCCTTCATCACGTTGTGGCCGCGGACTTGGATCTCGCCGGGAGTCCTGGTCGGCACCTCGGTGGCGTGCTCGTCGACCACCCGCATCTGCACGCCTTCGATGGGCGTGCCGATCGAACCCACCTTGCGCGCTGCGCCGGGACGGTTGGAGCACGCCGTCCCGGACGTTTCTGGCAGCCCGTAGCCCTCGAGGACGGTGCAATCGAACCTGTCCTCGAACCGATGTAGCAGCTCCGCCGGCATCGGCTCACCCGGGGAGGTACACACCCGTAGCGAACCGAAGTCTAGGTCGTGTCCGCGGGCGGCACTCAGTATCGCTGCGTACATGTGGGGAAGACCCTCGAGTACCGTGGCCCGTTCGGCAGCAAGCATTTCCAGCGCTCTGCCGGGGTCGAATCTGGGAAGCAGCGCCAGTGTCGCGCCGGTCGAGATAGCTGCGCCCAGACCGGATGTCATCCCGAACGCGTGAAACAGTGGCAGGCAAACCAGTACGACGTCGTCGGGTCCAAGGTCGAGCAGCCTGCGCGCAATGACGGCTTGGTTGCTGACCAGATTGCTGTGGGTAAGTTGGGCCCCCTTGAGCGCCCCCCTCGTGCCAGACGTATGCACGATGACCGCGTTGTCGTTGCCG
>Ga0209530_1001321_pt1 | contig 11705 bp, 6 predicted proteins | sample BlaSpr_A8_Ref_O1_FD_187987 | JGI IMG/M metagenome (GOLD analysis project Ga0209530, IMG submission 187987) | Forest soil microbial communities from Thunder Bay, Ontario, Canada - Black Spruce, Ontario site 2_A8_Ref_O1 (SPAdes) (version 2) | ecosystem: Environmental > Terrestrial > Soil > Boreal...
GCCATGTACAGCGTGATGAAATGAGGCCGCTGCGCCTCCGGCAGGCGTAGCCAGGCCAGCACCTGCTCGATGCGCTGATCGTTCGGAACCAAGGGATCAAACTTCAAGTAGTAGCTCGGGCGTTTTCCCGCGATTTCCGCTTCCGAGCCGGGCCAGAAATAACAGGCGGAGCGCATCCCGTTCTGTTCCGCCAGCGACCACAACGGCACGCCGCTGTACCAGCTTCCATCCTGGACGGCGGCCGAATCAGAGTAGGCATAGCGCTGCTGCCGCGCGGGATCGTAGAAAATGTTCGCGACGATGCCGTGATGTTCGGGGTAGAGGCCGGTGATCAGCGTCAAGTGGTTTGGAAACGTGACGGAAGGATACGCAGGAATCATGCCGTCGGGAGCGCTGGCGCCGCGCGCGGCCATGGCTGCGATGTTCGGCGCGGAATATTTCTTCACGTAGTCGTAGCGGAAACCGTCGAGAGAAACCAGGACAACGTAGGGCTTCGCGCGCTGCGAAGCCGCGTTCGGCTCGTTCGCGCTCTCGATGACCGCGCCGCGTCCAGCCCCCGGCGTTTGCGCGGAGGCGCCCGCACCCGCCTGCATTTGCGCGGAGGCGCGCGCGCCGCCGAGCAACATCAGCGCAATAAACAACGCGCCGCGTGACCAGATGCGCGAGCAGTGTGCCTTCCGCATGTTTACTCCCTTCCGCACGAACTCAGGTTCTCAATTGCTCTGACGCTGACGCACAAGCTCGCCGCGATTCGTTCGTCCGCTGTTCGCCGATTCGTCTATATACCATAATTGCGCGCAAAGTCCCGATAAGCCGGAGAAGATCGCAATGCCTGCCAACTCTGCGCGATAAGCCCGATCCACTTTGCGAGAATGATGATTGATCTCTTAGCAGCTTCGCAGTACTTTCTGTCCGTCGAAGAATTCACAACACCGAGGTGCGCGCTTGCCAATCTCTGCGGCTGATGCCATCGATCCCGCATTTCACCACACCAAGGAGCAGCTACTGCGACCGTTCCGCTTCGGCCAATGGGCGCGGCTGGCCCTGGTCGGATTTCTCGCGGGAGAAATGGGTTCCAGCGGAAACTGCAATTTCAATTATCCGGTGAATAATCAGCACCGGCCATCGCAGCAAGCTTTCCTGGCCGCAAGCTGGCCTGCGTATGCGACGAATCACCCGGCGTTATTTGCGGGAATGGTGGCGGCTCTGATTGTGATCGGACTTGTGCTGGCCGTGCTTTTCACTTACATCGGCAGCATGATGCGATTCGTTTTGTTCGACAGCATCATCGCGAAGGAATGCCACATCCGCCAGGGCTGGGCGCGGCGCAAAGGACCGGGGCTTCGACTTTTTTGGTGGCAGATTGTTTTCATGCTGGCGAGTCTCGCGACCTTCGCGATCGTCATTGTCATTCCCATCGCGTGCGTCGGCGTTCTTGGCTGGTTCACGCACGCTCGCGATCATCTGGTGGGGCTTGTTGTGAGCGGGATAGGTTTGCTGTTGGTGTTGTCCGTTCTCTTGGTCCTCTTGGGCGTAATCCACGTAATGACGAAAGACTTCGTCGTCCCGCAAATGGCGCTCGAAGATATCAGCGCCATAGAAGGCTGGCGGAGGTTGTGGTTGTGGCTCAAAGCGGATAAAGGCGGCTACGCCGGTTACATCGGAATGAAAATCGTGCTGGCTATCGGAGCCGCGATTCTCGTGTTTATTGTGGATTTAATCGCGATGCTCGTGCTGCTTATCCCCTTCGGCGGATTTGGAGTCGCTGCCGTGCTCGGCGGGAAAGCCGCGGGATGGACTTGGAACTTCTACACCATTGCGCTGGCGGTGGTTTTGGGCTGTATCGCGCTGGCGATTCTTATCTTCGTGCTGGCGTTGATCTCCGTGCCGGTCATCGTGTTTTTCCCCGCGTATTCTATTTATTTCTTCGCTCAGCGCTATCCACCGTTGGCATCGCTACTCTGGCCGCAATCCCCTGCTCCGGCCGCGACCGGATAGGTCTCCTCAAACAAAAATAGGTTGCGGGCTCGAACTGGCTCGCAACCTATCTTGAAAACTTGCAGAAGACTTCGCGCCAATAAGCGCGCTACTGCGAATTACGCTTTCTTGGCGGTTTTGCGGCGGCCGCGGCGGCGCGCATGAGCGTGCGCGTGTTCTGTCTCGCTGGCGCGTGCCTGGTGGCTACTTTGGCGGCGATATTCAAGGCTGAATACGCCGCCTTCGGATTTATTGCAGCCATAATCGCCAGGCGCCTATATCAAAAGAAGTTGCTGCACCTGTGATGCCGCGTCAATTAGCAGTAACCACGCGGGCGGCGACACCGGCCGAGGCGAGGGTGAAGGTGCACGGTAAGTCTGCCCGTGGGCAAGACAAAGTTCCTACGCGCGGTATTCTCTGAATCGTTTCGTCGGGGAACGACTGCGGCAGTGTCGCAGCGCTAATTGCGTCTTTCAGCCCCGCCAAGGAATCATCCGGATTCATGACTTCGAGGTCTATCACCTTCGGTCCCAGACCAATGATAACCGTGTACTCAGCGATTCCTTCCAAGCCTGCGGGATTCGCAATTGAAAAGGAGCGTCGCTCCTTGAGCTTGGGGCGGGATTGTTTCACGCGATCATCAACGAGCGAGTCGTCACCGAGCAGCGCGCCAAGCCTGGTGCGGGCCTCTATCTCGTCATCGTCCAGTTCTCGCGTGGTCGGCACTGAAGCGAGAGTCTCCGCGTAAGCTTCGATCGCGTCGGCTTTCCGTCCCTGTGCTTCATGAATTCGTCCGAGGTGGTACAAAATGGTCGAGTCATCCGCAAGCTCCACGCCGGCGCGCACATATTTCTCGGCGGCCTCCAGATTGCCCTGCTGGAATTTTATCCAGCCCATGGTGTCCCAGTAGGCGGCCAGCAGACTTACCCGGCGCATGGTTGCCGCTTGAAGCGGGAACTTCGTCTGATTTAGTTCCAGCCCGACCGCTTCAATCGCCCGGTCGGACCAGGCCGTAGCGATTTCCAAATGAGTGTTTGCCTCGGCAAGCAAGTAGGCCGCGCTGTTGCGTGTGTTGCTGGAATCGTCCAGCTTAATCGCGCGCTGGTACTCCACTGCCGCATTGTCATCCTGGTGCAATTGCAAGTACGCACGAGCCAGATTGAACTGCGCGTACTCGTATCGTGGGTAAATAGAAACGCCCTTTTTAAGGAGCGGCAGCGCCAGCTCCGGCTGATGCAAAGCCAGGTAGGCCGTTCCCAGACGAACATTTGCGTCTCCATCGTTCGGCGCGTCTGCAATACGCTTTGTGAGCAAGACCACTACTTCCGCGTACTTCTTTTCATCGTACAGCGCCCAAGCCATATTCAAATAGGCCAGGTGATCATCGGGCGCGAGAGCTAAGTATTTCCGAAACGAGGATTCCGCATCGTCATAATTCCGCAGGTACATCTGGGCGCGTCCAAGTTCACGCCACGCATCCCCATCTTCCGGATCCAGCTTCACAGCCTCAGTGAAACTCTCGACGGCGTTCGCGTAGTTTTGTTGTTTAGTTTCTTCTTTGCCTCGCTCGAAAAGTTCGTGCACCCCCTCAGCATTCGCTCGCCCGAGCGGCATAACGGGATCCGCAGTAACCTTCGGGGAACCGGTATCGGAATCTTTCGAGGAGGCCGCGGGAGTTGCTCCGGAACTGACGGGTGAACCAGGCTTGGTTGCAGGAGTGCTGTCCGATTTCGCGGACATGCTTACAAGACCGTCACTGACCGCTTGAACGAACGCGACGTAATCGTCGGCCTTGCCGACAGGCACTTCGCGCGCGCGAACGTTTAAGAGCACCGTGCCCCGCACCGTCTGCCCCTCGCGTGCTATGTCCACCTTGAATTGCGCGAAATCCTTGGAAATGTCGATGTGAATGGGTTTGTCGACTGCCGGTTCTTTGATTTCCGGCGAGGTGAACACCAGATTCACCGAGAATTCCCTGCTCTCTTCGGGTTTTGCTGCTTGCGGTTCGGCCTTGCCATTGCCATCGGCCTTGTCTCCCATGGACGGAAGTAAATAGGACAGGAAGGCTCGTAGCTTCTCCATACTTTGCGCACGCGATTCTTGCCGGACCTGCTCGCTGCCTTGCTTCATATTCGCCGTGTTGCCTTGTATGCGAATCTCCAGATGAAACGGGGCCCGAGTGTCGCTCGGATCGCTTCCCTTCAAATCACTGAAGGTCATGCTAGTGCTTCCCGTTTTCGACGCCGCAGCCGCGCCTTTTTGCATACCCTGCAAGACTGCCGTCAGCTGCTCGGGCGACATTTCCCTGAAACCAATGCGCAGGAGAACTTCCAGGTCGCCGCGCGTATCAACGCCCAACTTCACGTCGAGGTTCTTATTTTCGTCTACGCTCCCTTGCACATCGAAATGGTATAGCGACGGATAAGGCAAATCCTGCGGCGTCTTTTGCAACTCTGACTTCGAACCGCCGGACGCGACTAGCGCATTCTTTCCACGCAACTGTGGAAGCAAGTAACCAAACGGGCTGACTCCGGGCGTGGCATCGAGCCAATAATCGTGGCCGTCGAAGGACACAAACGTAAATGCGTGATCGAATTGCAGCGGCGTCGGCACATCGGGATCGATTTCGGCCTTGGAATTGATCAGAACCGGAAGACCGTGCAATCCCTCCGCCTGGAACATCGCTTCGAGAAGCGTGGTCTTGTCCTTGCAGTCGCCGTAACGATTTTGCAGAACCTCCGCGGCAGCGTGCGGCTGGTAGCGCCCAACGCCGAAAGAGAGACTCACGTAACGAATGTTTCGCGAGACCCAGTCGTAGAGCGCGCGAGCTTTATCGAGGTCAGTGCTCTGTCCGCGAGCGATCTCGTCAGCCTGAGCACGCACCTCAGCCGTGGGGATTCTGCGCTCGCGCTCGAGGTTTGAATACCAGGTCCCGACTTCTGCCCACGATTGGAAAGTTGAAAACAGGACGGTACGGCCGGGAGGAAGTCTCGGACCCTGCAACAATGCCTTCACGTCGAAGTTGAACTTCTTCGTCAGATCGATCTGGTCCGAATATTGCAGCGTGGAAGTGGACCAGTGGTAGATGCGGCGGTCTCCGTCATCACGCACACTCGAGTCAACTCCCGGCGAAGCCTTGATTTTTAGCGGCCGGTCGCGCGGGACGTCCAGCTCGAACTGCTCATCGAGCGAGACGGCATTCGAGATGAAATTCCATGTTTGCCAGAACTGTCCCGGGAGCAAAGGCTCGATAGTGATCACGGCGTCATATTCAACAATGTCGCCGACAGCCAGGCCGGGCACGGTCACGTGTTTCTGTCTGGCGTCGGTGTACATGGGCGCCTCACGTGCAACCGGCGCGCTCAAGTCCTGTACCGCGCTGGGACCCGCGGTGATGACGCTTCCATTCGGCTTGGTTACCTTCACGCTTCGAATTTCAATCTTTTCGTTGGCAGCGTTGTAATCAAAAACGAGTTGGCCGGCCTTGCTGAGTCCGGCTGGCGTCTGAATGCGCATTCGAGCCGATATTTCGCGCACGCCGGCACCGTCGTTTTCATAACGCGCCTTGCCGCGCACCTGTTCGTAAATGAAGGGCTCCTGCGAATGATCTGCGGGCGCAGCCGGCATCCCCTCCACCACACGAGTGACGATCCGGGTGACCGGAGCGTCGTTCTGTTGCCGACTCCAATTCTCGTTCCAGAATGTGTGCGTACCGCCGACGATGCGGAATGCCCCGTCACTGTAGACAAACGCGAACACCCAGTCAGTCGGATCCACTTTTCCCGTAGTTACATAAAAACGAAAATTCTCGATGCTCAACGGTTTCAGCGGCGCCGGAGGGCCGTCGGGTTGTCCCGCTTCCTCTGGCGGATTCGGCGTAACAGAAGTTTCCACGTGCAGCGCGGAGGTTGTGGATTTCTCCCAGTAACCGGCAACCCGGGCCATGTGCTGCTTGAACTTTTCCAGACTGAGTTCGTACTGCGGCAACAGAGCAGCGCTCTTGTCTTCGCCGAAGGTGGTTCCGAACCAAGCGCTGGGATGTTCGAGCGCGAATCCGTCCAGAAGCTCCTGAAACTTTTGTTTGTCGCCTGCTTGCCAAGCATCGAACACTTCTTGAGTTTGCCTCTGGATTCCATCAAGCGTGTCGGGAATCGGCGTTTGGCCCCTTCTTGCAGCGCCAGGATGTTCCGGTTGCGGAGTATCCTCTGCTCCGGGCGCGATAACTTCAGCCGAGACAGGATCGAAACTCGATGCGATCAGTTTGTAGTTGTGCTTGGTAAGAGAAAAGACGATCGCAATCCTCCGTTGCGTCTCCACTTTCTGGCCATTCACCTCGATGGAGTTGTATTTCCAGTTTTTCACCGCGTCAATAGCGGCGTCCTTCAGTTCCGGCGGACCGCTTTCGAATTCCAGTTGCCTTACTGATCCATCCGCGTTCGTGGTGGCGTTGAGCACGACAACGCCCTCGATGTGTTTCGCTATCGCCTCCGCGGGATAAATGGGAGACGGATGAATAATCAGGGCGGCGGATTGGACTATAGCCGGCCAAGCCTTCGAGTCCTGCGGACGCTGATTTGTCGCCTGCTGCGGCGACTGTGCAGCATTTGCCCCTCCCAGTGTGAAAACTACGGTAACGGTCGTATCCACTCGAACCGGCTCGCCGTTCAACATCATGGGTTTGTATCTCCACTGCCGCACCGCATCCATGGCGGACTGCATAAGCAGCGGAGGACCCGAAATATATTGCAGATTCTGAACCGTTCCGTCCTGCCCGATAATGCAATGAAGCACGACCGTGCCGCTGATATGGGCCGTCTTCGCGATCGGCGGATAGACCGGCGGCACTTGGTATACAAGATTTGCTTGCGCCACATTCCCGCCGAAGCGAATTGAACGGGGAGTTTCGGAATCGCCGGAGTCTTTACTGGAAGAGTCTGGCGAGGCAGATTGCTGCTCGGGAGGATGGGGTGGCGGAGCCGATTGGTCTTGGCCCAAGACGCACGAAGCCGCCAAGATCACGAGCGCAAATGCCCCCGCAAACATTTTCGAGCCCACGTTATTCTCCCAAGGACGGGTGAGGCTGTTTCTCAAGCTGCCAATTATTGCGAGTATAACTCAACTTCGTGGGTTTTGTGTGCTTCCAGGCGGAAGATGTGCGGCTACAATGAGGGACGAAATTAAAGTTTACAAACAAAAATAGGTTGCGGGCTCGGACTGGCTCGCAACCTATCGTGAAAACTTGAAGAAGACTTCGCGTCAAAAAGCGCGCTACTGCGAATTACGCTTTCTTGGCGGTTTTGCGGCGGCCGCGGCGGCGCGTGGGAGGCTGCGCGGGTGCTTCGCCGACGAGTTCGGCGGACCACATCGAAGTGACGAATTTCTTTACGCCGTGATCGTCAAAATCAATCGTCGTGCGATCGGTATTCGACTCCGTAACCGTGCCCATGCCGTACTGCTGGTGACGTATCGACTGCCCCTCCGATAGAATGTTCACCGCACCCCTCCTTGGATAATTACGAAAATGTATGCTTCCACCCGCTCAAAAAAGGCCCAACTGCCAAGCCGCTATGGATTGCGCGCAAAAGGGACAAAGCTTAGCTCCGCCCCTCGAGTGACCCTAGAATTTGAATACGACAACTAGACGGGATTAGAGCCCGACGACGTTCTCGGCCTGCAAGCCCTTGGGGCCTTGCTTGACTTCGAACTCGACTGCCTGCCCCTCGTTGAGGCTCTTGTAACCCTCGGACTGGATCGCCGAGAAGTGCACGAAGACGTCCTCACCGGACGAGCGCTGGATAAAACCATAGCCCTTTGCTGCGTTAAACCACTTCACTGTACCTTGCTCTTTGGCCACTTGGTGATACTCCTAAAGTATTGATAGGGGGCATGTTAGCCACCACGTTGGCAACCTCGAGGACGAACCCTGAAGCAACAAACGCACTCACATATTAGCACACCGCGCCAATCCCGCGCAACCCCTTCGCACGCCGGGTGGCGGGTCAGTTCCGGTTTTTCGGTAAAGCTACCTTGATTCAGGTAAGTAATCCGGCTTCCTAGCGACTTCCCCGCAACCTCCCACTACTTATGTTCGTCCACATCGCAGCCTTGTTCGATGGCCGCTGCGTCAGGCATGTCAAACTGCATCACGACCTGCGAGCCGCTTTTATCATCCGCGGTTATTTCAACCGTGCGCGCGCGAAGCATTTTCTCCAGCGAGCCTTTGGGAAAGGACGCGGAAGTCTTGTCCGCCGACGGCGTCCAGTCTTCTTTCTCCTCTTTGGCGTCGTTCAAGCGATACAGTACCGAAACTTTAGGGAAATAAGAGATTCCATGGATTTCTTCTGGCTCAACCCAGTCGATCTTCAGAGGGTCGCCAACGACCAGAGTCCCACGTGCAAACTTAGATTTGTGCGACCGGTTATAAGTGCCGCAATCCACAACCAAAGAAGGTCGACTGGAGAAGTCACCCGCCGGCGGGTTAACGAATTTACCCACCAAGCTAAACCGCGTGTACTCGCCACGGACGGGATCCGTCCTTTGAGTTTGCCGCCAGCCTTGCGCCGACGGGGACTGTAGCGGCGCTACCGCTGAGAACGCAAAAGAAACGCAAGCCAGCGGCGCAAGCAGAAAAACTGGAGCTAGTTTCATGGTTTCGCCTCTCGATAGCCTTTGCAAAATTAACCGGAACGCTGGGAGAAGCAAACGACTCCAAGCGTTTCTAAGGGCCATCTATCTCGTTCAGCATAAACCTTTGCCAATAGGAGACTACTACACTAACTCCCGTATATTTAGCTCCCAAAACTTGGAGCACCATTTCCCGGTGAACTTGGAGGTCACCAACGGCCCCGATTCGCGGTGAGGACCGGACTCCCCGCCAGTCAAAGCCGCGGCCGGTCGGCGATGCCGGGGGACATATGTATAATGTGCGCCTCACTATCATTCGGAGGCGCCATGAGATCGATCGCGGGCCGAATTATTCTGGTGGCCGCTGCTGTTGCCCTCATCCTTGCGTGGTATGCGCATCGCGGCCAAAGCGTGGTTGCGGCTCAGCAGCGCGCGCCGCTAACGGCGACGCGATTGTATACAGGCACCGACGGGCTGTCGCACATCGAACAGGTCGATGTGAAATTCTCTCCCGTGGCTGGAGCGCCGGCAACCGTGGAACAGTCGGAGCCGGTGAAGACCAGCAAGTCGTACATCGTGCGCCTGGCTCCCGGTTTCTTTGAAGACTGGCACAACGCGGACGCGCGCCGCTACGTGGCCGTTATTTCCGGCCGGGCAGAAATCGAAGTCGCAGGCGGGCAAAAGTTTTCGGCGGAGCCCGGACAAATCTGTATCGCCGAAGACTTGACGGGCAAAGGCCATACCTTCCGCGTGGTGGGCACGGACGACTTTGTAGCGCTGTTCGTCGACTTCGCCCAGTAGCCGAACCCGCGCCGAGCGGCCCAGCCCCTTCGAGCGCTGGGCGCCAGGTCAGTTTGAATTCGCCGTTACTTCATTGGGAACAAATTCTGCTTCGTAGTACCAACGTACTAGCGCCCACTTAATAACCATAGAGTAAAACTATTCAAGTATCTGGGGGTTTCGATGCCAAAGAATATCGTGGGATTACTTCTCCTCGTGTTTTGTTCTTGTTTTGCCGTCGCTGTTGCGCACGGGCAGCAGGCCCCACAAAAACCGCTCGGAGAAAGTGAACTGCTAGGACTGGTGGCGGGTGCCGCGCTGCCGGAGAATCTCGTGGCGGAAATTCGGGATCGAGGTGTGAGCTTTCATGTTGACGACTTTTTTCGGTCCGCAATGGAGAAGGCCGGAGCCGACCCGAGAATTTTAGCGGCGCTGGAATCCGCACGGACCGTTGACGCGGGCGGTCCGCAGGAAACTCCGAATAAAGACTTGCTTGAACATCTCGCCAACGCCGCGAAGCTGATGAAGAACGCGGATTATCCCGAGGCTGCCGAGGAACTGAGCGCGGCAGTTAAGGCCAATTTTCAAAGCCCCGAAAGCGGCTTTGTCATGGGCCAGCTGCTCCGTCTAGAGCAACGTTGGCCGGAAGCTGCGGCCGTGTATGCGGAAGTACTACGCCAGGATCCGAATTTCCCCGAGGTGCACACAAAATTGAGTTTCGTCCTTCTACGTTTAGGCGATTCCGAAGGTTCTCTGCGCGAAGCCAAGTCCGCGCTGGCGATAACGCCTGACAATGCGGAGGCCCACAAGTTTGCGGGTTTGGCACTGACGGCCCTGCAAAAATATGACGCCGCCGAGGCTGAGTTCGGAGAAGCGCTGCGCTTAAAACCTGATTATGAGACGGCACGTCTCGACCTGGCGCTTACGTTTACGGATAAAGGCGACTGGAACGCCGCGATCCCGCAATTTCAGAAGGCGCTCGCGCTCGATCCGAACGACATAGAGGCGCACTACAATCTGGGTTACTGCCTGGACCAAAAAGGTGATTTTCAGTCCAGCATTCGCGAATATCGCGAAGTGAAGCGCATTAATCCCCACCGGTTTGATGGAAGGCAAAACCTGGCAGCGGGCCTGTTGAATCACGGCTTTGCCGCCGAGGCGGTCCTTGAATTTCGCGACATGGAGAAAATCTTCCCCGATTCCCAGATGTGCCACTATTGTTTGGGGATGGCACTCCAGCAGACTGGGGACTTCAAGGGCGCAGAGGCGGAATACTCCAGGGCAGTTCAATTGGATCCAACCGAGGCCGGCCCGCTTGTAGGTCTCGGCGGTATTCAAGAAGAACAGAAACATTACGACGAAGCCCTGGAACAATATCGGCGCGCGGAAAAGGTGGACAATAACTCCTTCCCTGCGCATTTGGGAGCAGGTCGCGTCCTGCTGGCAAAAAAAGACACGGCTCCGGCCCTCGACGAGTTGAAGCAAGCGGAATATCTAGCGCCCAGCAACTCCAATGTTCACGACGTCTACGCGCAGGCGCTGGAGGCTTCGGGCGACATCGAGGCGGCAATTAGCGAATTCAAACAGGCGGTGGCGCTGAATCCGAGTTCGGCCCAGGTGATGTTGGAGTTGGCCGCGGCCATGGAGAAAAAGGGAGACTGGTCCGCTGCGATTGATGAATATCACAAAGCCGCGCTGCTCGATTCGAGCGTTGATCTACGCGCCAAGATTGTTCGCGCCGATGACCTCAATCCTCAAAATGAATACAAGTACGCGCAGGAGCGATTGAAGGAACATATCGCCTCGCTGAAAGCCGCGGGAAAAACTTCCGAAGCCGCCCAATTGGAAGCTAGTGTGCGCGGCGCGGAAGCTGCTCCCAGCTTGTCTGAAAAACTGGATGCCGCTTTGCAAGCCGGCGCAAAGGCGAATTCCCAGAGGCACTTTGACGAAGCTACGCTGGATTACAAGCAAGCGGTGGAAATAGCGGAAAAAATACAACCGCGCGACCAACGCTTGGCCTCCGCCCTCGATCATCTGGGCAATGAATATTTCGGACAAGACCCTGCCGCTGCGGAAGCCGCTTACGAGCGCGAACTCAAGGTAACCGAGGAAATATATGGCGCGCAATCCGCAAACTTGGCCGCGCCGCTGCAATCTCTGGGCCGCAATGCGCTCATGCAGAAAGATTACGCTAGCGCAGAGAAATTCTTTTTCCGCGCCGTGGATGTGAACGAAAAGGTTTATGGAGAAGGAAGCGATAAAGTCGCCCACAGCCTTCTGATCGCCGCGAGCGTCTATATCGCGCAGAAAGATTACGCCAAAGC
>Ga0209530_1001322_pt1 | contig 11671 bp, 7 predicted proteins | sample BlaSpr_A8_Ref_O1_FD_187987 | JGI IMG/M metagenome (GOLD analysis project Ga0209530, IMG submission 187987) | Forest soil microbial communities from Thunder Bay, Ontario, Canada - Black Spruce, Ontario site 2_A8_Ref_O1 (SPAdes) (version 2) | ecosystem: Environmental > Terrestrial > Soil > Boreal...
GAAGTCCGAGACCTTCACCCTCGACAGTAATCTTCCCTATGTCCTCGGCTTCATCGCCTATCGATTTCCGGGAACGAGCTCACCGGACTTCGCCGCCTCCGAAATCCTCGCGGACGTCTTGAACAGCCAGAGAGCGGATCTGTACGGAATGGTTCCTGCGGGCAAGGCGCTCGCGGCGGAATTCGGCGTCGCCGAGCCGTACACGCAGGCGAGCGTGGGATATGGGGTGGTGGCCCTCCCGGCCGGCACCGATGCCGATGGCGCCATCAAGGAAATGCGCGGCATCCTGACCCGCTATGCCGCGACAGGCGTTCCGGAGGAACTCGTCGCTGCGGCCAAGCGGCACGAATTGGCGGATGCCGAGTTCGAGCGCAATTCGATTCCGGGGCTCGCCAATGTCTGGTCGAACGCGCTGGCCGCCGAGGGCCGCGCGACGCCCGACGAGGATATCGAGGCCATCAACCGGGTCACCGCCGCGGATGTGAATCGAGCGGCCAAGCTGTATCTGATCGATCAAAATTCGATCACCGCCGTCCTCAAGCCGGTGCCCACGGACCAGCCCGTGGCCACCAAGGGTTTCGGCGGGGCGGAGCAGGTGACATCCGCTCCCACCAAGCCGGTGCAACTGCCCTCCTGGGCCGCGGCCGACCTCGCGCAGCTCAAGATTCCGGCCGACTACATCCAAGTTTCCGACATGCGGCTCGCCAACGGCATTCGACTCATCGTCAAGACCGATCGGACGACACCCACCGTATCGGTACTAGGCGCAGTGAAGCATGATTTCGGCCTCGAGACCCGGACCGGACAGGACGGTATTTCCGACGTACTCAACGGGCTCTTCTCCTATGGCAGCGAGGCTCACGACCGGCTGGCGTTCCACAAGGCATTGGACGACATCGCGGCCAACGAAACGGCGGGCTACGAGTTCTCCTTGACGGTGCTCAACGCGAATTTCTCGCGAGGGGTCGAGCTGCTGGCGGAGAACGAACTTCACCCGGCGCTGCCCGAGAAGGCGTTCGCCGTCGTGAAGCGGCAGACCTCCGAGTTCCTTGCTGGCAATTTGAAGAGTCCCGAGTACCGCACTTTTCGTGCGCTCGACACCGCGCTGCTGCCTGCCGGCGATCCCGTTCTGCGTCAAGCCACACCGGCCACGCTCGCCAACGTCACTCTCGACCAAGTGCGCTCCTTTTATGCCGCAACCGTCCGGCCGGACCTCACCACCATCGTGGTGATCGGCGATGTGTCGGCGGAGGAAGCCAAATCGGTGGTCGAGAAATGGTTCGTGAGTTGGCGCGCGAGCGGAGCCAGACCGGACACCACCCTCCCGCCGGTGGGTCCCAACAAGCCGTCGTCGGTATCGGTGGCGGATCCACAGGCGGTGCAAGACTCGGTGTTCCTCGCCGAGCAATTGAATCTCAACCGTTTCGATCCGGATTACTATCCCTTGCAGCTCGGCGATCACGTGCTCGGCGGCGGCTTTTATGCGACACGTCTTTATCACGATCTGCGCCAAGTCGCAGGTTACGTCTACACCGTCGACGTGCGGCTGGATGCCTCCAAAACGCGCGCGAGCTACGCGGTCGCCTATGGATGCGATCCGGACAACGTATCCAAAGCGCGGACGCTGATTCAGCGCGACCTCGATCAGATGCGTACGCGCGACGTATCCGAGGAGGAGTTGCATCAGGCGAAAGCGCTGATCTTGCGTCAGATCCTGCTCAACGAGTCGAGCGAGGAAGCGGTCGCACACGGACTCCTGCAGCGCGCCGAGATCGATCTGCCGCTGGACGAGCCCGTCATCGCATCCAAGAAATACTACGCGATCACGGCGCCGGAGATTCGAGAGGCGTTCGCCAAGCACGTGCGAACCGGCGACCTGGTCCAGGTGGTGCGGGGTCCGGCACCGCATTGAGGCGCGCGGTGCGCATTGGCGCGTGTGCGCGTGTGCGCGTGTGCGCGAGCCAAATTGTCGTCAGCCGGCCCTTAAATCGATGCCGGCGCTTGAGACTGCCGCCGGGTCGTCGTAGCGTGTCCGCCGGAAGGCTCGATGACTACCCCCGATCTCATCATTCGCAACGGAACCATCGTCGACGGCAACGGCGGCGATCCGTATCGCGCCGACGTCGCGATCGTCGGGGCCTCCATCGCGGCGGTCGGCGCGGTGAAAGGCAGGGGCAAAGAAGAGCTTGATGCCGCCGGGCTCTTGGTCACGCCCGGCTTCGTCGATGTGCACACGCACTACGACGGCCAGGTCACGTGGTCCGACACGCTCGCGCCCTCCTCGGCTCACGGCGTTACCACGGTGGTCGTCGGCAACTGCGGCGTGGGCTTCGCCCCCTGCCGCATGCAGGACCGAGCCGCGCTCGTCAACGTCATGCAGGGGGTCGAGGACATCCCCGAGGCGGTGATGGCGGAGGGACTTCCTTGGAACTGGGAGACGTTTCCCGATTATTTGAGCGCGCTCGCGGCGCGCCGCTGGGATGCCGATGTGGCGGCATACCTTCCGCACTCCCCCCTGCGGGTCTATGTCATGGGCCAACGCGGTCTGGACCGCGAGCCGGCGACTCGCGTCGACATCGAACGAATGATGGCGCTGGTCGCGCAGGCGATGTCCGCCGGCGCGATGGGCTTCTCGACCTCGCGAACCCTGGTGCATCGCCGCGGCGATGGGGAATTCATACCGAGCTTTCACGCCGATTCCGACGAGCTTACCGCGATCGCCGGCGCCGTTGGACGCTCGGGACACGGCGTCGTGCAGATGATTCCCAATCTCGACTCGAAGGACTACGACGGCGATGTGGAGCTCCTGATCCGGATGGCCCGGGCTTCAGGCCGCCCGGTCACCTACTCGCTCGCCCAATGGCTGAACGATACGGCCGGCTGGAGGAGGACCCTGGACACACTGAATGCCGCGGAGGGAACCCGGCTCGTGGCGCAAGTCTTCCCCCGGCCGATGGCGGTAATCGGTGGGCTCGATACCTCCGTGAATCCATTCAGTCTGTGTCCGAGTTACGGGCCCTTGGCGGATCTGCCGCTGGCCGAGCGGGTCGCGGCCCTGCGCGATCCGGTGCTCAAGGCGCGCTTGCTCGCGGAGCAACCCGCCGATCCCCACAACCCCATGTACCGGCTGATGCGCGAGTTTGCGAACATCTATCCGATCCCTGCCGAACCCAACTATGAGCCGAATCGCGGCGACAGCATCGCCGCGCTGGCGCAGCGTCGCGGCATCGACGCCTCCGAATTGGCTTATGAGCTTCTGCTGGAGCAAGACGGCCACGCCTTGCTGTTCGTGCCCTTCGCGAACTTCTGTGAACATAATCTCGACGCGGCCCTGGCGATGATGTGCGATCCGAACACCGTCATGGGACTCGGGGATGGCGGAGCGCATTACGGATTGATCTGCGATGCGAGCTATCCGACGACCGTCCTGACTCACTGGACGCGAGATCGGGACGGGCCCCGCGTGAGCTTGCCGTGGGCCGTCAAAGCACTGGCAGCCGATACCGCGGAGCTCATGGGGCTGCACGATCGGGGGCGCATTGCGGTCGGACTCAAGGCCGATCTGAATATCATCGACCACGCACGCCTACGGCTGTTCGCGCCTCGGCTCGCCACCGATCTGCCCGGCGGCAAAAAACGCCTGGTTCAAGACGCCGCGGGATATTGCGCCACCCTGGTGAGCGGTGTCGTCACGCAGCGTCAGGGACGCCCGACCGGGGCGTTGCCCGGGCGCTTGGTTCGCGGCCGTCCGGCGTCGGCGCAACCGGCGCGCGAGGCTCGCGCCTAGCCCATCGTCTCCGCGAACTCGCGCAGGGGCCGCGATCCGTCCCACGACTGGTGGGCATGCAGCATCCGCTCCACGCCGGCGAACATAGCCGGCGAAACCTCCAGCAACTCGACGAACACGCCGAGCTTCGGGCGCGCATCGAACAGCACGTTGCGCCCGAGCCCCGGCAGCACCATGTCCAGGGCGGCGGCAAATCCGGCTCGCTCGTAACGGGCGCGCTGCTCGTCGAATTCCGAGGCCGTGACCGGGCGGATGTTGGGATAGACGTGGTGGACCGCAAGATCGCCCCGCTCCTCGAGGACCTCGCGAAATACCGAGGGCTCATCGTCGAGCGGCTGCACGAATTCGATGAGCGAGGCGCCGCAAAAGCCGAGCGCCGCCGAAAAGCTATCCTCGGCCGGGCGGCCGCGATAGATCCGGGAGCCGAATGCTGCTGGAATCGTCAGCGCAAAGAACGGCCCGGCCTTGAAAGCCTCGCCCCATTGGTGGACCGCTCGCGCAAGATCCGTTGTGACATAGCAAGTCTCGGTGACCGAGCCCGGCGGTAGGCTGCTCATGGGATGCTCCGTTCATGGCAAACGCGCACATTGTCGGGGCTGACGGCCCTCCATGCCCCTATCGATCGACAGGTTGGGACACGCGCGGCGCACTTGCAAGGCGCACGCGCGACAGGATGGCCGCCTCACCGAATCCTTCGTTCCCGCGACGCGGGCGCACTGGCTATGATTCTACGATGCTGCGCTCACAGTACGACGACGCCGGCAGCGTGCTCGTTCCCCACGTCATCAAGGGGGAGACGTTGATCGATGCCCGGGTCGAGCATCGATCTCGCGCGACCTCCGAGCTCGTCATGACGCCCGCGATCGACCTCGATTCTCTGATTTGGCCGCGCAGCGAGCCCGGACCGGCGTTCGAGACACCGATTGGAGACATCGTCGACTTTCTCGCCGCGGTCGGCGAGGCGCTCGATTTCGACCGCAACCCCTACCTCCGCGAGGCTGCGGCGCAGAACCTGCGCTGCAATAATCTCGGCGCGCGCATTCTCGAGAATTGTTATCGGGACATTGCGGGTTTCTTTCAGCGGGATGCCGTGACCGCCGAGGCAGAAGGTGCGCTCGGCTCGCTGTCCGCCGCCGACGGCTGGCAAGATCGTACGGTGCGCGGCGCGCGCGTCGCGATCCGAGCCTTTCCGCCCCGCATCGTCCATATCCTCGCGGGCAACGCCCCCATCGTTCCGCCGATCACCATCGTGCGGGCGGCGATTTCCAAGGGTGTGCACCTGCTGAAAATGCCATCCAACGACCTGTTCACGGCCACCGCGCTGCTGCGTACCATGTCCGACGTCGGTCCGAATCATCCGGTCACCCGCTCCTTTTCGGCGGCATACTGGCGCGGCGGCGATGCGTCGATCGAAAGTCATATCTATCGCTCTCAGTATTTCGACAAGCTGATCGTCTGGGGCGGAGAGGCTGCCGTGCGCCACGCCATGAAGTATGCCGCGCCGGGCTTCGAGATCCTCTCTTTCGATCCGAAGGTCTCGATTTCACTCATCGGGCGCGAAGCGTTCTCCGGCACGGAAACGCTCGCGCAAGTCGCGGCGCGCAGCGCCCTCGATATCGGCGCCTTCAATCAGGACGCCTGCAGTTGCGCACGCTTCCAGTTCGTCGAGGGCGCGAGCGATGAGATCGATCTCTACTGCGAACTGCTGGTCGCTGCGATGGGGCGCACCAGCCGCTACGGCGACGGCGTCGGCGGCCCCGTGCCGCCGCCGGCCCTGATCGAGCAGCTCGACATGCTGTCGAATCTCGAGCCCATTTATCGTGTATTCGGCCGCCCCGACGGGCGCGGCATGGTCATTCGCTCGAGCGAGCCGGTCGCATTCAATCCCACCGGCAAGCTGGTCAACGTCGTCGAGGTGCCTGCGCTCGAGAGCGCCCTGCAATTCGTCACGGTTGCCACGCAATCGGTGGGAGTGTATCCGGCGGCGCGGATCGCGGCGCTGCGCGATGGGCTCTCGCAGGCGGGGGCTCAGCGCATCGTCGGGCTCGGCGGCGTCAATGCCGGGCTGTTCGGCGGCCTGCCTCATGACGGTACCTGGCCGGTCCATCGTATGATGCGCTGGGTCGTGGCGCAGAGGGAATGCAATGACGATGTCCTACATCCGTGACAAAGTGGCGGTCGTGACCGGCGCATCCGCCGGAATCGGCACGGCGATCGCGAGAGACCTGGCGGCGGCCGGGGTCAAGCTGGTGCTGTCGGCGAGGCGGCAGGACCGGCTCGAGACGCTCGCAACCGAGCTCGGCGCGAACGTGGCCATCCTCGCGGCCGATATCGTCGACCCGGCGACCCCGGAGCGGCTGCTCGCGCTCGCGCAGTCGCGCTTCGGCGCTGCCGATATCTTGGTCAACAACGCGGGCATCCTGCGGGTCGGGCCGCTCGAATCTGTCGATCTCGCCGCGATCGAGGCGATGGTCGCGGTCAACTATACGGCAGTGGTGCGAAACTGCTACGTGTTCGCACGCGCCATGAAGGCGCGTGGCTCCGGCATCATCGTGAACCTGTCGAGCATCGGGGCCGGCTTGGTGGCGCCGGGCGTGGGAGTCTACGGCGGCCTGAAGCGCGCGCTGGAGATGTTCACCGACTCCCTGCGCATCGAGCTCGTCGGCAGCGGCGTGCGCGCGGGCTTCGTGGCTCCCGGCACGACGGCGACGGAGATCTTCAACGACATGAAGGCGCGCGGACAGCCGGGATGGGACAGCTACGTACAACCGTTGCAGCCCGAGGACATCGCGCGCGCCGTACACTTCCTGCTGGACCAGCCGCCGCATGCGACCGTTCCGCGGGTGCATGTTTACGCGGCCGGGGATGCGTTCTGAGCGACGCCCTCGCCGGCGTGCCTCGAGCCGCAGCGCACCGCGGCGTTCCGAGCCGCGCTGCGCTCGCCTACACGCTGGGGGCCCTGTTCGTGCTCAACACGATGAACTACGTGGATCGCCAGCTCTTCGGCGTCACGCAGGAGCTCGTCAAGCGCGACGTCGGTTTGAGCGATTTCCAGCTCGGCCTGGTCGGCGGCCCCGCCTTCGCGATCCTATATATTCTCGCGGCCTTCCCCATTGCCCGGCTCGCCGAGCGCTGGAACCGCGTGAGCATCGTCTCGCTGGCCTTCGGCACGTGGAGCGTGATGACGGCATTCAGCGGTGCGGCGACCTCGTTCGTACAGCTCTTGGTCGGGCGCGGCGGAGTCAGCATCGGCGAGGCGGGATGCGCTCCTGCCTCGCATGCGCTGATATCGGATTGCTTCTCTCCGCAGCAGCGTACCGGCGCCATGTCGATTTTCGGCGCCGCGGGCCCGATAGGCGCGCTCACCGCCGCGATCGGCGGCGGGTTGCTTGCGCAGCGCTGCGGTTGGCGGGCGACGTTCTTCGCCTGCGGCGCGCTGGGGCTGGCCGCAGCCGTGCTCTTTCGTTTGACGGTGCACGAGCCGCGGCACCGCGCGGACCAGAGCGTGGTCGGCTTGCGCGCTGCGCTGCGCGTGCTCCTCGCGAAGCGCAGTTTCCTGGCGGTCGCGGCCGCCGGCGCCTTTGCCGGGTTCGCGAGTTACTCGAACTCGCAGTACATGGTCTCCTTCCTGATGCGCGTGCACGGCTTGCCGGTCGCGGTTGCCGGCACGGCGGTCGGGCTCATCCTGGGCGCGGTGGGCATCGTCATGACGCTCTCGACCGGCGCGCTCATCGAGCACGGCCGACGGCGCTTCCCGCGCATTCGAACCTGGCTTCCCGCGGGAGGCCTCGTATGGTCGGGCTGCATTTTTGCGCTCGCTTATCTCGCCCGTCCTGCCCCGCTCGCCATCGGCCTGCTGGCGGCTGGATCGCTGGGACAGCATTTCTATTTGCCGGCCATGTACACGCTGGCGCAGGACGTGGCACCGGCGTCCATGCGGGCCACATCCGCGGCTCTGATGATCAGCGTCGTATCGCTCGTCGGCTACGGGATCGGCCCGCCGCTGATCGGTCTCTTGAGCGATACGCTGAGCGCGGCCGCGATGCACACGGCCGGCCTCGACCCACGCGATTGCCTGCCCGGCTCGCTTGGCCCGTGCGCACTGGCCCGGGCACGCGGCCTGGGGCTGTCCATGAGCGCGGGCTCGATCATGTTCATCGCCGGAGGACTTCTGTTCGGCATTTCCGGGCGCTCGATCGACCGGGATATGGCGCGCTGAAGGGCGATTCACCCCGCCCCACACCCCCGTGTTACGCTCGCCGGACTGGCGCAGCTGACTGGGGGAACGGATCCATGCTCGCAAGCAACCCGGACGGGTCGGCGGCCTTATGCCGCCCTTTCACCGCGTCGCACTTTGCCATCGAGGGCTCGGCCTCGGTCAACGGTATTCATGCCGAAATACGACGCTTCGGCTGGAACTACAGCTGCGACGCCACCTTCCGGGCGAACTCGCATTATGTCGACTATTCGCTCATGCCCCGCTCGGCCCAATCCCGCCTGTACTACACCGATCGGCGGCACACGCCGCCGCCCGGTCAGATCGTGTTCATCCCGGCAGGCAGCGTGTTCGCGGCGCACAGCGATCCCTGCGAGCAGCGCCTGCTGTGTCTGACGTTCGAGCACGAGCGGGCGCTCGCGCTGTTCGCGGATGAAGACCGGGAAGTCGCCCTGGTGCCCTGCTTCGACGTGCGCGCACCGGGCGTGCGGCACACCATGGCGCGTCTCGCCGAGGAAGTCCGCGCGCCCGGCTTCGGGCACGACATCCTGCTCGAGTCGCTCGCGCTCACGGTCATCGTGGAATTGCAGCGTCACTTGCGCGAGCGCCGCCGGCCGGCCGACGCGCCGCGAGGACGCATGGCACAATGGCGTCTGAAGCGGCTGCGCGAGCGCATCGAGGCGGGGCTCGAGGGCCCCTTGACGATCGCCCAACTGGCCGCCGAATGCGGCATGAGTCCGCGGCATCTCATACGCACGTTCAAGAACACGGTCGGCACGACCTTGAGCGACTACATCGCGGCGATCCGCATGCAGCGCGCAAGGGATCAGCTCCGTAAGCAGGAATTGTTGATCAAGGTGGTCGCGTTCAACTGCGGCTTTCAAAGCGCCGCGGCCTTCTCGGCGGCCTTCCGGCAAGCCACCGGTATGACCCCCAAGGCCTATCGCGAGGAGTGTTTCGAGTACCGCGACTGACGAGCTTTGGCCATGTCGCGATAGTACGGCGGCCGGGCGCCAGTCATGCGCGTTTACCACACGCGATGGCCCGGCGCATGATCATCATCGATCTTGGCTGAGCGAGATGGCCGATGGGCGACTACTTCGAGAGGTTGCTGGGCGATCCGACCTCCTTTCACGACGCACCCTACGACGAAGCCTTCCGCTTGCGCCGCGATCAGATCGATCGATTGCAGCTCGAGGGGTCGCGCAAACGCTTCGCGCAGCTCCGTCCCGCGGTGTCGGTTCTGGACAAGCTCGCGACGGAGCAAGGCATCGAATCGATCGAGGCGATCGAGGATCTCGCGCCGTTGCTCTTCCCGCACACGGTGTACAAGTCCTACCCGATCAGCTATCTCGAGCGGTCGCGCTTCGACAAGCTCACCCGCTGGCTCGCCGGACTGACGACGACCGATCTGTCGCACGTCGATGCGGCCGGGGTCGCATCCATCGATGATTGGATCGATCTTCTCGAGGCCGAGACCGCGCTGATGATCCAGCATACCTCGGGTACCACCGGCAAACTCAGCTTCATTCCCCGGACCCAGGCGCAATGGCGCGAGACCATCGTGCACAGCGCCATCATCATGCGGGACTGGTGGGGCCGGGACTCCGGTCCGGACATCTTGCGCGACGGCATGCCCATCATCATTCCGGGCTACCGCTACGGAGCGGGCGCCACCCAGCGCGGCAACGGCATTCAAGTCGAGCTATACGCGCGCGGCGAGGAGAACGCCCTCTTCTTGTATCCACGCGCCCGCTTCAGCGCCGATGTCGCCTCGCTCGGCGGACGCTTGCGCGCCGCGGAAGCGCGCGGGGAAGCGGGCATGCTCGATGTCCCGCCGATCCTGCTCGAGCGGCGCGAGGCGCTGCTCGAGCTCGAAAGAACGCGCCCCGACGACTTGCGGCACTTTTTCTCGGAAGCGCAACGGCGCTTCGGCGGACGCGACGTCTACGTCACCGCCATGTGGGCCGTTCTCTATGATTGGGCGCAGGAAGGTCTGAACCGCGGCCTCAAGAATGTGTTCGGAAAAGGCAGCGTGCTGCTCACGGGCGGCGGCAAGAAGGGCAAGGCATTGCCGGACGACTGGCGCGAACGCGTGCTCGAGTTCATTGGCTTCGACAACATCTACGAAATGTACGCCACCAGCGAAATGATGGGCCTGTGCATGATGTGCGAGCGCGGCAATTATCATATCCCGCCGATCATCGTTCCCTTCCTCCTCGATCCCGCGAGCGGCCGCCCGCTGCCGCGCAAGGACGGCACCACGGGGCGCTTCGCGGGTCTCGATCTCATGCCGAACACCTATTGGGCCGGCCTGGTGACGGGCGATGAGATCACGCTGTCCGGATGGCAGGCGCCATGTGCCTGCGGCCGCACCGGCACGCACGTCGTACCGCCCGTGCGCCGCTACAGCGAGCAGGAAGGCGGCGATGACCGGATCGTATGCGCCGGCGCGCCCGAGGCCCACGATCGGGCACTGGAATTTCTGGCCGAGCTGTCGATGTGAGCACGACGGGCGAATCGTTCCAGGTGCCCTTGATCCTGCGCGGCCGGATCATCGACGACCCGCAGGTCGAGCACGGCGGGCGGCGCGGCGGTGTCACGTTTCGCGCGCCGGATATCGCCAAGCACCTCGGCATCTTGACGTTGCGCACGCCGTCGCTCATGGCGGATTTGTACCGCATCAGCTTCGAGGACATTCTCGACTATCTGGTCGAGCTCGGCGCGCGTTTGGATCTCGAGCGCAACCCGCACGTGCAACAGGCCTTGCGCCTCTCCTGCATCACCTCAGGCCTGTCCGAGAGCATCCTGCGTTACCACTATGCGCACCTGGGCGCCCTGTTCGTGCGCCGCGAGATGCGCGCCATGGCCGAGCGGTCTTGCGGCGTCGAGTATCTCGAGGGCTGGGTCGACCAGGGCCCAAGCCTCTTTGCCGGCCTGACGGCGCGCACGCGCGCGTTCGGCGCCCGCTGCGTGCACGTCATCGCGGGGAACGCGCCGATCGTGAGCGCGCTCACCGTCATCCGCAATGCGCTCACGCGCTCCGACGCCCTGGTCAAATTACCGTCGAACGACCCGCTGACCGCGGTCGCGCTCGCCCGGACCATGGTGGACATGGCACCCGACCACCCCCTCACCCGGCACCTGTCGGTCGCCTATTGGAAGGGCGGCGACGAAAAGGTCGAGGCCGCGATCTACGATCCGCGCGGCGTCGAGAAGATCATCGCGTGGGGAGGATTCGATTCGGTGAAGCACATCACCCGCTACCTGCAGCCGGGCATCGATCTGATCACCCAGGACCCGAAACTTTCGGGAACCATCATCGGCAAGGAGGCCTTCGCGGACCAGGCCACCCTGCACTCGGTCGCGCGGCGTCTGGCGCTCGATATCGGCGCTCAGAACCAGGAGGGCTGCGTATCCGCTCGGGTGATTTATGCCGAATCGGGTACGGATGCGGCCGGGATTGCCCGCGCCAACCGGCTCGGAGAGCTGACTTTCGACGCGCTGCAAAGGCTTCCTCCCCGGCTCAGCACGCCGCACAAGGCGTTCGATCCCTCCCTGAAGGCGGAAATCGATGCGCTTCGGCTGGGCAGCGACGAATACAAGGTGTTCGGGGGGCGCAGCAACGAGGGCGCGATCATCGTCAGCCAGGAGGACTCGCCGGTCGA
>Ga0209530_1001326_pt1 | contig 11655 bp, 8 predicted proteins | sample BlaSpr_A8_Ref_O1_FD_187987 | JGI IMG/M metagenome (GOLD analysis project Ga0209530, IMG submission 187987) | Forest soil microbial communities from Thunder Bay, Ontario, Canada - Black Spruce, Ontario site 2_A8_Ref_O1 (SPAdes) (version 2) | ecosystem: Environmental > Terrestrial > Soil > Boreal...
CCCGCCGCGGACGGCGGAAGCGATCCCGGTGAAACGAAAGACGGAAACGAGGACGAGGCGTACCTGGACACCGAAATCGTCGGCGCGCTCGCGCCCGGAGCGAAGATCATCCTGGTGCGCGATCAAAATGTCGGGGTCGCCGCGGAATACGCCGTCGATCAAAATCTGTCGGCGATCCTCAATGTCTCGTTCGGTGGTTGCGAGGGCGCCGAAGGCGCGGCCAACACCACGATCAACGCGCTCTGGCAGCAGGCGGTCGCCGAGGGCATTACGGTCACCGTCTCCTCTGCGGACGCGGGCGTCGCGACCTGCACGGCGCAAGCCGACGTCGGAACGGCTGACGACGTGAGCTCCACCGGGTTCGCGGTGAATGGACTGGCCTCGACTCCCTACGATCTCGCCGTCGGCGGCACCGACTTCAACCTCACGACGGAGTCGGCGTATTGGAACAGTTCGAATCTATCGGGCACGCTGGCGAGCGCCAAGTCGCACATACCCGAAATGGTGTGGAACGATTCCTGCGCAAATCCCGTTATCGCGCAAGCATTCGGAATCGGCGACCCGATCGTATTCTGCAACGCCACCGATTTACCGAGCAGCACCACGGCAAACCCTTTTATCGAGATTGCCGGCAGCGGGGCCGGCGTCAGCAGCTGCATCTCGACCGATGGGAGCGGCAACTGCTCCGGCGGCTATGCGCAGCCGAGCTGGCAGCAAGGCGTCGTGGGCAGCAACGCCGGTGCGCGCACCGTGCCGGATGTCTCGATGATCGCCACTCGCTGGCTGATGTGTTCCTACGATACGACGCCTTGCGATCCGACCCAGCCGCCGACCTTCCCGCCGGCGCCCACCGGAACCATCAAGGTCCTGGACGGCACGTCGGCGGCCGCACCGTCGGTGGCCGCGATCATTGCGATGCTCGACCAGGCGCTGATCACACCGACGCAGACAGACGGGCGTCAGGGACTGGTGAATCCTCTGCTCTACGGGCTGGCCGCGTCCGAATACCAGAATCCCGCAATCGAAACGCAATGCGATGCCAGTCAGGGTCCGATCACCTCGCCGCTTTGCGTGTTCTACGATGTAACCAGCGGCTCGAACGCGCAACCTTGCAGCGTCGCGCATTACGCCTCGGCCAGCGCGGGCAGCCTCCCGGCCAGCACCTGCGGGTCCGAATCGGGTGATGCAACCGGCATCATGGAGGTCAACGGCGCTCAGGATTATGTGGCCTCTTCAGGGTTCGACATCGCCACGGGGCTCGGCAGCATCAACGTGGGGGCGCTCATCGGAGCCAGCGTCGTTCCCGCGATGCCGACCGGCCTCAAGGTATCCGCCGCGGGCGCCGGGGTTCTCAGTCTCACGTGGACGGCGAGTCGCGGGGCGAACACATACGAATTGTTCGAAGGGACCAAGCCCGGTGCGGAGGGTACGACGCCGGTTGCGACCGGTGTCAGCGGAGTCTCGACGACCGTCGGCAATTTGACCGCGGGACAGGAGTACTTCTTCACCGTGGCTGCAATCGACACCAAGGGCCCTTCAGCGCAGTCCGCGGAAGCGAGCGGCACCGTGATCCCCGCCGTGCCGACCGGACTGGCCGCAACCGGGGGAAATGGCACAGTGTCTCTCTCCTGGTCCGCCGCCACGGGCGCTTCGAGCTACAACGTGTATGAAGGAACGTCTTCGGGCGGTGAGAGCACGGCGGCCGTACAGACTGGAGTCACGGGCCCGAGCGCAAGCGTCGGCGGCCTCCAAAATGGGACCACCTACTACTTCGATGTGGTTGCCGTGAATGCGGGCGGTACTTCGGCGGCGTCCGCTCAGGTGAAAGCGACGCCCGCGGCGCCCAGCGGAGGCGGTGGCTCGATGGATTGGCTCGCGCTGGGGCTGCTCGGCTTGGCGTTCGCTCGTGTGGCGCGTTGTTAACTGGCCTGTCATTGAACGTTCACATTCAGGGTTAAAAATCCTGCCCGGCTGACTTCCAAGAACCATGGCCGGAGATTCCCATGAAGAGATTCATTACCCCGATTTCCTCGGCGCTCATTGCCGCCGCTGTGTTGAGCCCCGTCTTTGCGGGCGCGAACGGCAGCACCGGCAATAGCCCCACCGCAACACCCATCAAGCATTTGGTCGTAATTTTCCAGGAGAACGTATCGTTCGATCACTACTTTGCGACTTACCCGCATGCAGCGAACAAGTCGGGCGAGCCGCAATTCGTCGCGGCGCCCGGGACGCCGACGGTGAACGGTCTCTCCGGCGGGCTGCTCAGCAACAATCCGAACGCCCTCAATACGGTGGTGAACGGCGCGGGCGCAACCAATCCCTTCCGCTTGGACCGCAGCCAGGCGTCCACCGCCGACCAGGACCATGACTACACGCCGGAACAGCTCGCGTTCGATCACGGCCTGATGGACGCTTTCCCGGCATCGGTCGGGACCGCGGGCCCGCCGCCCACCGGCACGCCGATCGCGCTCACCACGGGATTGACCATGGGCTACTATGACGGCAACACCGTGACGGCGTACTGGAACTACGCGCAGCGCTATGCGATGAGCGACAACTCCTACGACACGAACTTCGGGCCGTCGACCGACGGGGCAGTGAATCTGATCTCCGGTCAGTTGAACGGCGTGACCACCGACTTGAATCCGGGCGGTTCGACCATCGGCGATGGCTCCGGCGGCTTGACCTTGATCAGCGACGCAGACCCGGTGGGCGACACGTGCTCCACCACCACGGGTGAGGTCGTACAATTCGGCGGCAAGAACGTGGGCGACTTGTTGACGGCCGCCGGTGTGACCTGGGGCTTCTTCGAGGGAGGTTTCAACCTTCAGACGGTGAACGCCAACGGCACCACGGGCTGCAAGCGCAGCACCACGTCCACGGTGACCAACACCAACAAGGCCGACTACATCCCGCATCACCAGCCGTTCCAGTACTACACGGCCACCGCCAACCCGAAACATACCCGTCCCACGTCGGTGGCGACGATCGGCCACAACGGCGATGCGGCGAACCACCAGTATGACATCCAGGACTTCTACGATGCGGTGAGCGCGGGCAATTTCCCGGCGGTGTCCTATTTGAAGGCGCCCGGCTTTCAGGACGGCCACGCGGGCTATTCCGATCCTCTCGACGAGCAGACCTTCGTGGTCACGGTGATCAATTTCCTGCAAAAACAACGCGACTGGGAATCGACCGCGGTGGTCATCGCATACGACGACTCGGACGGGTGGTATGACCACCAGATCGGCCCGATCGTCAACCACTCGAGCACCGCGGCGGATGCGCTTACCGGAACGGGAGAGTGCGGCAACGGAGCGACGGCGCTGGCGGGAATCGCGAGCGGAACGCTCCACGCTCAGGGTCGCTGCGGCTACGGGCCACGCTTGCCGTTGCTCGTGATCTCGCCCTGGTCGCGGCACAACTACGTCGACCACACGGTGACCGACCAGACCTCCATTCTGCGATTCGTCGAGGACAACTGGCTCGGCGGCACCCGTATCGGCGGCGGCTCGTTCGACGTTCTCGCGAACTCCATCAACGACATGTTCGACTTCGGAGGGCTGCCGCTGAACCTCGCTCCCTACCAGCTCAATCCGAGCACGGGAACGGTCGAAGGCTTCTTCGGCTGGTGACGAACGGGCAGACCTCATCGGTCGCTGCTGCAGGGCACGGGAGACGGATCCCGTGCCCTCTTTCGTTCAAGCGGACGACCCGCTAGATTCACGGCTTGACCACTCGCCGTAGATTCCTGAGACAGTCCGGTCTCGCCGTTGCAGGCGCCGCAGTCGTGAGCGGCGCGCTCAGCCGGCGTGCTTTCTCGCACCCGATGATCGCGACGGCGCCGGGTGCGGTGCCGAATGTCGATCCAAGCCGATTGGCGCGCTTCGTCGACCCGCTGCCGCTTCCCATCGTGGCTCGGCCGGTCGGCCGCCATGCGGTGCCGGGAGATGCCGGTGCTCGCGTGCCGCTGTATCGCGCGGCTGCGCGAGCCGTTTCGGCGAAGCTCCACCGCGATCTGCCGCCCACCACGGTCTGGTCATACGGGGGAACCGTGCCGGGTGTCATGTTCGATACGCGCAGCGGCGAGGGCCTTGCCGTCGAATGGGCAAACGAGCTGCCGGTCAAGCATTTCCTGCCGATCGACCATTCGTTGCACGGGGCGGAAGCGAGCCTCCCCGAGGTGCGCAGCGTCGTGCATCTGCACGGCGCGAAAACCAGTCCCGAAAACGACGGATATCCCGAGGACTGGTACGTACCGGGCAAGTCGCGCACTTATTACTATCCCAATGAGCAAGACGCGACGCTTCTCTGGTATCACGACCACGCGATGGGCATCAATCGATTGAATATCTACGCGGGCCTCCTGGGACTACACGTGATCCGCGATGCGAAGGAGCTCGATCTCGGGCTGCCGAACGGCAGATACGAGATCCCGTTGGTGATTTTCGACCGGGACGTGCGCATCGATGGTCAGTTGAGCTATCCCGTCGCCGCCGACCCCGACCATCCGTGGGTGCCGGAGGCTTTCGGCGAGCTGCAGCTCGTGAACGGCAAGGCGTTTCCGTTCGTAGAGGTCGAGCCCCGCAAGTATCGTTTACGCGTGCTGAACGCAGCGAACGGCCGCTTCTACCGCTTGTCGTTGCCGCAGGGAATCGATCTGTACCAGATCGGCGGCGACCAAGGGCTCCTCGCCGCGCCGCTCGCCGTCAAGTACGTGCAATTGGCGCCGGCCGAGCGCGCCGATCTCATCGTCGATTTCACCGCACATCGCGGTTCGCGGGTGGTGCTGACCAGCGATTCGTTCGATCTGATGGAATTTCGGGTGAGTGACAGAGCGGTGGTCGACCCGAGCGTTCTCCCCAAGTCGCTGCGCGCCGTGCCGCGATTGCCGGAAAGCAGCGCCGTGAGGACCCGGCGGCTGACCCTCGATGAGAGTCAGAACCTCGTGGCCGAATCGACGGGCATGCTGCTGAATAAAACTCCCTGGCATGCGCCGATCACCGAGAAGCCCGTCTTGGGAACGACCGAGATCTGGGAGTTCGTGAATCTCACCGACGACACGCATCCCATTCATCTGCACCTCGTGCGTTTCCAGATACTCGATCGCCGCCGATTCGACGGATTTCAGTACATGACGGAGGGGACATTGCGGTACCTCGGACCCGCGATGGAGCCGGACGACAACGAGATGGGGTGGAAGGACACGGTGCGCGTCAACGCCAAGACCGTCACGCGCATCATCGTGCCGTTCGTGGGCTACGCCGGACGGTACGTCTGGCATTGCCACATCCTGGAGCACGAGGATAACGAGATGATGCGGCCCTACGAGGTGGTGAGGGAGTAGATGACGTCCGATTCACTTCAGCCCCGGCTCGCGCATTACACTTCCAAGTTGTCGATGAGCCTCGTGCCGTCCAACATGGCTGCGCCCAGCACGACCAGGCGATCGCCGTTCACCGGCGCGCCAAGGGCCGACTGGTTTCTGATCGCAACGTAGTCGGGACGCCAGCCCCGCGCAGCCAAGGCGCCCTCGGCTTCCCGCTCGATGTTCGGCCAATCGGTGCGGCCGGATCCGAGCTCCGACATCACGTTGCGCAGCACGGCGCTGAGCTGGGCGGCCTCGACCCGTTGCCGGTCGTTCAGGTAGCCATTGCGGGATGACAGCGCAAGCCCCGAGGAATCGCGGACGGTCTCGGCCGGTAAGATGTCGATGGGCAATGCGAATTGCCGGACCATGTCCCGGATGACGAGCAGCTGCTGATAGTCCTTCTTGCCGAACACCGCCGCCGCCGGCTGAACGACGTTGAACAGTTTCAGCACCACCGTGGAAACACCGATGAAGAAGCCGGGCCGGGCCCGGCCCTCCAGGATGTCGGCCAAGCGCTCCGGCGGATGCACTTTGTACTCCTGGGGCTCAGGGTACAGTTCATGCTCGGACGGCGCGAATACGACGTCGCAGCCGCCGGCCGCGAGAAGCTCGCAGTCACGGGCCAGCGTACGCGGGTACTTCGCGAAGTCCTCGTGCGGCGCGAACTGCAGGGGGTTCACGAACACGCTGGCCACCACGACCCCGCCACGCTCGCTGGCCATGCGCACGAGGGAGAGGTGGCCGTCGTGCAGGTTGCCCATGGTGGGGACCAGCGTCACGTCGCGTCGGCCGGCCACTGCGAGCCGCAAATCTGCAATCGTTCTGGCTACGTGCACGATGGTCGGGATTCAGAAGGCGTGGATCTTGTCATCCGGAAAACGACCGGCCTTCACGTCCGATACATAATGCCGCACCGCCTGCTCGATGCCGGCGCTGCCTTCCATGAAATTGCGGACGAATCTGAACGGCTCGCCGGGCGTGAGGCCCAGCATGTCGTGAAGCACGAGTACCTGACCGCTGCAGCCGGCGCCGGCGCCGATGCCGATCGTCGGTATCGACAAGTCCCGGGTAAGGTCACGTGCAACCTGAGCGGGAACCAATTCGAGCACCAGGAGAGCCGCTCCGGCGGCGGCGAGTTCTTCGGCGTGGCGTCGAAGTACGCCGGCGGCCTCCTCGTCGCGTCCCTGAACGCGGTAGCCCAGGGCGTTTACCGATTGGGGCGTAAATCCAAGGTGGGCGCAGACCGGGATTCCCCGATCGACCAGACAGCGCACGATGGGCGCGGTCCAGCCGCCGCCCTCCAGCTTCACCATATGGGCGCCGGCCTGCATCAGCCGAACGGCGTGATGCAGAGCGAGCTCCGTCGACTCCTGATAGCTTCCAAAGGGCATGTCTGCAATCGCCCACGCGGTGCGGTTCCCCCGAGCTACGCAGGCCGTGTGGTAAACCATGTCATCCATCGATACGGGCAGGGTGCTCGAGCGGCCCTGCAGCACCATGCCGAGCGAATCTCCGACCAGCAGTGCATCGACGGCGGCATCGTCCAGCACGCGGGCGAACGCCGCGTCATAACAAGTCAGCATCGCGATTTTCTCGCCATTGGCGTGCATTTCGCGAAGACGATGCAGGGTCACGGGCTTGCGGCTGGTCATTTTGCCCGGATGCATGGTCCCTTACGACGCCTTTTCCCAGACCTCGGTGAACGGCTCCTTGCCGGCGCCGTTGACGCCTCGAGTAATCATCGACTTGCCGTCGGCCGCCACGTGATAGTGCAGGGTGGCCAGAACCTTGCCCTTGGATTTTTGCACCAGCGTGAAGCTCGCGGGGCCGGTCTTGGTCAAGGCAAGCGTGATTCCGTCGGGCACCGTGGGTCCTGTGACCGCATAGTCCTTGCCGTCCCATTTAGCCTGGGTGGTCCCTTTCGACTCGACCGTCATCGTTTTTCCGTCGGACGACGGCGTCCAGGTATTGGTCCGCAGCAGCGTGCCGTGCAGCTTGACCGTGACGGTGTACGATCCATCCGCGTTCTTGGAGAACGTGCGATCCGAGCCGGTGGGCGTCGTGAACGGGCTGCCGTCGGGCTTGAATGTGTAGCTTTGATCGGAATCGGTGTATTTGATCGAGCCGCCGCCGGCGTCTTCCAAAGCCATGGTGTCGCCGGCCAGATGGCTCTTCGCCGGATCGAGCTTCCAGGTACCTTCGAAGGGGCTATCGGCCATTGCCGCTCCGCCCAAGCAAAAGACCGCCACCGAAAGTAACAGCGCTTTCTTCTTCATGAGTGTCTCCCCTGATATTTTATTTTAGATCTCGGGAAATGGCCGGTCGGTCATGCCGAGGCCGCGAAAGCCTACTCCAGATCGGCCAGGAACGCACCGGCTCAAAGCGCCGACACCCCGGCAAGCTCGGTCAAGCTCTGCGTGCGCGTCAGTGCAATGAACTCCCGGATGTAGGCAGCCTCGGCGCCGCCGCGCGTGGTGGCGGCATAGAGCTCGCAGCGTAATCCGGCCTGCCCGATCGGCCGGGACACGACGTAGCCCCGTTCGATGTAATTCCCGACGGTCCACGACGGCAGCGCGGCAATGCCGCGGCCGCTGGCCACCAACTGCAATATCGCCACCGTCAACTCGGCGGTGCGGCGTTTCGGGTTGATGCCGGCCGGCATGAGGCAATGCTTCATGACGTCGAGCATTTCGTCGGGCACGGGATAGGTGATGAGCGTCTCTCCGGCGAAGTCCGCGGCATCGAGCCAGCTCTTGGCGGCCAGGGGATGGCGGGGACTCATGAGGGCCACGCTCTCATAGCGGAACAATGGGCTGAACACCACATGGGCGTGCGGCGGCTGCTTGTCATGGATGACGGCGAGCTCGGCCTCGCCGCGCTCGAGCAGCGGCAGCGGGTCGACCACGAATCCCGAGATGATGTCGAGCTCGACCTCGGGCCAGAGCGACCGATAGGAGTCCATCGCCGGCATCAGCCAGTCGAAGCAGTTGTGGCACTGCACCGCGACGCGCAACGGTCCCGCATGGCCCTCGGCCAGCCGCGCGATGTCGCGCCCGGCCTCGGCTACCAGCGGCAGCACCGCGCGCGCCAGGGTCAAGAGCCGCTCGCCGATGGCCGTGAATCGCAGTGGCCGGATATTCTTCTCGACCACCGCCGCGCCGAAGTGGCTCTCCAGGGCCTTCAATTGATGGGAAAGCGCGGATTGTGTCAAACACAGCCGCTCGGCCGCCTTGGAGAGGCTGCCGCACTCGGCCAAGGCCAGCAGCGTTTCCATGTGCCTGAATTCAAGCGCGGTGGTAGCCATGAGACTGATTCATGGTCCTTATCAGAATAGTGAGGTTGAATCATAGTCTACCCGTTTCCCAGATCCGGAAACGGAAAGCGCGGTGCGAATGCCGTCTAGGATGCTCTAGACTGTCACAACAATGTCATACAGCTCCCCGGCCGCCAAAGCGGCAAAGCCCGGTCAAAAAGATGGTCGCGAGGTGGAATGGCAGCTCTCGTGCACTGACCTTGGCTCGGTCCGCCGCTGGTTGACCGAGCACGGCACGATCGAAGGGCTCGTCCTCGATCCACGCTCCACCCTGCAGATCCTCGATACGTATTTGGACACGGATGATTGGCGAATCCATCGAGCGGGCTTCGCGCTTCGCATCCGCTCGGAGTCGGGAAAATCCGAAGCGACACTCAAGTCGCTACGGTCCGCGAGAATGGACGTCGCGGACCGCCGAGAGTTGAGCGAAACACTCGATAGTCCCGAAAGCGAGTCGATTCGCCATTCAATTGGGCCGGTCGGAACCCGGGTGCACGCGGTGTGCGGCGCGCACGCGTTATTGCCGCTGTTTGAAATTCGAACCTCGAGGGAAAGATTCGCGGTTCGCGGAGAATCCGAGGCGCGGCAGCTGGGCGAGATTGCTTTGGATGAAACCGTCATTTCGCGCCCGCACGGAGAGCCTCAGACGAGCATGCAGCGTGTCGAGGTGGAGGCCCTCACGGAGGTTCATGAACCCCTGCAATCGTTCGTGAACACGCTCCGAAGCGATTGCGCCCTCGAGGCGGCGTCCGACACGAAGTACTCGCGGGGTCTGCAGTCCGTAGGACTGGCACCGGGACCTGCGCCGGAGTTCGCGCCGACGATGGTGGAGACCTCAATGCCCGTGGTTGAGGTGGCGCTTGCGAACCTTCGCCGCTACTTGTCCGCCTGGCACCTGCATGAGCCCGGCGCCCGTTTGGGGGACAATCCGGATGAATTGCATGACTTGCGCGTCGCCGGCCGCCGATTGGACGGCGTCCTACGCCAATTCCGGGTATGGCTTCCGGAACCGTTCATACGGATCCGCCCGACCCTCAAGCGGGTACTCCGTGTTCTCGGCGACGTACGCGACTTGGATGTCGCGCTGAGTGAATTGGAATCATTCGGACACGAGTCGCCGGAATCCGATTCTGGCGGCGAAACCTTGAGACAGCACTTGTTGTCGGAACGCGGCCGGGCGCGCGACCGGATGTTGAACGTTCTCGATTCCGTGTCGGTGCAAAAGAGCCTTCACCAGCTCGCTTCGTTGCTGGCTGCGCCCTCGACTGCCTTTCGGCAATCATCTCCCGGGTTGGCGTCGAATGTCGCGCCAAAAATGCTTCGTGAGAGATACCGAAAGGTACGCAAGAGCGCGGATCAGCTGACTCAGGATTCCTCGGTGGTGGATTATCACGAGGCGCGCGGCCGCGTAAAGAAGCTGCGCTACGCCCTGGAAGCGGTGGCCGTCATCTACGGGAAACCTGCCGATGAGATGCTTCGCGCGTTGCGTCGCTGGCAGGAGAAACTGGGCGTGCAGCAGGATGCCGCGGTGGCAAGCCGTCGATTGAAGACTCTCGCCGGCGCGACTCCCAAAGGCTTTCCGCCCCAGACGTTGTTCTTGATGGGGCGGCTCGCGCAGCATTATGCAAGTTCCGCGGTACGAGCGCGAAAGGGCCATTCGAAGAGCTATCGAAAAGTTCGAGGCAGATGGAAACGACTGAGGATGAAGTTCGAAAAGTCTCCATTGAACGACGACGCCCAGAAACCTTCCGACCCGGTTCCATGACGCCATGGACTTGCTGATCGTCAGACATGCGATTGCATTCGAGCGCGATCATCATCGCTGGCGCGACGATGCCGCGAGGCCGCTGTCGCCCACCGGAGTAAAGCGGGCGCGAAACGCTGCTGCCGGACTGAAGGTGTTCTGCGAGGCACCCGATCGCCTCGTGACCAGCCCGCTGCTTCGCGCCATACAAACCGCACAGATTCTGACGAAAGATGCGGGCTGGCCCAGAGCTGAGGAAGCTCCCGAACTGTCTCCCGGAGAACCCGCGGTCGATGTGTTGAGGCTCCTCAGCAAGGATCGCGTCAAACGCGTCGCGATCGTCGGCCATCAACCGGACCTCAGCGCTCTACTCGGCCTCTGTTTGATCGGAGAGGGTCGCCCAGTCGCCATCGATATCAAGAAAAGCGCGGTCGCGTGCGTGTCGTTCGGAGGCTCGCCCCGTGCCGGCCGCGCAACTCTCCAATGGCTCGCGACTCCGCGCATGCTCCGTGGGTTGCGACACGGCTGATCGCACGGCCCCGAAACACATCGACGCGATGAAGATAATCGCCGTCACCAACATCAAGGGCGGGGTCGGCAAGACCACCACGGCCGTCAACCTATCCTATCTCTGCGCGGCGAGCGGCCGGCCGACGCTGTTGTGGGACTTGGATCCCCAGGGCGCCGCGACCTACACGCTGAGGGGTGAGCCTCACGAACACGCCTCCCCGAAGAAATTGCTCAGCGGCAAGCGCGAACTGCCGGAACTGATCCTTCCGACCGGATACTCGAATTTGGATCTTCTGCCCGCGCATTTCTCCTACCGCAATTTTGATATTCACTTGAGCGAGCGGAAACGGCCTACTGAACGGCTTTTAAGGATGAGTCGATCATTGCGCGAGGTCTATTCAGCGCTATTCCTCGATTGCGCGCCAGGCATCTCACTGTTGTCGGAAAACGTGCTGCGCGCGGCGGACGCCATCATCGTGCCGCTGCTCCCCACGCCTTTCTCGGTGCGGATGCTGGATCAACTGCAGAACTTCATCAACGGCGAGGGCTGGGCGGAATTGGTGCTGCTGCCGTTCTTCTCGATGGTCGATCGTCGCCGGTCACTGCACAACGACGTCATGGCGGCCACTCGCGAAAAGTTTCCCGCGGTGCTCGCGGCCGAAGTGCCCTATTGGAGCGAGATCGAACGCATGAGCTTGCGGCGGGCACCGATACCGG
>Ga0209530_1001327_pt1 | contig 11652 bp, 14 predicted proteins | sample BlaSpr_A8_Ref_O1_FD_187987 | JGI IMG/M metagenome (GOLD analysis project Ga0209530, IMG submission 187987) | Forest soil microbial communities from Thunder Bay, Ontario, Canada - Black Spruce, Ontario site 2_A8_Ref_O1 (SPAdes) (version 2) | ecosystem: Environmental > Terrestrial > Soil > Boreal...
TCACTTGTGCTCACCGGCCGGTGGCTCGGTAATCAGCCTCCCGCGCAGTAAACGCAATCCCTGTCAGGAACACGCTGATCGATTCCCATTAGGTTCTCACACTCAGTGGCGGATGACGATGTCTCTACCTGCAGGTTTGCGGAATTCTCATCAATGGCGGATGGGTTTTTCTCATCTTCGTGGCGGATCCGAGAACCTTACGGTTGTGCACAAACACCACCACATGCTGCGTTGGCTGAAGACTGTCGTGGCGAGAAATCGTCAGACTGGCTGCGCCACTGTGCCAGTAGGGCATCGGGAAGGCACTGTCATGTTGATTGAAAAATGTAGTAGCGCAGTTGGTTTTGGAGCTGTAGCAATGAAACAGCGTTGGGTTGTTCACATTTCAGGCGGCAGTGTCGAGCGCGGTGACCTCACGCCAGACATCTTCGGCGCTTGCGTTGTTTGGGCCGCTTGAGGTTGCCCTCGGCCACGCCTTGGGCGAACGGAGCTCGTTACCTCGAGCAGGTCGCCGGCGGAGTCACCGGTTCGACTGCAAAGCGAGGCCATCCACAGAAGCGAAAGTCGAGGGGTCAACTCGGCGGGATGCGCTCACAGGATCTCAACTGATGGCTGGCCGGCCGCGAGATGCTTGGACAATAGTTGGCCGGCTTTGCGAATATGCTGAGCCATCGCGTCGCGCGCCTTTTCTGGCTCACCGGCGCGCAGATGATCGATGATTGCGCAATGATCGGCCGCCGATGCTTCGGGCCATCCCTCCACAGCGGCGAAGAACTTCCTGGGCGCGTAGGCCAGCGTCCGCTTGAGCAGCCAACGAAGCTTGCGCGACCCACCTGCCCGGTAGATGGCCTCGTGAAACTGATGGTTGAGCCGTTCCACGTCCTCGTAATCACGTAGGGCGGCTGCAGCCTCCAATTGGCTCTGAAGGCTCTCCAACAGTACGATCGTCTGCTCGCCACAGCGGACCGCGGCGCGGGCGGCCAGTTCACCTCCCAACAGCGCCTGAGCTTCATAGATGTCGCTCACATCCTCTTGGGACAACGCTGAAACTGACCACCCGCGCCGAGGCGCGATGGTCACGAACCCCTCTGTCTGCAATTGGAGCAGACCTTCGCGGACCGGCGTAGCGCTGATACCCAGTTCCTCTGCCACAGTCTCGGGCCGAATGAATTGGCCGGCTGGCAACTGTCCGGAAACGATGAGTTCGCGGATGTGATCTGCGGCAACATCGCTTAGTCGCAACGGCCCGCGCTGCTTGCCGCCAGCACTTGGGTCACCGGTAGCCACGTCTGAGATTATGCCTGGTCGGTTCGGCCCCATTACGGCGTGTGACGAACCCCGGCCCTGACCGCTCTCAATACGTGCTGGGCGCGACCGGTGCCCTGATCCTCGACACGGCACTGTCACGCCAAGTGAAGCGGACACGGCCACTAATCACATCAGCCACGTACGTCACACGTGACCTGGGGGTTCACGAGAACGAAAAGCCTGAAATCGCGGTGTAATTGATTAATGTGACAGTGCCCTTCGAACAATCTGGTAGGACTCATCGACCTTGAACCGATGTGTCGATTTGCGGTCTTCATGTGAGTAGATCGCGACAGTGTCGATACCTAGTTCATAGGCAGCACGGAACGCCCGGATGGCGATTTCCCCGCGGTTGGCGACCAGAACCCTTCTGACCACCGCAGCTTCGTCTCCGTCGGCGCGAGGTCTGTTGTGGCTCCGCGGTCTGGGTAGGCCCCCGGCCACGCCGACCATTCCGGTCGCGTCGTTGGCGTTTCGCCGCCGTGATGAATTGGCATCAGAGGTCGATGCCTCCGCGCTTGACCAACTGTTTGGCAATGACATTCCGTTGGATCTCGTTGGTCCCCTCCCCCACGATCATCAGCGGGGCATCACGGAAGTAGCGTTCGGCGTCGTATTCCGTTGAATACCCGTAGCCGCCGTGCACGCGGATCCCATCGAGTGAGATCTGCATGGCCGTCTCTGAAGCGAACAGCTTGGCCATTCCGGCTTCCATGTCGCAGCGCTTCCCAGCGTCGAATTTCGCTGCTGCGCTGAGCAACAACGAACGTGCGGCATACAGCTTCGTAGCCATATCAGCCAGCAGGTTGCCCACCGACTGGTGTTGCCAGATGGGTCGGCCGAAGCTTTCCCTTTCTTGGGCATAGCGCAGGGCATCATCAAACGCCGCCCGCGCGACACCCGTTGCACGCGCTGCGACCTGAAGACGCCCGACCTCGAGGCCCTTCATCATCTGTGTGAACCCGCGGCCTTCCTCCGGCCCCAAAAGTGCATCGGATCCGACTCGGCAGTCGGTGAAATTCAGTTCACAGCTTTCCACGCCCTTGTAGCCAAGCTTGGGGAGATCTTTTGATATTTCGAATCCCTGTACCTTCTCCACCAGCAGGATTGAGACGCCTGCGTGCGCCGGTTGGGCCTCGGGGTCGGTCTTGCACAGCAACGCCACCAGGTGTGATCGGCGGGCATTGGAGATCCACGTCTTGGATCCGTTGATCAGGTAACCGTTTGCGTCGCGACGCGCGACCGTGCGCATAGCCTGCAGATCCGATCCACCACCCGGTTCGGTAAGTGCCATGGTCGTCCTGAGTTCGCCGGTCGCCATCTGCGGCAAATACTTTCGCTTCTGGTCCTCGGTGCCGTACGTGAGGATCAATTTGGCTACGACGGTGTGCCCGCCCATCGCGCCCGCAAGGCTCATCCAGCCCCGGGCAAGTTCTTCTGTCACCTGCACGTAGCAGGGCATAGAAACGGCGCCGAAACCCCACGGCTCCGGAATCGCCAGGCCAAAGACGCCGATCTCCTTCATGGTTTCGATCAGCTCGTGAGGGTAGGTGTTCGCGTGCTCGAGGTCGCGCGCGACAGGCCGCACCTGCTTGTCTACGAAGTCTCTGACGGACGAGATTAGGGCTTCTTCCTCAGGGCTGAGCATTAGATCCTTCCGACTCTACGGAATATAGACTATAGAATATAGAGCGATCCGCATGGAGGAAAGGTGGGCAACCGATCATTTCAATCCATCCTGAGGCTGACGCCTTGCCGCTTGAAGGCGTGCGAGTCCTCGATCTCACGGTCGCATTGGCGGGCCCATGGTGCACACACATCCTGGGCGCGCTAGGCGCCGAAGTCATCAAGCTCGAACCAATCAGCGGCGAAGAGACGCGTTTCGCCGGCCCACCATTCTGGGAGGGTGAATCACCACTGTTTTTGGCCGCCAACAGCAACAAACGCTCGATCGCCCTGGAGCTCGGTAGTCCAGAAGGCCGCCAGATCGCGCTCGATCTGGCACGTGGCAGCGATGTCTTCGTTCAGAACCTGCGCGCGGGCGCCGTCGAGAAGCTCGGACTTGGCTTCGATGAACTGCGTATGGCGAGCCCGAAGATCGTCTATTGCACGATCGGCGCCTTCGGAAAGGTTGGCCCCCTCGCCGACCGGCCAGCTTATGACCTCGTCATGCAGGCCGTCAGTGGTGTCATGAGCACGACCGGCGAATCTGATGGTCGACCGCTGCGGACAGGGCCGGCGGTCGTCGACCTTTCCACCGGTCTGTGGGCCGCGATCGGCGTGCTCAGTGCGCTTTTAGCTGACCGTGACGAGGCACTGCTGGTAGACACGTCGCTCTATGAATCCGCGGTGAACCTGCAGCCGATCCAGTTCGTGCAGTATGCGGCCAGCGGATATGTCGCACCGCGGTTGGGCGCCTCGGGGAACATTTTAGTTCCCTTCGAGACGTTGCCCACGACCGACGGCGAAGTCGTCGTCGCTGCCGGCAATGATCGCTTGTTCAGAAAGCTTTGTGACGCCGTCGGCCTGCCTGAGCTCGGCGCCGATGACCGCTTTCGCGACAACGCCTCTCGCGTGCGCAACCGCCCGCAGCTCGCGGCGATCCTCGCCGAGCGCGTCAGCACCCACCCCTCCGACTACTGGCTGGACATACTCGCCGCTGCAGGCGTGCCCGTGGCCGGCGTCAAGGACATCGCCGGAGTGGCCGCTGATCCACAATTCAACGCCCTCGGTCTCCTGGCACCAGTCCCGCACGACGTGATCGATGACCTGCATGTGCTGGCGCCTCCCTTGTCCTTCGGCGGCACCCGTGCCGCGCTACGCTCGGGCGCGCCCGCACTTGGAGCCGATACCGCCGGCTTGCTCCTCGACCTCGGATACGACGAGGCGACCATCGGTGATCTCATCCACCGGAAGCTGGTCCGAACAACGCCGATGTCTTCTGAGCGCTCCAACGATGGATAGCGGCCGTCTATCGAGGCAAACCGGCGATCAAGCTGCCCCGCGACCACGCCCTGAGACCGCTTATGGCATTGACTCCTATCGTGATACCCAAAGTGTCCTTTCGATGTAGAGCTCCATCCGCGGCATTGCGCACATCACATACGACTCGCCGGTAAGAGAGAAGGCCTGCAATCCGAAGCAGCGATCCTGTGGGCCGCCAATCAGCCGTGGAGTATCGAAGCGATCGAACTCGATCCTCCGAACGAAGTGAGGTGCTGCTCGAGTTCGCGGCCCCTGGTATGTGCAGCACATGAGTGACCCTGCTCTCGACGAAAAGTACTGGGGTGGAAGACGTCCGCAAGTGGGAGTCGCTGACTCCTAATGAGGATCAGCGATCGGCAATCGAAAAAATTCAGACGTTAATCGGCAGCTTCAAGTTCGCCACGACCGATTCAGGCGGACGCCTGATCGGTCCGTTTAACGCCCTTGCCCTGCGGCGCGCGCTCCACGGCATTCATCCAGCGGGCCGCTTCCAACGAGCGGGAGTCATTACTGCCCAAGGTAATACGCGAACTTGTGATCCTCACCGTCGGAACCGCGCGGGATTCCGACTACGAGCTCTACGTACACATCGTGGAAGCGCGGTCGGCCGGGCTATCAGAGAAGTTGATCAACGGCGTTCGTCGCGGATCGACGAAAGAGTTGAATCGCGAGCAACTCGCCGCGTACACATTCACCAGGGAACTGATCCACCGTCACCGAGTTTCTGATGAGACATATGCAGCCGTGCTACGGGCGTACGGGTTCTATGGCGTCATTGACATGGTTCACCTCATCGGCATGTACCTGACCGCGTCTGCACTGCTGAATGCATTCGAGGTACCGGCATCGCCGATACCTCCTGCGGTGGCTCGCTGAGACCGGCGATGACTGCTACATCAGATGACCTTCGACGTCTCGGGCGAACACCAGCCGCCTCGACGAAGGCAAAGATCGTCGAAAGACAAGAGGGCGGCATCGACACGCCGGGTGGCAACACCACCACGAGGTGATTGCCTTCATAATTCGGCCCGCGGCTGTCAACTCCAGAATCCGCGCCCGTCGAGCAGCGCAACGGCCTGGTTGCCCCCGCGCAGGAAATGCCCTTCGGTAAGCGTGCGTGCCATGCCGGCCGACCGCGCGATCAAGGCGTCGAGTATCTCGCGATGGTCGCGCAATCCCGAGGCGATCCAGTCCGGATGCGAGTCGTAGAAGCCCGTGGGGATCGCGCTACTAAGCAGTTTCAGTTCAGAAATGAGGCGTCGTGATCCTGCGGCTCGGTTGATCAGACGATGAAAGCAGAAGTTGAGGTCCTCCTGGGATGATGTTGCGTTCACCGATTCCATCCGCGTTGCGATATCGCTCAGTTGGTTCAACTCCTGCCGGGAGAGCCGCGCGGCCGCGCGTTCGGCGGCAAGCCCAGAGATAACGCCCAGCATCCAGTAATGATCTCGAATATCTTCTCGATCAAGGTTCGCCACAAAGGCGCCACGGCGTGGGATGGTCTTGATGACACCTTCGCCCTCGAGTGCGATCAGCGCCTCCCGCACGGGCAGCTTACTGATGCCAAGTCGGTGGGCGATCGCGTCCTGGTCGACCTTGGAGCCCGGCTTCATCTCGCCTGCGAATACTCGACGGCGAATCTCCTGGGCAGCTTGCTGCTTCAAGCCGGCAGCGATCGCTGGAGTAGCCGACCCCGCCTCAGAGGGGTGTTCCATCATCACCGACCTTGTGCGCGCCGAGGCTCCTACTGGGTCAATTGATACCGCAACGCTCCGTGGGGCGAGAACCGCCGGCCCGGGCGAACATTATTCTATCCTCTAGATATGATCATATCTGTCCTTTTCTACAGAGATCATTACCGCGTGAGCAGGGATTATTGACAATAATACCTAGCAGGATGATATTCTATAGAGATGATCACGCGGACGCAGGCGTTTCCTGTCAACGATGAGGACTTTGACCAGATCCGCTCACTTGTGGCGGAATTCGTCCGATCGAAGGTTGTCCCCCGCGAACTGGAGATCATGGAGGCCGATGCCATACCGGACGACCTCCGTGCCCAGGCGGCCGAGATGGGGCTGTTCGGGTATGCGATCCCTCAGGAATGGGGCGGCCTCGGGCTCGACCTGACACAAGACGCCGAACTCGCGATGGAGTTCGGATACACGGCCCTGTCCTTGAGATCATTGTTCGGCACGAACAATGGCATTGCCGGGCAGGTCCTGGTCAACTTCGGTACCGACGAACAAAAGAAGCAGTGGCTCGAGCACCTCGCACGTGGTGCGGTCGTGGCGTCGTTCGCTTTGACTGAGCCCGGAGCCGGCTCGAATCCGGCTGGCTTGCGCACAAGGGCGATTCGCGATGGCGACGACTGGATGATCAACGGACAGAAGCGGTTCATCACCAACGCTCCGATCGCGGACCTGTTCGTGGTCTTCGCCCGCACCCGCCCGGCCGGTTCGGGCACGGGCACGGGCACGGGCATCGCGGTCTTCCTCGTTCCCGCGCACACTCCGGGCGTCGAGATCGGAGTCAAGGACAAGAAGATGGGCCAGGAGGGGGCCTGGACCGCTGACGTCACATTCACTGATGTGCGCGTACCTGGTTCGGCGCTTGTCGGCGGCGATGAGGATGCCGGCTATCGCGCGGCCATGACCTCCCTGGCACGCGGGCGGGTGCACATTGCCGCGCTCTCCGTGGGGACGGCGCAACGCGCACTTGACGAGTCGGTTGCCTATGCGGCCAGCGCCACCCAAGGGGGAACGCCCATCGGAGACTTTCAGCTGGTGCAAGCGATGATCGCGGACCAGCAGACAGGCGTGCTCGCGGGCCGCGCGCTGGTCCGCGAAACCGCCCAAAAGTACGTGACCGGCGCAGACCGCCGTATTGCGCCGTCGGTCGCCAAGCTCTTCTGCACCGAGATGGCGGGAAGGGTCGCCGACCTCGCGGTGCAGATCCACGGCGGCAGCGGCTATATGCGCGAAGTACCCGTCGAACGTATTTACCGCGACGTCCGTCTGCTGCGCCTCTATGAGGGCACCAGTGAAATCCAGCGGCTCATCATCGGCGGGGGTCTCATTCGCGCTGCTCAACGCTGACCACCGCACTCGCCCACCTATGATCCCCCGACAGAAACAGGAACCCTGATGTCTGGACCACTGCTGGAACAGCGCACCGTCGTGATCACCGGTGCAGCGCAAGGAATCGGCTTCGCAATGGCACAATTGTTCATCAACGAAGGCGCCTGTGTGGTGGTCGGTGACATCGACGGCACCGCAGCAGACAAAGCCGCCAAGCAACTCGGCGGATCCGACGTTGCCATTGGCGTCCGCTGCGACGTCGCCAGTGGTGCGGATTTGGACACGTTGCTCGCCGCGGCCGACGAGGCGTTCGGACCGGTCGACGTCATGGTGAACAACGCTGGCATCACCCGAGACGCCACCATGCGCACCATGACCGAAGACCAGTTCGATCAGGTGATTAGCGTTCACCTCAAAGGCACGTGGAATGGCACCCGCAAAGCCGCAGCGATCATGCGAGAACGCAAGCGAGGAACGATCATCAACCTGTCCTCAATCTCGGGCAAGGTCGGCCTCGCCGGACAGACCAACTACTCCGCCGCCAAGGCGGGCATCGTTGGACTCACCAAGGCAGCGGCGAAAGAGACCGCCCATCACGGTGTCCGCGTCAATGCCATCCAGCCCGGCCTCATCCGTACCGCAATGACCGAGGCCATGCCACACAAGGTATGGGACCAGAAGATGGCTGACATCCCTCTTCAGCGCGCCGGTGACGTCTCCGAGGTCGCCTCCGTGGCGCTTTTTCTGGCCTCCGACCTTTCGTCCTACATGACCGGCGCAGTCCTCGAGGTCACCGGTGGACGCTTCATGTAACGCCAGCTCAGCCTTTCCATCGACTTCGACGAAGAAAGACATCGTGACCACAATTTCCCAACCATTACGTCGTGCCGCGATCGTCGCACCGCTCAGAACCGCGGTTGGCACCTTCGGCGGTGCACTGCGCGACGTCGCCGTCGAGGATCTCGGCGCGACGGTCGTCAAGGCGGTGGTCGAAAAATCCGGAATTGACCCCGAACGCCTCGACGACGTGGTCTTTGCCCAGTCCTATGCCAGCTCCGAAGTTCCTTGTGTTGGACGGTGGGTCGCGCTACACGCAGATCTCCCAATCTCCGTGCCCGGGATGCAACTCGACCGCCGTTGCGGCGGCGGTCTGCAGGCTCTCGTGACCGCGGCGATGATGGTTCAAACCGGCTTCGCCGATGCGATTTTGGCCGGTGGTGTGGAGTCGATGAGCCGTATCGAGTATTACTCGACCGCCACCCGATGGGGTGCGCGTTCCGGAAATGTCGCGCTCTACGACCGCCTCGACCGAGGACGCGAACGCTCACAACCGGTTTGGCGATTCGGCGAGATCTCCGGCATGATCGAGACCGCCGAAAACCTCGCCCGGGACTACGGGATTGCCCGAACCCAGGCCGATGCCTACGCAGCCCGCAGTCACCAACGCGCCGCGGCCGCCTGGGACGCCGGGCGATTCGACGATGAGGTCGTGCCGGTGACCGTCCCAATGCGCAAAGGTGGTCACACGGTCTTCGCACGAGACGAGGGAATCAGGCCCGACTCGACGCCGGAATCACTTGCCAGGTTGCGGCCCATCACGCCCGGCGGCACCGTCACCGCAGGAAACGCGAGCCAGCAGAACGACGCTGCCGCAGCTTGTCTCGTCGTTGCCGAGGATGCCCTGGAGGACCTCGGTGTCGAGCCCATCGGCTACCTCACCGGATCGGCCGCGGCCGGATGCGACCCAGCCCGAATGGGGATCGGTCCTGTTCCCGCGGTCCGGAAGCTCTCGGCCCGAGCAGGATTCGACTCCCCTGCCAAATTCCTCGACACTTTCGACCTGGTCGAGCTCAACGAAGCCTTCGCAGTTCAGGTTCTCTCCGTCCTGGAAGGCTGGAAGTGGCATGACCACGACCGCCTCAACGTCAACGGATCGGGTATCTCCCTCGGTCATCCCATCGGTGCCACCGGCCTGCGCATGACCACGACACTGCTGCACGAACTCCGACAACGCGACGGCCGAAAAGGACTCATCACCATGTGTATCGGGGGCGGTCAAGGTCTAGCCGCTGTCGTGGAAAGCGCCTGAGACAGAACAGGACGCCGCCGTGCTTGCGCAATCCGCTGGCGACAATGCACTAGTCTAGGACGCCGCTGATCTAGTGGCACCGATGGCAAGCTGCATCGGTAGCACAGTTATGCCCTCGCCTGAGAAGCTTTTTCGCGGTAGCCCTACCGTGGCGACGGCTGATGCAGTCGGTGTGCGGAAGGTCGATGCTCGGCGGTTCCCAGTGGTTAGTCGATCCGCGCCCCACCGACGCCCGGGTTTGGCAGGTTGGGAAGCGCACGCGCTCGCTCCCTGGCTTCGGCTCGGATGGTCGTCAAGGTCGGATGAAATGAATGCCGATTGTTCTTGTCCAAGTTCAGCGGGAGTTCTGTCCAACGGAAATCTTCTCGTCGCAGTGGCGGCATTCGCACAACTATCGCCACCACGTGTTCACCAAATGTCATCGGCACGACGACGACCTCGGCTACGTGTCGTGCGGGTGATCCGCGACCAGGAGTGGCGGCCGCGTTATCTGCTCCCGCTGTGCGAAATATGTTGTTGGCCATAATGTTCGAATCGGGTATCGCATTGCACGGGTTGCACTCGGAGCATGATCGCGCGGAAGGACTATGTGCTCATTCCCGCACTTAGCCTTCGGCGATGGCGCCGCACGCTCGCGGCAAACGTGGCCGCCAACCTGCTACACAGGGTGTGGGCGCATGTGGTGATCTGCTGTGGGCGCTTCGCGGATGGCGCGGAGAAGTTCACCCCCGCCATGCCGGAGGGCGAGACGAAGCCCGAATGGTACGCGGCGACGCGGAGTGGTCACTGCGACACGGGACCGACAGATTTGACGCTAATCAAGGAACTTCGGGCACCGCGGTGGCGCTGCATGGTGATCCCAATCGACTTGCCATGATGGGCAGATGGCCAAGCGTGATCGCGACGAATCCGGGCGGCCCCGAAGCGCGCGCCCGCGCGACACTCTCGGCCGGCCACTTCCGCGTGGCAGAAAGGGCGTTCCGCCTATCCCGAATGATCTGCGGCTGCCGCCGGCCGAAACCCTCGCCTACGCTCAGGACCTGCTGGACCGGGGCCTGGCATTCAGTGCGCACGAGGTGCTTGAGGCCGCATGGAAGAACAGCGCGGACGACGAGCGGATGCTGTGGCAGGGCCTTGCCCAGCTCGCGGTCGGCATCACCCACGTCCAGCGCGGCAACGTCAAGGGTGCGTTCGCCCTGTTTCGCCGCGCGTCGGTCCATCTAGCCCACTTCGACACGCCGGCACCATACGCCATCGACGCGGCCGGGCTGGTCACCTACGCCGATGCGCTTGTCGACGACCTCGCAAAGGGTGTCGAGATCACCCCGAAGCAACTACGTCCCCATCTGGTTGTCGTCCGACCCCCATAACGTGGGGCCGGCACCCGCAATACAGCATGAGCTTTGATGGACGCCGAGGCGCTGCTCGACGCCCGCGCAAAAGACCTGCAGGCATTAACATTCCGGCTTTCACCACCGGCGAGGCCGCGGCGGGTCATCGGCTGGGTTATCGACGAGCACCTGCGCACCGATCTTGTCCAATCGGCGCTGTCCACGGCGCTCGCGATACGCGACGAGCTGGCCGAGGCCGTCTATCCTGAACGCCGACCGCGGCTGTCAGTCCACATCCGGGCCTTACGGCGGCAACGTCATTCCGCTGCGGGTTGAGGGCAAGGAGGTCGGCTTAGGCCGACACACGATGGGTGCGCGCCGCCCCCGGCCCATATCCGCCAGATTCGAGCTGGTGCAAGTCGACAGATTCATCATCACCCAGTCATTGGTGAATTTTCCGCTGCCGGGATAAAGGGTGTCCACCGCACCCGCTGCGATGTCGGTGCCGCTCGTCGACACGAACAGCTGCGCGTTCGGGCGGCCGGGGCAGCCACCCTCGCTCGGGCCGCCAGCTCCGAACGGCAGAGCCAGGCTGAACACTGCACCCTTACGTACGCACTCCGCCGCTTCGATAACCTTCTGCGGCGTGACCAGGTTCCAAGCACCCATCTGGTCTTCGGCACCCCAGCGACCCCAGTTCGACAAGCGGCGCGCGCCTGGTACGAGTCCGAGGGCTACCAAAAGGCAGCGAAACTGCGCTAGGCGGCCGCCGACTGCAACGTCGTCATCGTTGCCGGGTTCGAGATGCCTTCGGCCAGTGGCTGATTGCGACTTATGCGCGAGGTTCCGGGTATGCGCG
>Ga0209530_1001328_pt1 | contig 11650 bp, 10 predicted proteins | sample BlaSpr_A8_Ref_O1_FD_187987 | JGI IMG/M metagenome (GOLD analysis project Ga0209530, IMG submission 187987) | Forest soil microbial communities from Thunder Bay, Ontario, Canada - Black Spruce, Ontario site 2_A8_Ref_O1 (SPAdes) (version 2) | ecosystem: Environmental > Terrestrial > Soil > Boreal...
CACTCAAGCTGAGCAAGGGAGGTCTCTACCACCACTTCCAGAGCAAAGACGAAATCCTCTTCGAGATCATGAACCATGCCATGCAGATCACCGAGGAGCGCGTGCTCAATCCCGTGCGCGGCATCGCGGACGCCGAAGAGCGCCTGCGCGCCCTGATCCGCCTGCACATCGAAGTCGTCCTCAGCCCGCGCGATCGCGAGATCACCGTGATGCTGCACGAAAACCATCCCCTGCCACCGTCGCTGCGCAAGCGCATCAACGCGCGCAAGAAAGACTACATTCACTTTCTCGAAAACCTGATGGCCGAATTACAGAAATCGCGCAGGGCCTCAGGCCGGGTCAGCCCGCGCGCCGCAGCCTTCGCTTTGCTCGGCATGATCAACTGGATTTATCAGTGGTACAAGCCGGAAGGCAATTTGCAGGCGCAGACTCTGATTCCGCAATTCACCGACCTCATCTTAGGAGGCATCTTCGCGTGAAAGCGCTCTTTGCCTTCGTTCCCGAAATCCACCCGCAGGGGGTCGATCGGGAATAGCCGTACCGCGAGTTCCTCCGCGTGCCCTCGATGAGCGCCGGAGTGTACGTCCTGCCCGCCGGAGCGATCGATGCGCAGAAGCCCCATCAGGAAGACGAAACCTACTACGTGATTCGCGGGCGGGCGCGTTTTACCGTCGGCGCGGAAGATCATGAGGTTTCCGCAGGCGGCGTAATCTTCGTCGCTGCGAAAGTGGAGCACCGCTTCCACGACATCACGGAAGAACTGGCGGTGCTGGTCTTCTTCGCGCCCGCGGAAACCTAATCTGCGCAGATACTCGCATGGATTTCCACATCACACTCATGCGGCCCGACGACTGGCCCGCCGTTTGCAAGATCTATCGCGAGGGCATCGGCACCGGCAATGCTACGTTTGAAACCGAGTTTCCCGACTGGGAGAAGTGGGATCGCAGCCATCGCCAGGACTGCCGCTTAATCGCTCGCAACGGAGAGCAGATCCTCGGTTGGACCGCGCTCAGTCCAATTTCGGTTCGCCGAGTTTATTCTGGGGTTGCGGAAGTATCGGTTTACGCGGCCGCCGCAGCGCGAGGCCACGGCATCGGCAAAGCGCTTCTGAAGGCGCTGATTGATGAATCCGAGCGCCAGGAAATCTGGACCTTGCAAGCTGGAATTTTTCCCGAGAACGCTTCGAGCATCGCACTTCACAGGACCTGCGGATTCCGCGAGGTCGGCGTGCGGCGGAGCATCGGTAAGCTGGGTGAAACCTGGAGAGATGTGCTGCTGCTTGAACGCCGCAGCTCGATTGTCGGCGTCTAAAGTTGCGGCCTCGCTCGGTACCTGGTACGCGCAACTCCGTACTCGCGACTATTTCGCCGGGATCCAATAAATCTCTTCCTTGATCGCCGTCCGGTCGAGGAAACCTCGCCGCTTCAGAATCGCCTTGCTGTTCGCGATCATGTCGGGATGCCCGCACAAATATGCCGTTGTATTCGTGGCATCGAGTTCCCACTGGTCGGCATACTTGCGCAGCACATCGTCGGCCCGGCCGATCTCGCCCGGCCAGTCGGCGTGATCCCATGGCCGGCTCACGGTGGGTACATATTTGAACCAGGGCAGTTCCGCGGCAAAATCAATCAACTCTTCTTTATAGCCGAACTCCCACGGGCGGCTGGCGCCGTTGAGCAGGTAGAGTTGGTGGCCGCCATCGAAGCGCCCTTCTTTCCAGTCTTTCGAAAGCGTGCGCACAAAACTCACAAACGGAGCTACGCCGGTCACAGTGGATACCAGCAGATGATGCTTCCGGCCACTTTCGGTATCCAGCGTGAATTTGCCCTTTGGTATCTTCCGCATCAGAACTTCATCGCCTGCTTGCAGTTTGTAGAGGCGAGGCGTGAGCGCGCCCTCGGGCACCAGTTCAAAGAAAAACTCAATTTCATTTTCGAAAGGAGCCGAGACAATCGAATACGGACGCTCCGTCCGCCTTCCATCGTGCTCTACGCCAAGCGTCGCGTACTGTCCCGGAACAAATTTGAACTCGCCGCCGGGCTCGATGCGGATCGTCCACAGGTCAGGTGCGAACTCGGCGCGACGAGTAACCCGCGCCCGATAGAACTTGTCGTCCGCAACCATCATGGGTGCAATCCTCGAAGACCGGACGTAGTCAGCACGCCAACCGGGGCGCCACCTATGCGGGTCGTTGAAGTTTGCGATGATACATGGCGGCTTCCCGTTTGACAACCGAACGGTCGTTCCGACTGAACAAGCAAGAGCGGGCTAACGAAGTCTGGTGTCGAGAGGTATGCTCTAGATTCAATCTCACGGGGATGCGAAGCATGAAACCGAAAGCCTACCTTTTTGTGTTTGACGGGTTGGCGGATTGGGAGCCGGCATTAGCCTTGTGCGAGATCCGGAAATCCGGCAAGTACGACGTACTGACAGCGGGAGAATCGCGCCAACCGGTGGTAACGATGGCCGGGCTAAAGATTATGCCCGATATCACCATCGACGAGATCGAGCCGCGTGAAACAACGATTTTCATTCTGCCGGGTGGAGATCCGTGGGAGAAGGGGCCGCACCCAAAAATGCATGATTTTCTCCGTCGGTTCCATGCGCAGGAGATTTTGCTCGGTGCGCTATGCGCCGCAACGCTGGAAATTGTCCGTGCCGGGCTGGCAGCGGGGGTTCGCCACACCAGCAATGGCAAAGCCTATTTGAAGAAAATGGTTCCGGGTTATAAAGATGAAGGTTTTTACGTCAACGAACTAGCCGTGACCGATCACAAAATCATCACCGCCAGCGGGCTAGGGAGCGTTGAGTTCGCCCGCGAAGTAATCCGCGAGTTGGAAATCTACAGCGCAGCCGACACCGCGATGTGGTTTGAAATGTTCAAGCACGGTGTAATTCCCGCCGGCTTGCTGTAGAAGTGACGGGGTCAAGCCGCCGGGGTTCCACTTGGTGGAGGACTCGGCAGCGCGCGAAGTTTTTGCACTTGGTCCTGCGTTTTTTGCCAGGCTGCCGGTTTTTTCTTGGTCGCAATCGGAGCGCTTGGATTGCTGTAGAAAGCAAGAATGTTCGTCCGCAGCTCTGGAGTGATCTGGCTAAAGTTACGCTCCGTCAGCTGATCTAACAGATGGGCATAAGTGTCATCCGTCAGCTTGTATTCGCCGGGGCGCGTATCGCGTCCTGTATCAAAGTCAGTATTGGTGAGTTGCAAATTTCCGTCAGCCGCCTGGTGTACCAGCTTGGTATAGTTCTCGATCGTTTTGTCCACGCTGGCAATATAAAGGTCTTCAGTTTTCTGGGTGGGAACCTGGATGTCGAGCGCCTTGAATGGCCCTATCTTTGGCACAAACTTTAGAAAGAACGCCAGCACGCGAGTTCCAAAGCCCGGCCGATGATAGGACTTTCCCCACTCCTTTTGATAGCTGGAGCGCGACAAGTAATAACGGAACTGTCGCGCTCGAAAGTTGGGCGTCTCGGTCACGATCTCCTTGCGGCGTGCGATCAAGGCGACGCGCGTCATTTCTGGAATCACGGTGCTGATCGCCCGCCGGAATGTCCCAATGGCGAGATCTTCGTTCGAAATTACCTCGCTCATCGGAATGCCATACGTATCCTGAAACGCCCGCTCCAGCACCGGTTTGGAAATTTCAAAGCCGATGAAGTCGTGATAGCGGTCGGAGGTGTAGCGATTTTTCGCGACCTGGGTTACATCGAAACCAAACTCGATGCGGATGTGAGCTTTCGGATTGTCTTCGTAGGTCACCTCTTTCCCATACTTCTTTTCGAGTTTAGGAAATTCGATGCCGACGGCCTCATTGACGGTAGGATGTCCGCAGTTATCGGCAGAATAGTGCGCCAGTGCGCCCAAGGCAAAAGCATATTCGTCGATGTCTGACGCTTCCTTGAGCAGATCGACGACAAAATCCCCGCTGCGCACATAGTGCGTCAGGTCGCTGAAATATTTGTTTCCGAACGGGTAGTAACCCATGTCCTGCATTACCGACCCGCCGTAGGCAAAGGCATGCGCTTTCTTCAAATCGTCATCCGTGGCGGCGGGAAAGCGCTTCTTCAGCAGGGGCAGCAGATTGTCCTGCCAAGCCAGATCCACGATTTCTTCGTGCGTCAGAACGGAGTAAGCGGCGCAGGGCTGTGATGTGTAGATAAGCGTGACGACCATGGCCAGTCCAAGGCGAATTGCAAGTTTCCACGAGTTAGGAAGGAGATTCATTTCCCGGCGACAAGAGCAATTCAAGCTATCGGTACAGCAACTGAGACGGCATCTAGATTCCCAGCGTTACCTTCGATGCCAGTTTTTGAACAAACGCACGGCCCCGCATAGAACATCGTGGGGCTAGGTCCCGAAAGTAACTTTACGCCCATTACGAGGTATCCCTAGACTTGTCTCGTGGATGTTTCTCAATCGAGCTTGCTGAGCCAGGACGGAGAAGCGGTGGTGAACTCCTGCGACCCACGCCTCCAGCCGACGCCGGATTATGACGCGTCTGGTCCGGGTTCGGGCCTTCCGGCGCAGATTCTCGGTTCTTCCGATTCTGATCTCAGGCCATCGTCCCGGCTCCGCCTTTTACATTTGGCCGTGGTAATGGCGGGAATCGGGCTTGCGGTAGCCGTCTTGAGCGCAGGAGGTGTGGGCACGGTTTGGGGAAAACTAACGCCGCAGTCCTCGCTGCGTAAAGATCTTGCTGCCGCCTCCGCTCTGCCGTCAGATCGCGACCTCGATCGCCAGAAGCCACAGAAACAAGCTGAACTGCTCCTCGAACGCGCCGTGACCCGCTCCGATGGAGCGAGTGATCGGGTCGAAGCCCAGATTGAATCACGAGTCGACGCTTGGCGCGGAAAGCTTGAATGGGATGCGCAACTGGGTCAGCTGACTACCGTCGCGCTCAATTCCAACGACCGAAGGGTGCGGAATTCCGCCATCGAGGTGCAACTGGCAGCCTATGGGCTTGCTAAGAACGAGTCCACGGTCGACGCACTGGTGCGACAAGCCAACTCCTCCGATCACCGGCAAAAAATTTGGGCCTTCTGGACTCTGGGCTTGCTGGGGAACCGCGGCATTGAGACGGATCGTGTGGTCGAGGTCTTGAGCGCCCACCTGAAAAATTCCGACGGGGAAGCGGGCAAGGCTTCCCAAGAACGAGAAGAAGATGCGCGCCGCTGGGCAGTTGAAGGGCTGGCATTGGTGGGAACCACTCCGACGATTACGCCCCTGCTGGCAGCGATGCATGATGATCCTTCTCCCCTGGTGCGCGAACGGGCAGCCTGTAGCCTGGCCGAGTCGGGCATGTTAAGTCACGACCAGCGACTCATCGCCGTTCCGCAACTCATCAACTACTCGGACGATCCCGCGCTTGATGCTCAGACCCATGCCTGGGCATTTCAGGCTCTAAGCGATATCACCCAGCAACGCCTGCCCCATGACTCCGCGGCCTGGCGGAATTGGTACCAGAACAACAACGCAAACAATTGACCTCTACCTCGACAGGTTTAAAGGCGGACCGGCCATAGGCGCGAAAAAGTTACTAGTGCTTACCGCCAAAATATGTTCGCACGCGTCTAAGGAAGTTAGTAACATCAGGGTGGGTGCTGGTCGTTACTCTCTTCCTCCTGCATGCGCGCCAGAAAACCGATATCCGCCCCCGTGCAATCCGCGGTCTCCGAGTTGCTGCCGGAACTGCATGCGGGAAGCGGCTGTGAACAAATCGGCCTGACTCACGAAGCTTTTGGCGAAATTCTGGCGGATGTGGCGATGAAATATCTTCCGCCCCACGCCACCGAACGCGAGGCGTGCGCCTTTCTGCGGACCCTGCGCATCGAGGAACTTGCGCTCGCCAGAGCCTGCGCCGGGGGCCACAATGCGGCCTGGGAACTTTTTCTTGTTCGCTATCGCGAAAAACTCTATCAATCTGCGCTGCGCATTGCCCGCGAGGACTCGGCCGCCCGCGAACTGGCTGACACGCTATATGCCGAACTCTTCGGCACGGTCACCCGCGACGGCGAACGCGTTTCCAAGCTGGCGTCTTTCACCGGCCGAGGCTCGCTCGAGGGCTGGCTTCGCACCGTGCTGGCGCAAGAGTTTGTGAATCGCTACCGCCGTACCAGGCGATTGGTCAGCCTGGACGAGGAAGGCGAGGAAGGTTCGCAGTTCGCCGCTCCCCAGCCGGAGCCGGTTCTGTCCCCGGACTCACGCCTCGAATCCGCGACCGACGCGGCCTTGGCGGCGCTCTCCGGCGAAGAACGGATGGTGCTGGCCGCGTATTTTCTCGATGGCCGGACGCTGGCCGAGATCGCTCGTCTGTTGGGCGTGCATGAGTCGACGATTAGCCGCAAAGTGGACAAACTGGCCAAATCGTTGCGCAAGCAGATCTTGGCCAACATGGTTCGGCAGGGCATGGGCCGCCGCCAGGCCGAGGAAGCGTTGGAAGTTGACGTACGCGACGTGAGATTGGATATTCGTCGTAGTTTGGCGCAAGGATCTTCCACTCTGGCGTTCTATAAAGAGAAAGAGAACAGGTTGAAGGCAGAAGCACCGGGAGAGTCAAGCTTGAATTCGAATCGTTGAAGTCGAGTTCATGAAACTAGATACTGAGATGGACACCCTACCCAAATTCGTGGCCACGCGGTTGCGGGAACAGCGGCCTGCCTTCGAATCGCATCCCGATACCAATCTTCTAGCGGCGTTCGCGGAGCGATCGCTGGTGGGCCGCGAGCGAACCCGCGTGGTGGAACACCTTGCGGCGTGTGGTGATTGTCGCGAGGCAGTCGCCCTAGCGCTGCCCGCGACCGAAATTGCTCATTTGCCCGGGTTCCACCGCGCCTCTCGAATCGGCTGGCTGGCATGGCCCAGACTTCGGTGGGCAGTCCTGGCTGCAGGGATGCTTGTCGTCGCTTCCGTCGGTATTCAGCAATACTCCCGTCGACAAGAAAAAACAGTGACTTCCAACGTCGTCGCTTCCGGCTCCCTACCAAGAGATGCTTCGTTAGGCTCCTCAAAGCTGCATCAACCGGCCTTCCCCCAAGTATTAGCACCGGCCGGCGATGCCCAGAAAGTTTCAGCTCGCCGTAACCGTCTTCCTGCGCGTGTGCATGAAGGTTCATCGGTTATCGCGCGAGCGCAGAAGGCAACAGCCGAAATCCCGCGGTCGGCGGAAGAAGTGCAATCCGAGGGTGCCGGGCTCGATGCCGATGGTGCCGCAGAAGGTCAAAACCAACTCGCTCAGAATCGGGCCGAAGTACCGTTTCCGGGGCGGACGTTTGGCGATCTAAATGTGGTCAAAGCGAAAGATCCTATGCCAGAGCAGGCCGCGTCCGAATCTCCGACAGCGCAAACTTCGCCATCGCCGATGCTCCCGGCACAGCGTTGGAGCGTTACGGCTGCCGGCGCTTTGCGGCGGTCCCTCGATGACGGAAATACGTGGGAGAATGTCGATCCGTCGCCGGGCGATCAGGATGGGCTGCAACAAAAGAGTAAGAAAGCCCAAGCTGCGCGGAATTCGAGCCTTGTGTTCCGCGCCGTGGCGGCAAGCGGACTCGAAGTCTGGGCGGGAGCTTCTGATGGCATCTTGTATCACAGTTCGGATGGCGGCAGTCGCTGGGCGCTCACGACCGTCACTGACTCTGCCCTGATTCTTACTGGAGACATTACCGGCATTCAATTCTCTGACGTGCTACATGGAAAGATTGCAACTTCGACCGGCGAACTGTGGACCACCTTCGACGCCGGCCGAACCTGGCACAGACAGCAATAAATTCCTTCGCGCTACGAGCCTTCTATCTCCGGCATTTGCAATGTCACTGCAGTTTGTTTGCTCGATAAGAAGGACATAATCGACTGCACGATAAGGCAGAAGCAACGATTACCAAGGTGACGTTTACAAAAAAAAGCCGCAAATCTACTATCCATAAGCGGTTTGGCAGTTCTGGGGGAGGGCTGCCGAGGCGTCTTGGACTGATTGGTCCGAGGCGCTTTTTTTATTGCCCCGAGCTCCGCCGATCTTTAGTGCTTGTTGCTCACAACCGAACGACTCAAAGCCAAGCGATCGATACCAGCCCACCGCAGCCTCTTGATTGGTCGCCACGGCAACCTGATCTGCTCGACACCTTCAATTCTGGCAGCGCGCTGCGGAAGCATTCGCAAGATCTTCCGCCCGACCCCTTTGTCTGGTGCTTCTTGCGCTACATAAACGCCCCAGATTTGTCCCTTATGGCGTTGCTTGTGACCGTTGTTTCGAAAGAAGCCCGCCGTACTGATCAGGCGTTCGCCAATCGATGCATCCACCACAAAATTGTTCGCGGGGTCGGAGGTGAGTCGAACAGCTATTTGATCCAGAGTCAAGGCCCGGTGCTCCTCCGGCGAACTGCCGAACGCGTCAGGTTCGGAGTCGGAAGGTTGCAGGTGGATATCCCAGTACGTGGTAGCGTCGGTCGCCGTAAGAAATCGAATTTCCCTCATCATTCGTCATTTCCAATTCTCTATTTCGATCCACGGCACGCGGCGCAGTAGCCGCCGATTTCCAGACGCGATACCACAATGCGGAAGCGGCAGTCTTTCTCCACCTGTCCCTTCAGGTTTTCAAAAATGTCGCTGACAAACTCCATGATCTTTCCGCAGCGCAGGCAGGCCATGTGGATATGGTCGCGATTCAGCTTGCGCTCGTAATAATGTCCCTCACCGTGGATGTGCATCAGATCAAGCTCGTCGATCAATCCATGCCGCTTCAGCAGTCGCAAAGTTCGGTAAACCGTGCTGCGGTCCACGCTGGCATCCAGCTTTTGCGCCTTACGCAAAAGCTGCGCCGCATCCAGATGCTTGGTGGCAGTTTCCATTACCCGCAGAATGGCGCGGCGCTGTTCTGTCATGCGGATTCCCCGCTCGGCGAGATGGGATTGCAGCCGGCCGGGGATTTCGGTTTGCGGTAATGGCATCTAGAACCTCCAGGAGTGTCGCAACTGGTCGCAATTAGGTTGCGACGAAATCTTCCGCTGGCGCTTGACCATACGAAGGTACATTCGGCAATATCGAGAAGCTACATGAGTTGCGACTCGGTTGCAACTAGACCGTTCCGCGGTAGCCCCTTTATGGCCTGGCCGATTCAAGACCGAGGTTCGATGTTAACTCTAGATGCGACTGAATTGCAACTGGAGAAATTGAAGCGGTCCGTGAACTGGCTCGCATTCGTGGACACCCTGAGAAGATTATCCAACCACGCGCTATGCGTATTCTTGTTATCGTGTCTGCTGACTACAGCCTGGGCGGGAGTGAGCGGCAGCATATCGGGTACGATCAAAGATGCCTCTGGTGCCGCAATCACCGACGCATCCATCACTCTGATCAACGTCAATACCGGTGTCCGGTACTCTGCCACCACGAATGATCGCGGCACTTATACCTTTCCCGTTCTTTCCGTCGGCGGCTATATTCTGGAAGTGAACCACGCCGGCTTCAAACCCTACCGCCGCACCGGAATCGCATTGGACGCCAACAGCGCTCTAGTGCTAGATGTTGCGATCGAAGTTGGCGGACGTGCCGACGCGATCACGGTGAATGAAAGCGCGGTCCATCTGGAAACCTATAGCAGCCAGATGGGTGAGGTCATCAACAGCGAGCAGATGAGCGACGTACCCTTGAACGGCCGGAGCTATACCGATCTTCTAGCGCTTCAGCCGGGAGTGGCTCCCGCGAGTTCCATCACCTCCAGCACCGTGCAGGACGTTGGGGCCAGCGCGCTTTCGCCTTCCGGAGATTTGAATCCCGGCACTATTTCCATCAACGGCCAGCGGGAGTTTGCCAACGCGTTCATCGTGAATGGCAGCGACTCCGAAGAAGACGTGAACATGGGAACGGCGATCATTCCCGACCTGGACTCGATTGCCGAGTTCCGGATTCTGACCAGCAATTTTGACGCGGAGTACGGCGAATTCAGCGGTGGCCAGATCAACGTCATTACCAAGTCAGGCAGCAACGCATTTCACGGCGACCTTTTCGAGTTCCTGCGGAACACCGATTTGGACGCGCGCAATTATTTTTCTCCGACTCGCGGCACATTCGTTCAAAACCAATTCGGAGGGACTTTCGGCGGGCCGATTCGACGGAACAAGATATTCTTCTTCTCCGACTACCAGGGCACGCGCCAGCGGCAGGGTGTGGACACTGGATTGATCCCGGTGCCTTCCGCTCCGGACCGAACTGGCAACCTCTCCGATCGAGCCAGTTCCTTCTATACGACCCAAATTGTGAATGGCCAATCGGTGATTGTGCCGACGACGGTGAGCGGTCCGGCTTGGGCGAGCACGCTTTCTCACAATCTCGGTTACCCGGTCTCGGCAGGCGAGCCCTACTATTTTCCGGGCTGCCCTGACACGACCGCTTGTGTTCTTCCCACTCTACAAATTCCAGCCAGTGCGTGGTCGGTTCCGACGCAACATTTATTGCAATATATTCCCGCGCCCAACCAGGGCGGCAGCTTCTTCTCCACTTCCGCCTACAATCAAGCGCTACGCGACGATAAGGGATCCTTGCACCTCGATGCCAACACCGGCTGGGGCCTGATCTCCGGTTACTACTTTCTTGACGACTACTCGCTTACCAATCCTTATCCGGTAGCGCAAGGCGGAGCCAGTGTGCCGGGCTTCAGTGCGCTATATTTAGGCCGCGCGCAACTATTCAGCCTGAGCGACACCAAGACGCTGAGTGCGGCCTCGGTCAACGAAATCCACTTCAGTTACATGCGAGCATTCAATGACCTGGGCAAACCGCAAGGCGGACTTGGCGTCAGTCTCGCGTCTCAGGGTTTCGTTACCTCCTCGGGAACGCCAACCATTGTGGCGCTCGCCCCTCAGAATGAAGGAGTGGAAAATCTCGTCTTCAACAATTTCTCCACGGGCACCAATACGAATGAGCTGAAACAGGCGAACAATACCTTTCAATGGCTCGATAATTTTTCGAAGGTCGTCGGTTCCCACACCATCAAAGCCGGCGGCGAGTTCCACTACGACCAGATCAACGTGAATCCGATCGCCCAGTTCAATGGCAACTTCCTGTTTACGGGAAGCGAAACCGGAGTTGATTTCGCCGACTTCCTACTGGGGATTCCCAGCCAGTACAACCAGAGTCTGCTGAATCCTTTTTATGGCCGCAACAAGTACGTCGGCATCTTCGGGCAAGACAGTTGGCGCTTAAAGTCCAATCTGACTCTCAACTACGGCTTGCGCTGGGACCGCATCGAGCCCTGGTACGAAAAATATAATCAGATTTCGACCACTGAACCGGGCAAGCAGTCCGCAGTCTTCCCGGGCGCGCCTCCGGGAATCTTGTATCCCACCGACCCGGGAGTACGGCGTACGCTTGCGCCACCCGGCGATGAATTTTCGCCGCGCATTGGATTCGCTTACTCGCCGAACGCAAGCCCGGACAATCTTTTCGGCAAGATCATGGGAGGTCCCGGCAAAACCAGTCTTCGAGCCGGCTTCGGAATGTTTGATGACCGCTACAACCTGACGTTCTTCTTTGTGCCCAACACGCAGAAGGTGGTTCCGGGCCTTGGGTGCAATCCGCAAATACCTCCGTGTTTGGCAGGCGGGGCCATCACCGGGGAGGACATTACCGTGTCGCCGCAAATGCTGCCTATGACCAACG
>Ga0209530_1001329_pt1 | contig 11649 bp, 9 predicted proteins | sample BlaSpr_A8_Ref_O1_FD_187987 | JGI IMG/M metagenome (GOLD analysis project Ga0209530, IMG submission 187987) | Forest soil microbial communities from Thunder Bay, Ontario, Canada - Black Spruce, Ontario site 2_A8_Ref_O1 (SPAdes) (version 2) | ecosystem: Environmental > Terrestrial > Soil > Boreal...
GCGACGGCCTGAATTACGACAGAGGACCAGAAGGTGCGAACCCAAGACCCATCATGCTGTGGGCCTACGACCCGTTGGCCTTCAATGGTTGGGGCAAGGCCGCGATCGCGATCGGCAACCCCGACTACGCGCGCAACACCGCGGTCATCGTTCCGGGCAACGGCAGCAGCGTGACACAGGGGTGGATGACAGAGCACGTCGACGCGATCAACCTCTACGACCAATCCCTGGCCGCGGATCCCGAACATCACTACACCTCCGTGATCGCCTGGATGGGGTTTGAAACGCCCCACGGCGTATCCGATATCCGGGTCAGCGAACCTGTCCTGGCGCGGACCGGCGGTGATCTGCTAGCCGCAGATGTCAACGGTCTTTGGGCGACCCACAACAGCCTGACGCCCGAGCACATCACCGTCATCGGCCATTCCTACGGCTCGACAACGGTCGCCGACGCGTTCGCCCGCAGTAATATGCACGCAAACGACGCCGTCCTGATCGGTTGTCCCGGAACCGATCTAGCGAACAGCGGCGCCGACTTTCACCTCGACGGAGGCCACGTCTACGTCGGCTCGGCCTCCACTGACCCGATCACCTGGATCGGCGAATCCAGTGGCGTGCCGGCCGAGTGGCTCAAAGGCAAGCTCAGGGAATTCGGGATGCCACTCCCCCTGGATGCCGGTTTGGGGCCTGATCCGGCAGGCGACGGTTACGGATCCATCCGCTTCGGTGCTGAGGTCCCTGGTTCTGAGTCTGGCAACGAGCATGACCATTCGCACTACTACGTGATGGGCAGCGAGGCGCTGCGCAGCATGACCGACGTCGCCAGCGGCCACTCCGAGCGGCTAGCAACCGACGGACTGCTCGCAGACGGCAGGCGCCAGCCACACGTCGGCCCGCTCGGAATACCCGGCATACCCGCTTATATCGATCCCGAAGGCGAACGACCGCGGAATACGGTCCACGATGATCATGAATACCGGGCGCACGATTCTCTCTGATCGCTCCGAATACCCAACGGGCCGCGGTGCTTGCGTGTTAGGGCACGGGCACCACGATCAGCTCGTGCGGCCTGTTGTTGACGGCCAGCGCGCCGTCCTCGGTCACGACGACGATGTCTTCGACTCGGGCACCCCAATGGCCCGGAAAGTAGATACCCGGCTCGATGGAAAAGGCCATGCCCGCAGCCAGCGGCAGGTCATTCCCGGTGATTATGTACGGCTCTTCATGAACCGACAGCCCGATACCGTGCCCGGTGCGGTGCACGAAAAACTCGGCGAGTCCAGCCTCGGCCAGCACGTCGCGGGCGGCGGCGTCGACCTGCTCGGCGGTCACACCCGGCCGGACCGCGTCAAAGGCCGCGCGCTGGGCCCGTTGTAGTATCGAATACTGTTGCGCCACATCGGTTCTTGGCTCCCCGATGCTGTAGGTGCGCGTCGAGTCGGAGTGGTATCCAGGCTCATAGGCGCCCCCGATGTCGACCACGACAATGTCACCGACCTGCAGCTCACGATCCGAATAGCTGTGGTGCGGGTCAGCGCCGTGCGGACCGGAGCCGACGATGATGAACGCCACCTCCGAATGCCCCTCGGCGACAATGGCTTCGGCGATGTCGGTGGCGACGTCGGCCTCGGTGCGGCCCGGGATTAGAAACTCCGGCACTCGGGCATGCACTCGGTCGATGGCTGAACCGGCCTTGCGCAGCGCATCAATCTCGCTGGCATCCTTGATCATCCGCAGCCCCCGCAACACGTCGGTCGCCAAGACCGGCAGCACGCCGAGCACACCGGCCAGCGGCAACAGGTGCAGTGCCGGCATGGAATCGGTGACGGCAGTCGCGGCAGGTGCGCCGCCCAAAGCGGCGCACACCAATTGGTAGGGATCGTCTCCGTCGACCCAGTCGCGCACCGCCAGGTCCAGTTCCGCAACGGCCGATCCCTTAAGCGAGGCCAGCTCCAGCCGCGGCACTACGACAGTCGGATCACCGGAGGCCGGCAGCACCAGCGCGGTCAGCCGCTCGAACGTCTGGGCGCGTGATCCGATGAGGTAGCGCAGGTCGTAGCCAGGGGTGATCACCAGGCCCGCGAGGCCGGCGTCGGCGGTCGCGGCGGCCGCCGCTGCCAGCCGGCGGGTATAGACCGTGGCGTCGAATCGGTGAGAATCCATGGCAGTCAGGCTAACCGCGCCGTCGGCTTGACCGAGCGTCGAGTTGTTGTGGCGAAGCGAAATGGTCCACAACAAGTCGACGTTCGGCGGCGTGAGACCATGGCCCGCATGCCCGCACCCCTGTTGCTGCTCGACGGCGCCAGCATGTGGTTCCGCTCGTACTTCGGGGTGCCGTCGTCGATCACCGCTCCCGACGGCCGGCCCGTCAACGCCGTCCGCGGGTTCATCGACTCGATGGCCGTGGTGATCACCCAGCAGCGGCCCAGCCGGCTCGCGGTCTGTCTCGACCTGGATTGGCGGCCGCAATTTCGGGTCGATCTCATCCCGTCCTACAAGGCGCATCGGGTGGCCGAGCCCGAGCCCGACGGCCAGCCCGACATCGAGGAAGTGCCCGACGAGCTGACGCCGCAGGTCGACATGATCATGGAGTTACTGGACGCGTTCGGGATCCCGACGGCGGGTGCAGCGGGTTTCGAGGCCGATGACGTGCTGGGCACGCTGGCGGCCCGGGAACGCAGCGACCCGGTCGTCGTGGTCAGCGGAGACCGCGACCTGCTGCAGGTGGTAGCCGACGATCCCGTCCCGGTACGGGTGCTCTACCTGGGCCGCGGGCTGGCCAAAGCCACCTTGTTCGGGCCTGCCGAGGTGGCCGAACACTACGGAGTGCCGGCTGATCGGGCCGGAGCGGCCTACGCCGAACTCGCGCTGTTGCGCGGCGATCCTTCCGACGGCCTGCCAGGTGTGCCGGGCGTCGGTGAGAAGACCGCAGCTACCTTGCTGGCGCAGTACGGTTCGCTGGATCACATACTGGTCGCCGTCCACGACCCGGGGTCCAAGATGGCCAAGGGGCCGCGGACGAAACTCCTGGCCGCCGCTGATTACATCGAGGCCGCAGGTTCGGTAGTGCGGGTGGCCACCAACGCGCCTGTCACGCTGTCGACGCCCACCGACGCGCTGCCGCTGGTGGCCGCGGACCCGCAACGCACCGCCGAGCTGGCGACCGAGCTGGGCGTCGGGTCGTCGATTGCGCGCTTGCAGAAAGCGCTCGACACGCTGCCGGCCTGACGACACTTACTGCGGCCGGCCGACCTCGTACGTCCCCTTGCCGTCCTGGAAGGTCACTGTCACGCGCTTCTGGGCGCCGTCGATGCTGACGCTGCAGTCGAAGGTCGCGCCCTTCTTGACAGTTGGGTCAGTACCGTTGTTGCACTTGACGTCTTTGACGTTCTTCGCGCCGTAGCCGTTGGTCTCGTCGCTGAGGACCTGCTGCACACCGGCTTGAGCCTTGTTCACGTCCAGCTTGGTGGTGACGAAAAAGCCGGGCTCCCAGAAACCGGTCACCAACACGATCGCCAGCAGGACCAGAGCGACCGCGGCGATTATGCCGCCGATCAGCGAACCTGAACGCTTCTTACTCGGCTGTTCGTAAGGCTGGAACTGTTGCGGGTATTGGCCGGGCTGACCGTACTGGCCGTACTGGCCAGGCTGACCGTACTGGCCGGGCTGACCGTACTGGCCCGGTGTGCCGTACTGAGTGGGTTGCGCACCAAATTGCTCAGATTGCCCGTAGCCCGGCGCAGCCGGCGGGTACTGCTGCGGGTACCCCTGCTCGGCAGGCTGTTGGTAGTGCGGGTAGTCGGCCGGCGGTGTGTAGGCAGGGGCCTGCCACGTCGCATCTTGGGTCGGTGGCTGCTGTTGCCAAGGCGATCCCACCTGGGTCGGCTCCTCCGAGGATGGTTGTTGGCCACCCTGGCCGGGCTGCCACTGGTGGCCCGGGTCCGATCCGTGCGGTCCGCTCATCGTTTTCTCCTCAGTCCCGTTGCGTCTTGGCCCGAACTTGCCATGGGCCCTGATAGGCCCTGCCTTGGTCCCTCGGCCATCCCGGATTTAACCGTAGCTCTGGCCCAGCCTACCCGGCGTCAACTGCGACGACGCCGCGCCGAACGTCATTGATGGCGCGCTTGGCGGTAGCTCGCAGATCTGGATCTGGGGCGGCATTGCGAACCTGGTCCAACAGGTCGAGAACCTGTCGGCACCAACGCACGAAATCCCCCGCCAACAATGGCGAGCCGTTGCCAGACGCGTCGGCAGCGGCTAAAGCGGCGGCTAGATCTCCGGTCCCGGCCCAGCGGTAAATGACGCTGACAAAGCCGTCGTCGGGTTCGCGACTCGGCGCGATCCGGTGCGTCCGCTCATCGGCGCGTAGCCCAGTGGACAGCTTCGAGGTCTGATGCAGCGCCTGGCGTAATCGCGGTGTGGGCGCCTCAGCGGCAAATGCGGCGCTGGGGCCGTCACCACCGCGAGTCTCGTAGAGCACCGCGGAAACCACCGCCGCCAACTCGGCCGGTTTCAAACCCGCCCACGCGCCGGTGCGCAGGCATTCGGCGACCAACAGGTCGCTCTCGCTGTAGATACGGGCCAATAACCGGCCGTCGTCGGTGACTTCGGGATCAGTGGCTGAGCCCTCGATAAACTCACGCTCGGTGAGCAGCCCGACGATCCGGTCGAATGTCCGGGCCAGCGAGTTGGTGGCAGCAGCCACCTTTTGCTCCAGCTGCGCGTTATCGCGCTCGATGCGCAAATAGTGCTCCGCCTGGCGGATCTGGGACTCGAGACCGGGGCTGTTGTGGGTGGGATGCTGAGCCAATTGCGCCCGTAACGACGTCAGCTCCGGATCGTGGAATGCGCCATCCTTATCCGCGATGCCGCCCCGACGGCCAGCCGGAATAGCCAGCCCGGCGGCGGCCGACCGCAGCGCCGAGGCCAGATCGCGTCGAACCTGGGGCTGGCGGTGTTCGACCCGCTTGGGCAATGACATCGATCCGACCGGCGCCGACGTTCCCGAATAGTCCGCCGACGAGATTCGCCCCGCCCAGCGGTGTTCGGTGAGCACCAACGGCCGGGGGTCCTCGCCATCGCGGGCCGATTCCAGCACCACCGCCAGCCCGCCTCGCCGGCCGTGGGTGATGGTGATGATGTCGCCTCGACGCAGCGCGGCCAGCGCATCGCTGGCCGCCTGCCGTCGTTGCAGCCGAGACGCGCGCGACTGCGCGCGCTCCACCTCGGAAATCCGCGCGCGCAGCCGGGCGTATTCGAGGATCGGCGCATCAGCACCACCCAGTTCTGCAGCGATCTCGCCGAGCATCTTCTTGCCCCGCTCGATTCCACGGACCAGGCCGACGACGGATCGGTCGGCCTGGTACTGGGCGAATGATTGCTCGAGCAGCTGATGTGCCAGTTCAGGGCCCATCCGGTGCACCAGGTTGATCGTCATGTTGTATGACGGCGCGAACGAACTGCGCAGCGGAAACGTGCGGGTGGAGGCCAAGCCGGCCACCGCGGCCGGTTCGGCGGTCTCTTCACCGGGATGCCAGAGCACCACCGCGTGACCCTCGACATCGATACCGCGCCTGCCGGCGCGCCCGGTCAGCTGCGTGTACTCCCCAGGCGTCAGCGGCATGTGCTCCTCGCCGTTGAACTTCACCAGCCGTTCGAGCACCACCGTGCGTGCGGGCATGTTGATGCCGAGCGCCAAGGTTTCTGTGGCGAACACCGCCTTGACGAGGCCGGCGGTGAACAACTCCTCGACGGTGTGCCGGAAGGCCGGCAACATCCCGGCGTGGTGGGCCGCCAAACCGCGCAGCAGGCCCTCCCGCCACTCGTAGTAGCCGAGCACCGCCAGGTCGGAGTCCGCGAGATCACCGCACCGGTGGTCGATGATCTCGGCGATCTGTGCGCGCTCCTCCTCGGTGGTCAGCCGTAGCGGCGAGCGCAGGCACTGCTGGACCGCGGCGTCACAACCGGCCCGGGAGAACACGAACGTGATCGCCGGTAACAGCCCTTCGGAGTCCAGGGTCGCGATCACGTCCGGCCGCGCCGGCGGCCGGTAGAACCGCGGCCTGCCCGGTCGTCCGTGACCGGCCCGTCCAGAGTGCCGGCGAGACTGCCAGTCCGACATCCGGTCCGCTTCGCGGCGATGCGCGATGTGGCGAACCAGTTCAGGGTCGACGCGCAGCTCCCGGCCGGCGCCTGAGCCGTCAGCGTGGTCTTTATTCCGGTAGTCGAACAGATCGAAGAGGCGCTTACCGACCAAGACGTGTTGCCACAGCGGCACCGGCCGATGCTCGTCGACCACCACCGTCGTGTCGCCCCGCACCGTCTGGATCCAGCCACCGAACTCCTCGGCGTTGCTTACCGTGGCCGATAGGCTCACAACCCGTACCTCGTCGGGCAGATGCAGGATGACCTCCTCCCACACCGGACCCCGCATCCGGTCGGCGAGAAAATGCACCTCGTCCATGACTACGTGCGAAAGCCCTTGTAGTGCAGGTGAATCAGCGTAGAGCATGTTGCGCAGCACTTCGGTGGTCATGACCACGACAGGTGCATCGGCGTTCACCGAAGAGTCACCGGTCAGCAGTCCGATCCGGTCGCGGCCGTAGCGCGCCGTCAGGTCGGTGTGCTTCTGGTTGCTCAGGGCCTTGAGCGGTGTGGTGTAGAAGCACTTGCCGCCGGCCGCCAGCGCCAGGTGGACAGCGAATTCGCCGACCACCGTCTTGCCTGCGCCGGTCGGTGCGCAGACCAGCACGCCATGGCCCCGTTCGAGCGCCGCACAGGCGCGCTGCTGAAAGTCGTCGAGCGAAAAGGGCAGTTCCGCGGTGAACCGGGCCAGCTGGGTCACGCCGCCGCCGTGCGACGTGACCCAGCTGGCCTAGGTGACGTCGTCATGGGACCCGGCGATGATCGACGGCTCCGGTATCGGTGCGGGCTCTTCGATGACCGACGCTTGGTCGTCGGGGACCTGGGCGTGCGCTTCACGCTTGGCTTTTCGCTTGTCGTGCAGGTGGGCGATCTGAATGGCGAACTCGAGCAGCACCGACAGCGCTATCCCGAGCGCTGTCATGGAAAACGGATCGGACCCAGGCGTGAACAACGCGGCGAACACGAACATCGCGAAGATCAGACCCCGCCGCCACGACTTGAGCCGCTGATAGGTCAGCAGACCTGTCACGTTGAGCATGACGATCAGCAATGGGAATTCGAAGCTGGCCCCGAACACCACCAGAAGGTTGATCAGGAAGCCGAAGTACCGATCCCCGGACAGGGCGGTCACCTGCACGTCGCTGCCGACGGTCAACAAAAAGCCCAGCGCCTTGGACAGCACGAAGTAGGCCAGCACGGCACCGCCGACAAACAACCCCGCCGCGGGGATCACGAACGCCACCGCAAGGCGGCGCTCCTTGCGGTAGAGGCCGGGAGTGATGAATGCCCAGAGCTCGTAGAGCCACACCGGGCAGGCCATCACGATTCCGGCGGTCGTCCCCACCTTGAGCCGCAACATGAATTGGTCGAACGGCGCTGTGGCCAGCAACCGGCACTGCCCGTCGGCACTGATATCCGCGCGCGCCGACTGCGGCAGGGAACAGTACGGATGCCGCAGCCACTCGCCGAGGCTCTCCAGCCCGAAGATGGAATGCGAGTACCAGACGAATCCGAAAATCGTGGTGAGCAGGATCGCAGCCAGCGAGATCAGCAGCCGAGTGCGAAGCTCGGTGAGATGGTCGACCAGCGACATTGTCGCGTCGGGATTGGTGCGGCTGCGCCGCCGGCGAGGGTTGAGCCGCTTCAGTAAGCCAGCGGCGCGCGCTGAGGTTTTGAATACGTTCACGACGCTCGGTCAGTGGCGCTCGGGCCCCGCGACGGTGATGCCGGGCTAAGCCGGGCGTGCTTCGGTATGACCCTGCTCGCTAGCCGCCGGCGGGTCGACTCGCTGCGACTGCACCGGCTGGGGGGTCGCCGCGGGGGTCTCAATTGAAGGTGCTTCCGCTTTGGTCTCGGTCTGCATTTCACGGATCTCAGACTTGAAGATGCGCATCGACTTGCCCAATGAGCGCGCCGCGTCAGGGAGCCGCTTAGCCCCGAACAACACGATCACCACGACAGCAAGGATCGCCCAATGCCACGGTTGAAGACTGCCCACTTCGTTACCTCCAGACGTCCCCCCGATGCTACCGCAGCACAGCCTGGCGCCGGCGTGCCCGCGCCGCAGCGTGGCTGGACGGTCGGCAGCATCACGCTTGGGGCCTTATGAGCTCAAGGCCTCGTAAGACTCCAATGCCGCTGCCGCGGCATCCCGGACACGCTGTGCGAGTGATTCCGGTTCAACCACCTGCACAGCGGACCCGAAGCCCAGCACCAAACGAGTCATCCAATCGTCAGACGCATACGTCATGACTGCCTCACACGACCCGTCCGTTAACTCGCGCACTTCCCGCATCGGGTAGTACTCGAACATCCAGGACGCCGAGGGAGCCACCCGCAGCGTCGCCGACGGGAGTGACGGATCGCCGTCGAACAGCGACGTGTCCGGCGGCGCCTGCAGTGCCAATTCGGGCGGGGCGGCGGGCTCGCCCAACTCGGTGGCATCCACGATGCGGTCGAAGCGAAACAGCCGAACCCCTTCGGCTTCGCGCGACCAGGCCTCCAAATAGCTGTGGCCGCCGATAAGCAACACCCGGACGGGGTCGACGATGCGGCTGGTCAGGGTGTCGTGCGAGGCGGCGTAGTAGTCGATGGCCAGTGCGTGTTTGTACTGCACGGCGGTGCGCACGGTGGCCGCGGCCCGAGTCTCTACGGGCGCCGGATCGCCGACCGCTGTCACCGAGCCTTTGACGTCGTGCCCGACGGCACCGGCGGCGGCCTCGATCTTGGCAATCGCACTGCGCGCCGCCTGTGGATCGACCACACCCGGAATGTCCGCCAGCGCCCGCAGCGCCACCAGCAGGCCGGTGGCCTCGGGTGAGGTGAGCTTGAGCGGCCGATCGATGCCCGCCGAGAACGTGACCTCGATGGTGTCGCCGGAGAACTCGAAGTCGATGAGATCACCCGGGTAGTAACCGGGAAGACCGCACATCCACAGCTGGTTGAGGTCTTCCTCCAGCTGCTTGGCCGACACGCCCAGCTCGGCGGCGGCCTCGGCGCGGGTGATCCGCGGGTTGGCCTGGAAATACGGCACCATGTTGAGCAGCCGCACCAGGCGAGTGGACACCGATGTCACGCGCGCCGCTCCTCCTCATCGCTTCGCTCTGCATCGTCGCCGCCGCGTGTCATGCGCGCCGCTCTCCCCCGCAAGCGGGTGGTTCCCCCACCCCCGGACCGCTCAGGCCTGCTTGGGCGCGCAACCGGGCCAGCACATCCTCGCGCAGCGACTGTGGCTCGAGCACGACGGCGTCGGCCCCGTAGCCGGCAATGTCACGTGCCAGCCGGTCAGTGGATCCGATGTCGAGTTCGATCACCTCGCCATCGCGGCCGCCCAGGTGCCGAGCACCTGTGGACCTTCCGGCGCGCCGCAACGCGGTGGCCCGCCCGTCGGCGACCCACACCCGGGCCTGCCCGCCGGTCGGCGCTTCAGCGACCGTGTCGGACACGATCCTGCGCAGGTCGACGTCGCCGGGCACCGTGATCGCGCCGGCCGGACCGATCGGCGTGACCTCAGCACCGATCCGCGAGAGCCGGAACACACGGGTGTCGTCGCGGTCGCGGTCGTGGCCGACCAGATACCAGCGGCCCTTCTCGGTGATCACGCCCCACGGCTCGACCGTGCGCGTGGTGTAGGGCTCGGCCCGCGACGGCCGGTGCGGGAACTGCACCGCCTGCCGGGAATCGATGGCCGACAATAGGATTCCGAGAACATCCTCCGACCCGCGCAGACCCGGTACCCCGGCCGGAGAGGCGATGGCCACCGGGGCCCCTGTCTCGAAGGGATCGACGTCCACCCCGGCGGCGCGCAGCTTGAGCAACGCCCCCTGGGTCGCGGTGATCAGCTCTGGCGACTCCCACAGCTGGGTGGCGACGGCTACCGCGGCTGCCTCGTCCGGGGTCAGCTCGACCGGGGGCAGGGAGTAGGCGTCGCGGTTGATCCGGTAGCCCTCGGTGGGGTCCAAGACCGACACCCTGCCGACCTCCAGCGGGATGCCGAGGTCACGCAACTCGTTCTTGTCCCGCTCGAACATCCGGGAGAACGCCTCAGCGCTGGGGCTATCCGAATAACCCGCCACAGTGGACCTGATTTTGTCCGCGGTGATGTAGCCCCGGGTGGACAGCAGGGCGATGACAAGGTTTACCAGCCGTTCGACTTTCGAGGTCGCCACCCATAGCAGCATAGGGGTGCAGCAGAGCCAGTTCGAGATGGCTGTGTCGGTCATGTCGGCGAATTTGAGTGACGAGGTCGCAGGCAGCCCTTCTAGTGATGATCGGAACTGTCTCCGTATGACCCAGCACGGGTCCCTGCGGCTCCTGCCAGAGCTCCGATACACCATCGCGTTGGTCAAATGATCCGCTGACGTGTAGCGTTGATGTCGTTGGTTCTCAGCCAGTCCGGAGCGGTCAAGTCATGAGCCGCGAGCATCTGCTCCACCGGAAATCTAACAAACCAGTCGACTGCGGCGGCGCCGGTTCACGTGCCTCCGAATGATTCAGCGCGTCCAATGATGCGATTCTGACAAACACAGTCAATCTGGCAGTGCCGCGAAACACGGTCACGGCCAGGCACTTTCGCGAAACCTTGTCGAGGTTATGCGTCCAATCAGATCGGCCGGCCACCCCGACTGGTTTACAAACTTAAGAAAGAAATGACGATCAGTCACCCCGCCGCTGCACACCTCCCCGACGCGCCGGCGCCGGCGCCGGCGCCGGCACAAGGATTAACACGATCTCTCGCACCCGGACTGAAACCGGATGCGGGTCGGCGACGACCCCAACACCTGGTCGTCGCACGGTCATCCGCAGTCGGCGGCTGACCACCACAGAAGGGATACACCCATGGGAATCGTCGATAAGACCAAAAATGCCGCTCAGGACGTCGCCGGTAAGGTCAAGGAGCAGGCCGGCAAAGTTACTGGGGACAGGCACACCGAAGGCCAAGGCAAGAAGGACCAAGCCAAGTCGAGTGTGAAGAAGGCCGGCGAAAACATCAAGGACGCAGTCAAGTAACCGCTATCTGTATGGCCTGCCGCCGACCGCGGTCGCAGGCCATACCGATTCCGCCGGCGCCGAAATTCCTTAAAACTTCAGTACGACAAGACGATTCGCTGATCCCGACGATTCGTTAAGCCCCTCGCGGGCCACACGCCCAAGAAGTCCGAAGCAGATAGACCCGAAATCGTCAGGAGAAAAACGTGACTCATACAAACACCGACAAGCTCATCGCTCAACTTCGCATACTGCATCACCTCACCATCAGCGAGGTGCAGATCGCACAAACCCGGCGGGCGCAGGCCCGCAACGATGCTGTGCGCCAAGAATTTATGACGAACGCGGCCAATGCGCAAGAACGCGCGGGGCTGATCGCGGCGGCGCTGCGTGAACTCGGCGGCGTTCCCGACGTGGTCACCCCGGCGCTGGGCCGCGCTTCCGCACTGGCCAAGGCGGTAGTCGAACAGGTTCAACCGATAACGGCCGCGCTGTTCGGAGACCTCGCCCTAGAAC
>Ga0209530_1001330_pt1 | contig 11639 bp, 9 predicted proteins | sample BlaSpr_A8_Ref_O1_FD_187987 | JGI IMG/M metagenome (GOLD analysis project Ga0209530, IMG submission 187987) | Forest soil microbial communities from Thunder Bay, Ontario, Canada - Black Spruce, Ontario site 2_A8_Ref_O1 (SPAdes) (version 2) | ecosystem: Environmental > Terrestrial > Soil > Boreal...
GTCTTTGTTCTGTAACACCCACTCGCGGAGTTCGGTCGAGCTTTGGTATTGTTCGGGCGATAGCTTGAGGGAATCCACCACTCTTTCAAAGGAACTGGCCGACGAGGGTGAGGGGTTGTTCCCTCGGGGTCTAGTTGAGTTTGAGTTCTCGCTCTGGGGCGCCATCAAGAACCTCCGTCCTCATGAATTAGATCCGGCCGGGTACGTCTTCCATTCTGACAGCAGATCATGCTTTTTGTCATCTGTGTCTACAGCACGATTTGCATGCGAAACAGGCTGGAGGCAGAGATTCTACCGCTTGCGATTTGTCTGGTTCTGAGGTAACGTCACTTGCTGGACGGGACTCTGAGAATGAAACGAATCTTGAACCTGCTTCGGCGACCTTCGATTGCTCAACTGGGGCCGCTCGAGCAGCAACTACTTGCCGCGCTGTGGGCGCGTGGAAGCTCAACCGTGCGTGAAATGCTGGATGCCGGCAACCTTAAGCTTGCTTACACTACGGTGATGACCACGCTGGATCGCCTTTACAAGAAGGAATTGCTGAATCGGGTAGCCGAAGGCAGAGCGTTTCGTTACTTCCCGCGTTATACGCAAGAAGAACTTGAGAAGGCTGCGGTTGGCGAAACCATTCGACAGCTGCTTGGTTCTGGCGTTTCAGCCGGGCTTCCCCTTTCGTATCTGGTGGAAGCAGTCAGCCAACATGACGCTGGTCTGTTGGACGATTTGCAGCGATTGCTGGACGAAAAGCGTCGCGAACTCAAAAGCGGAGAGAAGGCGTAATGTTTGCGGCGCGCTGTGTCGGAGTTTCACTGGCCGTGTTCGTGTTGCTTTACGTGTCGCTCTCCCTGACAGTTTCCTGGGGATGGAAACTTGCGAGACGCATGTTTCGACGGCGGTCAGCGCGGGGCTTGGCTGATCTGCTGTTTATACTGCGCATTCTTCCGTTCGCGTTGTCCTCCGTTGTGACGTTGGCGTTTACCTTGCCATCGTTTTTGCTTTTGGAACCGCGTTCGACCGACGAAGCGATCGGCACCGCTCCACTGGCTCTGGGCCTTTGCTGCTTGAGCCTGCTTGCGGCGGGGATTACTCGCGCGGCCATGACTCAACGGAGGGCTTCCCAGGCAATGATGAAGTGGCTCGACGGTTCCATGTTGATGGAATCCCAGATTCTTGAGTCGGGAGAGGCTGTCCCGATTTTTCGCACTGGCAACAATGCTCCGAGTCTGACTGTCGCCGGCGTATGCGCTCCCAAGGTTCTGGTGTCGGAGGCGGCTATCGCCACGCTGAGTCCGCCTGAACTACGAACCGCCCTGCGGCACGAGGTTGCGCACGCGCTTCACTATGACAATCTGAAAAAACTGGTGTTCCGGTTTTCAGCGTTCCCCGCGATGGCGGATCTGGAGCGCGCCTGGTCGGAGCAAACCGAGATGGCTGCGGATGACGCCGCTGTATCGAGCTTTCCCGATGCGCTCGATCTCGCGGCTGCGTTGATCAAAGTGTCGAGACTGGGCCCGGCGGAATCTTCCAGCGAATTGAGCATGGCTCTGCTGCACAGCTCAACGGCGTTACGGACCCGGGTGCAACGGCTGGTCAGGTGGGAAAAACGGCAGACGCCACAAACTCCGCGCGGATGGTGGTACGCTCTGCCACTTGTAGTAGCCGGTACGATCGGCATGGTAATGACCTACGGCTCGGTGCTAACCCAAATGCACGTCGTGACCGAGTGGCTGGTACGCTGAGAGCGGCTACTTAAGAACAGGTTGTCATCCCGCCTATAACGATGACGGGATGACGACTGGGCCGTAAGGCTGTGGGTAAGGCCTACCGCCGTGCAGCAGGCACCTTGGCAGCTTCCGGGGCTGCGCTGGGCATAGTCGTCACGCGTCCCGTCTGCGGTGCGGATTGCGTAGGCACTGGGGCGGATTGTGCAGGCGCTGGGACGGCGGTTGGAGCGGCTGGCGGTGTCAATCCGAGTTGCTTGCGGACTTCGGCGTCGAGCTTGTTCAGGGTATCTTTGTTTTCTTTAAGGAAGGCGCGCGCATTTTCGCGACCCTGGCCAATACGTTCTCCCTTGTAGCTGTACCATGCGCCGGACTTCTCTACGATGTTATGCACAGCGGCGATGTCGAGCAGATCGCCTTCGCGTGAAATTCCCTCGCCATACATAATGTCGAACTCGGCTTCGCGGAAGGGCGCGGCCACTTTGTTCTTCACAACTTTAATCTTGGTGCGCGATCCAGTCACGACGTCGCCCTCTTTGATCGCGGCAATGCGGCGAATGTCAATCCGAACCGACGAATAGAACTTCAAGGCGCGGCCACCGGTTGTGGTTTCAGGATTGCCGAACATCACTCCGATTTTTTCGCGGATCTGGTTAATAAAAATCAAGCAAGTTCGCGACTTCGAAACCGTTCCCGTCAGCTTCCGCAGCGCTTGCGACATCAGCCTCGCCTGCAAGCCCATGTGGCTGTCGCCCATCTCGCCATCGAGCTCGGCTTTGGGGACCAGCGCGGCGACGGAGTCGACGACCAGCACGTCGATCGCGCCCGAGCGCACCAGGGCCTCGGTAATTTCAAGCGCCTGTTCGCCGTAATCCGGCTGCGAGACCAGGAGGTTGTCCACGTCGACACCAAGCTTCTTGGCGTAGCCGGGATCGAGCGCGTGTTCGGCGTCGACGAACGCAGCCATGCCGCCCATCTTTTGCGCCTCGGCGATGACTTGCAGAGTGATTGTAGTTTTGCCCGAGGATTCAGGCCCGAAAACTTCGACCACGCGTCCGCGGGGGAAGCCGCCGACGCCCAAAGCCGCGTCGAACGAAATCGCACCGGTGGGGATCACGGCAATCGGGACGATTGCCTCCTTCGATCCCAGACGCATGATCGAACCCTTGCCAAACTGCTTTTCGATTTGTGCAAAGGCCAGATCAAGCGCTTTCATTCGTTCGTCGGCCATATGATTCGGCTCCTTTTGTGATTGCAGGATGATTCAGGCCGAATTATACACTTGGACTTAAGCGAAGGAAAAGCGAATTCGATAACAATCGGTGGAAAAGTTCCCGAATTGGAGTGCGCGGTCGTCGCGCAAGGCAGTGGATTTTACATAGATTTTGCAAAACCGCGCCTATTTCCCGTCCCACGAAACCGATTTTGTAGTAACATTTGCGCCATCACACCTGCCAACAGGCAGTGTGGGGTAAAAATGTGACGCCTCCCGCGCCACCACTTTCCGTCCTCGGAGGTTTGCGTGGAAAATCGGGCCCTGGGTAATTCCTCGACAGATGTACGCAGTTCTCAATCTTCTGCATCCCATCGCGAAGGTCGCGGTGCGTGGGTTCTTACCGCATACGGCATTTCTGGACTGGCGCTGTTTGGAATACTGGTTTATTACTTTTCAAGTTACGTGACCCACTAGCGGTTGAAGACTCTTAGAGTCTTGGCCTCGCCGCTATTTGGGAAAGGTCCAGCAGTTTTATTCGCGCTCGCGCGCGCATCCGCGGGCTGCAGTGATTGGTGTATCCAGATACAGGCTCTGCGGTGGTTGGCGTATCCAGATACAGGCTCTGCGGTTCCATCTTTTGCTCATCGCGTTCCGCAAGACCTCTCACGAACATGCTACAATGAGCCGCACTTAAACGATTCTTTTCGAGCATTACGCCCAGCGTTATCCCGCAACCTTTAAAGGGAACCAGCACTCGTGGCCCAGAGTCCAGCGAACGACGCACCCATTACTTACGCCGACGCCGGTGTCGATATCGATCGCGCCAATCGCACCAAGAAGCGGATCAAGTATCTTGCCCACAAGACCTTCACTCGGGGCGTGCTCAGCGAAATCGGCGGGTTCGGTGGCTTGTTTGCAATTGATAAGACGAAGTATGTCGATCCGGTATTGGTCTCAAGTGTGGACGGGGTTGGCACCAAGCTGAAAGTGGCTTTCGAGATGAAGGTGCATCACACGATCGGCGCGGATCTGGTAAACCACTGCGTCAATGACATTGCGGTGCAAGGTGCGACGCCACTTTTTTTCATGGACTATCTCGCCACCGGCAAGCTGGAACCCGAGGTCGCAGAGAAAGTGATTGAAGGTCTGGCGGAGGCTTGCAAACACAACGGGTGTGCGCTGATTGGGGGCGAAACTGCTGAGATGCCCGGCTTCTATCCCGAGGGGGAATACGATCTGGCTGGATTCATCGTTGGCGTCGTCGAGCGGGAGCGCATCATCACAGGAAAAAATGTTGAAGTTGGCGATGTGATCTTAGGATTGGCCTCAAATGGCCTGCACACCAACGGCTACGCGCTGGCTCGCAAGTTGCTCTTTGAAGTTGCGCGTTACACGCCGGAATCTTATGTCAACGAACTCAAAGGCAAAGTCGGTAATGAGTTGATGAAAACTCACAAGAGCTACTGGCCAGCGGTGAAGCGACTGCTGGCGGATGGCGAATGCGTTTCGGCGATGGCTCACATAACGGGCGGGGGCATCACCGAAAATCTTCCGCGCGTGCTTCCTCGAGGGGTGGCGGCGGTGATTGAGATCAATTCCTGGCCGGTGCCTCCCATCTTCGAACACCTGCAGCGGCTCGGCAATGTGCCGCGGGATGAGATGTTACGCACCTTCAACATGGGATTGGGAATGTTGCTGGTGGTTCCGTCCAAGAAATTCAAGAAGGCTCAGACATTGCTGGAGCGCGCCGGAGAAAAGGCGTTTACCGTGGGACGGATTGTGAAGGGTGACCGGAAAGTAATGTACGCGTAATGGAAGCTCACCACAGAGTCTCAGAGAGTCAACGCCACTTCTTCCGCACTGCTTTGGCAGCGCCGCGCAAAGTTTTCGCGTCTTCCGGCAGAAAGCGAACCAGCAAGCGAGAGCAACTCTTTGCGCCGTAAACTATCGCGATCGCGCTTTGATTTTCTGTTGGCTCGCATGCCACAAGCCTACCAGATTCTTCTACAGAGGCGTCGCCACCTTATCAATAACAGTCAGCGCTTCAGCAAATCGACCGGCTCCCTCACATCTGTCACTCGCAAATATTTCCCCAGCGCCGGATACTTCTTTGCCACAGCTTCGTACATCGCGTAAGCCGCGTTGCGATACGAGAAGTGGCCGGCGGGACCGGTTCGCAGCTCGGAGATGTAGACGACTTCAGCGAAATCCATCTTGAACAATGTCCGCTTGCGGAAAGCCAGCGGAATGGCGTACTCGGCATTCTCTTTCGATTCCGTCGCGGGTCGGCCGGCCAGCGCTTCAACAGCTTCCGCCGTCCGCTTCATAACAGCGTCGTAACTACCCCGTGCTGCCGCGGCATTCACTTCTTCCGGAATATCATAGCCGTGCCTGGTCGTGAACTCTTGCCCAATCTGGACGCAACGCCGGTGGCGATGCATATCGCGGAAGCCGCCGATGTCCATCAGGATATCGAAGCGAAACTGTTGCCCGGCGCAGAAGGCACGGAGCATTTCGTCGTGTTTGCCGCGATGCCGCAATCCCAGATCGATGATCTCGCGACGAATGCGGTCTCCCGCGCCTTCTATCGCTTGCCTGATCTGTCGGTACGGATAGTGGCTGTGTTCGTAGATCAGAGTCGCGGCGAGTTCCACTTCGAGCGGTTCTTCGTCGAGCAGATCAACCGTGGGCGCTGGCGCGATCTCTAAATTTCCCAGCAACTCCGCCGCAACCTGCCTTAGTTCACGGCGGGTTTCGATCTGGTAAGAATTACGATCGGCATACTTCACCAGAGTTGGCGCGACGCGCACTTCCCGCAGTAACTCTTGCGCGGCGCGCTCGCCGAGATCCGAAGAAACGGTTCGGATCTGCTCTACCAATTCCTGCAGTGCCGCGTGGTTCGCGTTGTACGCGGGAGAGACTGCAGCCCGCCTCAGTAGCTCGCCCAAATATCGAACTTCTTTATGGGTGTGCGAAAGCAGCCGTGAAACTTGGGTTTCGAGCGTGCGCGCGTTGACGATTTCTCCCAGCGACGTGTTGGTCGCAAGCGGCAACAGGTAACGGGAGATATCGAAAGCTCGCGCCTTTAGCGTTCGCTCGTAGGCTTCCGGCTTCATCTCCGTCGGCTTCGGAGTGATGTTGAGCAAGTAGCGAAAGGTGCGCTCGGAAAGCGATTCGTATTCCGCAAAAAGATTGTCGATCGTTTCTTTGTATAGGGCGCGCGCCTGCTGGTCATCGCCGAAATCGGGCGTGAAGTAGCCGCTCTTTTTGAAATCCTGATAGCGGGTGGAGCGTTCCTGACCGTCCCAGCGCTGCTCGTCGGCGACAGCGATCGCCGCCAAAATCGACAAGCGCTCGATGGCGAGGGCGACGTGCGCCAAGTCCGCGATCGATCGATGCCCGTACTGGAAATAGAAAGTGTTGAGAAATTTTTCGGCCTTTTGCTGGCTGATTTCCTTGAGCGACTCTTTCATGGAAAGAGAAGATCGCGAATATTTAGCCATGGCATAGGCTTGAATTTCAGGCTCCACGCCATACACCGCGTAAACTTCTACCGAGGGTCCATCCGGTGATGCATGGTTCCCATTCGTCGACGGCGGGTTGGTGACCTCAGGCATGCGAATCTCTGACCTCATGTGTTGAGCAGACATAAATCTTAACCGATTTCTGGATATGCAATGACGTTGTGCGACTAAAATGATGGGTTTGACTGGGAGAACACATGGTTACTGCTACGACGCGCGCGAACCCGCTTTCTTATCTCACCGACCAATTGAACGAGCTCAAGGCTAAAGGCACGCACTTCCGCCTGCGTGTGCTGGATGACGAACAAGCTCCGGTGTGTACCTTCGATGGCAAAAGGGTAATCAACCTCGCCTCGAATAATTACCTGGGTCTGACCACGCATCCCAAACTGCGCGAGGCCGCGCTCGAAGCCACGCGCAAATACGGAGTGGGTTCCGGTGCGGTGCGCACGATTGCCGGCACCATGAAAATCCACATAGAGCTTGAGGAAAAAATTGCTCGCTTCAAGAACGTGGAAGCGTGCGTGGTCTTCCAATCCGGATTCGCGGCCAACGCCGGAACTGTTTCCGCGGTGCTTGGCAAGGACGATTTCATCATCTCCGACCAACTGAATCATGCTTCCATCATCGATGGCGCTCGTTTGTCGCGAGCTAAAATCCTCGTCTTCGAGCACAAAAACATGACGCAGGCCGAGGAAAAATTGGCCAGTATTAAGAATGAGCCAGGAAAGAAATTGCTGATCACCGACGGAGTTTTTTCTATGGATGGTGACATCGGCCCGTTACCTGCACTGTGCGACCTCGCAGAAAAATACGGCGCGATCATGATGGTCGACGATGCTCACGCCTCGGGCGTTCTGGGCCGCAACGGCCGCGGCACGATCGATCATTTCAAAATGCACGGCCGAGTGGATATTCAGGTCGGAACGCTCTCGAAAGCCATCGGCGCGCTGGGCGGATACGTTTGTGGCACTCGGGATCTGATCGATTTTCTGTATCATCGCGCCCGCCCATTTCTATTCTCGACTTCGCATCCGCCTTCGGTCGCGGCCACCTGCATCGCAGCTTTCGATGTCCTGGAAAACGAACCCGAACGTATCGAGAAACTCTGGGAAAACACGCGCTTCTGGAAAAAAGAACTGGCTCTGCTAGGCTTCAATATCGGAGGCCAGACCACGCCGGCCAGCGAGACTCCGATTACCCCCATCATTATCGGCGACGGCAAACTTACCATGGACTTCTCCCGCGAGCTCTTTAAAGAAGGCGTTATGGGCACCGGCATCGCCTTCCCCACAGTTCCCGAAGGCAAAGCGCGAATCCGCACCATTGTGACGGCTACGCACACCAAAGAAGAACTGCAGCAGGCGCTGGAAGTGTTGAAGCGCGTTGGGAAGAGGATGGGGATTGTGAATTAGGTATATGGAAAACAAGACTGCACCAGTTCTTGGTTAAGCTGGGTCTTCACAAGATTCTGTATTAGCGACGGGTACTTCCTGACTTGCAGGCACCTAGAGATAGGTCGACGGTAACTTTGGGGCCGTATTTCAAAGGAAGGCATTACGCAATGAAGACCGTGGGTTTACCCGGACAGCTCTGGTCCCAGAGAATTTTCAGCGCGCGGCCGCAGCTAATTCTCGCCGGATAACCTCTTTGTTGGTCTGGGGGAACCGGGCTTTAGCTTCAATCCCCAGCCGCCCGGCGTAGAAAAGCAATTTGTCCACACTCTTCTTGGCGACTTTACCGTTGAGCAATTCGCTCACCCGCGGCTGAGGTTCCGCCAGGATCACTTGCAGTTGCTTTTGCGAATACTTTCGCGCGTGCTTCAGGACGGCCTGGTACAGCTCCGCCTTGAACTTCAAGATTGTGGCCTGCTCGGGTGAAAATCCCAGGTCACCGAAGACATTGCCCCGCGTCACGTGAGTTGGCCTACTGGGTCTTGCCATCCTCGGAAAGTGTAGCATTTTTCGGATTTCCAAATATACAACTACGTGTATATTGGTCAGCCAATCTGTCGAGGTTTGCTGGGCCCGGACGGGTCAGCGCGCCCGTTCCCACGCGAGCACGAGAGCTTCAATCTGCCCGATAGACAATCCTCCCGCTCACGATCGTCGCTACAACTTTGCCTGTAAGTTGCCAGGCATCGAAGGGGGTGTTGTGCGATTTCGAGCGGGACTTCGCGGCTTCGAAGGTCCAGCGCTTCTTGGGATCAAAAATGGTCACATCGGCGGGATTGCCGCGTGCAAGAGTGCCACGACCTCTGAGGTCCACGACTCGAGCGGGGCCTGCGGTGAATAGTTCGACAATTCTTGCTAGTGGAATTCTCTGATCCCGATGCAGCCGGGTGATGGCGAGGCCCAGCGCGGTTTCGAGGCCGGTGATTCCGAACATGGCACGCTCGAATTCGATGATCTTTTCGTGCGGCGCATGAGGTGCATGATCGGTCGCGATGGCATCAATGGTGCCATCGGCAAGCGCAACGAGAATGGCTTCACGATCGGCGCTTGATCGCAGAGGAGGATTCATTTTGAAGTTTGAGTTGTAGTCGCCAACATCGACGTCGGTGAGGCTGAAATGATGCGGGGTAACTTCACAGGTGATGCGAGCTTTGCCGCGCTTACCGCGGCGGACCGCCTTGAGCGCGTCAGCGGTTGAAAGGTGAGCCACGTGCAAACGCGCTCCGGTGAATTGCTGGGCTAGTTGCACGTCGCGCTCGACTACGGACGCTTCCGCGGCCGTACTCATCCCACGCAAGCCGAGACGAAACGAGGTTGGTCCCTCGTTCATCGAACAATTCTCGGTCATGCGTGTGTCTTCTGCGTGCTGAATCACGGGCAGGTTGATTCCCGACGCGGCTCGCAGCGTATCGCGCATGACGATGTCGTTAAGGATCGGCCGACCGTCGTCGCTCACTGCGACCGCGCCAGCGCGTTGCAACGCGCCGAAATCGGTAAGCACAGCGCCCTTGCTGGCGTGGGTCGCGGCGGCGATGGGGAACACGTTGACGACGGCTGCACGCTCGGGCTGCTGAATCCATGCGACCCACTCGGGCGAATCGACCACCGGAGCCGTGTTTGGCATGCAACACACCGAGGTAAATCCGCCTGCAGCCGCAGCTGCGGTGCCGGTCGCAATGCTCTCTTTGTAGCTCTGGCCGGGTTCGCGGAGGTGCACGTGGAGATCGATAAAACCAGGGGCGACGATCAGGCCGCGGGCGTCGAAGGTTGCATCGGCACCGCTGCGAATCTTGTTTGGGGCCGCGACTTCAGCGACATGGCCATCGCGCAGCAACACGTCCATGAGAGCGTCCAGCTTTGCGGCTGGGTCGATGACGCGGCCGCCTTTGATCAAGAGAGAACCCGGTTTTGATTTATCGCGCGGCATTCGTCGTTTCTTGTTTCCCAGGACTAAAAGGCTATTCTTTCGCCCCGCTGGGGCTTGTCCGTTTCCCCCACTCTTCCCACGGCTTACGCCGTGGGGTGCATTCTATCGCCGCTTCGCGGCTGAAGCCTGAGGCCCGACGCCCTAGCGCGCCTTGCCTACCGCCTTGGCCAAGATCGCCATTCGCACCGGCACTCCGTTATGCACCTCTTCGACGATGACCGACTGCGGGCAATCGGCGACTTCCCATGTAAGTTCAAGTCCCCGAATGATTGGCCCAGGGTGCATGAGAATCGCATCGCGCTTCGCCATTTTCAAGCGGGCCATGGTCATCTGGTATCTGGAAATGTAGTCCTGCACTCGCAGTTTCGTTCCCGCCAGGCGTTCCTTTTGCACCCGCAAAACCATTACCGCGTCCGCGCCACGAACGGCTTCTTCCACGGTGCGGGTGATGTGCAATCCCGGCGCGAGGCTGGTTGCGACTTCGGGCAAGAACTCGAACGGACCACACAGGGTAATGCGCGCGCCAAATTTACTGAGCAAGTGAATTGCAGATCGGGCTACACGGCTGTGATAGATATCGCCGATAATGGCAATCTGCAGCCCCTTTAGAGTTTTCTTGTGGCGCAGGATGGTGTAGGCGTCGAGCAGCGCCTGCGTAGGATGCTCATGCATTCCGTCCCCGGCGTTGACGACTGGAACATCCAGATGGGTCGCCATCAGCAGCGGCGCGCCCGCGTTTGGATGACGAATCACGAGGACATCTGCGCCCACGGCCTGCAGCGTGTATCCCGTGTCCAGCAGGGACTCACCCTTTTCAATGCTCGACCCGCTTGAGAGCACCAGCGTGGTCATGGCGCCCATTGATTTGGCGGCAATTTCGAATGAGCTGCGGGTGCGCGTGGAAGCTTCGTAGAAGAGAAGCAGCACACGCTTGCCCCGGAGCAAAGGCCGTGGCTTTAACGGATTCATCCGTCGCGCCAGCGTGAGCAGGCTCAGAATCTCCCTTGCTTCGAGATGTTCAATATCCAGCAGGGAACCGCGTGCGGGCTTGTTCATGCTTATTTGAGAACCTTACGGGCGCGAGGCCTTGAAACTTCCGCCAATCCTGCCGAGCTTCGCTGGGCCGCCCGGACGAGGGCGTCCGAGCCTACGCGTTCTTCTCAACCACAAGAACTTTTTCTGCATTATCGATTTCGCGCAGTTGGACTTCAACGATTTCGTCGCGCGTGGTTTGTACTTTGCGGCCCACGAAGCTGGCTTCAATGGGAAGCTCGCGATGGCCGCGATCGATCAGCACACAGAGCTGTACCTGTTTCGGACGTCCCTGCTTGAATAGAGCGTCCATGGCGGCGCGCACGGTGCGTCCGGTGTAGAGAACGTCATCCACTAACACGACATTCTTGCCGGTAATGGGGAACTCCATTTCCGTTTTCTGCACCACCGGCGCCAACCCCACAGTCGAGAGGTCGTCACGATACAAAGTAATGTCGAGTGTGCCCACGGGCACCTGAGTTTTTTCGATTCTCCCGATCATTTGCCCCAGCCTTTGGGCCAGGAACACTCCGCGCCGGCGTATGCCAACCAGGCCAAGATCGCTGGCACCGCTATTTTTCTCAATGATTTCATGCACCAGCCGCACCAAAGTGCGTTCGATTTCCGACGCGGACATTAATTGGGCCTTCTCGCGCAGGTTCGGTTGGCGGGTTGCCGTTCGTGGAGACATGAACGCTGCATCATACGCGCGCAGGGCAGGCTGGAGCAAGGTGGGCGCATGTGCGTGGGTTAGCACACCATATG
>Ga0209530_1001332_pt1 | contig 11614 bp, 9 predicted proteins | sample BlaSpr_A8_Ref_O1_FD_187987 | JGI IMG/M metagenome (GOLD analysis project Ga0209530, IMG submission 187987) | Forest soil microbial communities from Thunder Bay, Ontario, Canada - Black Spruce, Ontario site 2_A8_Ref_O1 (SPAdes) (version 2) | ecosystem: Environmental > Terrestrial > Soil > Boreal...
CTCGGCGCCGATCTTCTCCCACGGGTCCTCGAGCTCGATCTCCTTGGCGATGGATACACCATCGTTGGTGATCGTGGGGGCTCCCCACTTCTTCTCGAGTACCACGTTCCGGCCCTTCGGGCCGAGGGTTACCTTCACGGCGTCGGCGAGCTGGTTCATACCGCGTTCGAGGCCGCGCCGGGCTTCCTCGTCAAACGCGATCATCTTCGCTGCCATAGGCTCCAGTCCTCCGTGGCGTACGTGCGGATCAGGCCGACGCCCGCGACGGACGGCACATGTCCGCGGTCAGGCCTTTCCTGCCGCGCCATCGTGCCTCATCGCCCGATCCCGCCATCAGTGCTAGCACTCTCACGGGGAGAGTGCCAGGTTCATGTTTAGCACTCTCCCTATGAGAGTGCAAACGCCCCGGTCAGGTGCGAGGTGAGATCCCTCCTCACAAGCAATCGGCCCGGTGCCGCAGCGTGGACGCTGCCGGGACCGGGCCGACCTAATGACTCGTGCGATCCTGGGACCGCACCCGGGCCCCGGCTGAACCGAGGCCAGAATTTTTGCAGAACCTACTGGACCACGTGAACCTTGTCGGCTTGCGCACCACGATCGCCCTGCGTGATCTCGAATTCGACGCGCTGTCCTTCTTCGAGGCTGCGATATCCATCCGCCTGGATCGCGGAGAAGTGGACGAATACGTCCTTACCACCGTCGACGGCAATGAAGCCGTAGCCCTTGTCCGGGTTAAACCATTTGACGGTGCCCTGAGCCATTCCCAACAACTCCCTAACTCCGCTCGGGCCTCGAGCCCCGCCCCTTGCAACGCGGAACCCGTTCGGTCGCGAACGGCAGGGAATGAGAACGTGCGCCTCCGCACGCACCCCGTCCCCGTCAGACGGCGACCGGATCTGACATTACTCTGTACCGAGGGAGTCTGACGCCACTTACCCCCCATTCACGCCATCTGGCCCATCCTGGGCTATCCGCAGCTGCTCTCCACCACTCCCGGCGCCTGGATTGCCCGGTATTACGATAGCTAGCGCGATCCCGCCGCCACCCGAGCGGCCGAAATAAGGCGTAGTTTCGCCTATGCCCCATATGCACCTTCGTCTTCGACGGAACATCCGTGCTCGACGGAAGAAAAAGGGTCTGAAATGACTCTTTATCTTCCGTCGAACATCGAATTTCCGTCTCAATCGGGATTACGCCCTGCCGGGCGCCCGCCGCACCGCCCGAGCCCCGCCGAATCCCCCGGGCGCCGTCGCTACACGCTGTCCGATGGCACCGCGTCGTTGAATGCCGCCAGTGTCGGCCTGATCGCGGTCGGCACATGCACCACGGAACTCACCGCGTCGAGTGTCTTCAGCCCGTCCCCGGAGTTGATGATCACGGTCTCCGCATCCGGATCAAGCACGCCCGACAAGAGGAGCTTGCGGAGCACGCCGAGGGTCACCCCGCCCGCGGTCTCCCCGAAGATCCCTTCCGACTCGGCGAGCAGCCGCATCGAGTCGATGATCTCGTCGTCGCTCACATCGGCGACGACCCCGCCGGTGCGCCGTACCACGTCGAGCACGTAGGGCCCGTCGGCCGGGTTCCCGATGGCCAGCGACTTCGCCACGCCCGATGGCCGGACCGGCCGTACCACGTCATGGCCGGCCGCGAACGCCGCCGACACCGGCGCGCACCCCGAGGCCTGCGCGCCGAACACACGCCACGGCGAGGGATCGCAGAGCCCGAGCGACACCAGCTCGGAGAACCCCTTGTCCACCTTCACCAGCTGCGCCCCGGAAGCGATCGGCACGACGATCTGCGGCGGCAGCCGCCAGCCGAGCTGCTCGGCGATCTCGAACCCGAGCGTCTTGGACCCCTCGGCGTAGTAGGGCCGCACGTTCACGTTCACGAACGCCCAGTCCTCGTGCTCCCCGGCCAGCTCAGAGGCGAGCCGGTTCACATCGTCATAGGTCCCGTCAACGGTGACGAAGGTCCCCCCGTACACCGAGGTAGTGAGGATCTTCTGCTGCTCCAGATCCGAAGGCACCAGCACGACCGACCGGATCCCGGCCCGCGCCGCCGCCGCGGCGACCGCGTTCGCCAGGTTGCCGGTGGACGGGCAGGCCAGCACCTTGAAGCCCATCTCGGTGGCGGCGGCGAGCGCCACCGCGACCACCCGGTCCTTGAACGAGTGGGTCGGGTTCCCCCGGTCGTCCTTGATCCACAGCCGCCGCATGCCCAGCGAGCGAGCCAGCGAGTCGGCACGGACCAGCCGGGTCCAGCCAGCTTCCAAAGTAGGCCGGGAGGCCATATCAGAGGGCACCGGCAGCAGCGGCGCGTACCGCCACATGTTGCCAGGGCCGGATTCGATGTCGGCCCGGGTCAGCCGCGGGAAGTCGTAGCAGACCTCCAGCGGACCGAAACAGTCCGCGCAGGCGTACTGCGCGCTGAGCTCATAGACCCGGCCGCATTCACGGCAGGACAAGCCGGTGGCATGACCGAGGTTAAGGGTGGTGGTAGCAGACATAGAGGCGAGGCCGTCCTTCCCCATCTTTCCCGGCGATCGCCTTGATCCCGGGGCGGAGTTGGCACCATGTCGCGCGCCTCGCGTTGTGCCGTAACCGGCACACGAACGGAGGGCATGCTTGCGCGATAGGTTGCCGGGGCTTCACAGGGCCGATCCCTCCACCCCTCTGGATGAGCAGTATTCAGTTGTGTGACACCAGAATACCCCAGGGGCACTCACCACGTCACAACGCCAGGCTCGAGGGCCAGTGCACTAGCCTTTCCGGACATGAGTCAACGGGTGCTCGTCGCCTCCAACCGCGGTCCGGTCTCGTTCCAGTTCACGGCAAGCGGCGGATTGTCCGCAGTGCGTGGCGGTGGCGGGCTGATCGCCGGCCTGATATCAGGACTCGCCGGCCTGGACGGGGGCACAAGCGCCACCTGGATCTGCGCGGCGCTCAGCGACCCCGACCGGGCCGCCGTGGAGCAGGCCAAGGACCACGACATCCCCGGGCCAGGCGACATGGCGGTCCGGATGCTAGACATCCCGCAGGAGACCTTTGACGCCGCGTACAACCAGGTCGCCAACTCGGCCCTGTGGTTTCTCCACCACATGCTGTTCGACACCCCTGTTCAGCCCCGCTTCGGTACCACCTTCCAGCACGCCTGGCGGTCCTATGAGGCGTACAACCAGGCCTTCGCCACCGCACTGGCCGAGACGGCCGGCGCCGGGGACCGGGTGCTGATTCAGGACTACCACCTCGCGCTCGCCCCCCGCATGCTCCGCGACCTGGCACCGGACGCGAAGATCGTGCACTTCTCGCACACCCCGTGGGCACCGCCTGCTTACTACCGGATCCTCCCCGACGCCCAGGGCCGCGCGGTCCTGGAAGGCATCCTGGGCGCCGACCGGGCGGGCTTCCTCGCCGCCCCGTGGGCCGACGCGTTCCTCGCTTGCTGCGCGGACGTCCTCGGCGCCCAGGTGGAGGGCCGCAGGGTAACGTACCGCGGCCATGTCACCGAGGTCGGCGTGCATCCGCTGGGCGTCGACGGCCCGTCCCTGCGCAGCCGGGCCAGCAAGGATGACGTGGCTGCCCATATCAGCACCCTCACCAAGTCGGCCGGCGCCCGGCAGCTCATCGTCCGGGTGGACCGCACCGAGCTGTCCAAGAACGTCCTGGGCGGCCTGGCCGCCTACCGGGAGCTGCTGACCACCAGGCCGCACTGGCGCGGCCGCGTGGTCCACCTGGCGTTTGCCTACCCGTCCAGGTCGGGGCTGCCCGAGTACCGCGCCTACACCGAGCGGGTGCTGCGGCTGGCCGACGAGATCAACGCGGAGTTCGGCACCGATGACTGGACACCGCTGATCCTGGAGGTGAAGGACGACTACGCCCGGTCGCTGGCCGCGTGCCGGCTCGCCGACGTGCTGCTTATCAACCCGATCAGGGACGGGATGAACCTGGTGGCCCAGGAGGGCCCCGTTCTCTCCGATCGTGGCTGCACGCTGGTGCTGTCCCGCGAGGCGGGCGCGGCGGCGCTGCTCGGCGACCATGCGCTGCTGGTCAACCCCTACGATCTCACGCAGACCGCCGACGCGCTGGACCAGGCACTCACCATGCCGGCCGACGAGCGCCAGCGCCGCTCAGCAGCGGTAGCAGCCGCGGCCCAGGAACGCGCCCCGCACCGCTGGCTGGCCGAGCAGCTCGCCGCACTCAGCTGAAGTAAAATCGCACTGAATTACACCGCGCTGATCGCGTCCGCGATCGCCCCGAGCAGGCCGATCACCCCATCGGGCCCGTCCACTACCAGGTCCGCGGCTGCCGCGACTTCGGCAACCTCCGCACTTCCGCTGGCGACCGCGCACCCGGGAATGCCCGCCGCTCGCAGCTCCCGCACGGCCCGGAACGCGGGCAGATCACCGAGGTCATCACCCACATACAACGCAGAACGGGCTGTGCGCTGCGTGATCAGAGCCCTGAGCGTGGAGCCTTTGTCGACGTCGCGCGGACGCAGCTCGATCACGAACCGTCCCGGCTCGGCGGCCAGGCCGAGGCTGGCTGCCAGCGCGGTCAGTGGCGCACGGAGCCGTTCCAGGGCGGCGTCCGGGTCTGCCGCCCGCCGCGTGTGCACCGCGAGGGCGTGCCCCTTGTCCTCGATCCAGGCCCCGTCCGCGGGGCCATCTGCCGCGGCGAGGAGTCCGGGCAGCGCCCGGCGTGCGGCGTCGACGGCGGGCAGCGGGTCTGGCGTACTGAGCGTGCCGTCCTGCCAGTGTTCCCAGCCGTAGTGGCCGAACACGAGGATGCCGGGGATCCCGGCTAGGCCAGCGTACGCGACGGCGTCGAGGGCGGGCCGGCCGGTGATGATGGCCAGCGTGCCGACGACGGCCGCCAGCTTCGCCAGCACCGGCCCGGCGCCAGGGTGGGCGCGCGCGTCGCGCGGATCCGCCACGATCGGCGCGAGCGTGCCGTCGAAGTCCAGCCCGATGAGCCCGTGCCGCGGGTCAGTGAGAAGTGCCTCCAGCCCTTCCCCGCCGTCCGGCGAGACCGCGTAGCCGATCACGGCGCCTGCTTCGGGGAGCGGATGCGCTGGCGGCGGGCGCGCTGGGCGCGGAGCCGCTTGACCAGGACCGGGTCGAACGCGAGCGCCTCCGGCCGGTCGATGAGCTCGTTCAGCAGCTGGTAGTACCTGGTGGCCGGGAAGCCGAGGACTTCGGCGATTGCCTGCTCCTTTACGGCGGGTGAGCGCCAGCCACGCCGCTCGAACGCGAGGACGCGCATGTCGAGCTCGGACAATGCTGGCACGCCATTAGCCTATCCGGGCGCCGCGGGGCTGTACGAGGCCGCGCTCGCGACGTACGCTCACCGTTCGTGACCCAGTTTCGCTATCTGAGTTTCCTGACCGATTACGGGCTGGATGACGGTTTCGTCGCCGCCTGTCATGGGGTGGGCGCCAGGATCGCGCCGCATGCGACCATCATCGATGTCACGCACCTCGTCCCGCCCGGCGACGTCAGGCGCGGTGCGGCGGTGCTGGCACAGACGGTGCCGTATCTGCCTCCCGCGGTCCACGTGGCGGTGGTCGACCCGGGCGTGGGCACGTCCCGGCGGGCCATCGCGGTGACGGCTGGTGAGTCGGTCTTCGTCGGGCCGGACAACGGGCTGCTGTCCTGGGCGGTCGCCGCGGCGGGTGGCGCGGACCGTGCGGTCAGCCTGACGAACAGGGACCTGTGGCTGGACAAGGTGACGGCAACGTTCCACGGCCGGGACATCTTCATGCCGGCCGCGGCCCATCTGGCCGGCGGCACGGACCTCGCCGCGGCCGGGACGGAGGTCGATGTCACCGACCTGGTGTCGTTGCCTGCGCCGGTCGCCGTGGTGCACAACGGAACCGCGGAAGGCGAGGTGCTGACCGTCGACAGGTTCGGCAACGCCCAGCTGACCATCACCGCTTCTGACGCGACGGGCATCGGCATAAAGCCGGGCGATACGGTCCTGGTCGCCATCGGACGGCGCCAGCATCTGCTGCCCTACCGGGAGATGTTCGGCTCCGTGCCGCCCGGCGAGCTGGTCGTTCATGCCGATGGCGCGGGGATGGTTTCCATAGCGGTCAATGGCGGTGACGCGGCGCAGCGGCTCGGCCTTCCGCCTGGGGCACGGGTGTCTATTTCTCCCTCATGGCAAACAATTCACAGCTAATTCATTCCGTGCGGGCCAGTGGCATGGCACCATTACTTAGAGCTGCCGCGCCCGACTGGATTCCTCGGAGGGACATTCCGCCAAAGTGTCACACCGGATGCACCGCAGCACTCTAGTGCCGTTCGTCGCAGGACTATTCGCCGTTCTGCTTGCCGTGTTCATCGTGACCTCGCTCATCGAGGCCGGGCCCGTCGCGGCCGGAACCGGCGCTGACACGGTCGGTACCGGTATCACCGGGGCTAGCGGGCTGACCGGGACGGATGATGTCCGCGCGCAGGAATGGTGGCTATCGCAGCTCAGCGCGCCGCAGGCCTGGAGCACGTCCAAGGGAGCCGGGGTTACCGTCGCGGTGCTCAGCACCGGTGTTTCCTCGAGCCAGCCCGATCTGGCCGGCGACGTTATCACCGGCCCGGACTACACCGAATCCGGGCGGTTCCCGGGCGGACCCTACTGGGGAGTCATCGGCACAGCGGTGGCAAGCGTCATCGCCGGCCACGGCCATGGCCGTGGCGACGACTCAGGCATCATCGGCATCGCGCCGGCGGCAAAGATCCTGTCGGTCCGGGTAAATCTCGAATATAACGACCCGCTGAACGCCACCACCGCCATTACGCAGCGCCTGCCCGGGGCAATCGCCGACGGCATTATGTATGCGGCGAATCACGGAGCGAAGGTAATTGACCTGCCGCTTGACCCCGGCACCTTCGGCCTCGCCGGGGACAGCGCGGCGGCGGGCGGCAGCCAGGCCGAACAGGCGGCGGTGCGCTACGCGCTGGCCAAGGGCGTGGTACTGGTGGCACCGAGTGGCGATAACGGGGTGAACCTGGATCAGGTGAACTACCCGGCCGCGTACCCCGGCGTGATCGCGGTCGGCGCCGTCGGCCGTGACGGTCAGGCGGCGTCGTTTACCAGCGAGCATTCGTACGTGACGCTCAGCGCACCCGGCGTCGACCTGACGGCCGCGACGATGCTGCCCGACGGCGCTGCCGGCTATGTGCCCGGTTACGCGCCGATCAGCACGACCGCCGTGGCCAGCGGCATGGTGGCAGGCGTCGCGGCGCTGATCGTGTCCAGGTACCCGGACCTGACGCCGAGCCAGGTTGCCCGCGCGCTGCACGAGGGCGCGACCGGCGCCGCCGGCACTGTCAACGCGGTCCGGGCAGTTCATGCGGCCGCCGTGCTGGCTGGCGCCACGAGCGTGAAGCCGCCGGTCACCAAGCCCGTCAAGCCGCGCCCCGTCACGCGCCCTGCCCCGGTCCACCACAAGGCCGCGCCGCGCCCAGCGGCCGCCACCAGCGGCAGCGCGGTGGCGAGCAAGGTGCTGAGGGATGCCGTATTCGGCGCGGTAGCGCTCGTTCTGCTCCTGGTCGGCCTGGTGCTCATGACCTGGTCACTGCGCAGGCGCACCAGCACGCCGCACGGTCACGGGGTGCGGGAACAGCGGCGCGGGCGGGCCACGGAGACCACGGGTGTGACGGCCGATGGGACCGTGCGGTCGAGTCTGCGGCAGGTTGCCAGCCCCGGCTCCCCGGTGACCGCTGGCCGGCCGATGGCTCCGGCATCGGACTGGCATGGGCCAGCGGACCGCTCGGCGGTCTGGCCCTCGGAGGGCTTTCAGGGCCGTGGCCTGGGCGAGATCGCCCATCCCGCCGTCAGGCCGCAGCGACCCATCATCGAGCCCTTGCCGAAGCTGGCAGCCGGCCGGGCGTCGGCTAGCCCGCCGTGGGCGCCGGCGGCCGACCCAGGCGCGGGTGGCTTCCCCGGACAGCCAGGCGGTCCCGATCTGACCGCTCCGTTCGCGGGCCGTGACGTGCTGACCCGGGCCAGCCTCGGCTTCGCCGCGGCTCCGGTCCCGACCGACTATCCGATGCCGCTCGCCGAGCCCGACGAGGAAGACCCCGCTTGACGGGCCGCGCGGTGCAGCACATAGCCCAGGTAGGCCAGGGTCAGTCCGTGGATGAGCAGCCAGATGCCGGCGAATATCAGCAGCGCGGTCAGCGTGATCCCCGGCCAGAACAGCACCAGGACACCGGCTACCAGGCTCAGGACTCCGGTGAAGGCCCGCAGCCCCTTGTACTGCACGTCGTGTGACGTGGCGATGGCCAGGTCCACGATGCCTCGCGTTATCCAGAACATGCTCAGCATGAACGCGAGCAGGAGCACCGTGACGTCGATCCGGCGCAGGCAGAACAACCCGAGCAGCACACCGAGCACGCCGAGCACGATGTAGGCGATGCGTATCGCTCCGTCCGACCGGCGTTCCGACATGCCCTCGATGAGGGACAGAACGCCGGAGATCACCAGGTAGATGCCGAACAGTATGGCCAGCACGACGAGCGTGGCTCGTGGCCAGATGAGCACGATCAGGCCCAGCAGGAAGGTCGCCGCTCCCGCTGTGTACAGAGCCACCCAGGGCCGGAAACCCCAGGTGGCAAGCACTCCGAATCCCCCAGGAACACCGTCCTGGGCTGCCGCCGGCGTAGCATCCGACTGCACGGCCGTGTCCAGCCTCTCGCCGGCCGCCTCCGGCCCATCCTCGCCCGGCCGCGGGTGCGGTGGAGTGGGCGTAGCGTGCGATGTTGCCATCTCGTCCCCCGTGACTAACTGAGCACGCTCCGTATCAGCGGCTCGTCCGGCTCATACCCGCATGCCCGGCTCCGAACCGCACCCGCGTTCCTGCCTCAGGCCGCTACGGAGACCTCCGTGGTCACTGCGGGCTCGAGCGCGAGCTCGAGCACCTCGCGGACATCGGCGACGGTGTGCACCTGCAGCTTCTCCAGCACCTCGGCCGGCACATCGTCCAGGTCAGGAGCGTTGCGCAGCGGGATCAGCACGGTTGTCATGCCTGCCCGGTGCGCAGCCAGCAGCTTCTGCTTGACTCCGCCGATGGGCAGCACCCGCCCGGTGAGGGACACCTCGCCGGTCATCGCCACGTCTGACCGGACGGGCCGCCCGGACAGCAGCGACGCCAGCGCGGTTGTCATGGTAACGCCAGCGCTCGGACCGTCCTTCGGCACCGCACCGGCCGGCACGTGCACGTGGACACCGCGATCCTTCAGCTCCCTGACTGGCAGCTGCAGCTCCTCGCCGTGCGAGCGCAGGTAGGACAGCGCGATCCTGGCGGATTCCTTCATCACGTCGCCGAGCTGGCCAGTGAGGATAACCCCGGTCTCGCCGGTTTCCCTGCCCGCCAGCGACGCCTCGATGAACAGCACGTCGCCGCCAGCACCGGTCACCGCCAGGCCGGTCGCGACGCCGGGAACCGCCGTGCGACGGTCTGGCGCCGCCAGGCTCGTCTCCGGCGTGTACCTCGGCCTGCCCAGGTAATCGCGCAGCTCGGCCGTGTCCACGCTGACCGGCAGCGTCATCTCCTCCAGCGCCACCTTGGCCGTCACCTTGCGCAGGATGCGCGCGATCGCACGCTCCAGCGAACGCACGCCCGCCTCGCGGGTGTACTCGCCAGCGATCAGCCGCAGCGAGTCCTCGGTGACCGTAACCTCCTCGGCCGTGAGCCCGGCCTTGGACAGCTGCCTGGGCAGCAGGTGGTCACGGGCGATAAGCACCTTCTCGTCTTCGGTATACCCGTCGAGCTGCACCAGCTCCATCCGGTCCAGCAGCGGGCCGGGGATCGAGTCCAGCACGTTGGCGGTGGCCAGGAACACGACATCCGACAGGTCGAGCTCGACCTCCAGGTAGTGATCGCGGAAGGTGTGGTTCTGCGCCGGGTCGAGGACCTCGAGCAGCGCCGAAGCCGGGTCGCCGCGGTAGTCGGCGCCGATCTTGTCCACCTCGTCGAGCAGGACCACCGGGTTCATCGAGCCAGCCTCGCGGATGGCGCGGACGATCCGGCCAGGCAGCGCGCCGACATAGGTGCGCCGGTGACCGCGGATCTCCGCCTCGTCCCTGACGCCGCCGAGGGACACCCGGACAAACTTCCTGTCCATGGCGCGGGCGACCGACTCGCCGAGCGAGGTCTTGCCGACACCGGGCGGACCGACCAGCGCGAGTACCGCGCCCGAGCGACGACCGCCGATGACACCCAGGCCCCGGTCGGCACGCCGCTTGCGGACCGCCAGGTACTCGATGATGCGTTCCTTGACGTCGTCAAGGCCGGTGTGGTCCTCGTCGAGCACCCGGCGGGCGCCAGCGATGTCGTAAGCGTCCTCGGTCCGCTCGTTCCACGGCAGCTCGAGGACGGTGTCCAGCCAGGTGCGGATCCAGCCTGTCTCCGGGGAGGCGTCGGAGGTCCGCTCCAGCTTGTCGACCTCCTTGAGCGCGGCCTCGCGAACCTTCTCAGGCAGGTCGGCCGCTTCCACACGGGCCCGGTAGTCGTCTTCCTCCGTGGCGGAGTCACCGTTCAGGTCGGCGAGCTCCTTGCGGACGGCAGCGAGCTGCTGGCGAAGCAGGAATTCCTTCTGCTGCTTCTCCATGCCCTCGGCGACGTCCTTGCGGATCGATTCGGCCACGTCTAGCTCGGCGAGGTGCTCCTTGGTCCAGCCGATGACCAGCTCGAGCCGCCGAACGACGTCAGCCAGCTGCAGCAGCTGCAGCTTCTGCGCGGTGGTCAGGAAACTTGAATACCCGGCCCGGTCCGCGATCGCGGCAGCGTCGTCCATCTGCTGGATCGAGTCGATGACCTGCCATGCCCCCCGCTGCTGCAGCAGGCCGGTGATCAGAATCTTGTACTCACGGGCCAGCTCGTCGGCGTGCCCGCCGCGGCCGGTCTCCTCGATGACCGTACCCTCAACCCACAGCGCCGCACCGGGCCCCGTGGTTCCGGATCCGATCCGGACCCTGCTGATGCCGCGGAGCACCGCACCCGGCTGACCACCAGGCAGGCGGCCGGTCTGCTCAACCAGGGCGAGCGTGCCTATGCCGGCGAGCCCGCTGTCCGGGAGCCTGGGCACAAGCAGCACCCTGGCCGGCTGCTCCGAGCGCATCCCCGGCGCCTGCCGGGCCGGCAGGCGCGCAGCGTCGATCGCCGCGCCCACTTCCGGCTGTGACGTCTCCAACGGCACCACCATGCCCGGCAGCACCACGTCGTCATCGAGTGGCAGCACGGGCAGCGTGAGCGTCTCACTCATTGCGCCTCCAAAGTCTTGAGTCACTCACACTCAAGAAAGAAGAGCCCAGACAAATTTCCCGAACCCGTTCGCCCATAGCGATCGCCCCGCACCATCACCAAAGAGTCACCATCCCGTCACCAAAAGCGCCCTTCTCCCCCCGACCGGACCGCGCCCCGCCCCCGCCCACCCGTCCGTTTCGACGGAAGATCCGTGTTCCACGGAAGAAATAGAGTCAGAAATGACTCATTTTCTTCCGCCGAGCGTTGAACTTCCGTCTAAATCCGACCAGGCGGGGGGAGGCAGGACCAGGCGCGGGGTGGGGCGCGGCACGGGGTGAGGCGCGGCACGGGGTGAGGCACGGCACGGGGC
>Ga0209530_1001334_pt1 | contig 11601 bp, 6 predicted proteins | sample BlaSpr_A8_Ref_O1_FD_187987 | JGI IMG/M metagenome (GOLD analysis project Ga0209530, IMG submission 187987) | Forest soil microbial communities from Thunder Bay, Ontario, Canada - Black Spruce, Ontario site 2_A8_Ref_O1 (SPAdes) (version 2) | ecosystem: Environmental > Terrestrial > Soil > Boreal...
TTCATAGTCATACCGCGCACCGAGTTCGAGCGTAAGCCGCGGAGTGATCTTCCAGTTGTCCTGTCCGAATACGCCGTAGTCAAAGGTAGTGATCGCGAACACCGGGTTCCCGAAGCCCTGAGTCGTAGACGTGTAGCAGGGAAGGTTGCCCGTGAAGCCTGTAGCCGTTGCAGAGGTTGGCGCTGCACCCGTCTGCGTGCCGCAGGTATCTTTGCCCTTGGCCTCGTCTGCGAGATCGCTGAAATAGTTGCCGAGATACGCATAGGAGATATAGCCGTTGCTCTCGTAGGTGTTGTTGATCAGGTCCCAGTTGTGAACCGTATCCACGCCGAACGAGAAGTTGTGGTTGCTGTGCGTGTAGTGAAGCGTATCGCCGATCTGCCACTTGCGCTCGTCGGGTAGAGCTTTGCGGTAAGAGTAGTACGGCGATCCGATATTGGCGAAGACAGTGGTGTCCACCGCGACCTCCGGAACATTGCCACCGACTCCTACCAGATTTGCCTGTGTGTACGCGCTGAACGGCTGCTGGCTTTCGTCGTTGAGCTCGCGCCCGTACTGATACAGGAGCTCGTTGCTGATGGCAGGAGACAAGAGACTCGTGAGCTTGGCTACGCCGTAGTCCAGCTTGACGAAGTCATTGCCCCAGGTATCGACGCCATAGTCGTCCGTTGCCGTGGTCTGCACGCCACCGGGTGAATCCCAGCGAAGGCGGTGATACAGCAGGCTGACATGCTCTTTCTCATTAATTTGATAGTCGATTTTCGGGGTATTGATCTCCTGGTAGCCGGTACGAGGCACAGTCCCAAGGTCCGAAAGCAAGCCAACAATACCTGACTGATAGAGGCTCGCGCCGCCGCCATAGTTCAGACCCTGACGTACCGCGAGGGTGCAGGCCTGGCTGTCCAGCGAGTTTGTGGCTCCCGACACGTAGCCGTTCGGGTGGCAAACGGCACCAGTCGGCAGGGTCGCATCCGGAAGAGAATAAAAGCTGCTCGGCGAATTGGGTACCGCGGTTCCCGGAAAGATGCGCGAGTGCTGATCGTAGGTATAGATCCAGAACAGCTTGTCTTTGATCAGAGCACCGCCGACAGTAAAGCCATAGATCTTGCGCAGATCCTCCGGCTTCAAAGGCGATGACGGAAAGGTATAGGCTCCGGTCGTCGGATTCTGGACAGCTGTGGTGATCTTGCTGAAATCGTTGTAAGCATTCCAGTTGCTCTCGCGATCGTAAAAGTAGGCTTCGCCATGAAGCTGGTTCGTACCACTTCTGGTCACCGAGTTGATGACACCGCCAGCGGCGCGGCCATACTCGGCCGAATAGACCCCTGTGTTCACCGCGAACTCGCGAACCGCGCTCGCGGAAGTCGAGTAAGCTTCCCGTGTACGCCCGCGCTCTTCAGCGTAGTACGCCTGATTGTCGTCGGCGCCGTCGATAAGAACATTGTTCAGAATCGGACTGATGCCACGGATACTCACCAGACCGTATCCATTAGAGTCCGACACAACGCCCGGGGTCGTCATCGCAAGGCTCGACCAGCGACGGTTGTTCACAGGAAGATTGTCCAGCGCAACCTTGTTCAGATTGGATGTAAAGTCCGGAGACTCGAAGTTCAGGACAGGCGCATCTGCCGTCACCTCCACCACCTGACTGGAGGCGCCGGTCGCGAGATGTGGCTCCAGGGTAGTCAACTGACCTACCTGCACAATGACCGAGCTCGCACGGTACTCTTTGAATCCCTGCGAGCCCACGGTGACGGTGTACCTGCCAGGTTCCAGAAGCGGCGCCTTGAAATAACCACTCTCATCCGCCACGACCCGGATCTCGGCGTTAGTTCCATCGTTACGGATGGTCACAGCGGCCTTGGGAACAACGGCTCCCGTCGTATCGAATACCGTTCCACCAATTGCGCCTTGAGTCGTGGACTGCGACAGCATCGGTTTTGAAAACACGCATACTACTACTGTTACTGCTACCAGCAGAAGTTTCATTAACTTGGTCATCTGGTCTCCCGGGGTTCGTATATTGCCGCTGACGAGCACATTTTTCATTCCGCGCACGACATTCGGATTAGTTGATTTGTTTTGAGGCTTTCACATACCGATTAACATACGGTTACGTGCCAGCTAAGTTCCTGAGCCAATCCTGTCGCCTGAACGTAACGTCGTCGCCGTCACCACCACAACGGTCCACGCGCCATCAAGATAGCTATGCTATTCCAGCAGTCTAGCGCACATCCTAGTACACTGGATATTGAATAATAATGTTTATAGACGAAGCACGAATCCGCATTAAAGCCGGTGACGGCGGCAACGGCTGCATGGCCTTTCGCCGCGAAAAATTCGTTCCCAAGGGAGGCCCCTCCGGAGGCGACGGCGGTCATGGCGGCGACGTGCTCATGTCCTCCTCACTCAGCCACAACACCCTCGTCCACTTCCGCTTCAACCCCGAGCATAAGGCCCAGCGCGGCGGCCACGGCCTCGGCTCCAACTGCTCCGGATACGCCGGCGAGTCCGTCACTCTCAAAGTCCCCATCGGCACGCTGCTCTACGACGACCAGACCGGCGAGCTCATCCACGACTTCGCCCGCCCCGACGAGACTATCGTCATCGCCAAAGGCGGTCGCGGCGGCCGTGGCAACCAGCACTTCGCCACCAGCACCCACCAGGCCCCGCGCGAGCACGAGCTCGGTCGCGCCGGCGAAGAGCGCAGCTACCGCCTCGAACTAAAGCTTTTAGCCGACGCCGGCCTCGTCGGCTACCCCAATGTCGGCAAGTCGACACTAATATCGCGCCTCTCCGCCGCCAAACCCAAGATCGCCAACTATGCCTTCACCACCCTCGAGCCCAATCTCGGCGTAGTCTCCGTAGGCGAATGGCCCCACGAGCGGTCCTACACCGTAGCCGACCTCCCTGGCCTAATCGAAGGAGCGCATCTTGGCGCCGGCCTCGGCATACAGTTCCTCCGTCACATTGAGCGCACCAGCGTCATCGTCCACCTCGTGGACGTCTCCGACTCCAGCGCCGCAGAGGGCACCGACCGCCCAGACCCCGTCGCCGACTTCAAGGTCATCACCGCCGAGCTCGAGAGCTTCGACCCCGCGCTAGCCGCGAAGCCCACCATCCTTGTTGCCGCCAAAGCCGATGTGGCAAACCCAGCGAAGCTCAAAAAACTTACCGCCATGGCCAAGCGCCGCAAGCTCCCCTTCTACACCATCTCCGCTGTCACCGGCGAGGGCGTTGAAGCCCTCAAGTACGCCATCGCCGACATGGTCGCGACGCACCGGCCGATCGAGCTCGACCCCGCACCTACGCGTCCTGCAAAGCTGAAGCCGAACTACCCACCGCCGCCCAACTCCGCCCGCGGCCGCGCTTAGCCCATCCGCACACTCTCCGTTTCCGCAGAGGCATGAGAAGACTCATGATAAGTTGGGGCGCGGAGATCCTCGATGCCCCAACGCGTAGCGAAGCCATTTCTCTCATTCCTCCTCACCTTCGCCCTTCTCGTCACCGTCGCCCACGCAGCCGATTCCATTCGCGTCAAGACTGACAAAGGCGCGGTCGAAGGCACCTTCACCGCCGACAAACAGGTTCGCGTCTTCAAGGGCATCCCCTACGCCGCTCCTCCCATCGGCGATCTCCGCTGGCAGCCCCCGCAACCTGCTGTCAAGTGGCGGAATACACGTCCCGCCCAAGACTTCGGCGCCCGCTGCATTCAGACCAATCCCTACCCCGACATGGTCTTCCACGATCCCGGCCCCAGCGAAGACTGTCTCACCCTCAATGTCTGGACTCCAGCCAAAGCCAAACGCGGCAGTCTTCCCGTCATGGTCTGGATCTACGGCGGCGGCTTCACGACCGGCGGCACGTCCGAGGCCCGTCAGGACGGCCAATTCCTCGCCCACCGCAACGTCGTCATCGTCTCCATGAACTACCGTCTCGGCATCTTCGGCTTCTTCGTCCACCCCGAGCTCACCGCCGAGTCCCCTCACCACGCCTCCGGCAACTACGGCCTCCTCGACCAGACCGCCGCCCTCCAGTGGGTCCGATCCAACATCGCCGACTTCGGTGGAGATCCCTCTAACGTCACCATCTTCGGTGAGTCCGCCGGCTCCTTCGCCGTCAGCTCGCAGATGGCCTCGCCGCTCGCCCGCGGCCTCTTCACAAAAGCCATCGGCGAATCAGGCGCGGCCTTCTACAGCGCCAGCCTTCCCTACCAATCCCGCGAAGAGATCGAACAGAGGAACGTCGCCTTCGCGCAGTCCGCCTTCAACACCAGCAGCCTGGCCGACCTGCGCAAGCTCCCCGTCGAGACCATCCTCCAGGCCGTCACAGCAAAGACCACTCCACCGCCGCCCCGCTTCGGTCCTGTCGTCGACGGCTACTTCCTCCCCGACTCCGTCCCCAACATCTACGCCGCCGGCAACCAGGCCCACGTTCCGCTCCTAGCCGGTTGGAACGCCGACGAGGCTCGCGGCGAGGTCATCCTCGCAAAAGTCCAACCCACCGTTTCGAGCTTCACCACCACCGCCCAGACCGACTTCGACGAGAACGCGCAAAAGTTCCTCGCCGTCTATCCCGCGACCACCGACGCCGAGGCCGTGACGTCTGCCGGAGATTTCGCCAGCGACCGCTTCATCGCCTTCTCCACCTGGCGCTGGCTGGAGGCCCAGGTCGACACCGGCAAATCCCATGTCTACCGTTACCGCTTCGATCTCGGCTCCCCCGGCGACAAATTCCATCCCGCGATCATCGGCGCCTTCCACTCCGACGACATCGAGTACGTCTTCGGCACTCTCGACTCGCGCGTCGGAGCCACCTGGCGGCCCGAAGACCGCAAGCTCTCCGACCAGATCGGCGCCTATTGGACCAACTTCGCCCGCACCGGCGACCCCAACGACACCGGCCTCCCCAAATGGCCAACCTACAACGCAGCAGACCAATGGCAGGTCATGCATCTCGACGCCACCTCCGCCGCCCGCCCCGACACGCACCGCGACCGCTATCTCTTCCTCGACGAAGTCTGGGGCAAGCCAAAGAATTAGCCGGTCAGTCAACGTCAGCCGCACGTCCTCTCAATCGATCGTCATTTGCTAGGCTACTTATCAATGAATCTCGACGAGGTCCCTACCGTGATCGATGTCCATCCGCCACATGAGCCGATCCACGGCTGGCGCGACTTTTTTCTGCATCTCACCACCATCACCATCGGTCTCCTCATCGCCCTAAGTCTCGAAGGCTGCGTCGAATGGCAGCACCACCGTCATCTCGTCCACGAGGCCGAGGCCAGCCTCCACAAAGAGATCCAATCCAACGAGAGCGGTCTGGCAGGTGTCATCGCCGACGTGCAAAACCAGCAGTCCATCCTCAAGCAGGATGTCGTCGTCCTCGATCAGATGATCAAAGACCCCGAAGCAAAGACCCACCAGCACATGTCGGTTAACTTTCATATCGTCGGCTTCGATAGCGTAAGTTGGAAGACCGCGCAGACCACCGGCGCGCTCTCTTACATGCCCTACGACCGCGCCCAGGAATACGCCGCCCTCTACAGCTTGCAGGACGACTTCGACGTAGCCCAGAAGCAAGCCGTCAGAGACGCCATCGTCAGCATCGGCCCCTTCCTCAACGAAGATGTTACCGATCCCGTTGCCGCCGCGAAGCAGTATCAATCCATCAAAGAACGTCTCGAAGTTCTGCAGGGACAACTCGTCCTCGTGGACTCCCTGGTCACCGGGCTCGACGCCGAATACAAAAAATTTCTTACGGCCCACCCCGACTAACTCATGACCTCCCTTCAACACCAATTTGGCCACATCGACATCTACCTCTTCGACCAGCTTCTCCGCGGCAACATCGCCCCCGGAATGCGCATCCTCGACGCCGGCTGTGGCGGCGGCCGCAACCTCGTCCACCTTCTCCGCGAAGGCTATGAGATCTTCGCCGCCGACGCCAACCCATCCTCCATCGAGCAGCTACGCGCCCTTGCCGCAGCTCTCGCCCCAAGCCTCCCCGCACAAAACTTCCGCGTCGAACCCGTCGAAGCCATGTCCTTCCCCAACGCCTTCGCCGACGTCGTCCTCCTCAGCGCGGTCCTCCACTTCGCCCGCGACGACGCGCACTTCACCGCCATGCTGCACGGAGCCTGGCGCGCTCTCAAACCCGGAGGCCTCTTCTTCTGCCGCCTCGCCTCCACCATCGGCATGCAGCACCAGCGCATCTCCGGCCGCCGCTTCCTCTCCCCCGACGGCGAAGAGCGCTACCTCGTCGACGAGTCACTCCTCCTCGAACTCACCGCCGAACTGGGCGCCCGCCTCGTCGATCCCATCAAGACCACCGTCGTCCAGAACCAACGCTGCATGACCACCTGGGTGCTCAAGAAAAACCCCTGACTCGTTGTTGCCGTTTGTACTCTTGTTTTGTAATCCCGCAGGGATCTGCTGTTGTCGTTGCGTGTTCTCCTCAACCAATCACAGACCAACGTGGGTCCCGTCTCGCGAGTCTTGCGCCGTATGATGGGGATATACCCCTCTCAGTCCCGGTGTTGTCTTGCTCCCGTCTCCCCCATATCAAAAGAGACGCGCCGCGACAATTCCTATACACCCACGACCATCCGTCCGCCAAACGGGTAAACTAACCGTAATGATCTTCCGTAAGGCAGTCCTCTTCCTGGCCGCAGCCATCGCCACCTCCACCATCGCGCAAGCGCAACTCGGGGCCTACGGCACCATCTCAGTCAACCGGCTCTCCGGCCAGCAGAGCTCGCCCCTTGCTCCCCTCAATGCCGATCCAGCGGGCTGTCTCGGCGTCGCGGCACCCGGTTGCAAGGTGAACGACAGCATCGACCCCCTCGGCGGCACCGGCGGCGTCTACTACGACTTCAAGACCCTTGGCCCTGTTCGGCTCGGTGTCGACGTCCGCGGCACAATCACCGACAGCAAGCAGGGCGTTTACACCGTCTCCCGCGGTACCGGATCCCGCATCTACTCCGCGCTGGGCGGCGTCCGCGCGTCGTTCCACACGCCCATCAAGATCATCAAGCCCTACATCCAGGGCTCCGTCGGTCTCGGGCGCAGCGACTACGGACTTGCCTTGATCAGCGGGTCATCCGCCTTTCCAGGCAAGATTGTCACAGTCAACAACCTTCAGTACGAAGGCTTCGCCGGAGTTGATCTCAAGCTGCTTCCCATCTTGGATTTTCGCGTAGTTGAACTCGGCTACGGTGCCCTCGACTCCTTCGGCACCAACAGCCACACCTACCCCATCGGAACTATCAGCAGCGGCGTAGTCTTCCACCTCCCCTTCTAAGCCAGGTAGAACGTTCGCATTTCGCAGGTTTTGTCGCTCCGAAGACTCCGTCTCCCGGAAGATGCTGCTCCGCGACTGACTTCAACCGGACCACGTAGTCGCTCAGTTGATTGCTTCCAATTCCTGGGGGAGCTATCGGCCAGTCGTCCTGCCCATGCTGTTCAATTCCGAACATTAGATTTCGATTGCGGACACCCGTGCCGGATTTGCAAATTTTCTCGGAGGCCTATCTGCTTATAGATAGCGCGATTTGTGTGAAGTTCTAATTGGCGGCAGCAATGCTAATTCAATACTCGAATGCCCAGGGGGATCGAATGCGAACCTTACTGCAGGATATCCGTTACGCTCTGCGTCAATTGCGCAGGTCGATGGGATTCACCATCACGGCATTGCTGACCATCGCGCTGGCAATCGGCGCTGTCACGGCAGTCTTCAGTGTTGTCAATGGTGTCCTGTTACGGCCCTATGCGTTCCATGATCCTGGTCAGGTCGTTGTGTGGCGCGAAAGCATCCGGGAGATGCAGCAGGTTGCCCCGGTCCTGCCGGACAACTATCGGCATTATCTGAACCTCAAGGACCATGCGAATTCGATCCAGGATGCGGCAATCCTCCAGACTGCCGGGTTCAGCGTATCCACAGGCGTCGATCACCCGCACATGACGGAAGGTCTCGCTATCTCTCCCAACTTCTTGTCGGTTTTAGGAGTGAAGCCTCTCCTCGGCCGCGCTTTTCTGGCAGCAGAAGCACAGCCCGGAAGGGACAAGGAAGTCATTCTCACATGGGGCGCGTGGCAGCGTCTTTATCATGGCGATTCCGCGGTTCTCGGGAAGACCCTGCGGGTGGGCGGCGAACCGGAGACGGTCGTGGGTGTGCTGCCGAAGACCTTTCGCTTTCCCGTGATGTCGGTCATGCCCGGACAAGCGAGCTTTGGTTCCACGGAGCGATATGAACTATTCAAACCCTTGGTGCCGCAGCCCAATGAGTTAATCGCGAACGATTCAGAGTTCAACTTTGTGGTTGTTGCCCGCCTGAAGCCCGACGTATCCGTGCAGCAGGCGCAAAGTGAGCTCGATGGAATCGAAAAAGCTACTGCCGCCTCCGACCATCTGTCGATTCACCTCGGCGTTATCGTGGAACCATTTGCCCAGGAGATTACTGGAACGGTCAGCAAACCTCTCTGGCTCCTGTTGGCTGCGGTGGGAAGCGTTCTACTGATGGCTTGCGTGAATCTCGCGAATCTCCAGATCGCGCGCGGCGTCGCTCGCGACCGTGAGACGGCTTTACGTTCTGCTCTTGGCGCGGGAAGGGGACGACTGTTGCAAGGCGCGCTGATTGAAAACCTGATTCTTGGATTTGCAGGCGGTCTGGGTGGAGTTGGCTTTGCGCTCTTCGGGATAAGACTGTTTACCCGAATCGCGGCGAGCGCGCCGCGGCTCAACGAGGTCCATCTGAACATGCCGATGATTCTTTTCGCGCTGGGTCTTTCCGTGTTGACTTCGCTGGGATTTGGCGTTCTTCCGGCGCTGCGATCGCTGCGTGTCGACCCGCAAAACGCTCTCCAGTCGAGTTCCACGCGGCTCTTCGGAAATAGGCACGCGGTACGCACTCGCAGACTGCTGGTCGCGGTGGAGGTTGCGTGCAGCGTTACTTTACTCGTAGTGACCGGTCTGATCACACGGAGCTTCTCGCATCTGCTTACGCAGGATCGTCAGTTCAACTCGCAACATGTCGTCATGGCGAAGGCTGACCTGAGCGGTTCCAGATATTCAAGTGGCGAAGCAATGCCGGACGATCCAGGAGCCGATCAAGGCAGCCTGGCGCGCGACTCGATGATCGATCGAACTCTCGACCGACTGCGCTCGTTGCCCGGTGTCCAGTTCGCTGCAGTGACGAGTGTGATGCCGCTTACTGGAGATATGAGCGTGGATGGGGTCGCAAGGCCGGATCATCCCGTCCCGGAAGGACAAGTGCCAATGGCAAATCGGCGCTTCATCAGTCCCGGCTACTTTGATGCCATGAAGATTCCGTTGCTTGCCGGGCGCGAATTCAATGCAGCGGATCGCAACAATCCGCGAGTGGTCATTGTCTCCGAAAAAACCGCCAAAACGGTGTGGCCGGAGGGAGGAGCCCTCGGTCGCAACATCAGCCATTGGGGACGCATTTATACCGTCATCGGGATTGCGGCCGACGCCCGCATCGACGATCTGAAGCGCGATGCGCCGGTCTTCTATCTGCCTCATTGGGATTTTCCGCCGGGGGATCCCGTGTTTTTAGTACGCAGCTCTCAGACGATTCAGTCGCTCGGCCCGGTCATACGTCAAGTCATCTGGAGCATCGATCCCGACATTTCAATTCCAACAGTGGTGTCTCTGGATACCCAGGTTAGCGACTCAGTCGCCACGGAAAAATTCCAGACGGTAATCCTCTCCAGCTTTGGAGGTGCAGCATTACTTCTGGCGATACTGGGTATCTATGGTGTGCTCGCCTATTCCGTCTCTCTGCGAACGCAGGAATTTGGTATCCGAATCGCTCTAGGCTCAAGCAAAGCGAGCCTTGCGCGCCTGGTTTTGTTGGACGCCTCTTACCCTATGATGGGCGGTGTTCTGTTGGGCCTCCTGGGGGCGGCAGCCGCCACTCACTGGTTGCGGAGCATGTTGTACGAAACCAGCGCGGTCGATCCCTGGGCCATAGGGTTGAGTGTGGCTGTTCTCACGGTAGCGGCCTTGATAGCATCGCTGCTTCCGGCAAGGCGCGCTGCTTCGGTCGATCCAATGCGCGTGCTGCGCGCAGAATAGTGCCCGATTTCACTCGTTATCATCGGCACTAATCGGATTTTGAGCGTCCGGGGATCTCGCTGGGCATGAATGCTGCGTGGACGTGCGGCTATCTAAAGGTGGAGACGAGAATCAGCCTTTATGGCCATGACAAGATGCGGTGCGGAGGCTAATCTTCTTTTGGGCTTCGGTCCAGATCTCATAGCACACCTCTCCAAGAGGCGCCTTTCATCGGGCGCCTCTTTTTTTGCATGGCTTGCGTGGCATATGTGGGTGCGGGGATGGCGAGAATCGGATCTTCCGTTGCAGCGATAAACATCGAGACGATTTGCAATGGCGGCGAATGGGCGCAGGCGTTAGGCTTGTGAAGCTGCTTTTGGGAGAGGGTTTTTATGATGCTGAGTGCGAAGGAAAGATTTGTGCTGGGACGCGAGCGGCGAAAACAGATGCCGCGCGTGGACCATAAGATTTGGAAAGCTAGTGCGCGGCGGCAGAGCCCGCTGAAGCTGTTGGAGGCATCGACGCGTGGGCGGGTGCCGGCGCTGGTTGCGATGAAGAACCAGTTGATGGCAGCGTCGCCGTTTGGATACTTTCGCGGGGCGGTGCCGGTGATGGCGTATGACCTGTCGCTGATGGGCAATACAGGGATATGCAACCAACTATGCGGAGATGCGCATGTACGTAATCTAGGGGTGTTTGCGGCGCCGGATGGGCGGCTGGTATTCGATATCAATGACTATGACGAGACGATTGTCGGGCCGTTTGAGTGGGATGTGAAGCGGATGGCGACCAGCCTGGTGCTGGCGGGGCGCATGGGCGGGACCAAGGATGCACGTTGCCAGGAGGCGGCGATGTTGTTCCTGGGGCGCTATCGGAGCACGATGGCGGCGTTTGCGCGGATGCCGGTGCTGGAGGTGGCGCGGTATCAGGTGCATCGGCTGCGGACTGTGTCGCCGGTGGCGGGAATTCTGCTGGCGGCGCAGCGGGCTACGCCGATTCATAATCTGCTGGCGCTGACGGAGGTGGAGGGCGCGGAGAAGAAAGCGGCGCGTCCGGCGAAGGGAGCGAAGACTCCGAAGAAGATTGAGAAGGGTGTCGTGGTCGAGAAGGCTGGGCGAATCTTCAAGACGGTGCCCCCAAACCTGAAGCGCGTTACGGGAGCGCTGGCCGAGAAGGTGGTGGCCTCGCTGGTGCCGTATGAGGCGAGTCTGCAGCGCGAGCGGAAGCACTTTCTGGACCAGTACAGGCCAGTGGATGTGGCTTTCAAAGTGGTGGGGACGGGGTCGGTGGGGCTGCGGGACTACTGCGTGTATATGGAAGGCAATGGGAGGAGAGATCCGCTGTTTCTGCAGATCAAGGAGGAGACGGAGTCGGGGTATGCGCCGTATATCGACCGCGCTTTGGGGCGCGATGGGCGCAAAGCTGGGCGTAGGGCAGCGCAACACCAGGGGCGTCGCGTGGTCGAGGGAGAGCGGGCGATGCAACTGCAGTCGGACCCGTTTCTGGGATGGACGACCATGGACGG
>Ga0209530_1001336_pt1 | contig 11568 bp, 12 predicted proteins | sample BlaSpr_A8_Ref_O1_FD_187987 | JGI IMG/M metagenome (GOLD analysis project Ga0209530, IMG submission 187987) | Forest soil microbial communities from Thunder Bay, Ontario, Canada - Black Spruce, Ontario site 2_A8_Ref_O1 (SPAdes) (version 2) | ecosystem: Environmental > Terrestrial > Soil > Boreal...
AGCGACACGGCTCCGCCACCGCCGGTATAAAAAAGCCATAAATTTACGTGACCGACACATATCAGCGTCTCTCCGACAACCCGACCGTAGTCAAATTCGTTTCTTGTTATAAGATTCGAGATATGGGCGGGGAGGGGGAAGCGCATGGATGAGAGAAGGCGCTCGACCGTTCGTGACTTGCGCAGGGATAACCGGTCGGTTCTGCTGTGGACGCTCTTTGCCAATCAGCCATGCAGCCGCCAGGATCTCAGCGAGGCCACGGGATTGAGCTCGGCATCTGTCAGCAACGTAATCCGCGAGCTGATCAGCGACGGGATTGTTATCGAGGCAGGGTCGGTGGACTCCGACGGCGGGCGTCCGCGCATCCTGCTTGAGATGAACCACAGCCGCGGCTACGTCGCCGGAGTCGACGTGGGCGAGACCCGGGTCCTAGTCGAGCTGTTCGACCTGACGATGTCCGTACGCGCACGGGCCGAGCACGGACTCGATCCCCGTGAGCACGGCGTCAGCGTCATAGTCGAACAGATCGCGGCCAGCCTGGCCAGCGTCATCGCGGACGGCGGCGTCGATCCCGAGGCCGTCCTCGGCGTCGGCGTCGGCGTTCCCGGTGTGGTCGAGCAGGGACCGGAAGTGCTCGTGCACGGGCAGACCTACGGCTGGGACGCGGTGCCGCTCGAGCGGTTGCTGCGACCCCTCGTCGGCCTGCCGCTGTTCGTCGACAACGGTGCCAAGACCATGGGGCAGGCCGAGCTCTGGTTCGGTGCCGCAAGGGACACGCGGCAGGCGGTGGTCTGCCTGATGGGTTCTGGCCTGGGCGCCAGCATCATCACCGGCTCCCCCGGACGCGGTGGCACCTCGGCCGCGGTCGAATGGGGTCACACCACCATCGAGCTGGGCGGGCGTTCCTGCCGGTGTGGTTCCAGGGGATGCCTGGAGGCCTACGTCGGCGCCGAGGCGATCCTCGACAGGTACGGCCTGGCGGTGACCGGAGCGGACGAGGAGTCCGCACTCGCCACGCTGGTCTCCGCCTCCACCTCCAGGGCAGCCGAGATCCTCAGCGAGACCGCCCTCTACCTGGGCGCGGGTATCGCCAACCTGATCAACCTGTTCGGCCCGGAGCGCATCATCCTCGGCGGCTGGGCCGGCCTGCTGCTCGGTCAGCGGATCCTGCCCGCGATCCGCGAGGCGGCACGGCAGCATTCGCTCACCCACCGGTTCGCGCAGACCTCGATCGAGCTCGGCCGCCTGGGCTCGGACGTAGTGGCACTGGGTGCCGCGACGCTGCCGATGGAGCGTTTCCTCAACGGCGCCCTGACCCTGCGGAGGCCGGCCGCCGGCGACCGCGCGGTCGGGTAGCCGCTGTCACCAGGTAACTGGCAGCAGATACGCACGGCCGCCTCTAGCCGATATTTCCCCACAGAACAGCACAAAATTAGCGACTTCAAAGGGTTGCTATGTACGTACAGGTGCACACGGGTGCGTAATGGGGCGAATTATTTCACGACTTAGATTAACTCCAGGAGACTCGCGCGCGGACCACCGTTGCCTGGTTCTGTGCTTCGCGACAGCGAAGTCGGCGGGCCGGCATCGTGGACCGCACCGGTCAGCACTGTCTGCACCGCGGTCACCGCCGCGTCGATCGCGACCCGGGAGGTTACCGCGCTGGTGTGCGCGCGGTCGATCTCACCCAGGCCGATGCAGTCGAACGCCACCCGCGCGTCGTGTATGGCCGACTCGAGCTCACGCATGGCTTCCTGCAGAATCCAGCCGTCGTCCGCACCGTCCGGGATTATGCCGTCCGGGATCGTCATGAGGCTCCCTCCCATGGCTACGAGTTAACAGACGGCACCCTACCCACAGAGTTCGCCGTCATGCCGAGCCAGCAGATGAGGCCGGAAGATGAGGCCGGAATATGAGGCCGGAATATGAGGCCGGAAGATCAGGTGCCGGGTTTGGGAGCGGCCAGCTGAGGCAGATGGGAACAAGGAGGTGGACGCCGTGGAGATCCAGATAGGGCTGCACCTGCCGCGCGATGCCGCCAGTGTGCCGGTGAGCCGCCAGGTTCTCGATGCCTGTCTGCAGCGTCTGGGCGTCACGCCGGATACGCGCGCAGACATCGCACTGGCGCTCGGCGAGGCCTGCGCTAACGTGATCCTGCACGCTGGACCTGGCCACGAGTACCAGGTGCTCGTTCGGACAAGGAACGGACAGTGCGCCATCGAGGTCATCGACAGCGGGCTCGGGGACGACGGTGAGACGGGCAAGGAAGGAACCGACGGGTTCGCCTTCAATGGCGATCTTGTCGCCGCGACCGCCGAGAACGGCCGCGGCCTGAAGATCATCGATGCGGTGGTCGACAATCTGCAGCTGACCGGCAGTAAGCGCCTGGGTACCACCCTAAGCTTCGAGAAGACGCTCACATGGCTGCCAGGGGCTCCCGGGCAGCGCTTGTTCGACGCCGATGACGACAGCTAGCCCAGGACGACTAGCCCAGGACGACTAGCCCAGGACGACCCTTGCCGGTCGCGGTCCGGCCTGGATACACTCCGGTTTGACGGTGCGAACCCGTGCTGCGCGGTAACAGTCCGCGAGACCCGCCGCTGGCGGATCGATCCGGTGTGATCCCGGAACCATCGGTGACAGTCCGACGGAGGTCCATTCATCCGCGGTCTGTTAAGGAGCACCATGTACAGCGGTCGTATCACCGAGATCGGCACCGTCATCGAGACCAGCCCGAGCCTGATCATCCACGCCAGGAAGACTGCGGCCGAGCTGTCGCCCGGCGGTTCCGTCGACGTCAACGGCACCTGCCTGTCCGCGGTCGCCGTCGACGCGGCGGCAGGGAGTTTCACCGCCCAGCTCAGCGCCGAGACGGCAACCCGCAGCACGCTCGCCGACCTGGGAGCCGGCCACCGGGTGAACCTGGAGCTGCCGCTGCGGCTCGGTGACCCGATGGACGGGCATCTGGTGCAGGGCCACACCGACGCGATCGGCAAGGTCGCCCGGGTTGAGCAGGAGCACGGCGGGTCGCAGCGGGTGTGGATCCGCCCGCCCAGGCGGTTCCTCGACGAGATCGTCTCTAAGGGCTCCGTGGCCGTGGACGGAGTGAGCCTCACCGTCGCGGAGGTCCTGCCTGACCGCTTCTCTGTCGCGCTCATCCCCGCCACCCTGCGCGAGACCACGCTGGACGGCCTGAGCCCCGAGCAGCGCGTGAACCTGGAGTCGGACGTGTTCGTCAAGTCGGCCCGCGACCTGTGGCTGTCGGCACGGACGATCGCGACCCGGACGCTGTCGTCGCTGCCGTGGGCAGGAGAGCTGACCGGGCCGGCCGCGGTTGACAAGTGCGCCGCCCAGCTGGCGGCGGGCGGCGGGGTGCTGATTTACGACCCGGAGCGGGAAGCCGAAGCCGACGTGGTGTTCGCCGGTGCCAGCCTCCGGCCAGAGTCGATGGTGTTCCTGCTCACCCAGGTGTGCGGGCACACCACCGTCCCGTGCGACCTCGACCGCCTGGACCGGCTCGAGATTCCCCGGATGCCGGGCGCGGGCGACCGGCACGGCACCGCCTACCACGTCTCGGTCGACCTCGCCGCCGGCTCCGGGACCGGGATATCGGCCCACGAACGGGCCGCGACCATCCGCCGTCTGGCCCACCCCGACGCGGTACCCGCCGACTTCCTGCGCCCCGGCCACGTGTTCCCGCTGGCCGGCCGCCCCGCCGGGCTGGCCGAGCGCCGCGGCCACACCGAGGCATCGCTGGCCCTGTGCACGGCGGCCGGCCAGCCGACCGTGGCGGCCATCTGCGAGGTGATGGGCCCCGACGGTCACATGCTCAGCGGCTCGGCGGTCGAGCGCTTCGCCCTGACCTGGTCCCTCCCGCTCATCTCCATCAACGAGCTGGCGGCACACCTGTAGCCCCGACCGCCAGCCTCAGCCAGCGAACTCGCAAGGCAGTCGCTTGATGCCGTTGATAAAGCTGGACAGCAGCCGCTCCGGCTCCCCCGCGGTGATCCCCGGCACCCGGGTCAGCAGTTCCCGCAGCATGACGGAGATCTCCCGCCGCGCCAGGTGCGCGCCGAGACAGAAGTGCGGGCCGGCCCCGCCGTACCCGATGTGCGGGTTCGGCGACCGGGTGATGTCGAACCGCTCCGGGTCCGTGAACACGGCAGCGTCCCGGTTACCCGAGTAGTAGAACAGGACGGCCTTGTCGCCAGCCCGGTACTGCTGCCCGTTCATCTGGTAATCCCGGGTAAGGGTCCGCCGCATGAAGATCACCGGCGAGGCGTACCGCACGATCTCCTCCACCGCTCCGTCCAGCAATCCCTCCATGTCGCCAAGGAGCAGGGAACGCTGGTCCGGATGGGACGTGAAAAGCACCAGCGCGTGCGACAGCGCGTTCCGCGTCGTCTCATTCCCTGCCACCACCAGCAAGATGAAGAAGGACGCCAGCTCCGCGCTTGTCAGCTGTTCCCCGTCGATGTTGGCCGTCACCAGCGAGGAAAGAACGTCGTCCCTCGGATGGACTCGCGCCCGGTCCGCTAGCTCGGTCATCATTTCCACCAGGGCCTGCGCCGCCGCGAACAGCTGCCCGATCGCCTCGTTCATGTCCTCGCTGAGGAACTCCGGATCGGCTCCGGCCAGGATCTGGTTGCTGTTCGCCAGCACCATCTCGTACTGCGAGCCGGGGATGCCCATCAGGTCGCAGATGATCTTCAGCGGCAGCCGCGCCGCGACGTGCTTGACGAAGTCACAGGGCCCGGTCTCCAGCAGCTCGTCCACGACCTGGCTGGCGATCCGCCGCACGTCGTCCTCGAACTTCGCGATCATCCGCGGCGAGAACGCACGGGACACGATCCGCCGCAGCCGCGCGTGCCGCGGATCGTCCATGTTGATCATCGAGCCGAAGTACTCGTTGAACTCCACCGGCAGGTCCGGGATGCTCGTCGTGCCCTGCCCCGAGCAGAACACGTCCGCATGCCGGCTCGCCTCCGCCACATCCGCGTACCGCACCAGCGCGTAGTAGCCCGGACCTTTCTCGGTGAACGGCGTCTCCGGCTCCGCGAAGAACGCCGGCCGCTCCAGCCCCCGCAGCACCGCGAACGCCGCCGCCCGCTCGCCCGGCGGCAGCCCCCAGAATGCCGTGTCCGACAGGTCAATCCCGGCTGCGTCCACACCCCCATCCCACCTCGCGACCCACCCCGCCGCAACCCCCAAATATCAGAACGGGCTGTCGGTTCCCGTCCAGCGCCACCCAAGCGCGGGCCCACAGTCATCGCCACAGGGTGCGCATCTGCGTGGTGACGGCGAACGGGTCGTCACCACGCTGGGCGGCGAGGATGCCGGTGCCTTCGGCTGATCCCGTGTAGAGGACCTCGCCGGGACTGACCCGGGTGTTCCAGGCACGCTGGAAGGCGAGCGCGTTCGGCTTGCTGGTGCCGAGAACGGACGGGACCGCGTGATAGACGACGCGCGCGGGCACATGGCCGGTGGCGAGGCGGCGGGCGGCAAGGGTTAGCGCGCGGCTCGCGCTGGCCGACGGGATGACGAGGCGCGGGATCACGTAGCGGGGCTGAGCCAGCGGCGACAGGACCTCGTCCAGCGCGGTGGTGAAGATGGCAGCGTCGGGGGCCGGGACATCGCGCAGGCTGGCCCGGTAGCTCCCGTCGGGAAGCGTCTCGATGCGCACCGCGTCGCCCCTAGTCAGGCCCGCCTGGTGCAGCGCCTCGGCGGTCGCCGCGGCCATGTCGTCCAGGCTGCCCTGCGGGGACGCGGCGGTGACTCGGGTGGCGGCGGACTAGCGGACCGCTCACCTGGCTGGTGATGCCAAGCGGACGGCGAGCCGCCACCACCACGGTCGCCACCGGCTCATCGGCGTACGGCGTCCCGATCGCCCAGCTCTCGCGACTGGCGTCGCGTTCGCCAGCCCTCGTCAGCATCAGCGCGTTCATGGCGTCCGTCTGGCTGGGGTCGGGCGGCCCGTACGGCGATAGGGCGGGGTCGACGTGCGCGACGCCGGAGATGATGTCGCCATCGCGGGACAGTGCGAAGTACCTATCGTGCTTACGCACGAAGCGGTCGTAGTCGGCGGCGCCCTTGGGGTGTTCGGCGGTGACACACACCACTGCCCAGTTGTCCGCGACCTTGGCCGGCCACTGATCGTCGCGACGCAGCGCGCGGCCGCGTGCCTGCACCACCGACGTCGGCGTCGTCGCCGCGGTCAGGTCGATGACGACATTGACGGACGGCGCGTCCCAGCCCTCGCCGAGCAGCGCCCTGGTACCGATCAGGCAGCGGGTGCCGCCCTCAGTGAAGAAGCGGGTGACCAGAGGGACGTACCGCCGCGGAGTCCAGCCCTGCTCGGCGCTGATCTCCGTCTCGTCCACCGTGACCTTCAGATCCGGTTCCTGCTGAGCGAGCCAGTCAGCGAGGCGCCTGGCGGTCTCCGGGCCGGCCGCCACCGTCCGGCCGGTCATCAGCACCGGGTCCAGCTCTGGTGCGGTGCTCAGCAGGGTTCGCAGTGCGAGCCGGGCACCGCCGGCGTCCTTTGCCAGGATCTCGGACAGGCGCGCGGACTGGGTGGCGGTGGCTTCCTCGAAGTCGCACAGGACAAGGGCGCGGAGCCGGGCGCCAAGCTCGGCGGACTCGGCGTGCAGGATCTCGGCGACTGCCCGTGCCTTGCTCTCCGAGCGGGCCAGCACCCGGTCGACCGGCGATTCCGCCGCGGACGCCAGTGCGCGCCGCGGCCCTGGTCAGCTGGTAACCGACCGACGGCAGCGCCCGCTTTATCGCCTCGTACGCCTTGGCGTCGCGCGGGTCGCCGGAAGCCAGCAGGCACCTGCGGGCGTAGTCCCCGATCAGCGCCACCCAGTCATCTGCCGTAGGCGGGTGACGGTGCTGCTCGCGGATCGTGGCGCCTTCCGGGAGCGGGAGCAGACCGGCGGTGTGCAGCCGGAGGGCGGCCTGCGCGAGCGCGGGCTCATCCCGCTCGAAGCGCTGCCAGGACACCTGAGCCTGGCCCCAGCGGCGCTCGATGATCCTCGCCTGTAGCCAGTCGAGAAATGTGGTGGTGCCGAAGTCCGGGGCCAGCAGGTCGGTGCGAAGTTCGGCGAACCGCGTCGCCTCGTCGCGGATGTAGTCCGCTTCGGCCGGGGTCGGGCTGGTGAAGAAAGCGAGCTTCTGATACGGCGCGAGATGCCCGTCGCGAACCAGGGCCGGGGCGGACACCTCCAGATCCACGGTCCCGAACAGCGCCTTGTGCAGCTGTGCCTGATCGGCGGTCATCAGGTGCGGAGGGGTCGCGGTCAGCCCGATCACGTGGGGATGATCAAGCCGGCCGACCACGGTGTTCAGCAGGCGGCCCCACAGCTCGAGCAGGTGGTGGCATTCGTCCAGGATCAGGGTCAGCGGGCCGGCAGCGCTGAGTCTCTCGACCAGCGCGCGGCCGTTGGGATGCAGGAGGTCGAGAGGGTCGCTGGTCTCAGCTGTGGTGTCGATTGTGCAGAGCGACTGGTAGGTCAGCACGGTGAGCGGGGTCGGCAGCTCGCAGCTGGCTGTCGGCTCGATAGCGACCGGAGCGAAGCACGCTCGCCATTGTGCGAGCCATTGCGCCTGGATCGCGGTGTTGGGGCACAGCACGACCGTCGGCCGCGCCAGCCGGCGAGCCGCCTCCAGTCCGATCAGCGTCTTCCCGCCGCCCGGAGGAACGACCAGGTACGTGCCCTGATCGCCGCTGGCATCGGGCAGCTTAGCCAGGGCGTGTTGCTGATGTGGCCACAGAGCGACCGTGAGGTGCGTGGCGCTGAACGCGTCCCGGGGGTCCATAGCAACCTGGACCTTACCGTATCCCGGCTCGGGCACGATCAGCCCAGCGCCGGGTGATCACCCACGCCCTCGCTAGCCAGTCCAGCCTTGATGAGCAGCGAGACAAACCGGTCCACGGCCGGATGCCCGGTCAGCCGCCACGCAAATAGGATCGCGTTCACCCCAGCGTCCCCGCCCTTGTCCTTCACCGCCTTGAACCAGCCAAGGAATTGACCAGGCCCCCGCTCTGCGAGCGAGTTCACCTCGTCAATGCCGAGCCACAGCTTGTCGAGCTGTTTCTGATCCTCGGTGACCGAGTCCGGCAGCGACTCCTCCGCCGCCTCCATCCACTGCCGCGCATAGACCCCGTATCCCGGCTTGGCCGCCCAGTCTCGCCACCCGTCGAGGCCGTCCGGTCCCACCATGGCGGCCAGCAGCCGCGCGGCTCCCTCTTCGGCGAACCCCATGAAGGTCTCTCCGTAAGCGAGCAGTTCCCGCACCGCGTCCGGCGCCGACCGCCCGGTGAGCCAGTACTGCATCATGATCCGCTGGGCCGGCGCCGGCACCGGCCCGATCACCTCGATGACGTCGGCGACAGAATCCGTAGGGTGCGGCGAGGCGTTGAAGAACAGCGAGATCGCGAGGCTCCGCCCGAGCGGCGTGAGCCAGAGCAGCCCGTGCGGCCCAGCATCCGCCCAGGCCACCGCCCCGAAGTCAGCCAGCACTCCCACCGGCGACGTGTCACGTTCGGGATGCCCGCGCGGCGCGGTGAAGTTCCCGATCACCGACAGGTCGTGCACCTGCCCGCAATCCAGGCACTTCACGCCCGGACTGTCCTTACCGCTGATCTTCGCCGCGTAGCTGCGGATGAAGTCGGAGAGCTCGGCCAGGGTCATCGCGTCGGACGCGATCCCGAGCTGCAGCAGCACGCAGATGGCGGTATTCCACGGCTCGTATGACGGGAAGCGCAGCCGTGCGTAGACGGCATGCAGCCATGCGGTGAGCACCTCCTCCGCGCCCTGCTCCATAGGGGGCAGCGTCAGCGCGCCGCTGAGCGCATCCGGGCACGCCAGCGCCGCCTCGGCCAGGGCCGGCGAGACCTGGCCCGGCTTGTACTCACGGTTAACGGCCACACTCCACCGTAACCCAGGAATCAGAACGACTGTGGCTACGCGCTCGCACCCACCCGTGACGGCCGCACTGTTCGCCCCAGCTTGTCAGGTAAAACGCAGCGATCTGCGAAGCCGCAGTCATGTGACCCAAGGTGACGTATCAATGACTGCCGGTGTCTAATGGTGTCGTGGAGCTGTCGTCCGAACTGGAGGAACCCGACCGTCCGGTACAGCCCGCCGCCGTCCGCGGCCCCCACCACCGGCCCGAGCTTCCCGATCAGGACGACTGTGCTCACCTTTACGACCGTGGTCAGCTCTACGACGTGACCCGCGCCCACGTAGATGCCGAAGAGCCCAGCTACGCGGCCGAGGTCCCCCGGTTCCAGCGGATGTGGGCAGATCACCTGCACCGCTGGCCCGCCGACCACCAGCCAAGGACGCCACTCCAGCTCTCCCCGGATCGCGATGCCGAAGCCACCGCCGCAATCGCCCGCGTCCGCGAAGCCGAACCCGCCATCACCGCCGACGTGCTGACAGTAGAGCAGCAGAACACCTGCGCCGCCCGCCTGGAAGGCATCGACCACCGCCTAAAAGGCGAACCCCGCCTGAAAGAGAAGCTCTCCCTAGCCACCGCTACCAGCCCCGACGCCACGCCGGCCGACATCCTCCGTGAGATCCCGGACGCGATCCGGTATACGTTCTGCCTGCAGTCGGAGAAGTACGCCAAGGGCTACCACGAGATCAAAGAACACCTGGAGGGCTTCGGGTACGAGATGTACCAGAGCAAGAACTTCTGGGGCGATCAGGAGTACAAGGGCATCAATACGCGATGGACTACGGCTGAGGGTCAGCGGTTCGAAGTACAACTTCACACCCCCGAGAGCTTCCACGCCAAGCAGCACGTCACCCACGCTGCATACGAGAGACTGCGTAACCCTCACGCCTCCGATCTCGAACGCGGCGAACTCGAAGCATTCCAACGAGAGGTGTCGTCTCGGGTGCAGGCCCCCGACGGAGCCAGCGACATCCCGAATTTTAAGAAAGAAGGACTCTAGGTGTCAGACAAGATCTCCTATTACGCAGTAATCGCCGGAGACCGGACAATCGACAACCCGTATGGCCTTGTGCGACGACTGGAATTCGACGGCGACGGATTCACCGACGAAGGATTGCGTAACGACTTCAGCTGGGCATTCACCTCAGCGATCGTTGAGTGGAAGCGTGGCGATCTCGGGCAGGAGCTTGTCGAGATTAGTCATGAGCAGGCGAGCAAGATCATCGAGTACTTCCGGGAGCGCTGGACCGCGGAGCCATAGCCGCAATGGCGGCCGGCATATCGGTCGCCTAGCCTCGTGGCATGACCGTCCATGAGCTTTCTCGCACGGACGCGCGCCGGATCGCCATCCGCGCGCAGCTGCTGGACACCACCCGGCCGGTGGACGGCTCCCGGCCAGGCGATCTCCTCGGCGTGGTACGCCACCTGACGCTCCTGCAGATCGACCCGACCGCCGCCATCGCCCCAAGCGCCGACCTGGTGGCCTGGAGCCACCTCGGCGCAGCGTATTCGCCCACCGACCTGACCGCCGCGCTGCAGAGCCGCACGCTGCTGGAACATCGCGCAATCATCCGTCCCAGCGAAGACATCGCACTGTTCCGGGCCGCCATGGCCACCTGGGACGAACCCAAGTCCGGCGAGCCATCCTGGCGGCAGGAATATCGCGAGTGGGTACACGCCAACGACGCATGCCGCCGGGACGTCCTTGACCGGCTTGGCTCTGCGGGCCCGCTGCGCTCGCGGGATCTGCCGGACACGTGCAAGGTGCCATGGCAGTCGACCGGCTGGACCCACAACCGCAATGTCACCCAACTGCTGGAGTTCATGGTGTCCCGTGGCGAGGTAGCAATCGCGGGTCGCAAGGGCAATGACCGCCTGTGGGATCTAACCGAGCGGGTCTACCCCGATGCCCCGGTGATCCCCGTGGATGAGGCGCTGCGCATCCGCAACGAGCGCCGGCTGCGAACCCTGGGCATTGCCCGCACTCGCGGGCCGGCATGCGGAGTCGAACCGCTGGACGTCGGCGAGGCCGGCGAAGAAGCCGTAGTCGAGGGAGTAAAGGGCACCTGGCGCATCGACCCCACGCTGCTAGCCCTGCCGTTCTCGGGCCGTACAGCACTGCTGTCCCCCTTCGACCGACTGGTCTACGACCGCAAGCGCGCCATCGAACTCTTCGAGTTCGAATACCACCTGGAGATTTACAAGCCCGCCGCCAAGCGCCGCTGGGGATACTTCGCGCTGCCGATCCTGTACGACGATCGCCTCGTAGGAAAGCTGGACGCCGCCGCCGACCGCAAGGCCGGGATCCTGCAGGTGCACGCCATCCACCAGGACATCCCTCTCACCAAGCCGATGAGCACGGCAATCACCCGCGAGATCGAGGACCTGGCCAGCTGGCTCCATCTAGCCCCCTCGCTCGGCTAACACATCCCTCACCAAAATCACAGCAGCATCACTAGTGTGCGAAAAAACAACGCAGAATTTGAATTGATATTACATTCGATACGTGTTAGTATTCGAAGTGGATGGAAGCGGTGACCGGTCCGGAGAGGGGGGGAGAACTAATGACTGACCAAGGTCCGGTACCACCAGGGATGAGCCCCG
>Ga0209530_1001337_pt1 | contig 11556 bp, 11 predicted proteins | sample BlaSpr_A8_Ref_O1_FD_187987 | JGI IMG/M metagenome (GOLD analysis project Ga0209530, IMG submission 187987) | Forest soil microbial communities from Thunder Bay, Ontario, Canada - Black Spruce, Ontario site 2_A8_Ref_O1 (SPAdes) (version 2) | ecosystem: Environmental > Terrestrial > Soil > Boreal...
TGAAGTAGAAATCGCCAACCTCAACGCTTTTGGCCGCCTTGTGCGGATCCCAAACATGGAACTCAGAAATCCCAGTGCTGCCACCCGACGTTCCGGCATCCGCTTCAGCTACTGCCGTGGAGCTTTTCGGATGCGTCTTCTCGTCGTTTTCCGGAGCGCTCAAATCCTCCTGCGTATCTTTGCTCGAGCTTTGCCCTAAATCCGATCCCAAATCATCCACTTGCACACGATCCGAGCGTGGCGGCGCCAGATTCGGCTTCTGCTGCTGTTTAGTGGAATCGCTCTTGTCAGAAGAAGATGAGGAAAGCCCGCTAGGCGGAGCTCCACTCTGCTGCGCCCAAACCATGCAGCTCAACCCAAGCAGCAAACCAAAATTCTGCAAACATCGCATGGATCTATTTTACCCTCGCTCCGCCACACTGATGTGTTCGTATTTTTCCGCGACGCCCCGGCCTTATCAGGAACGGGCTCGCGGAAAACTCAGGATATTCCAAGCTGTTAGGCAAAAAAAACAGGCCGCTCAGGGGAAGAAGCTCGAGCGGCCTGGTTGGCTAAGTCCTCCGGGGAGGAGGAAAACTTGATCTACATAGAAGACGGATTGTTCTGCCCGGTCGTCGCTGGAGTCGCTGCCGGCTGGTTGGTATCGCCAACCGTATTGGTCATCAGCCGTACATCCACTCGACGATTGTCCGCGCGTCCCTGCTTGGTCTTGTTGGTTTCCACCGGCTTATCCTTGCCAAGCCCGATCACATAAATCTTATGCGCCGGCACATTGTATTTCGCCGCCAGGTACTGAATCACCGAGTTGGCGCGGCGTTGGCTCAGGTCGTAGTTATATTCCGACGATCCCACGGCGTCCGTGCTGCCCTCAAGCGTAATGATGTAGCCCTTAGTGGAGGAAATGCTTCCCGCCATCTGATCCAGCGCGCCTTTAGCCTCGGTCGTCAAATTGTCTTTGTTGAAGCCGAATTTCACCGAAGTCTCGGCCACGGGGCGGTAATTATCCAGATTCGCAACCGTATTGGTTAGAACGTTCACCCGGCCATTGGCCGCATCGGCAACTTGCTGCGCCGAAGATGCATTTTGGCCTGCCGTCTGGGCTTTCTGATCGGCTTCCGCAGTCTTGGTATTCACTGCCTGAATGCCCGCCTGAGCGCGTGCGTCCACATCCTTGATGTCTTTGCTGTTCTTCGCCGTCATGTCGTCAAGCTCATTCGTCTTGTTGATCAACGGCGTGGTTTGCTGCTTTACGTAGTTTTTGCTGGTGCAGCCTACCGCGGCTACCATGCTGGCTGCTAATAGAATCGTCAACGAAGTGCGAGTCATATTGAAATCGGCTCCTTGATTGGTTGTCTCAGCGCGACTAGGTTGCCCCGCGCGCATACTTTACTTCAGGCCCTGGGAACTACCAACTGTCAAACGAACCACACTTCTTACTTTTGCACGACTGGGGCCAGTTTCAAGCGTTATGTGGCCACGGCATAAGTATATATTCTTTCAATGGCTTGCAGCTTCCTTTCGAGGTACAACCATTAACCTCTTAGGCTCCCGGGAACGCAAACCGCACACGGGATATGGAAATTTTATACGGTAGCCGATGGCTGAAATCCGGCCGCCGGACGCCGATTTCGATGACATTCGTAATCTCTCCGAGGCGCATTTCAATAGCATAGTAAAGCCATACGCTGCTATCTTTTCGCAGCGTTCGCCTCACGTGGGGATGAGGCAAATGAGCCGTCCATGCTTCGTACAACATGCTTCTGCCTTTTATTCAGCCTGATTCCACTCGGGCAGGCGCTTGCGCAAAAGTCCAGAGACGACTCTCAGGAAAACAAGCTCCTGGTGATGGAACATCTGTGGAACGAAGCGCAGGTGAACCGCGACGCCCGCGCCCTTAACGGCATGATCGGCGAGGCCTTCGTAAACACCGAATACGACGGCGAGGTCAGCGATAAGAGCAAGTTCCTGGCCGACATAAAAGATCCGCAGTTCATACCCACCATCCTCACCATTCAAGATGTCAAAGTAAGTATGTACGCTGATTCCGCGGTGGTCGTCGGCATTTATCACACCAAAGGCACCTACCAGGGAAAACCTTACGAACACTTCGGCCGCTTCACCGATACATGGGTATACACCCAGGGCCGCTGGCAATGCGTCGCCAGCCATACCAGCCTGCTCAAAAAATAAAGCTTCCATTGAACGAGCAAAACAAATCACCTCAACAAAAACTTTTCATGAGTGAATCCCGGTTCGTCGAAGTGCATTCCTTAATCCACTAAGATAGGCCTTATCCGCACAAGAAGCCTGGAATCCACATGGAAGCGCACTCTCGTCGACGCCGTTGGCAAACTCTGTTGGCTTTTGCCATCATTTATTTCGTCTGGGGTTCCACATTTTTAGCCATCCGCGTGGGAGTGCGCGAAGTTCCGCCGTTTCTGCTGGCAGGAATGCGTTTCTTTACCGCCGGAATCGTACTCTACGCCTGGATGCGCGCCAAAGGCACGCCTTCGCCTACGCGCCGCGAATGGGCATCTGCCACGCTGCTGGCCGTGCTGATCTTCGTACTGGATTACGGCTTGCTTTTTTGGGCGGAAAAGCGCGTGCCCTCGGGTATTGCCGCGGTCATGATGGCAACCATCCCAGTCTTCATGTCACTGGCAGAAATTTTATTTCTGCGCACACAAAGGTTAACCCTGCGATTAGCGTTCGCACTGCTGCTGGGCATTGGCGGCGTCGTAGTGCTGGTGAGCCACTCCGCCACTTTTGGCCAAGCAGCCATCGATACTCGCGGCGCAGTTGCGTTAATCGTGTCAGCGATCAGTTGGTCCACAGCCTCAATTCTTACTCGCAAACTGTCACTGCCCGAATCGAAAGTGATGAGCTCAGGTGCACAAATGCTGGCAGGAGGAATTCTGCTCTCGCTAGCCGCAGCGCTGCTGGGAGAATTGAAAGGCTTTTCCTTCCGCGCGGTTTCCCCGGAAGCATGGCTGGCGTTGGCTTATTTGATCGTCGCCGGCTCGATAATCGGCTTCACTGCCTACGTATGGCTCATCCATCACGAATCGCCCACCAAAGTTGGGACGTACGCCTATGTGAATCCGGTAGTCGCAGTGTTGCTCGGATATTTTCTTGCTGGGGAGGCGTTGGGAGCGCGAACGCTGGCAGGGACGTTGTTGGTCTTGGTAAGCGTGGTGACTATCGCTACGTCACCAAAGAAAAATGCCTCCGAAACTCTGATTATAAAAAGCCAAGTAACCTCATCGGATACGTAGCAGGACGGCGATATAACCACGGACCCGATTTAGCAACACTGGATCCGCTTTAGAATGAAACTTCACATTACGCGCTACCAAGTCCACGCTCTTAATATGATCGACCAGGACCGCGCCTTCCACTTTGTCGACAAGAACGGGAAGAGCGAAGGGATAGGGTTTTCGCTTGCTCGTCAGAGGGCAAACCACCGCCAGTCCGCTGCTTCGATTGTAGACCAGATCAGTCAGGACTAAAGCTGGACGGCGACGGCCCTGCTCGCGGCCAGCTTGAGGGTCAAAATCCAGCCATACAATATCGCCGGCATCGGGGATGTACTGCCTTACCATTCCACGATTTCTTTCCCAACATCCGTTCCCCAGTCGGTTTCTTCGTAACGATTCTCGGGCGTGATTTGAGCCACTAATTGTTCGAGGGTTGGGATTCTTTCAACTGGGCAGATTTCGACATGGCCCTTGCGGGCTTCAATTAAGATGGGGTCGCCTTCTTGAATGCGCGCTTGCTCAGCCACGGCTTTCGGGATGCGCACCGCCAGGCTATTACCCCATTTCATGACCTGTGTTTTCGGCATAGATATACAGTATACACCATGTATCTACATGGGTACGGAGGAAAATATGGGTGTAATTTTACGGCCTCGTCATCTTCTCCGGCTTAACCCACTGATCAAACTCCTCTCCAGTAAGATAGCCAAGCTTTAAAGCCGCCTCGCGCAAACTGCTGTGCTCTACATGCGCCGTATGAGCAATTTGTGCGGCTTTGTCGTATCCCACCTTCGGCGCAAGAGCCGTCACCAGCATCAGCGAGTTCTTCACATACCAATCAACTTTCGCACGATCAACCTCGATGCCTTTAATCATGTATTCGACATATCCATGGCAGGCATCGGCGATCAGCGTGACCGAATGCAGAAAGTTGTAAATAATCACCGGCTTGTACACGTTGAGCTCGAAATTTCCTTGCGATCCCGCGAATCCTACGGCTGCGGTCGCGCCGTGAACCTGCACGCACACCATGGTCATCGCTTCGCACTGGGTTGGATTTACCTTGCCCGGCATAATCGACGATCCAGGTTCATTTTCCGGGATAGAGAGTTCGCCCAGTCCGCAGCGCGGCCCGGAGGCCAGCCAGCGAATGTCGTTGGAAATCTTCATTAGCGACGCCGCCAGCGTTTCCATCGCGCCCTGCGCAAACACAATCTCGTCGTGCCCCGAAAGCGCGGCAAACTTGTTGGGGTGCGAGCGGAAGTGAAGGCCGGTGAGTTCGGCAATCTTTTTCGCGGCGCGCTCCGCGAATTCAGGATGCGTGTTCAGTCCGGTACCTACCGCCGTTCCACCGATGGCAAGGTCGTAAAGGCCGTCCAGCGCCTGTTCCAGGCGCTTGATGTCGCGCTGCAACAAGCTTGCCCATCCTCCGAACTCCTGCCCAAAGGTCAGCGGGACGGCATCTTGCAGATGCGTGCGGCCGATCTTTACCACATTATGGAATTCTTCCGCCTTGGCCGCGATTGCATCATGCACGCTCCTGATCGCCGGAATCAGCGTGTTCTTCACCCGATCCGCCGCCGCGATGTGCATGGCCGTGGGAAACGTGTCATTCGACGACTGAGACATATTCACATCATCATTGGGATGGATCGGCTTCTTCGCTCCCAGCTCGCCACCGGCAATTTCAACGGCCCGGTTCGAAATGACCTCGTTCACGTTCATGTTGGTCTGCGTGCCACTCCCCGTCTGCCAGACGCGCAGCGGAAACTGGTCGTTCAGCTTGCCCGCGATCACTTCGTCGGCGGCTTGCACAATCAGTTTTGCCTTGTCCGCCGACAGTTTGCCCAGATCCTGATTCACCAGCGCGCACGCTTTCTTCAGCGTTCCAAACCCCTGAATCAATTCCGGCGGCATGGTGTCGCGCCCAATGTTGAAGTGCAGCAACGACCGCTGCGTCTGCGCTCCCCAATAAACGTTAGCCGGGACTTCGATTTGTCCCATGCTGTCGGATTCAATGCGCATACGAGAAGCAGCTTCGGTGGAGATCGGCATAGCGTGTCCTGACTAGAGCGCTGTGAATGAATGAGGTAACCGAAAATTATAGCGCGTGGCGTACACCGGACTCACACCCTGGCCTGTGATGTACAGAGCATGTTCGTGCGCGCGTGCTAGAATCATCGGTCTCTACTGTGCTAAACGCTCCGGAACCCATGCCCGATCTTCTCACCGCCGAAGAGATTGAGACTTTGCCCAAGGCAATAGCTCGTCCGCAACCCGAGGTGCGCACGGACGTGCTGGTGATCGGAGCCGGGCCCACAGGCTTGGCCTGCGCCATCGAGGCGCAGAAGGTTGGTCTCAAGGTCATCGTGCTGGACAAGGGCTGTCTGGTGAATTCGCTCTATCACTATCCGCCCAACATGTTGTTTTTCACCACTCCCGAACTGCTCGAGATTGGCGACATCCCTTTCACCACCGCCCGGCAAAAGCCCACCCGCGAAGAAGCCCTGGAGTATTACCGCAAGGTCAGCGAGCATTACCATCTCGATATTCGCCAATATGAGTGGGTCAAAACAGTGATGGGCGAAGACGGAAATTTCAGCATCACCGCCACCGACCGTGCCAGCCGGCCGCACGACTACCGAACCCGCAAAGTGATCGTCTCCACCGGCTACTACGATCTTGCAAACCAGCTTTGCATCCCCGGCGAAGATCTGCCGAAGGTCTCCCATTACTACGGCGACGCTCATCCATACTACGACACCGATGTACTGGTGATCGGCGGCAAGAACTCCGCGGCCATAGCGGCTCTCGATCTGTGGCGCCACGGCTCACGCGTCACGCTGGTCTATCGCGGCACGCAACTGCACCACCACGTGAAATACTGGATCAAGCCCGATCTCGAAAACCGCATCAAGGGCAACGAGATTGAAGCCTATTTCAACAGCACCGTGCAGGAAATCGGCTTGGACCACGTCGTCATCAACACACCTCGGGGGCCGTTGCGCCTGAAGAACGATTTCGTCTTTGCCCTGGTGGGCTATCATCCGGACTACGATTTTCTGCGCAGCATGGGCATTGAACTCTCCCCCGACCAGCATCGTCCGGTTTGCGATCCGGTGTCGCTCGAAAGCAATGTGCCGGGAGTTTATGTCGCCGGAGTGATTGTGGCGGGGTCGCGCACGAATGAAATTTTTATCGAAAATGGCCGCTTCCACGGCAGGCAGATTGCCGAAGATCTGAAGATCAAGCTCGGTCGGAGTGAATGAAATTGATGGCAGCGCAGATTGGGAGACGTCCTGGACGAACCGCTGAGTATGACAGGGTGAATGGGATCCTTCGACTGCGCAAGTGCCTCGCATTCGCGAAGCATTTACTTTGCTGAGGATGACAAGTTGGATAGGCGACAAAATTAGGCGCGCTACAGCCTATTTCAGCAAAAATTCCTTCACAAACATGATCGTGGCATAAAACTGATAGTCGCGGTTCTTCTTCTTGGCGAATCCGTGGCCTTCGTCTTTGCCGAGCAGCCACCAAAACAGGAGTTCCGTCCTGCCGCACGACTTGCACCATCTGGGCGGATTCGCTCGCCGGAACCCGCGGATCATTCTGTCCAGCAATCACGAATAAAGGCTTGGTGATGTTCTTGGCATTATTCGCCGGGGCAATTTTTTCCAGAAACTCGCGCATTTTAGGATCGCGCTCATCCCCGTACTCCACCCGCCGCAAACCCTGTCGATAGCCCGATGTGTGCTCAAGGAAGGTAACCAGGTTCGAAGGCCCCACCACATCGACCGAGCAGCAGATGCGGTCGTTATACTGTGTGGCTACGGCCAGGGTCATGAATCCGCCGTAACTGCCGCCCGTAATCATGATTTTACTCGCATCGAGGTCGGGACGCGTCTGAACCCAATCGAGCAGGGAATTGATGTCCTTATATGAGCCTTCCCGCCGAAATCCGTTGTCGAGCTTTTGAAACGATTTTCCATATCCAGTCGATCCACGAACGTTGGGATAAATCATGGCGACACCGAGTTCATTGATAAAATAATTATCGCGTCCGCGAAAACCTGGCCGCTCCTGGCCTTCCGGTCCGCCGTGAATATCGATAATGACCGGCCGCTTGCCGCTGAACTTTGCCGGCGGCTTATAGAGGAAGCCGGAAATCGAGCGGTCGTCCCACGATTTCCAGTGAATCAGTTGCGGCTGGGTGAACTGCGACGCGTTCAATCCGCCAGCTTCGCCAAATGTCCAGCGCTCCACTTTGCCCGTCGGCACATCCAGCGAGAATGTATCGGCAGGATGATCCGCCCCATCCAGGCTAAAGGCGAACTCGCGGTTATCCCGCCATTTGATGTTGAATGCCACACCGGAAGGTAGTTTCGGTACGGATAACTCTTTATTGGCCCCGATATCGAAGACATGGAGCGCGCTGAGTCCGTCTTCATTGGTTTCAAACGCAATCAATTTTCCGTCTTTCGAAAGATCGAATTCGTCCACGTCCCATTTCGCCGGAATCAATACTTTGGCCTTGTGCGATGCCAGATTCAGATACATCAGCCGCTGGAATTCAGAATTCTCATCGCCGGTGACGAAAACGCCCTTGCCATCTTTGGCGAAGCGAGGGTTACCGTACGCCACCGTTTCCGCGCCAGACTTCGGAGTCAGTAATTCCTTCTTGCCGGAATCGACATCGACCAGCCACACGTAGCTCTCGGCTGCCGAGATGCCATTGATGGCCAATAGTTGTTTGCCATCCGGCGACCAGTCGGAAACCTCCCATCCACCGCCTTCCATTTGCGCAACCATGCGTGCGCTTCCAGGATCGTTCGCCCCGACGACCCAAATATCGACATCGTTGCCGGTACGCTTCGTGGACCCATACGCGATGCGATCCCCTTGATAAGACCAGTGCGGGCTTACATTTCTCGATTTGCCGTCAGTCAGCAGTGTGATCTTTCCGGTGGCCAGGTCGTAACGATATATCTGAAAAAACTCGGCTCCGCCGATATCTTTAACAAACAGAAAGGAATCGCCAGTTACGGGTTGGTAGTACGCGTTTGCGACGCGGTCGGGAAAAAATGTGAGCTGTGTGCGTGCGCCGCCGGGAAACTTGACCTGATGAACCTGATAGGTATCGCCGAATCGGGTCTCGATCAGCATTTCGCGGTTTGTGGGATGCCAGCTCTCGAAGACATCGGCGCGAAATTCGCCGTAACGACCGGCGGTTTCACCAATCGCCACCGGAATCTTCGGAATTCCTTCGACAACGAGGTTTTCATTGGGAGCAATGTCATCGCTCTGGGCAAAAGCCAGTAGGGCAAGGAAAGACGCCGCGGCAAAGCACGAGAGCGCAAGCGCACAAAGAGTCCGGGATCGGTTCATCAATTGAGTCCCTCCTTGGGTGGGACGAACGTGCAGAGGCCGGGTTAGCAGAATCGCACGTGCATGGTAGGCGGAAAGCCGATCCGGAGTCAACGATCCAGAGTCAACGGCAGGCACATCTTTGTTACCCTAACCATTCGCATGGAACCCCAACCAGAGCATGCGGCACCGTCAATCTCTCTTGCTTCGTTCTGGCGCCTTGTCAGAAGCAACCGTAATTTTCGTCGCCTCTGGTCGGCTCAAATTGTCAGCGAGATTGGCGACTGGTTCTACACTCTCTCCATTTATACGCTGCTCTTGCAGTTGACCGGTCATGCCAGTTCCGTGGCATTGGCTTTGGTTTTGCAAGTTCTGCCGCAAACCTTTGTGGGACCAACGGCGGGTGTGGTGAACGATCGCTTGCGCCGCAAGCAGGTGATGATTGCCGCCGACCTGGTCCGTTGCGCCGTCGTGCTGTCTATGTTGCTGGTGCGTTCGCGTTCCATGGTATGGCTGGTCTATCCCTTGCTCCTGGCTGAGACCCTCATGGCCGCATTCTTCGAACCGGCGCGCAACGCGGTACTCCCAGCCATCGCTGCGAAGGGCGAAGTCTTGATCGCCAACACTCTCTCTTCGGCGACCTGGTCCGTGAACTTGTTAGTGGGTGCCTCAGTGGGTGGAGTGGTCGCAGCCTTCGTCGGACGGGATGCCGTATTCGTATTGAATGCGCTCTCCTTCATGGCCTCGGCCGTTCTTATCGGAGGAATGCACTTCGCCGAGCCCCACGCCGAGTCCGCCGCGCCGCTGCGGCCGCGCGACCTGGCTGACTTTTCGCCGGTGCTGGAGGGCATCCGCTACATACGCAGCCATCGCACGCTGCTGCCCACGGTCTTTGCGAAAGCCGGCGAACTTATGATCGGCCCCAGTTGGGTGATTTTCACTGTCATGGGCGCGCACGAATTTGCACTCCACTGGCACCATGCGGACGCCGCCAGCGCATCGATGCTGGGCATGAGCATCTTGCTCGGCGGGCGCGGTTTGGGAGCGCTCGTCGGCCCTCTAGTCGCCGCCCGCTGGGCGGGCCGCGCCGACCGCCGGTTGCAACTCGGCATACTCTTCGGCTATCTGATCATCGCGGTTGGATACGGACTTCTTGGCAGCAGCCGCACGGTGTGGATGGCGGCCGCTTGTGCCATGTTTGCGCACGCCGGAGGATCGATGGTGTGGGTATTCTCCACGACGCTGCTGCAGCTTCATACCGACGACCGTTTCCGCGGACGTGTATTCTCCGCCGACTTGGGCTTAGCCATGCTCACCATCGCGGCCGGAGCTTACCTGTGCGGACGCCTGCTCGATTCGGGCGTCTCCGTGCGTACGGTTGCCACCGGTACCGGAGTGCTCATGCTGATCCCTGCGGGATTGTGGGCGCTGGCGCTGCGTGGCGGACGGGAATCGTAGAACGATTTCGCGATCCTGAATCGAATCCCCTCTACGCTCCGAGAATCCGGTCGATCTTCGCCGCCATGATGAAATCACTTTCGGTGAGGCCGTCGATCTTATGCGTCCACGTTGTGACCTCGGCTTTTCCCCAGGCCAGTAAAATGTCGGGGTGGTGCCCCTGTTCCTCCGCCAGCGCGCCCACGCGATTGACGAACTCAAGCGCTTGCGCGAAGTCGGGAAACTTGTAGGCTCGCGTTAAGTGATGTTCGTCGATCACGCTCCAGTGGGGAACAACTTTGTGCAGCGCTTCAAGCTCTTTTCCCTTAAGCGGAGGCACTCCGCCGCGGCAGGGAACGCATTGCTTATCGGCCAATTGTTTGTCCGCTAATGGTTCGGCCATGAAAAATTTCTCCGCCAACCATCATAGCCGAAGTTAAGATCACTGGTGCTCAGTTCCTCGATTCGACAAAAACCCAGTTGATCGAGACACCTTGAAACCTCGCGGCTGGTGAGAGCATCTTTACAGTTCATTACGAACCTGAGGCTTGGGGCAGAAAGCGATGACTCCACAACCGGCAAACAACGGTTTCTCCGCCCCAGATCAAGGAAAACCCGCGCGCAATCCCTGGTTCATCGCAATTGCGGTAATGCTTGCGACCTTCATGGAAGTGCTGGACACTTCCATCGCCGCCGTCGCCCTTCCTTACATCGCGGGTAGTTTGTCGGCCAGCAACGACGAAGCTACTTGGGTGCTCACCAGCTACCTCGTCGCCAACGCCATTATCTTGCCGGCCAGTTCCTGGTTCTCGTTGCGCTTCGGGCGCAAGCGGTTTCTCATCACCTGCATCGTCATCTTCACAGTTTCTTCTTTCGCCTGCGGAGCGGCCACCAGCCTGGCCTTGATCCTGATTGCGCGAGCGGTGCAAGGCGCCGGTGGCGGCGCTCTGCAACCACTCTCGCAATCGATTCTGCTCGAAACCTTTCCTCCGCAGAAGCGCGGATTGGCGATGGCCGTATTCGCCCTGGGCGTGGTGGTCGCGCCCGTGCTCGGCCCGACGCTCGGCGGCTGGCTCACCGACTCCTATTCCTGGCGCTGGGCGTTTTACATCAACATTCCCGTCGGCGCTTTTGCCATCTTCATGATCTCGCGCTACGTGGAAGATCCTCCCTATATCAAAGACGCGCATCCCGGCAAGTTCGATGGCATTGGGTTAGGATTGCTTGCCGTCTGGCTCGGCTGCCTGCAAATCATCCTCGATAAAGGCCAGGAAGACGACTGGTTCGGCGCAACCTGGATTCGCTGGGCTGCCGCCATACTGGCCATCAGTTTCGTAGCGTTTCTCATTCGAGAGTTTCGCAGCGAGAAGCCTCTGGTCGATCTCCGTGTCTTCAAACATCGCAACTTCGCCATCGGATGCCTGCTCATCGGCCTGTTCGGTGCGGCCATCTACGGCTTAGTTACGCTGCTGCCGCTCTTCTATCAGGAGTTGATGGG
>Ga0209530_1001338_pt1 | contig 11556 bp, 9 predicted proteins | sample BlaSpr_A8_Ref_O1_FD_187987 | JGI IMG/M metagenome (GOLD analysis project Ga0209530, IMG submission 187987) | Forest soil microbial communities from Thunder Bay, Ontario, Canada - Black Spruce, Ontario site 2_A8_Ref_O1 (SPAdes) (version 2) | ecosystem: Environmental > Terrestrial > Soil > Boreal...
GGCGCGCGGCGCCGCGGGGTTCCAAATCGTGAGCGACCCCAAGACCGGCGCCAAGATCGGCGCGCCGCTGAAACTCTTGAGCGCGCTTGCAGGCGCACGGCTCGACTTCGCCTCGAACGCCGACACCGACTTGGGCGCCCTCTATACGCGCTTGTCCGCGGCGACGCCGACCCGCAAGATCGCCTATAAGGCGATCAAGCCGGACGCTTTCTTCGTCGTGTCGGGGCAAGATGGACCGGTCAAGTTCTATACCCGCTTCGACAAGAATCCGAATGCGAACCCGCCAATCCGCGGCTTCACCTTCGCCTATCCGGCATCGCAGACCGCCACTCTCGACCGGGTCGCGATCGCCATCGCCAATTCATTCGAGCCGTTCCCCGAATCCGCCGCAGCGCCGGGCGTAAGCGCAGCGACCAGTCCCGCCACGCCTCCCGCATCAAGCGCAGCTCCGCCCCCGGCCGTGCCGCAGCCTGCCGCGACCGCGCTTGTCGTGGCGCCCGGAAAGGCCTTGACCGCGCTCAAAGCGGACGACTGTCCGCATCCGACTGTCGCCGGCAAGCCGGTGCGGATCGAGCGCGCCGACACCGCGACGGGCCTGGTGATACTCGCCGGAGATTTCGCGTCGAACGGCGGAGCGCCCCGGCTCGGCTCGCCGGCGCAGGATCTCGTCGTCCTCGGGTTCGACGGATCGCGCCTTGCCGCGAGCTCGGCCTCGTTCACCGGCGGTGATGCGCGGCCGTTCGTGACCGCAGCCGTGGACAAGGGCGCGAGCGGCGGCCCGGTCTTCGATCGTCGCGGAGCGTTGGTCGGCCTTGTCGCGCCGATCGCCGGCGAGCCCAAGCGCGTCGGCAGCGTCGCGCTAGCCTCCCCGCACGCGTTGATCGCGCCAGATGCGCTTCGCGCCTTTCTCGGCGCCAGCGAACCCGCCTCGGAGGGGGCTGCCTCGCTCAGCGCGGGCGACATCGCCGCCCGCGAGCGGAAGGCGCTCGTCGCGGTCTTCTGTCAGCAATAGCGCTCTTAGTGCGGAATGATCCCGGGGAAGACATACTGTTGCAGCGCGACGAGGACGCCAAGGATCAGCGTCAGGATGATGCTGTGCCAGAAGGTGCGCGCGAACACGACGCCTTCCTGACCGCGCAGGTCGGTGACCGAGACGCCCGTGGCGATGTTCTGCGGCGAGATCATCTTGCCCATCACGCCACCCGATGAATTGGTCGCGGCAAACAGCACGGGATTGAGATCAAGTTGCTTCGCCGCCACCACCTGAAGGTTGCCGAACAGCGCGTTGCCCGATGTGTCGCTGCCGGACAGAGCGACCGCCACCCAGCCGAGGAAGGGCGACAAGATGACGAACAAATGCCCGACCGAGGCGACCCCGAGGCCGAGTGTGTAGGCCATGCCGGAATAGTTCATGAGATAGGCGAGGCCGATAATGAGACAAACGGTCAGGATGGCGATCCATGCCTGTTTGATCGTCCGAGCGACGCACTCGAAGAAGCCCCCAACGCTCATTTTGACCACGATCGCCGTGATGATCGCTGAGAGCAGGATCGCCGTTCCCGTCGCGAGAGGCTGGAAGCCCCAGACGGCCGCGTAGGGCTTATCGTTGTAGAGCGTGATCGAAACCGCCTTGTCGAGGCCGGGCCAGGGAATCGCCTGCGCGCCAATCTTGAAGATCTCGAGCGTCGTCCACACGATGACGACCGCGGTGACGATGAGCCAGGGTAGCCAACCTTGCCAGGGCCCGACATCCGAATGCGCACGGAGCAGATTTGCGTCCCCCCGCACAGCGAACTCGGGATCCGGCGCCGGCTTCCACACCTGCAGGAACAGGAGCGTCACGATTAGCGAGCCGAGCGACGCCAGGACGTCCGTCAGCGCGTAATTGATGAAGTTCGACGAGATGAATTGGCTGAGCGCGAAGGAGCCGCCGGCGACCAGCAGCACCGGCCACAGCGCCCTCAGCGAACGCATGCCCCCATAGAGTGTCATCACGTAGAAAGGCAACAGAAGCGCGATGAACGGCAGCTGGCGGCCGATCATGGCGCCAAGCGTCGCCGCAGGCAGGCCTGTGACCGCGCCCAGCGTCGTCACGGGCACGCCGAGCGCGCCGAACGCCACCGGCGCGGTGTTGAAGATCAACGTGAACACCAAAGCTTCGAGCGCGGGGAAGCCGACCAGGATGAGAAGCGACGAGGTGATCGCGACCGGCGTGCCGAAGCCGGCAATGCCTTCCAACAACGCGCCAAAACAGAAGCCGATAACGACCAGCACGACGCGGCGATCGTTGGGAAGATGGTTGAGAACCCACGCGCGGAAAGCGTCGAACCGCTTTGACTCCACGGCGATATTGTAGAGAAGGAGCGCATTGACCACGATCCACATGACCGGCCAGAGCGCGAAGACAGCACCGGCGGCGACGGAATTGAAGGCAAGGGACGCGGGAAAGTCCCACACCGCAATCGCGATGATGAGGCCGACTACCAACCCCGCCAACGACGCTTGCCACGCCGGCCGGCGCATGACGCCAAGCAATACGAGAACGGCCGCGACGGGAAGCGCGGCTACGATAAACGAAAGCGGCAGACTGCCCGCGACGGGCGTCAGCAATTGTTTGAACACTTCTTATCCTCCCAGCCCGTCGGCGGACGAGCCCCCCATGATTCCCCGCGCACGACTCGGCCTCGACGATTTCTCTTAAGGGGCACCGTGGCGGCAAATCAAGTTCCCGAGAGCTGTTTGGGCGTGCGCGACGCCGCCGAGTCCAATCGCGCCACGATCAGAGACAGCCGTCCGCTAGCCGTCCACGTCCCATTTCTCGGCGCTGGCGCCGGCGAGCTCGCGCACCCGCTGTTCGTCGGCGCCGAAGGCGCGCGCGTCGCCCTCGTAGACGATCCGGCCGTCGTCCAGCACGTAAGCGCGATCGGCGATCTCGACCGCCGCGCGCACGTTCTGCTCGACAAGCAACACCGAGAGGCCTTCTCGCCGCGCCGCGACGACAATCCTGAACACGTCCTCGACAATCAGCGGCGCGAGGCCCTGCGAGGGCTCGTCGAGCATCAGCAGCTTGGGGTTCAAGAGCAAGGCGCGGGCGATCGACAGCATCTCCTGCTCGCCGCCCGAGAGCTGCGCGCCTTTGTTCCCGCGGCGCTCGGCAAGGCGCGGAAACGCCTCGTAGACACGGGGCACCGTCCACGGGCCGGGCCGCTCGACCGGGACCAGCAGGTTCTCGTCCACCGTCAGGTTGGCGAAGATGCGCCGACCCTCCGGCACATAGCCGACGCCCGCCTCGGCGATCCGGTAAGGGGGAAATCCGGTCACGTCCGCGCCGAACACCGCGACCTTGCCGGTGCGCGGGCGGGTGAGGCCGATCAGGCTGCGCAGCGTCGTCGTCTTTCCCGCGCCGTTGCGGCCGAGCAGCGCGACGATCTCGCCCTCGCGCACCTCAAGAGTCACGCCGTGCAGGATGTGACTCTTGCCGTAAAAAGTGTGCAGATCCTCGGCTTGCAGCGCGATCATGCTGCGGCCTTGCCGAGATAGGCGGCCTGCACCTTTTCGCTGTCGGCGATCTCCTGCGGCGCGCCTTCCGCCAACACCCGCCCCTCGGCAAGCACCATGATGCGATCGGCGAGGTTGAACACGACGCGCATGTCGTGCTCGATCAGCATGATCGTCAGCCCTTCCTGCCGATGCAGCCGCCGGATGAGCCGCGCGATGTCGTAGGTCTCCTGGTCGCCCATGCCCGCCGTCGGCTCGTCGAGCATGAGCAGGCGGGGTCGCAAAGCAAGCGACATCATGATCTCCGTCGCCCGCTGGTCGCCATGCGACAGCGCGCCCGCGCGCATGCCGGACTTGTCGGCCAGTCCGCCCAGACCCAGAAGCTCGGCGACGCGCGCCGCCACTGCGGCCCGCGCCTGCGCGCCAAGCCAGGGCCGGAGGCGGTAGCCGGACGCGACCTCGACCGCGACGCGGATGTTGTCGGCGACCGAGAGCTCGGGAAAGACCTCGGTGATCTGGAAGGTGCGGGACATGCCACGGCGCACCCGCTCGTCGGGACCGAGCGGCCCGATGTCGTGACCCTCGAACCGGATCGAGCCCGCGGTCGGCGCGAACAGGCCGCTGACCAGGTTGAAGAACGTCGTCTTGCCCGCGCCGTTCGGACCGATGATCGCGCGCAATTCGCCTGGCTCGATGGTCAAGGACACGTTGTCGATGGCGACCAGACTGCCGAAACGCTTCGATGCGCCCTCGACTTGAAGCAGGGTCACGCCTTCGCTCCGGTGCGCAGCATGCCCAGGACTCCGCGCGGAAAGAAGCGCACCACCAGCACGAACACGAGTCCGATCACCGACATCCAGTTCTCGGTGTGGCTCGAGACGTAATCCTGCAGCGCGACGAAAATCGCCGCGCCGATCAGCGGGCCCCAGAACGAGCGCATGCCGCCCAGCACCGCCATGATGACGAGATTGCCCGAGAGGTCGACACGAAGCGCTCGCGGATCGATGAAATTATTCAGCAACGCGTAAAGCCCACCCGCCGCGCTGACGAAAAGGCAAGAGATCACGAACGACAGCCAGACGTGGAACTCGATCGGCACGCCGAGAAATCGCGCGCGGCGCTCGTTCTCGCGAATGGCGATGAGAGAACGCCCGAATGGCGAGTTGAGAAGCACCGCCATCGCGGCGACGCAGACCGCAAAGATCGCCAGAGCGAAATAATAGAAAGCCCTGTCGTTCTGAACGATGTCGAGCTCGGCGAAACCAAAATTGATCGGCAGGCGGCGCCAGCCCGTGAGCCCGTCATCGCCGCCGGTCACTGCGTTCCAGCGGAAGGCGATGAAGTAGAAGACCTGGCCAAAGGCGATCGTCACCATGGCGAAATACACGCCGCGCAGCTTGATGATGAGCGCGCCAATGATCATCGCCGCGATCGTCGCAATGATCACACCGAGCACGATGGCCGGTATCGATCCAATGCCCCAGTATTTGATCGCCATCGCCGTCCCGTAGGCGCCGAGCCCGAAATAGGCGGCATGGCCGAACGAGAGCACGCCGGTGAAGCCAAGCAGGAAGTTGAGCGACATCGCCGCCAGCCCCATGACCACGATGCGCGTGGCGAGTTCGGTGTAACCACCGATCGCGTTCATCCAGAAGGGCGCGAACAGGAGCATTAGGCAGATCGCGACATCGATGGTACGCGCGCGGGCGGCGTTCAATGGAGCCTTCCCTCTTCGCCAAGCAGACCGCGCGGCCTGACGAGCAGCACGAGCGCCATCATCACGTAGATCACGGCCTCGGTCGCCGAGGGGAAATAGACCGCCGCCAGCCCTGAGGCGACGCCGATCATCAAGCCGCCAAGCAATGTTCCAAGCAGACTGCCGAGACCGCCGACGATGATCGCAACGAAGCTCGGCATGATGAGGTTGGCGCCAATGGTGGGCGAGAGCCCGAGCAGGCCGGCCGCCAGCACGCCGGCCAGGCCGGCCATGTAGATGCCGATGCCAAAGTTGAGGCTGCGCAGCACCCTGACGTTGACCCCGAGCGTCGAGACCGTGTCGAGGTCGCGCGTTCCCGCGCGGATGCGCATGCCGAGCCGCGTGTATTTGAGCACGGCGAACAGGCCGCCCACGGCCGCCGCAACGATGATCATCATGAACACGCGATAGCCGGTGAGGAAGAAATACTGGTTCGACAGCGAAGTCATCAGCCAGCCAGGGACCTGAAACGGCACGCTCTGCGCCCCCCAGATAAGGCGCGTCATATCCTCGAAGATGTAAGCAAGCCCGAACGTGAGGAGCAGGCTATAGAGCGGGTCTTTGCCATATAGCGGGCGAATCAGCAGCCACTCGACGACGAGGCCGAGCACAGCCGTGAGCGGCGGCGCGAGGATCAGCGCGCCCCAAAAACCGACATAGGGAATCAGCGTGTAGGCGAGATACGCGCCAAGCGCCAAAAATCCACCGTGGGCGAAATTGATCACGCCGCTGAGGTTGAGAATCAGCGACAGGCCAAGCGCCATCAGGGCGTAGAACGCGCCGACGATCAGGCCGTTGAAGACGTTGAAAAGGACGACCTGGCTCATGCGCTAGGTTTCGTCGGTCGCAGAAAGGAGGGCGGACCGCCCTCCGCTCCTGAGGGGGCGCTCAAGTCGGCCATTTCATCTTGCACCCGCTCTCCTCGAGGGTCCCCGCGACCCTCGCGCCGTTGACCACCTTGGTGACCTTGAAAAGGTCGTCCGGCGCCGACCCCTTAGCTTGCGCCTCGCCGACGAACAGGGAAGCGACCAGCTGATTCTGGCCGGCGCGGTAGAAGGCCGGGTTCGGTCCGAGCGCGACTTCGGGCGGCAGATGAAAGTCCTGCAAGGCCTTCGCCATATCGAGCGCCTTGAGCGAATTCGCCTTCGCGGCGGCGAGTGCGCAGGTCCAAACCGAGACATAGCCGAACCAGGTGCGGGCGGTCGGCACGCGTCCGGTGCGTTTCTTGGTCGCCTCGACGAATTCGGCGACATGGGGCACGCCGGGCTGGTTCCAATACCATTCCATCACCCAGACGCCGATCCGAGCCTCAGGCGCCAAGCCTTCGAGCGGCTCCATCTCCTGCTGGGCGCCGGCGAGATGGACCTTGTTTTGCAGTCCGAACTGCACCGCCTGCTTGAGAGCGTTCAGCATGTCGTCGCCTCCGAGCAGGAAAAGGACGACGTCCGGGTTCGCGGCTTGCGCCTTAATCAAATAGGACGAGAAATCCACCGTGCCGACCGGTGTCAAGTCGCCGCCCACTCGCTCGCCGCCGAGCGGGGCCGAGGCGCTCATCATTCCCGCCTCCAGCGTGTGCCCGAAGGCGTAGTCCGCGGTGATGTAGTAGAATCTTTTCCCGTATTGCTCGATCAGCGCGGCGGCGACCGCGTTGGCCTCCATCTGCGTGGTGTTGCAGACGCGAAAGACGTTCCAGTTACAGCTCGAGCCGGTGACCGCGTCGGTGTGGCCGCCGGGCACGATGTGGAGAATGCCCTTTTCATTCGACACTTGAGCCATGGCGAGCGAAAGCGCGGAGTTCACGTTGCCAAGCAGAAAGTCGACCCCCTCGCCGTCGATCAGCTTGCGCGCCTTGAGCACCGCAACCCCGGCGTCGCCGCTTGTCGAATCTTCGATGACGAGCTCGACCGGACGGCCGAGGATGCCGTCTTTGGCGTTGATTTCGTCGAGCGCCATCTGGCAGCCCGTGAGCTCGTTCTTGCCGAGGCCGGCGTAGGGGCCGGTCAACGGATTGTCGAGCCCGATTTTGATCGGCTGCGCGGCCCGCGCCGAGAGGACGAACGGTCCAGCAATCTGGGCGCCCGCGAGCGCTAACCCGGACTTGACAATTCTGCGACGGCTTATCGCCCGCTGATCGGCGCTGGGTATTTTTTCCTCCTTGACTCCAACCGCCAGCCTAGCCGATTTGTCCGTCCTCACGCTTCAGCCGATGCTTGATTCCGCGCCGGCCTTGCGGACCTCAGGTCGGCCAGGTCATCTTGCAGCCGCTCTCCTCGACCGAACTCGCGATCGCGGCGCCGCTGACCACGTCGGTCACGTGGAAGAGATCGTCGGGCGCCGATCCGCTCGTCTGGGCGTTGCCGACAAAGAGGCTGGCGAGCAGCTGGTTTTGCCCCGCGCGATAGAAGGCCGGGTTCGGCCCGAGCGCGACTTCCGGGGGCAGATGAAAGTCCTGCAGGGCCTTCGCCATGTCGACCGCCTTCAGCGAATTGGCCTTCGCCGCGGCCAGCGCGCAGGTCCAAACGGAGACATAGCCGAACCAGGTGCGAGCGGTCGGCACGTGGCCGGTGCGCTTCTTGGTCGTCTCGACAAACTCGGCGACATGGGGCACCCCCGGCTGATTCCAATACCATTCCAAGACCCACGTGCCGATCCGCGCTTCTGGCGGCAGGCCCATCAGCGGCTCCAGCTCCTGCTGGGCGCCCGCGAGATGCACCTTGTTTTGGAGGCCGAACTGCACCGCCTGCTTCATGGCGTTCAGCATGTCGTCGCCTTGGACGAGGAAGATGATGACGTCCGGGTTCGCCGCCTGGGCTTTGATGAGGTAGGAGGAGAAATCGACCGAGCCGAGCGGCGCGAGGTCGCCGCCGACCCTCTCCCCGCCGAGCGCGCCCGCAGCCTTCATCATGCCCGATTCAAGGGTGTGGCCGAACGCGTAGTCAGGGGTGATGTAATAGAACTTCTTGCCGTATTGCTTGATCAGCGCAGCGCAAACCGCGGCGGCCTCCATCTGCGTCGTGTTGCAGACGCGGAACACATTCCAGTGGCAGCTCGCGCCGGTGATCGCGTCGGTATGGCCGCCGGGCACAATCTGCAGGATGCCCTTTTCGTTCGACACCTGCGCCATCGCCAGGGAGAGGGCCGAGTTCACATTGCCGAGCAGAAAATCGACCTTGTCGCTGTCGATCAGCTTGCGCGCCTTCTGCACCGCCGTGCCTGCATCGCCCGTCGAAGAATCCTCGACGAGGAGCTGTGCCGGACGACCGAGTATGCCGCCCTTGGCGTTGATCTCGTCGAGCGCGATCTGACAGCCAACAAGTTCGTTCTTCCCGTTGGCGGCGTAGGAGCCGGTCAGCGGATTGTCCAACCCGATCTTGACCGCATCGGCGGCGCGGGCGCCAATGACGAACGGACTGGCGAATTGCGCGGCGGCAAGGAGCGCCCCCGATTTGACCAGTCTGCGGCGGTCGACGCCGGCGCGCCAATTGGAGTTGGGCAAGCTTCTCTCCCTGGTTCGGATGGTTTTGCTCGGGCTCGGCGCGCTAGCCGATGGATCCACGGTTTATTGATCGTGCGGCACTCTCTACTTATGCCGCTTATATCAATTCCCGCGAGCTGTTGAAATATCGGAACGGGTGGTCATAGCCCAAAGCTACCCACCAAGGAAAGGCCCAAGAATTTCGTCTGACACCACCGGACAGACGACAAAGGTAATGAGCGGTCCGCGCCGAATGCCCCCGCCGCCTTCCATATTTGCGTGCAACCCAACTCAGGCCGCTATGTCAGATCCGATTTTCATCAGATAGGAGGCGCACTCATTCACCGTGTTATATTCCCACAACAAAGTCGGGGGCAGCTCCACACCGACCTCCTCCTCAATTTCCATCGCCAAAATGACTGCATCGATGGACTGCAATCCGTATTTCGAAAATGGAGCGTCCGGATCCATGCCGTTCTTCACCTTAAGCGAGGTCGAAATACGCTTGATTAACCACTCTTGCAGCTCATTGAGATCTTTGGTCTTCGACATAACCTTATCCCCCGATTTCGCTACCCAGCACCAAGCTTGAAAATGCCGCCTCAGTTGCTTCCCAGGGCGGCTGCACTCACTGAAAACATACGGTTGTCTCGATGGAGCTTCCGCAGCTCCTCCAGCAGCTCCGGCCGAGCCGCGTCAATGACATCATCATCGTGGTGGATATCGAGGTGCTTGTCAAAAATCCTGGCTAGCGCCGGGACTAGCCATGCACCTCTGGTAAAGAAAGAAGAGCTGTTGCTTCGATTCCAGATCCAGGCGTGCAGGCACGATGCGGCGGCATGCAATGCGCAATATCTTTGTGCGGCTCTGAACATCGCGGCGGATTGCAAGTGCCCATGTTCGAACTCGGATTTGGCGAAGTTATCGTTATGCCCTTTGATCTCATGCATAAGCTTTTGACCGAATGCTAAAATCCGGTCGATTTCGGCTGGGTCGGTGGTGTTCTCGGCTCGCTCCGACTTCAGATGCTCAAGGCTGAATTCTACGCCTTCCAGAGCGTCGTTGGCCTGGGTGCTCACCAAACTTAATCTTTGACCGTTCCAAGCGGGGACGGCGGTGTTCGCATCGAAGATCTGGCCAAGCCTAGACCCCTGATCGCCGCGCACGCCGCGTCGTCGGGCGAGATGCCTGAACTGAAGCATCAACGCATGTAAATTCACCACCGTGCTTCCATCGAAGAGACTCACAACTGCGGCGTCTCGCAAGACCCTTTGAAACGTTCCGAACTCGTGCTCTTCGCGCATATAATAACGTGCCCCAAGCACGACCGATAGGTTCTGGATCATCGTTTCGATCGTTGTAGGAACAAAGTATTTAACGATCGAGGCCCAAAGGCTGGACTGCTCCGGCACGACGTGAAACGATCTCAGTCCAGCATTCGTCACACAGTCACAAATAAGAAGATCAAGGAATGCATCGGAAAGCACCCCCGCTGCATGGGGAAGATCGATGACAAGCTCGTCATAAAGCTTGCGATTCAGTGCAAAGCTTAATGTGGTTCGCAATGCGGTATCGCCAGCTCCAAGCGAGATGGCCGCGCAGAGGGCTCGTGTGATCTGGAAGCCCCTTAACGCGAGTTGAAGCCCGTCTCCTTCTCCGCCAAGCAAGCTTTGTGCCGGAACTGGGCAACTCTCAAATTTGATGCCACTAATGTCCGAGCCGCGAAGGCCGTGGGTGAGGATCTTGGGAAAATTCGAATAGCGCTTGGGATCGAGGTCGCCTTTATCCAACATGAACAGCGACAAACCACGGGGACCGGCCGCCGGGTCGGTGGTCGCCAACACGAAGCAGAGTCCCCCGATCGTCGCGCGGTTAATGGGCCATTTCTCACCCGTGATCTCGAATCCATTTGCGGTGCGATGCGCCACGGTGTCGCTGGCCGCCAAATCAGCGCCGTGCTCCCTTTCGGAATAGGCAAGGCACATCGCCCCCTGCCTCTCCAAAATGTACTTGGCCAGCCATCGCTTCTGTTCGCCTGTGCCGCCAACCCAAGCCAAAAACGACCAGAACAAGGTGGAAAATGCGACGGCGCTTGACACGTCTCGGCGCGACAACACACGGATCACCTCCCCCAATTCGGCGAACGAGCGAAACGACCCTCCGAGCTCCTCCGGGACATAGTGACGAGCGAGTTGGCGATCATAGAGCCAGCGGATTGCCTCCTCGGGAAATTGCTCGGTCTCATCAATCTTCTGTGAATAGGCGAACGACAGGGGGTTGCCCGGATTGTTGGGATTGCCCAACTGGGATTCCAAGGCTTCAGTTAGGGCTGTCTTCGTGACGCTCGTTGCGATTAGGTTCATGTCCAATTCCAATATATTAGGACAGCGGGCCGTCGTTCAGCACAAAGAGTGTCTCAAGACTGCCGCCCAACAGTGCAGCGCGGCACGCTCGGCGCTGTATCTTACCGCTTGATGTCTTCGGAATTGTCCCCCGCCTGACCAGTGCGACCGCGTATGCGCGAACCTCGAACTCTAAAGAAATCTGCTCGCGTATCTTGGCGGCGACGTCCTCGAAGTCGACATTCGACGGATGGTCTTTTCGGTTCAACTCCTGAACGACGCCGAGGCTCTCTTCGCCGTCGATGGTCAACGAAAACGCGGCGCTTTCCGCGCTTTCGACCGCCGGGTGGCACTTTTGCGAAACCCACTCGATGTCCTGAGGAGCAAAGTTCGCGCCGCGAATGATGATCATGTCCTTGAGCCGGCCGGAGATGAAAAGCTCCCCGTTCTGCAAAAAACCTAGATCTCCGGTCCGAAGCCAAGGG
>Ga0209530_1001339_pt1 | contig 11545 bp, 8 predicted proteins | sample BlaSpr_A8_Ref_O1_FD_187987 | JGI IMG/M metagenome (GOLD analysis project Ga0209530, IMG submission 187987) | Forest soil microbial communities from Thunder Bay, Ontario, Canada - Black Spruce, Ontario site 2_A8_Ref_O1 (SPAdes) (version 2) | ecosystem: Environmental > Terrestrial > Soil > Boreal...
GGCGTCGTCGCCGGTCCGGAAACAACAGTGACTGTTCGAAGGACTGCCGGGCTATCGCACGACTGGCGATCTTTAAGGCGTGGTCATGCGATCCCTAAGGGCTCGCGCTCATACCAGGGCGCCTTTTACTGATCAGGCGGTGTACGTCTACCAGGGGATTTTGGTAGCGATCGCCTTCAAGAGGTCTTCAAGAACTCGAGGCCCATCAATCAAATTCTGTCGTCCCGACACCGCCGGGGCTGTTCGAGATGAACACCGGTTGCTGGAAGGCCTCGAACCCGGTATTCAGCAAGCCTCCTGACGTAACCGTTGGGCTGTTCGTCGCGGTCGTCGTGTACTGGTACAGCAGCGTACCGTTGGTGGTGGAGACCGAAATGAGTGTTCCCGCCGGCACGGTTCCGGAGACCTGACCGGTCCCGAGTACGGATGACGGGATGGTTCCGAACACACCACCGGAATCGATAATCGCGGAAACCTGTTCGACAGGCCCACTACCGACCTTTACGTCCAGGGTGGTAATCGGCGATCCGGCAAGCGTGGCTATGGGGGTTAGCGGGTTGGGACCGAAGGTCAGCTGACCCGCCATTTCGTTTATGAGGACACCCGAATTGAGGTTGCCGGGCAACGCCGTGGTCACACTGCTGGGGCCCGGGCCCCCCGCATTCGGCCCAATACCCAGAACGCCATTTACACCGTCGGGAGCAAAAAAGCCCGAAAACGTGAAGTCGCCGGCGAGCAAGGCTTGCAGAGATGCCGGGAAGGAGAAGATGGGGACGTCAATACTGGTCGGCGCGGTGACGATGCCGTTCCCGAAATTCACCGTCCCGTTAAACGTGAGGAAGACGTAGTTCAGGCCCCCGCTGAAACCGCTGATACCAATCCCGGTGGGGAGGCCGAGGTGCTGTAGTCCGATGTCTTGAAGTGGGATAACAAGACCAGTGGATCCGGTGTCAACCAGCACGGGCTGACTCGGTCCGCCGTTTACGGAGATGGTTGTTATCGGCTCAGTCACGTTGTGGATCGTCAGCGGGACGGTTCCGTTCACCGTGCCGGTCCCGAATTGCCCATTGGCTCCGGTGGGGCCGAACAAAAAGCCGCCGCGGCCTCCGACGCCGCCACCGCCAGCAGATCCGCTGCCCGCGCCGCCGCCGGTACCGCCTGCCCCACCCGGACCGAACAGACCCGCATTACCACCAGCTCCGCCGAGCCCACCACTCGTGCCGGCTCCGCCCTGCCCACCGGTCCCGCCGGTACCGAACAGCCACCCACCGTGACCACCGGCCCCACCAGCTGCGGAGGCCCCGCCGGTACCTCCGGCACCTCCATTGCCGAGCAACCCCGCCGCTCCGCCGGCACCACCGGCTACGCCCGACGCCGTTTCGGAAAAACCAGTGCCACCGTTGCCGAACAACAGCCCACCAGCCTGGCCATTCGGACTCGCGGCCGTCCCGTTTACTCCATTGCCGAGCAGCGGACGCCCCAACAACAACTCGGTGGGTGCATTGATCACACCCAGCACCGTCTGCAAGGGCGACACGCTCGCCGCCTCCGCGGCCTGATACGACCCTGCCCCCAAGCTCAACGCCTGCACAAACTGTTGATGAAACGCACCGGCTTGCGCGCTGAGCGCCTGGAACTCCTGACCGAACCCGCCGAACAGCGCCGCCACCGCCGCCGATACCTCATCGGCGCCGGCAGCAGCAAGGCCAGTGGTCGGAACAGCAGCCGCCGCATGTGCCGCGTCCAGCGCCGAACCGATGCCCTTCAAATCGGCTGCCGCCGACACCAGCAACTCAGGAGTCACCACCAGAAGTGACACGCGCGTCCCTTCGTCGACTAACGATTCACGTGAAAAATAATATGGAGCGTCGCTGAGATGCCTTGACCTATTAGCTGTGAGTTCGCATGGGGTTTTGCAACAGATCGCCCCCGGCCGACCTCACGATGTCAACGGTCATTCATGACGTGCGGCTCGGAGCCCACGTCGAGTTGCCCACGCGCACACAGGTATCGGAGTCCGGTTGTCGCCCCACTGGGTCGCGACGCAGCATTCACCGTCACATTCTGACTTAACGCTGTTAATGAAACTGTGGATTTTTCCGACCTTTTCCGCTCGAGCCGTAGTCGTAGACCCAATTCCGCTGCGAACGGACATATGTTGGCGGGTTCACGGCCCCTCTTCCCGGAGCAAGCCATAACCATTTCCACTTCCAACCGCCGTGCGCTCGTCGAGCAGCTGATCGATCGGCGCGGTGCGCGACCTGCAGCCAGTCATCTCGCGAGCCGCGCTCCCCGTGCCATACCAGCCCTGTTAGCACCACGACAGGGTTTTGACACGCTTGTATCACGTCTTTATTGAGGCGGTTGGGTCTTGGCCGGGTTTGTGCGACGCTCAAGTCAGGCACACCAAATTCAACGGCGAAGGTGGTAGCGCATGACTGCTCCGACGATGTTTCATCGACTCGCAGCGGAGATGATCGGTACATTCTGGTTGGTCTTTGGCGGCTGCGGCAGCGCGGTGTTCGCCGCAAAGTTCGTCTCTGACGGTACTTCGGTAGGGATCGGTTTTCTCGGGGTGGCCACCGCCTTCGGTCTGACCGTACTCACCGGTGTCTACGCATTCGGCACCATCTCCGGCGGGCATTTCAATCCCGCGGTCACCCTAGGGGCGGCGCTCGCGAGGCGGGTCGAGTGGAAAGCTGTGCCGGGCTATTGGATTGTTCAGGTGATCGGCGGCTTACTCGCTGGCCTGGGGGTCTATCTCATCGCCGGGGGCAAAGAAGGCTTTACCGCGACGGGCAACATGGCGGCCAACGGATTCGGGGAGCACTCCCCCGGCGGCTACTCGCTATGGGCGGTGATCGCCGCCGAGATCATCCTCACGGGTGTGTTCCTCCTTGTCATCCTGGGATCCACCGATGACCGCGCGCCCAAGGGATTCGCCGGTCTGGCCATCGGCCTTACCCTGACCCTGATCCACCTGATCTCTATCCCGATCTCCAACACGTCGGTCAATCCGGCGCGGTCGACCGGAGTCGCGTTCTTCAACGGTAACGGCGCACCCGCGCAGCTATGGGTGTTCTGGCTGGCCCCGCTCATCGGCGCAGCGATCGCCGGAATCGCATACCCGTATCTGTTCGGCGGGCATGAAGAACTCGCCGAGCGCCCGGTCCGCGAAGACGCCTTGGAAACCGACAACTCAGGCCAGCACCGGGCGTCGAAGGCCTAGTCGGAGGTCGGTGGATGCGGTCCGGCTCGGCGATCGCGGGCAAGGTCGATGATGTCGCGGAGGTAGGGAAGCGGCGTGCGCCCTGGTGACATCCCATGGAACCCGCTGCGAGTTCGCTCAAGCCTCTCCAACCCTCGGCGACGGAAAGCGTGGCTTTACGGATAGGTTTGGGCCACTTGCGGTTTCGGCGGGCGTGTTGACACGCCGGCGAGCGGCTCACGTCGCCGAACGCGACCGGCCACCGCCTTTCCAGGCCGGCGTGTGCCCGCGCAATAGTTATCTTCAGGGTGAAGGTAAATCAGTGTGTTGCACCGGTTTTCCGTCCGGTTAGGCTTCGTTGGTGGCACATAGACCGTCGGCATACTTGGTGCTGGCCTCTCAACGCAGCGGCAGCACGCTGCTCGTGGAATCGCTACGGGCAACCGGCGTGGCCGGCGAACCCCAGGAGTTCTTCCAATACCTGCCGGCCACAAGCCAGGCCCCGCAGCCGCAGGAATGGTTCGCCGGTGTCGAGGACGAGTCGATTTTGAGCCTGCTTGATCCACTCGACGTAGGAAAGCCCGACCTCGCGCCCCCCGAGATCTGGCGCGAGTACATCCGTACGGTCGGGAAAACACCGAACGGCGTATGGGGCGGCAAACTGATGTGGAATCAGACACCGCTGCTAATGAACCGCGCGAGCGGACTGCCAAATCGGTCCGGTGACGGCCTGCTGGCAGCGATCCGCGATGTCGTCGGCGAGGACCCGCTCCTCATCTATGTCTACCGGCCCGATGTGGTATCGCAGGCAGTGTCGTTCTGGCGGGCGGTGCAGACGCGGGTGTGGCGCGGCAGGCCGGATCCGGTCCGCGATGCGCGCGCCACCTACCACGCGGCAGCAATCGCCCATGTCATTACTATGCTGCAAGCCCAGGAGCAGGGTTGGCGAAACTGGTTTGCTGAAGAAGACGTCAAACCGATGGAAATTCCGTATCCGGTGTTGTGGCGCAACCTAACTAACGTTGTGGCCGCTATCCTCGAGTCGTTGGGGCTCGACCCGCAACTTGCGCCACAGCCGGTGCTGGAGCGCCAAGCCGACAAGCGTTCCGACGAATGGGTGGACCGCTACCGGGCAGACGCCGAAAGAGAGGGGCTACCCACATGACCGTAACCGCGCGTATGGAAGCCCGCCGCGTCGACGAACTGCGGCTGCTGGAAGCCGAAGCGGTGCACATCATCCGTGAGGTCGTCGCCGAGCTCGAGCGGCCGGTCCTGCTGTTTTCGGCCGGCAAGGACTCGATCGTGCTACTTCGCCTGGCAGAAAAGGCATTTCGACCACTTCCGCTGCCATTCCCGGTGATGCACGTCGACACCGGTCACAATTTCCCCGAGGTGATCGAGTTCCGGGACCGCAGAGTCACCGGCGAGGGCCACAAGCTGATCGTCGCGTCGGTGCAGGAATCCATCGACAACGGCCGCGTGCCAGATCCGGGTCCCGGGGCTTCGCGCAACCGGGCACAGACCCGCACGCTGCTCGACGCGCTCGAGGCCGGCGGGTTCGATGCGGCGTTCGGTGGTGCCCGCCGCGACGAGGAGCGCGCCCGCGCCAAGGAACGCATCCTGAGTTTCCGCGATGAGTTCGGACAGTGGGATCCCCGTGCCCAGCGCCCAGAGCCGTGGTCTCTGTACAACGGCCGGATCAAGAAGGGCGAGCAGGTCCGGGTGTTCCCGTTGAGCAACTGGACCGAGCTCGACGTGTGGCGCTACATCGAGCTGGAAGACCTTGAGATACCGTCGATTTACTACGCCCACCAACGCGAGGTCTTCGAGCGCGACGGAATCCTGCTGGCGCTCTCGGAGTACGCCACGCCGCAAGACGGCGAAACCTCCGCCCTCGAGTGGGTGCGGTACCGCACCGTCGGCGACCTGACCATTACCGGGGCGGTGCGCTCCAAAGCCACCGACATCGCCCGGGTCATCATCGAGATCTCTGCGGCGACAGTCTCCGAGCGCGGCGAGACCCGTGCTGACGACCGCACCTCAGCCGCCGCGATGGAAGACCGCAAGCGAGAGGGCTACTTCTAATGACCGCCACTGAAGACACAGAAAAGACCCTCCCTCCCGAGGACATAACGCGTCAGCTGCTGCGCATTGCCACCGCAGGTTCGGTGGACGACGGCAAGAGCACCTTGATCGGGCGGCTTCTGCACGACACCGACAGCCTCCCGCTGGACCACCTGGAAGCCGTCACCGACGAAGAAGGCGTCGCCGACCTCGCGGCGCTGTCGGATGGTCTGCGCGCCGAACGCGAACAGGGCATCACGATCGACGTCGCGTACCGATTCTTCTCCACCGAAACCCGCAGCTACATCCTGGCCGACACTCCCGGGCACGAGCGCTACACCCGCAACATGTTCACCGGCGCATCCAACGCACATGTCGCGATCCTGCTGGTCGACGCCAGCGCCGGGGTCCTGCGACAGACCCGCAGGCACGCCAGAATCGCAAAGCTGTTGGGCATCAAGCACTTTGTCGCAACGGTGAACAAAATCGACCTCATCGACTTCGAGCAAGCCGGGTTCGCCGAGGTGGAGGGCCAACTGCGTCAGCTGGGGGCACGTATTGGCGACGTAGACATCACGGTAATCCCGATTGCGGCAAAGCACGGGGACAACGTCGTGCACCGCTCCGAGCGCACCCCGTGGTACCGCGGCCCCACGCTGCTGGAGTACCTGGAACGCGTCGAACTGGCCGCGCCGCATGCCGAGGCGTCGCGGCTGCGGCTTCCGGTGCAATGGGTGTCGCGGCCGACCGCCGACGCGCGCCGGCGCTACACCGGCCGGATAGCGGCGGGAACGCTCAGTGTCGGCGATCCAGTGGTGTCACTGCCTGCCGGCACGCGCTCGGCAGTAACCGCGCTGGACACCCTCGATGACGACCGCACGACAGCCGTTGCACCGCTGTCGGTTTCGATCGAGCTGGCCGACGACATCGATGTGGGTCGCGGCGACGTGCTGGTCAGTGGTGCCGACGACGCGGTCCCGCCGGTGCTGGCCCGAGAAATCGATGCGACCGTGTGCTGGTTCGTCGAGTCCCCGCTGCGGGCCGGCGACCGATTGGCCCTCAAACAAACCAGCAAAACCGTTCGGGCAACCGTTCAAGAGTTGCACTCGCGGCTGGATCCGGAGACGCTCGATGAGCTGGACCAGCCAGTTGAGCTGACGCTCAACGACATCGGCACCGTGACGCTGCGAACCAGCTCGATCGTCATCGCCGACCCCTACGCCGACAATCGCGATACCGGCGCGTTCATCCTCATCGACGAGACCACCAACGACACCATCGGCGCCGGCACCATCCTCGAGGCGCGAGAGGTCAAGCCAGGCACCCAAGCGCGGACCGACATCCGCTGGCACCCATCAGCGCTGGACCGCAGCCACCGCTGGCGCGCCACCGGCCAGGCGGGCGCGACGATCTGGTTCACCGGCCTGCCCGCCTCCGGCAAGTCGACGATCGCGGTAGCGGTGGAGCGCGCGCTCGTCGAATCGGGACGGGTGGCCTACCTGCTCGACGGCGACAACCTACGCCACGGCCTGTCCGACGACCTGGGCTTCTCACCCGGCGACCGAACCGAAAACATCAGGCGGGTAGGCCATTTGACGCGGCTGCTGGCTGACGCGGGCGTGATCGCGCTGGCGTCACTGGTGTCGCCGCTGAAGTCGGACCGCGAGACCGCCCGCGCCCTCAACGATGCCGCCAAACTGCCCTTCATCGAGGTGCACATAGCCACGTCATTGGCCGAATGCGAAAAGCGTGACCCCAAAGGCCTCTACGCGCGGGCGCGCAGCGGCGAGCTCAAAGGGCTGACCGGTGTCGACGCACCCTACGAGCCACCCGAGAACCCGGACCTGGTACTCGACACCACGAATGCCGAAATCGACGACCTCGCTGCGCAGGTCATTGCTTTACTCGACGAACGCAGCCCGCGCCAGCCGACCTAGATTCACCGCGAGCTAATCACTTGGTTCACCGGCGTCGGCCAGCAAATATTGCGTCGTGGTTGATGCAGATACCCCGCAGTGGCGGGGTTGGCTGGAGCGGGTCGGTGACGACTGGTGGGCGACACTATTGGCCGGTGTCATCGTCGCCTTAGCGGTGGCCGATGTGCTCCCGAAGATCCCCTGGTGACCCGGTGAGCACGGTCAGCATCGAAACCGACGAAGAGTCGCCCGAAGCCGCCTTTACCAGCACCCGCCCACTCAACTACGCGCCGGGCATTCTGCTGCTGATCGCAGTGGGTGTGCTGGGCAAGTACGCCCAGATCTGGTGGAACACCCTGGCCAAACACGAACACTGGACCGTGCCCGATATCGAATATGTCTTGTGGGCGATCCTGATCGGACTGCTCATCACCAACACCATCGGTCTGCATCCGATCTTCCGGCCCGGCGTGCTGACCTACCAATTTTGGCTCAAAGTCGGGATCGTGGCGCTGGGCTCACGATTCGTTCTCGGCGACATCGCCAAGCTCGGCACCACCAGCCTGGTCCAGATTCTGGTCGACATGGCGGTCGCTGGAACCATCATCCTGCTCGCTGCCCGCGCCTTCGGGTTATCCGGCAAGCTGGGCTCGCTGCTGGCGATCGGCACCTCAATCTGCGGGGTGTCTGCCATCGTGGCCGCCAAGGGTGCGATCCGGGCCCGCAACGCCGACGTCAGCTACGCCATCGCGGCAATCCTGGCATTGGGCGCGGTGGCGCTATTCACGTTGCCACCGCTGGGGCACGCGATCGGGCTGACCGACTATGAGTTCGGTCTGTGGGCGGGCCTTTCGGTGGACAACACCGCCGAAACCACCGCCACCGGCTACCTGTTCTCCGACCACGCCGGCAAAATCGCCGTGCTGGTCAAGTCGACCCGCAACGCGCTGATCGGGTTCGTCGTCCTAGGCTTCGCCCTTTACTGGTCCGCGCGCGGGCAAGCCGACGAGATCGCCCCCGGCGCGAAAGCCAAGGCCGCGTTCGTCTGGCAGAAATTTCCGAAATTCGTCCTCGGCTTCCTGGCTGTCTCGGCGATCGCGACCGCGCACTGGCTGAGCAAGGGACAAACCGCCAACCTGGCCAACGTGTCGAAATGGGCGTTCCTGCTGACCTTCGCCGGCGTCGGCCTCACCACCGACATCCGCCAGATCGCGCGCACCGGATGGCGCCCGCTCGTCGTCGCGATCATCGGGCTTGCCGTCGTCGCGTCGGTCTCGCTCGGCCTCGTCCTGCTCACCTCCCGCGTGTTCCATTGGGGTCTCGGCAGCTAGGGGACTTGAGTTATCTCCGGCAAGCGAAAGTAGTCCCTGAGCGATAGCGATTGGCGGGCGAAGGTGGGCGGAGTTTATCGAAGGCCTGCGAGGTAACGCAGTTCTGGTGGGGTTTTGGCCATATCAGCGGTGCCGGACAAGAAACTGTTGTCACCTTGCTTGGTGGTGCCGCTGGTGGTTTTGACGGTGACCGACATGTTGATCTGGCCGTAGAACGTCAGCTCCAGCCGGAAGTGGTCGAAGTTGTCGAGTTTGACCCCGCTGATGTCAGCGGGCCCCCACGAGGCGGTGCCTTCAGCCAGTCCGTGGCGATCCACATGCACTGGGCAACCCGGAGGTGCCAGCATGTTGGATTTTCGGCAGTTGGCCAGGGCCCCGTTGAGCTGGTCTCGTACCGCGTCGCGGCCCGTATCGGACAGCGCAAAGTCGGGCCGTGGCGTGGTTTCGCTCACCAAGGTGAGCTGGTCGAGCAGAAGGGGTTTGGACGTCGCCGTCATGTAGGGGTTGGTGGTGCCGACTTCGATCCAACCGGGAAACACATAGACCGTAGAGTCGCCCGGCGGCTTGCCGAAGAACGTTACTGTCTTAGCGGCCGCGTCGTTGACCGCACCAGCGATCGGGTTGGGCTTAATCTTGATCGCCGCTGAAGGCAGTTTCCAGCGGCCCTGGTCCTTCTTCAAATCCAGTGTGGTGTCGGAGGTTTTGTCACCGAAGTTGGCGACCACATGCACCTGAGCCAGGCCCACCGCCGCGCCGGTACCGGTCGAATTATCGTTGAGGATCCTTACTTTGGTGATCGGCCATTGCGCGACTTGCTTTTTCAGGACGCCGTCAGTGAGGAACTCTTTGGTGACCGGCTTGTCAGCGCCGTAGGACAGGGCCGCCGCACCGTCCCCGCGGGCCAGCGCGTGCAGGTAGCCTTTGACCACATCACCAGCTGAGCCGCCGCCCCCCTGTCTGGATCCGCCGGCCAAAGTGATCGCCAACACGATGGCCACCGCCACGATCACCGCGCCGCCGGCGGCCCGGGTGACTCGCAGCGCTTTGCGGCTCTTGTGCCGCGGCGGCGGTGGCGGCCACCCAGGCGGCAGTGGCCCAAATGTCGGCGGACCCGGCGGTCCAGGAGGCGCCGGGTGCGGTTGCCACCGTGGGGCGGCGGGAGGCTGCGCCGCGGCGGGATCGACAGGACCAGATCCACCCACTGGATTGGGGCCGCCGAAACGCCCACCCGACCAATCAGTCACAGCAACCTCCCATGTTCACACGGGGTCCTCGGCCGGGTAAGCCACCCTGTGCCGCGCTGGGTAGAACCCGGTCACGTCTTGGCCGGCTCCCCCCGCAGTTCGCTGCTGCGACCTCGGTCAGGCACGGCCGGCCAGATCGGGTTGGGTGTGGTGCTGGTCGCGGCGCAGGGCGGCGACTTCACCGGGAACCGGCTCAGCGGGGACGGGCCGGTTGGTGATGGTGATGCCGCTGATGACGGCGCCGATGAAGAACAACACCGCGCCGACCTGCAGCAGCCGGGCGAAGCTGGCATCGGTGAGGGTGCCGGCCGCGATCAGTCCCACGCAGGCCACCGCGATCAGCGCAGAAGTTCGGCCCACGGCGTTTTGGATTGCTGCGGCGATTCCGCTGTGCACGGACTCGACGGCGGACAAGTTGAGTGCGGTCAGCGGTGTGATGGTCAGGACCAGGCCGGTGGCCAGCACGACCCTGCCGGGCAGCAGGTCTGTGACGATGTTGAATCCGTGTGCTGAGGGGCGGATGAGCAGCATCCCCAACCCGGCCAGCACCGGTCCCGCCATCAGAAAAACCTTCGGTCCGATCCGTGCGGCCATGCGCCCGACGCGGCGGGCGAACAGCAACGACAGGATGGGGGTGGGCAAGGTGATCAACCCCGCGACGATGGCCGAGTAGCCGGCCACCTCCTGGATGTAGAGGGCGGTAGAAAGCGAGCCCAGCATCAGAGCGCCGTAGACGAACGCGGTGGCCAGATTGGCGCCGGCGAAGTTGCGATTCGTGAACAGGCGCAGCGGCAGCATAGGGTGCGGCGCGCGGCGTTCCCATGCCACGAACGCCAGCAATGCCGCGACCCCCAGGACCAGCGACCCGGTGACCAGGAGGTCGCCCCAGCCGCGCCCATCAGATTCGATCAGTGCATACACCGTGGCGGCCAGCCCGACCGCCGACAACGCGGCGCCGGCGACGTCGACGCGGGCGTGTTCGGCGGGCCCGGGCACCGGGCACAGCCAAAACGTCAACGCGAAGCCGATGACCATCGGGATCGCGGACAAGACATAGATCCATCGCCAGCTCAGGAAATCCACGGCCAGTCCCCCCAGCAGCGGTCCCAGCGCAAAGGCGGTGGCAGTCCAGGCAGTCCAGGTCCCGATCGCTGCGGGCCGGTCTGCGCGGTCGAACACGGAATTGATCAGCGCCAGCGAGCCAGGCACCAGAAACGCGCCGCCCAATCCTTGGATGACGCGCCCGGTGATCAGCATCGCCGGGGTGGCCGCGGTGGCCGCCAACACCGAGCCCGTACCAAAGGCCAGCAGCCCAAAGCGCATCACCGGTACCCGCCCGAACAGATCCGAGATGGAACCACCCGGCAAAATCGTGGCTACCAGGGCCACCAAGTAGCCGCCGACGACCCACTGTTGCAGCAACAGGCCCCCGCCGAGGTCGCGTTCTGTGGCCGGCAAAGCCTGGTTCACGACATTGCTGTCCAGGAACGCGACCATCGACACCATGATCGCCACCACCATGACCCGGCTAGTCGCGGGGGCGTCGCGTACTTTCACGCGTCATCCTGCCGGGCGCTGGTAGCGGCGGCGGCGCTCATCCATCCGATATATGCCAGACACCTGCGAAAATGATGAGAGGAACCGCCATTTCAGCTGTGGACGGCGCGCTATGAAGCCCATCACTTGACGTCCTCCCCACGGCTGAAGCCGGGGGATTCCAACCTATTGGACGGGTTGGAGCAGTAATTCCTCACGGTTTCCTGCTGGTTCCTGCTTCGACGT